>Ga0209258_100145_pt1 | contig 163672 bp, 148 predicted proteins | sample Araplaol_mTSA_r2_FD_184281 | JGI IMG/M metagenome (GOLD analysis project Ga0209258, IMG submission 184281) | Arabidopsis root microbial communities from North Carolina, USA - plate scrape CL_Col_mTSA_r2 (SPAdes) (version 2) | ecosystem: Host-associated > Plants > Roots > Endosphere | place...
GCAAACTGTGCAACGGCATAAGCGCTGAAGGAATACTCCAATGTATGAGAAGCCCCGAATGCAGAACCTTGTGTACTCAGTTCTCTGGCATTTGTATCAACCTCTGGTATATAAGGCGAGAAACCTCGTTTAACAAACGTACCTACATCCAGTTTACCCGCGCCAGGTAAACGGCCTTCAGCAACCAGTTCATTTTTACGTGCAGCTTCATATGCCAGGTTTACATCAAAGTTCCTGATGCCAGCATTATAGGCAGCAGCGATTGCAAGCCCTGTAAAGTTGGTCCCCACACCAGATACGTATTTGCTGTTGGCGATGCCATCCCCCAGCCAGCCCGCGTCTTTGTAAACGAGTAACTGGCTTTGTATCCAGTCGGCATAATATTCCGGATAAGCCACAGACCAAAGCTGTGTAAGATTCCAGTAAGCACCCCAGATAGCATCTGTGTTGTAATGATGATAGGCTGGCTTGCCACCATTCAATGGTATCTGTCCTATGCTGCCATCATTCTTTGGATAAGCACCGTTTACATCACTGGCCAGTCCACGGCCTGATAAGGCATGGAATAAACCTGTATAAAACTTCGTCTTATCCTCCTCAGTACCACCTTCTACGGTGATACGGTGCAGGTAGTCATTCCATTTATCGGTAGTTTGTTGTTTCGCTTTGTCAAACGTCAGGGTTTTAGCTTCTGTTTCAAGATTCAGGCGGGCATTTTCAACAGAGGTATAAGACAATCCTACTTTAATAGTAATGGCTTCATTGGCGGTTGTATTAAATGTAAGGTACATTCCCGCACCTGGGCCTTTTACTTCTTTTTGTCCGGTAATGGGAATGCTGTCTATGAATATTCCGTAAGCAGCAGGGGTTTTATCCAGCACGGCAGAAAAGTACATGTTAACGGTAGCACCTTCCTGGTATTTCTTCACATATTCCGGGCTGGTAATCACATATCCTTCAATCCGGTTGTTATCCACCAGTTTCACATCTGCATCTACTACAGCGCCGCTTTCGCCTTGCCTGTGACCAATATCAAAAATAATATTGGATGCTTTCGATGCAGGAAAAGTATAACGGTGAAACCCTACACGATCTGTGGCGGTTAATTCTGCTTTTATGTTATAGTCTTTCAATATTACAGAATAGTAACCCGCTGTCGCAAACTCATCCTTATGGTCAAAGTTCGAGCGATAACCATCAGCCACATTTTCCAGTGTACCAGGTTGCGTTCGCAGGGGGCCTACAGTTGGTGCAAAGACAATCCCCCCTACCTGGAATTCATGGAAGTTAGGGAACCCTTCTATGGAAGTATGACGTTCGTCATATCCTACGGCTTCCCATCCACTGGCATTTCCATAACTGCCATTCGTTGACGGTGCTAATTTAGCCATCCCAAACGGACTGGCAGCGGGTGTATAGAAAAACCAGCGGCTATGAGCTACTCCTATATTCGGTTTTACATAGTGTGTAAGGTCTGTATTCTTTTTATGCGTATTGCACCCATATAAAATGAGCATGATAATTGAGACCCTGAATAACGATTTCATAAGATGGAACTTGATTGCGGGCAAAGTACAAATTTTATTCAGTTATATTTAATAAGCAAAACGAGACCTATGTTAAAATTGGTATTACTTCGTCACGGACAAAGCGAATGGAATTTAGAGAACCGTTTTACAGGATGGACAGATGTAGACCTTTCTGAAGAGGGGGTTAAACAGGCGAAACATGCCGGAGAGCTGTTAAAAAAAGAAGGGTATTCTTTCGATATCGGGTTTACTTCATTACTCAAACGCTCTATTAAAACCCTGCATTACGTACTGGAAGAAATGGATTTACTATGGATCCCTGAAGTGAAGTCCTGGCGTTTAAATGAACGTTTCTATGGAGCGTTACAGGGGCTTAACAAAGAAGAGACTATTGCTAAATACGGAGAAGAGCAGGTACACAAGTGGAGAAGGGATCCTCATGAACATCCACCTGCAGTTGATCGTACAGATCCCCGTTTTCCTGGTAATGATCCACGCTATAAAGGACTCACCGAAAGAGAATTGCCCCTGACGGAGAATTTAAGTGAAACGATGGACAGGGTACTTCCCTTCTGGACAGAAACCATTATGCAGGCGGTGAGAAGCCATCAGAAAGCGATCATATGCGCCCATGGAAATAGCTTACGCGCATTGATCCAGTATGTAGACCATTTAACTGATGAAGAAGTAACGTCACTGGATATACCTACAGGTGTACCCTGGGTGTATGAGTTAGATGAGGACTTTAACAGGATCAGACATTATTATTTAGAATAGCTTCAGGTATCCGCAAGGATTATCTCCAATAAAACAGGTACTCACACCATTTTAACAATTCCTGCTGATCTACTATCTTCCATGAATGGGGATGTTCGCCATCTCTATGTGCTGTTATAATTAAATCAGCATGCGTATTACCGCGTAGCTCCAGCTGGTTGATCATAGCAGCAGCGTCTATCTCATTCAGGTCATAATAGTCTTTCTACGGTTTTCTATCAATGAATCTTATTTAATCACTTTATACCTTATCCACCATACATTATCTTCCCACTCTTCCATAAAGAATAAATCCAGCTGCGAAGAAGGAAGCTTGGGAATTGACCCGTTTACATCAAACAGCGCAGGTATATTCTCTATACCCTCCATTACAGGACATGATAAAAAACTTAACTCGTCTATCAGTCCTGCATTTAATATAGCACCATTGATATTCCCTCCGCCTTCTACCAGTAACCTTTTGATACCGAATAGGCTGAACAGTCTTTCAAATACACTGTTAAAGTCTATTTCTGCTTCTCCTCCAAAAAGATAAGAGATCCCTTTCTCCTGCAGAAAGGCCAGATATTCATCAGATACATTTGTAGTCAATACCGTAATAATATGATCTTCATCAATGACAGATGATGCCCAGTTCAGTTTACCGGAAGGATCAATGGCAATCGCAAAAGACTTCTCCTTATAAGGGGCAATATAATCCATGCGTGCTACCGGTTTGCTGACCGGTTTTAATGCCAAAGGCTCTTTACTGACAAATACCTCTTCCATTGTAACCGTGCTACAAAGCCATGCATTAGTATGATGCACCAGCGCCGTTTCCTCGTAGGTATTGGTGTAAGGAGTTTTTCTTTCGCCCCATTGTTTCAACAGGATCCCGCCATCTGCAGTACTCATTATATGGCAGATTACATATGGTTTACTCATGCACCTTTTTTGAAAGAAGATACGGTTCCACCGCGGCACGCCAGATTTTATATCCTTCTCCATTCATATGCAGCATATCTCCTACAAATAACTCTGGGCGGAGTTTTCCTTCGGGTGTTAGCATCAGGGAGAAAATATCAATAAAAGTAATGTTCTTATCCTCCTTCAGATATTCACGTATCAGCCTGTTCGCCTCTATCGCTTTGGGCTTATATTTTTCCCTGCTGGGGCTTGGTTTAATAGAGATATAAAGAATAGATATTTCCGGTAATTGAGCCCTTATCCCCTCTATCAGGCGTTTCGTTCTGTTTAAAACAGAATCAGCTGTGCATTGCTCATACGGCAAATCATTCTCTCCCACATAAATAACAATCTGACGGGGATGATAAGGGAATACAATATCATTAAGATAATAAGTGATATCATTTACAACAGCTCCGCCAATTCCCCTGTTTAATACTACATAACTGGCAAAGGTCCGTTCCAGGCCATTCCATTTACGGATAGAGGAACTACCGATGAAAAGGATAGGCTGATAAGGGGGCTCATACATCTGATCATACCTTTTGATCGTTTGTACATCTTCCCAGTATGCCGGTTTAATTTGTGCATAGAGGGTTTCACCAGCAATGATCAGGCAAACAAGGAGCAGTAATTTTTTCATATGACGATTTTACCTGATCAAATATAAGATATAACATTGGCATGCTTCTGGTAGCCAAATATTTATTACATTGTAAGCCCCATTACGATGGAGGTTTAAAATTACTCACTTTATGAACAGCGTTAAACTGGCCTTTTATGCACGCCTGGCTCTGATACTGCATGCGCTTATACTTGTACTGTTCCTGATGCACTTTGGAAAAACTATTATTATTCCACTCTTTTTTGCTTTGCTGATATCTTTTGCATTACTCCCGGTATCGAAACAACTGGAAAAATGGGGGTTACATCGTGGATTTGCGTCTGCAGTGTCCGTATTGTTATTTGTATTTGTTATAGGTGGTTTCATCTATTTATTAAGCCACCAGGTAGTAAGTTTCACGCATCATCTGCCGGAACTGCAAACCAAGTTTACAGCCATGCTGCAGGATATCAGTTCCTGGGTATTCAACACTTATCATGTTGACTACCAGCAACAGACGGCTTACTTAAAAAGGTCTGCCGGTAGCCTGGAAGATACAGCGTTTACCTCCCTGGGGGCAACCTTTATAGGTGTGGGCGAAGTGCTCATTCTTACTATCTTCTTCCTGATCTTTACTTTCTTTATGTTATACCACCGTCGCCTGTTCAAACGTTTTATACTGGCGCTGTTCCCTGATGATCAGCTGCATAAGGTAGAAGATGTGATCAGCAGCGCCAAAAGTATGATCAACAGGTATATTATCGGGTTATTGACGGAAATGGCAATACTGATATTGCTACTGGTGTCTACCTTCGCTATTTTAGGGATTAGATATGCCCTGCTGATCAGTGTAATGGCGGCTGTGCTGAACGTAATACCTTACCTGGGTATTTACACAGCTATGGCCATCAGTATGATAATTACGCTGGCAGACGGGACACCTGCTCATGCATTAACCGTAGGCATCGTGTTTATTGTCGCACATTTCCTGGACGCTAATATACTCCTGCCACGTATCGTAGGTGGTAATGTAAAACTGAACCCTTTAATCACTATCATAGCCGTATTAACCGGCAAACTGATCTGGGGGATCCCTGGTATGTTCCTTTTCATTCCGCTCACAGCAATTATCCGCATTATCAGTGAGAAGGTAGAAGGGCTGCAACCATGGGCTATCCTGATGGGAGAGGATAAAGATTAAAAAATATTATCAGGAGGCTTCGAACAGGCAGGCAGTTACTCCGATTACTTCCACTTATTACAGGCCTTTCTTCATTTCCTGAGCTTTCTTGTAGGCAACAACATCAAGCATATAATCAAAACATATGCTTTCCTGCAATCGCATCCCGTCTATTTTGCCGCACCAGATAATATCTGCAAATCCTAAAGACTGAGAATTGTCTTCGGAGACTATCTGAAGATAAATGTTATCTTCAAAAGTGAATATTTTACTATCAGAATTGCTGTTCATGTTATTCGGTTTGTAATAATAGTGCCATTCAGATGCCAATAATAAATTGGCACATAAAATACTGATTATTAACAAATTACAATAACTGTCAGTGTCTAAATTTTCCTGCTGCAGGAAATATTTCCAGATTATGGAATGTATCTGATATATTCAGTGGCTTTTTAGTTATTTATCTTCCAGCGCTTTCCTCACAGCTGGTGCTACTTTAGTGCCGTACAATTCTATAGAACGTAATACTTTATCGTGCGGCATCTCATCTCCTACCAGTTGTGCAAGGAAACGGGTGTTCCCGAATAATTTATGCTGTGCCAGTATCTTATCAATGGCCTGTTCTACTCCACCTACCATCAGCGGCCCTTTCTCCCTGAGATAGTCGAACTGTGGTCTGTTGAGGGGCGACCAGCCTCTCTCTGCTCCTACGCGGTTCATCAGTACTTCATATCCGGGATAGAAATCTTCAGCAGCTTCATCTGCATTCGCTGCAATATGGAACTGCGAGCTGATGCCCAGTTGTAATTTACCGGCATCATGACCAGCCTCTGTAGCGGCATCCCTGTATGTTTTAACGAAGGGCACAAAATGTTCCGGCGTACCACCCAGCAATGCTAACATCAGCGGAAGGTTCATCCTGCCGGCACGTTTGGCAGATGCAGGTGTTCCCCCTGCCGCCAGCCATACAGGCAAAGACTCCTGCAGGGGACGCGGGTAAATACCACGGTTCACCAAAGGCGCCCTGAACTGTCCCTTCCAGGTAACAAATTCATTCTTGTTGATCGTCAGCAGCATTTCCAGCTTTTCGTTGAAAAGGGCATCGTAATCATCCAGTTTATATCCGAATAAGGGGAAAGATTCAATAAAAGAGCCACGGCCAGCCATGATCTCGGCACGTCCACCAGAAACCAGGTCTACCGTAGCGAAATTCTGGAAGGTCCTTACAGGGTCTACAGAACTTAATACAGTCACTGAGCTGGACAAACGTATATTTTTGGTAATGGCGGCGGCAGCAGCCAGTATCACTTCAGGTGCTGATACCATAAAATCGGGCCGGTGATGTTCTCCCAAAGCAAATACATCCAGCCCCACTTCATCTGCCAGCTTTATTTCAGCCAGTAATTCCTGCATACGGCGATGCGCATTCACTGCCTTTCCTGCTCCATGGTCCCGGCGTACATCCCCAAATGAGCTAATACCTAATTCCATTTTCATCATACAAATATCGGAATGTGCTCTTACTTTTTGAAATAGTGGTGGTTTCCTGTGGGGAACTATGTGAAAGTATGAGCCGTCGTTATTTTTACAATTAGCAAGCTGGGGCAAAATGCACCGGACCAGTAGTGAAATGATTAATTAATTTTCTGCCCCGGCACCGGATAAGACAAAGAAGTGTCTGATCCCATACAATTACAAACAGGCATTATCTTTTTAATCTTTTCCATTTCTTCATCAATTGCCCTTATACTATCCGCATTTACGCTATTAGTAACAGAGAAATTAACATTATTCAGCTTCAGTTGTTTCAATAAGCTATCAAGGTTAGCTTTACTGATTTTATTAACAGGCAGATCTATTATCTGATCAGCAGATGTAACAAATGATTGTTTACCAAAAAAAAGTGCGCCCTTCTCCTCTCCTATAGCCATTATAAAAGCATCCTGACCTGATGGCAGGTATATAGTTCCATCCTGCTTATAAAAACCATATTCAATACCGTTAGTTAACAATCCACCCTCTGTAAATACTTTTAATTGAGGGATTACCAGATAGGTATTGATCTCATTATTATAATCACCCGTTATCTTTACTACTAATCTGCTCTTGGCAACATCACTTCTATCTTTTAATAGCAGATCGATATTGTACCAGCCATAGGCATCTACTTTTATCTGATAATATTCTGCCTGTCCTGTAACAACAGCTACCTTTTCCGGAAGACCCGCAGTATCAGGTGTATTATATGTAATGTCATCAGATTTAATATCTACTGTTACTTTATCACCATTTTCATTGATAAGAGAATTACGCCGGTTAGTTAAATACTTATAACGCTCTTTATAATATAAAATGGAATCCATCTTTTTTGGAGTCCTGGGGATCTTCAAACGGACTGTTTCCCTATTTACAAACGCCAGTATTTCTTCAATATCCTTACCTGTAAGATTTGGATAAGCAGGCATCGACGTTTTATTATATTCGCAATACAGACAATTTGCATACTCATTTCCATGAGCAAGTACTTCTGCGGAATTGTTAATGAAATGATATAATAGATCCGCACTGGCCCACCTTTCTTCTACATATGCCAATGACGGCCCCGTTAATTGGTTATCCGTACGATGACACATGGCGCAATTCTGTTCAAAAAGCACTTTACCTCTGTCTATTACTTCATTTCCCTTCACAGCTAAAGACGCAGGACTCTCCCAATTGATTTTGTCTTTCTCTTTCTTTCCTTTATACAACTGCATAGCTGTATCTGCATATAAAGCAGGTATTTTTATCTCTAAAGGTTTTATAATTGTTGACGGTTCTTTTGTATTGATATAAAACATCCCATTACTGCTCAATATCTCTTTTCCAGCCTGGGTAGTAAGACCTCCGTTTATCATATCATATATAGACAGGGCCTCTTTTATTTCCAGTGTTACAGCAACCGTAGCTGCCTTAATAGATCCCGCAGGAATAATCACCTGTATACCCTCTTCAGTAGTGACAGTGGTATCCTTTTCCGTATTAATAGCAAAAGATTGACTTTCAAGACGTTCCTGATTAAGAACAGGAGATATGGCAGTATTACAGGCAACCAATACTGAGAACATAGGGATAATAAACCAGTGAATTTTCATATTATGCAATATAACAAAAAAAGCCTCAGACATAAGTCCAAGGCTTTCTATTCCGGAGCGGGCATTTATTTTTCCCTGAAGAAGATATATCCGCCATGATAGAGGGTATCTTCATTCTTAAAATCTCCGGTTGCTGTAAATCCGCTATCATCCCAATACATGATATGATCTCCCTTTATTTCATATCTGCCGGTATAAGCACTTTGCTTATTTCCACGTGCTTCATCATACTTACCATCTGGCAGTAATTCCTGTCTGATATATCCGTTGGCAGTTACCCACATGCCTACATATTTGTTGCGCTGTTCCATTGAATCAATTTAATAATTCAAAGGTATGGCAGCCTGTAGTCAAACCTTTTACAGTTATCAAACAGATAGTTGTATAATTCAAACATCACTTATGCAATCCTTTCTTCCTTAAGTATGCCAGTAATGCTGCGGGCCTGTCTGTTTGAATAATATTAAACCCTCTATCCAGCAGCCATTGCCAGCTATCTTTTATATTGCCGTCATCGAAAGCCATATCATCATAATGACCACCATTCAGGCTGGCCCACAAAGAATTTACCCATAATCTGGCTTGTCTGATCTCTTTCAGATGGGATAAGGCAGCAGCTGTATCACTTTTAAACATCAGCTCAAAAGCTACCGGTTTTATCTGCGATATGCCATCATGTATACTATACAGCGCATTCAGATCATCCAGCGATACGATAGGCATGTAATGTATCTTTTTTAATACCGCTGCATAGTCTTCTATTACTTTGCCGGCTGGTAAATCTCCTTTGAAAATGGCCTGGTTAACAGTTCCCGTTTTTTCAAGTACGGCATATGCTTCGTTTATATATCTGTAAGATTTATCCAGGTTTACCAGCACTTTACCTTTTGCAGCAAGCATGGCTTCTTCCAGCGTAGGAATACGATGATGCGTGGGAACACCACATCCGTTACGCAGGTATAATGCTTTCAGGGAATCCAGGGTAAAATCGCTCACCTTTCCTTTACCGGTAGTGGTACGGTCTATCTTCTCATCATGCATGAGGACCAGTTGGCCATCTGCTGTTTTCTGTACATCGACCTCCACGATATCCACTCCCATCGCAATCGCATATTTAATAGCGGCGATAGAATTCTCCGGCGCATTGCGCCAGTCGCCCCGGTGAGCAACTACCAGCACCTCTTTTCCTAAAGGGTTTTCAAATTCACTGATAATGGCATTCACTTGTGCATTTACCGATATTGCACACAGCAGTAATAAAAATGTAAGTACCTGTTTCATGTTAGTTATATCCTTCATTTTGTTTAACGGACGGATCTGTATCTATTTGCCCCTGTGGCACAGGCATTAAAAGATTATGTTTATCAATCGTTGTCAGTATCCCGTTATCACTAAACCATTTATTCATAACAGTAATGGCGGTACCTGTGCGTAACAGGTCGAACCAGCGTTGTCCCTCTCCAATCAGCTCCAGTCTTCTTTCCAGATCAATGGCAGCTCTCACATCATCCTGTGTAAGGGCCATAGTAGCAGCAAGACCGGCCCTGATTCTGATAGAGTCCAGATAAGGAATGGCAGCCGTAGTATTATTCAGTTCATTCTCTGTTTCTGCCAGCATCAGCAATACATCCGCATAGCGTAATACCACCACATCACTCCCTCCATCTGTGATCACAGTTGTAGGCAAAGAAAGTTTCTTACAATAGGGTGTTCCGGAAGCAGTGACATCAATATATGTTCCTTTTCTTTTGTCAGCAGCTGTATACAGGTTGTATAAACTTTTTGTTGGCAGATTATGGCCCTTTGCGCCTGATTGTGTACCGGAAGGACTAAACTGCTGGAACATGGTACTACCTTCTGTATTTCCATTGATACCCGATGCAAACTGTACTGCAAATATGATCTCTGCATTGTTCTCATTACTGATACTGAAAACATCTGCCGGATTTGTCATCAGGCGGTGTTTACCGGAATTAACCACAGCCATCAGCACTGTTTCTGCATTGGAATATTCTTTCAGCGTCAGGTATACCTTTCCCAGTAATGCCTGTGCAGCGGTTTTGATTACTTTCCCTGCCTGTGTGGAAGAAACCGGTAATTCATCAATGGCTTCTGTGAGATCTTTTTTGATCTGGACATATACATCAGCTGCAGGTGTTCGTCCCGCCCCGAAATATACATTGGGATCTGTTGTTTCTTTCAGCGCCAAAGGCACATCACCATATAATCTTACCAGGTTAAAATACAACAATGCACGGATGAATTTCATTTCTCCTTTACGGGCATCTTTTGTAGCCGGTACCGCATAAGTGATATTATCTATACGGTTCAGTACCACATTCGCTTTCTGGATAGCTTTGTAAGAATCCTGCCAGGCGGAAGCAATAATCAGATTGGCAGGAATGAGCGTGAACTGGTCCAGCTGTCCGTAAACACCATCATCATTGGCAGGTACTTCATCATAGGTATTATCAGATGGGATTTCTGTAAGCGCGGGCATATAGAGGCCGTATAATCCGTTAAACTGTAAGTTGGCATATACTGCATTCACATATTCCTCTACTTCCGTTTCTGTACTCAGAAAACTACCGGATTCCTTTTCAGTAGAAGGGTCCTGAAATAATTCTTTCGAGCAGGAACTACATAAAAACAATAATATAATAAAGCTGATCTTCTTCATGATAAATAATTAAAAGGTGACATTAAACCCGATGATGAATGATTTTGCTACCGGATAATTGGCCATTGACAATCCATTCGTCAATACGTTATCTGTAGAAGTAGCATCCGGATTGTATCCTCTGAAGTCTGTAATAGTGAAAAGGTTATTAGCAGTGATATATACTCTTGCAGCAGACATCTTTACCCTGGAAGTCCAGGCAGCCGGTAAGGTATATGCCAGCTGAATATTACGCATGCGCAGGTAATCTGCTTTTTTAAAGAACATATTAGAAGCACGGGTTAATTTCCTGTTGCTGGATAGATTACCGAGATTAGGCTGACCAAGGAAACCGTTGGGATTATCAACAGGATGATAACGGTGATCATAATAATATTTGCTGGGTACAGAAAACCCTTCTCCTGATTCATCAAACAAAGCGATCTGCCTGTCGTAGGTTTTTCTTCCCTGAATGCCCTGTAAAGCAAAGCTCAGTTCCAGTCCTTTGTAAGAGAAGTTATTTGAAAAACCATAGGTAAATTTAGGATTGTAGGTACCGAATCCCATACGGTCATCTGTATCGATCTTCCCGTTGTGGTCGATATCTTCTACTTTGTAATCGCCGGTTAGAGTACCAGCCATATGTGGTGTGTTATCGATCTCTGCCTGTGTCTTATATACACCGGTTACTTTATAACCATACAGCTCTGCTATGGGTCCACCAACCCTTGTACGGAAATTACTTTCCGCTCCTGTTATGATCTGCTTCTGACCGGGAGCCAGTGCCTGCACAACGTTCCTGTTCGTAGCAAGATTACCGCTAAAGCTCCATTTCAGAGGGCCCAGCGCGATCTCTGTTCCTGATAATTCCACTTCAAAGCCTGAGTTTTTTACTTTACCTATATTCTGGATAGAGGTGCTGAAACCTGATGCATCTGGAACAGGCACATTCAACAGTAAATCTTTTGTAATAGAATTATAATAGTCGGCCGTGATATTGAAATGATTCCATAGGCCCAGATCCATCCCCAAGTTGGAAGAGGTTTTTGTTTCCCATGAGAGATTGGGATTAGGTGTAGTGGTAGCAGCAAAACCGGCACCCAGCGCATTACCATATACATAGTTGGACGAATTCACCAGCGCTTTTGAACTGTAGGAACCTATCTGGTTATTACCGGACTGCCCATAAGTAGCACGCAGTTTGGCAAAGGTCAGTACATTTGATTGCGGGAAGAAGCCTTCCTTACTCAATATCCAGCCTGCTGTCACTGAAGGGAAATTACCCCATTTCCGGTCATCACCAAAGCGGGAAGAACCGTCTCTTCTTATAGTAGCAGAGAACAGATATTTATCCCGGTAAGCATATTGTGCACGGGCCAGGTAGGAGATCTGTACCCAGGTGTAGCGGGCTGCGGTAGCAATAAATGCACTGGCCCCTCCTATGTTGGTAATGTTATTATCTGCAATACCGGAGCCTGTTACGACTGTAGACGATCCTGATTCTTTCTGAAAGGTATAACCGGCCAGCACATCCAGATCATGAAATCCCCAGCTTTTAGTATAGTTGAGGGTATTCTCCCAGAGGTAATTCACATTCAGCATTCTTGTCTCAATAGCACTTGCAGGCTTAGGTGCAGCACCTCTGTATTGCCCTATGCTGGAAGGGTTATAAAAGTCGAACAGGTTACTGACAACATCTCCGCCTACCAGTGTTTTTAATTTCAGTCCATCCAGTAATTTATAAGAAAGATATCCATTACCGAATGTTCTGAAAAAATCTCTTTTATTCTTAATCTTTGTGGCCAGCGCTACCGCATTTTCTCCCAAAGCCCCATCTTCGGGCGTATTGGCAATAATCTGTTTACTGATCGCAAGTGATCCGTCTGCATTACGCGGACTGAAAAACGGGTACATAATGTAGATATCAGCTATCGGATCATTGGACCAGTTGGTATTGTTATCAAAATAGTTTTGTGAGTTCCAGGAAGGATTGATGCTTACACCCATATCAAAACGGTCAGACAGTTTAGTATCCAGTTTGATAGTACCACTGTAACGCTTTAACCCATTATTAATGACAATCCCCTGCTGGTTGAAATAATTACCGGCTACATAATAGTTTGTCTTTGCAGATCCACCGGAAATAGCCAGGTTATAACTGCTCATCTGTGCATCCCTGAATACCTCATCCTGCCAGTTGGTATTTGTAAGCCCCGGTTGTTTCGCCAGGTAGGGGTCCAGGTAATTCAGGCGCAGTTCACGCAGACTAGCACCTTTTGAAATACGGGTAGCCCTGTCATCATTAATGCTCCTGTTTGCGGGGTTCTTCGATACATATCCCCAGTCTCTTGCTTCCGTGAAAAAAGTAGCGGCTTCATAAGCATCTACGTATTTAACACGATCTGCACGTTGCTGTGAACCGGCATATACATCCAGTGATACTTTAAACTGATCTGATCTTCCCTTTTTTGTTGTTACTAAAATGACGCCGTTAGCAGCCCTGGAACCATAAATGGCAGCAGAAGCAGGATCTTTCAGGATATCTACAGATTCAATATCCTGTGGATTGATGGAATTAAAAGAAGAGCCTTCTGATAATGGAAATCCATCTACCACTATCAAAGGATTTCTTCCTGCTGTTAATGTACCTATGCCCCTGATGACGATCTGAGGATCTGTACCCGGTTGTGCAGAAGCATCGTTAATGACAACACCAGCCGCCTTGCCTGTCAGTTGCTGTGCAAAACTGCTTCCACTATAACGGCTTAACTCTTTCGATTTCACCTGCGAGATGACCCCGGTTACTTTCATCCTTGATTGTTGTCCGTAACCAATCACCACTACATCTCCCAATGCTTTTGTAGCAATACTCATTCTTACCAGTAATGAGTTATTATCACTATCGTTGATGAGATAAGCATTGGAAATATATTTTTCATATCCAATGGCCGTGAAAACAAAATCGTATTTACTACCTACTGTTAAATGATCAAATGTATAGATCCCCTTTTCATTGGTCATAGTAGCTTTAATAACCTTACTGCCGGTTTCATTCATCTGCACGGTAACACCTGGCATACTCTCCCCTTTTTCATTCACGACCATTCCCTTGATCCTGGCAGTTTGCTGTGCCTGTACCGTAAGACTCATTAGCAGTATACAGACTGTTATACACTGTCTGAAAAACTTGTGATGTTGCATTTTTTTCTTTTATAATTTTGACAATAGGTATCCCGTACCGCCCATGAAGCGGTTACAGTATGCTTATAAATCCGGATTTATTGTTGTTTGCTGATGACTATTTTCCGTCCCTCTTTATTGAATGTAAGATCATTCATATTGCATATGGCTGACAATACCACCTGCAGGGAGTCTGATTTTTCAAATGTTCCTGTAAATGACAATCCTTCTATTGCTGCTGTATCTATATCAAACTGTACATGGTAATAGTTGCCCAGTTGTACAAATACATCCTGTAAGTGCGATTTATTAAATGACATGATGGTGATATGCTCTCTTGCCGGTGCCGCTTTTGAAGGAGTAACATTCTCTACATGAAACTGTTTCAGTACCGTGTTAACGACGAATTCCTGTCCTGGTACCAGATACATTTCTTTCATCACCAGGTTACTGCCCCTTGCCGGCTTCACAACAATCTTTCCTTCCAGCAGTTTCACAGATAACTTATCCGACTGTGTGGTACTTATAGAAAAAACGGTCCCCAATGCAGTAGTAGTAAACCCTTTGGCAGTAACACTGAAAGGGCGTTTCTGGTCTTTTGCCACTTTAAACAATGCAGTCCCTTCCAATGAGATATTACGTTCCAGGCTGTCGAACAATGGATAATACCGGATCACACCACCTGGTTGTAACTGTACTTCAGAACCGTCAGACAGTGCTATTATTTCCATATGTCTCCCGGTATTACTGTGCTGCAATAATTGCTTTACCGGGGCTGTTTGCATCGCCAGCGGATGTGTATCTTTATTTACATATAAGAATCCCCATCCTGCCATCACAATGATCATCGCAGCGGCTGCCCAGCGGCTCCACACAGGTATAATGCTTACTTTCTTCCTCACTACTATCTGTTCACGCAATCCCTGTAATACCCTTTCCCCTGCAGGCTCGCTTAACAGTTCTTCATCGCTGCCGGCATATGCCTGCTCCATATATTCTTTCCATGCAGCCTCGTTATTGTTCATATATTCGAACAATTGCTGCTTTTCTGCTGCGGTAATTTTACCCGCCCAGAATTTTTCTATGAGATGTTGGATATCTTCCATGATTCAATAGTAAATACTCCATGAGGGAGTAAAAGGGGATGATTCTAATGTTACCAGATTGTTAACTCAGTAATTTTCGAGGAAAATGATCAGCAGGGATAAAGTGGTAAGACCAGAGGCAGTGGTATATTCCCCCTGTACATATCTTTTAATAAAGCGTGTGGACTGTTTCAGGTAATCTTTCACGGATGGCACCGAGATACCTACTATTTCTGCAACTTCTTCACAGGGCCTGCCTTCCAGGCGGCATAAACGGAATACTTCTTTCTTACGGGCAGGTAAATGGTTAATGGCATCTTCTACTATAGACAACTGTATATGATACAGCTCATCTTCGTCCTGTTCCTCCTGCGGAAGGTTTTCGGGGTATTCATCCAGTACGATAGCTGATTTTAACTGTTGCTTCAGATAAGTAGCGGCCTTATTATAACTCACTACAAAAAGCCATCCTGCTACAGATTTATCCTGGTGTACCTTCTGGCGGTTCTGCCAGAGGGCCAGGAACACTTCCTGCAAAATATCCTCTGCGGCTTCCGGCTGTCTTACCATCTTATATATATTGGCATATACGGCCTGCTTGTACTGATGATACAATGTTTCAAAAGCAGCAAAACTTCCGCCGGCAAGATCATGGAGTAAAGATATTTCTGTGTTGGCCCCATCCATATACCACAAAAGTACAGATTGGATTGAGGGCCGCAGGTTATGAAATTGTAAATTCTTTATGCAATTTGTTATTTTTGTTCTCTGCCCGCGATTTGCGGGTAAAGAACAGGTAATTTACTTCCTGACGTATTTCCGGCCATCAGGACAGGCAATAACTAATTTATATGAAAGTAATCAACCTTCCACAAGATCTGCTGCCAGGGAAAACGGACCCTGACAGTGACGTTATCATCAAACGGTATACATCTGGTACCAATACGGTAAAAAATAAGATCATACTGCATAAGAATATGATCAACCTGCTGATAGAAGGACAAAAAACAATTGCATATACTGATAATAAAACCACTGTTCATGAAGATGAGATCCTGCTACTGTCCTGTGGGAACTGTTTAACAACGGAAGTGCTCTCCGGAGAGGGTAAATTTCACAGTATCATCATTTATTTCAGTAATAAACTAATGGCTGATTTTTATGTAAAATATGCTGCGCTTATCAGCCGGGCAGAAAAGCAGAAAGGGTTTCCTTCCCTGACATTTAAGAAAGATACTTTTATCAGGAATTATATTTCTTCCCTGGATTTATTACTTCAATCGGGTAATGAATTATCCCCGGAACTGCGGTTATTAAAAGCAGAAGAACTGATGGTGTACCTCTTTGAAACAAACCCTGATGCGATTGCTTCTTTCAGACTGAATAATACCAGCGATAGTAAAGACCTTGCGTTAAGGCAGGTAGTAGAAACAAATATCGCTAATCATATTACGGTAGAAGAACTGGCGTTCCTTTGTAATGCCAGCCTGTCTACATTCCAGAGACGCTTTAATAGTATCTACGGCCTTTCTCCACAGAAATGGCTGCTGGAACAAAAACTGCAATTAGCCGCCCGCCTGCTGCAACAGCCGGGAGAAAAACCCAGTGATGTGTACCAGAAGGTAGGCTATGAGAATCATTCCAGCTTCTCTAAATCTTTCAAGCAGCAATTCGGGATTTCCCCTAAAGATTATCAGGAACAGCATCTGACCGTCCGGCAATAGTTTTTGAATGAGTAGCCATAACAGAGAAAGGCAGGACAGCTCTAATTTTGCCTTATGGAAAACAATAATAAAACAGTCGTATTACGCTTCAATAAAGAAGTAATTGAACAGGGAAACCAGGAAAGTTTCAAAGAACTGATGGATGATAATTTCATCAATCATACTGCCCCGAAAGGTATGAATAATGGCCCCGCAGGCATGTGGTATACGTTCGAAGAAATATTAAGACCTGCCTTCTCCAATATCAAAGTAATTATCTACGACCAGATAGCCGAAGGAGATAAAGTCACTACCCGCAAAGCTATTACAGGTACACATACCGGCCCTTTAATGGGCATCCCTCCTACAGGAGAAAAAATAACAATAGATGTGATCGATATCGTTACTGTAAAAAATGGCAGGTACTTTGAGCATTGGGGGATGAACACCTTGTCTGCTTTAATAGCAAGACTATCTGAAAAAAGATAATAACAGGTTAGATCACCTGGTCTTTATACCCAAAGCATGCGATCAGAATTCGCATGTTTTGGGTATAAAGACCATCACCTTTGGCTCCGGCAGAAAGTGCTCTTAGTTAATCAGGTATTGTAAAAAGGACCCGCGCCACGAAAAATATCCGCTGTAAACTTCCCGGACCCAGATAATAATCTGATAACAATCTCTGAGTATCATACTCAGGCCGGATATAAGTGCTATCATTTTTTAAATTCTAACAAAAATCAATACTTAAAAACAATAACATTTGCTACCGGGTAAATAAAATAAAGCTCCCACAAAAGAACTGATTACTTTTGCATTGTACCCAAATTTACCCCCTGCTAATGGATAAGAGTTTTATCATCCGAACAGCGACCAACGGGGACAGGGATAAAATAATAGACCTTGTAAAAAGGACCCTGCCCGAATTCAATTACGTGTACGCCCCCGATACGTATGAAAGCGACCTCGCAAATATCGAGGCAAACTATACCCGCCAGGGGGGCACTTTTGAAGTTATAGAAACCTTCGACAGTGATATCATCGGTACAGTTGCATTACAAAAGGCAGATAATAATACCTGCTGGCTGAAAAAGATGTACATAGACAGCAACTACCGGGGGTTGAAGCTAGGCGAACTGCTGCTGAAAAAAGCCTTACAGCAGGCTGCTAAACTCCATTTTAAAGAAGTTTGCCTACATACGGCACGAAGCATGTCTGCTGCTATCAGCCTGTTTAAAAAGTACGGTTTTGTTATAAAGGAAGAAGGGGAGGATATCACGATGTCTAAAAAGTTATCCCACTAAGTGCTGTTATACTTCCATTAAAAGCCATGAAGATCTATCTCAGCGCTTTCTTTGATCTCTACTTTCTTACCCATTTTTTTCTGGATGATTTTAAAATGGTGCTGGTCATCTTCGCATAACAATGAAATAGCGGTTCCGTTCGCATCTGCTCTGCCGGTGCGGCCTATCCTATGTACATAATCTTTGGGAGAACGGGGTAATTCGAAATTGATCACCACCGGTAAATCCTTGATATCTATACCTCTGGCAGCCAAATCAGTAGCTACCAATACACGTAACCGGCCTTCTTTAAACATACGCAGGTTATCTACCCTTGTACCCTGGCTCAAATCGCCATGAAACGCAGCAGCCTGTACACCGTTCTTATTCAGCTTACCTACCAGGTTCTCTGCAGAGCGGATAGCGGAAGTAAATACCAGCACCTGCTCCATATTTTCACTTTTGATAAGATATCTGAGGAAAGGGCCTTTTCTTTCAAGGGTCACATTATAGGCCAGTTGTGAGATCTGATCAATATTACTGCCACTCTCCTCATCAACGATCTCGATCTTTACCGGTTCGTGCAGCAACTGTAACTGGATATCATTGATATCATTATTCAATGTAGCAGAGAACAGGATATTCTGGCGTTTCTCCGGCAACATGGCCATGATCTTATCCATTTCCTCTTTAAAGCCCAGGTTCAGCATTTTATCCGCTTCGTCCAGCACTAATATGTCTGCCCTGGAGATGTGCACTGCTTTAGAGTCTATAAGATCTAATAAACGTCCGGGAGTAGCGATCAGTACATCGGTATGGCGTACGGCTATCATTTGCGGATTGATGGACACACCACCAAATACGGCTGTAGTCTTTATTGTCTGAGGAAGATGTTTGCTGAAGGTTTTGAACACGTCATTCACCTGGATGGCCAGTTCCCTGGTAGGAACGATCACAAGGGCGCCTATGTGGCGGTCTCCTTTACTGGACCTGAGCTGGAATAATTCCAGGATAGGCAGTACATAACCGGCGGTTTTACCCGACCCTGTTTTGGAGATGCCTAAAATGTCTTTTCCGCTGATGATGGCTGGTATAGCTTGTTCCTGCACCGGGTAAGGCTCTTTGTATTTATGTTCCCTGATAGCCTGAAGTAAAGGTGCAGATAATCCAAGTGATGAAAATGCCATTTTTTGCGCAAAGCTAAGGTAAACTACGAAAAGTAACGCCTATATTTGCCAAACATTGTCATTATGTAATGTAATATATGCTATTATGAAAACCGGTTTTTTTTCATGTTTACTCATTTCCCTGCTTTTAACCAGTTGTGAGACCTCTCAACAGATCCTCAACAGCCTGCCAACAACGGTAGGCGGGCAGAACAATACCTCACAGATTGCTGATGCATTAAAGGAGGCCTTAACGATAGGTACACAGAACAGCGCCAACCGCCTTTCTGCTGTAAACGGGTTCTTCGCCAATGCAGCATTAAAGATACTGATGCCACCTGAGGCGCAGAAAGTTGAGTCTACCTTACGTAATGTAGGCATGGGCAGCGTAGTAGATAAAGCTGTACTGGCTATGAACCGGGGTGCGGAGGAAGCGTCTAAATCAGCTACACCTATCTTCGTCAATGCGATCAAACAGATGAGCATCACTGATGCCATGAGTATCCTGAAAGGAGGCGATTTTGCAGCTACTAATTTCTTCAAACAGAAGACCACAGCAGATCTTACCACTGCTTTCCGCCCGGTGATCGCTGAAGCACTGAAGAAAGTGGATGCTACCAAATACTGGGGAGATGTTTTCTCCATATACAACAAATTCTCCTCTGCTCCGGTAAACACCGATCTCTCCTCTTATGTAACAGAGAAGGCGGTAGCGGGGATTTTCCTGGAAGTAGGACTGGAAGAGCAAAAGATCCGTAAAGATCCTGCTGCCCGTGTTACTGACCTGTTAAAAACAGTGTTTGGAAGTGCTGCCGCACAGACGAAATAAATAAGCAATTATAAATTGTTGTAAATTGTTTCAAATTTAAACGTCAAAAGTGAATACTACAGTTGCAACTCCTCAGCCAGCCCAGTTATTCAATTACGATAAATGGAACGGCCAGCTACCAGCTTTGAGTAGCGAATACCAGCAAGCGAGCCCTTATCCTCATATTGTACTGGAAAATTTCCTTGACCCGGAAGTATTGAATAAATGCGTGGATGAGTTTAATAAACTCAATGAAGCCGATGGCTGGATAAATTATGTTCACTACAATGAGAAAAAAGCAGGGTTGAACAAACTGGACGCATTACCAGCGACCATAAAAAGTACAATTAACGAATTAAATTCACCTGCATTTCTTGAGTTCCTGAGCACTCTTACCGGTATAAAAGGTCTGATGAAGGATGACTTGCTGGAAGGCGGAGGCATTCATCAGTCCAAAAGGAACGGGTATCTCAATATTCATGCAGATTTTACGGTACATCCGCATCATCGCCACTGGCAAAGACGCGTAAATGTGCTTGTTTACCTGAACAAGGACTGGCAGGAAGAATGGGGTGGGAAACTGGAGTTATGGGATACACAGATGAAAGCCTGTGAGAAAAAAGTACTACCGGTGTTTAACCGTTGCGTGATCTTCAATACTGATGCAGATTCCTATCATGGGCATCCGGAACCAACTACCTGCCCTGAGGATGTTTTCAGAAGGTCTATTGCATTATATTACTATACAGAAGAAGCACAGCCTTTCCGCAGGGCAACCCATTATATGGTGAGACCAGGTGAAGGAAGGAAAAAGTTTATGGTAAAGCTGGACAATACCATGCTGGCCATTTATACGGAAATCAAAGGCAGACTGGGAGCTAATGATAAAATTATCAGTAGCATACTCCGTTTCTTCTCCGGAAAGAAACGCTAAGCCGGTTTAAATATATTCTATAAAAAGCGAGGGTGTATCAAAATGATACACCCTCGCTTTTTTATGCAGTAAAAATGAAGGCTTCCAAACCTACATGATAAAATCTACAGGTCATTTTCCAGAGGAAGTAATGTATTGCAGATATATCGATTTCTCTATCGCCAATGTTCACTTCTCTAAAAAATATTTTCTTTATCAAAGTTTTTCACGTTACTGAGTGTCTTTTCTGTTGGATATTTTCAGTTCATATATCTGCTTTTGTAACTGAATAATATATAATGTCATTACTGTTCCTACGGAGCTTTTGGATGGGGTACTTCCCTTTTCAGGAAAACAAACCCGTTCTTCCTGTACAGCTCTTTCAGGTCTGTGTATTGTTTATAATTATCCACCCTGTCGATCTTTGTAACAAAGTAAACTGGTTTATCAATGTCTCCCGAAAGCAGCCATTGTTCTTCATATGCATTCGCATTGGCCGGTTTCTCTTTCATCGTATAGAAAAAGGGTGCATAACTCCAGTAGCCCAATGCATTTACATAACAATCTTCCCCTTGCCGCTGGATCAGGAAATCGATCGCAGCACCCTGAGAATAACGTTCGATTTTAGGAACAATCATTGCAGCAGCGAAGAAAATAACAAGCGCCGTTCCGCTAAACCAGGTCCAGGCAGATTTATAGTATTCTTTCTTTTTCAGGAATCTCAGTCCTATGATGATAGTGATCACCATGATAGTACCTGCAATTCCTTCAATACCGGTCCATTTCACATCTGCTTCCATGTTAGCCTGGGCAAATTTATCTTCTACATAAGGGGCCAGTTTCGAAATGTTTAATCCGATAAGAGGTACTGCCAGCAATAATAATGAGACGATAGCCCCCATTACTGCCGCGAATATGCCTGCATATTTCTTATAGCTCATTTCTTTCCTGTCCCATTTGTAAAATGAATAGGCAGCAAGGAATGTAAGAGGGAACCATGCCAGGGAGGAATAGTGGATGATACGCGACTGTACGATAGTAAACAGTAATGTCACTACCCAGAAAAGAATGAGCATCCAGATCTTGAAATCCCTGTCGTACCGGCTACTGGATGGCGTTTTGAAAAAAGAAGGAATGGCAAACAAAGAAGCCGGAAAACATCCTATAAGAAGCACTACATAATGATATCCCCAGAAACCTGCCTGTCCCGCATCATGTGTAGTAAAGAGGCGGTATTGATATTTTAAGAATTCAGTGATGAACCAGGGTCCGTTTTTAGCGGTTTCATACCCATACCAGGTAAGGGTGATCAGGGATGCCACCACTAAAAATAACAACGCATGTCCCCAGTTAAAGTAAAATCTGAACCTGTTATAAATAAAATAAACCCCCAGTACCATCAAAAAGACCATCAATGCCACCTGCCCTTTAGTCAGGATGGCAAGGCCCATAAATATTCCCGACCATATCACATATGGTAAAGACGTCTTTTTCAGACCTTCTTTATCAAATCCGTTCCTTTTCCAGTTATATAAAATGAAGAAATATAAAGAGAGAAAAATAAAGAGGTTAAACCAGGGATCGATGATACCTGATTTGAAATACATATTAGGGAAAAGGGACCCTCCATAGGCAAGTGCCCAAAGGATACCAAACTTCCTGTCGTAGATCCTTTGTCCGCAGAGGAAAACCACCACCAGGGTCACTATGCCACAGAGCGCATTAGGGAAACGGGCTGCAAATTCTGTAACCCCAAAAATCTTCATCGACAAACTTTGCATCCAGAAGAACATGGGAGGTTTTTCCCAGAACGGTTTAAAGTTCACATAAATGCGTGTATAGTCTCCCAGCTTCAGCATTTCTCTGGAACACTCTGCAAAATTTATTTCATCCCAGTCGAACAGATGTACCCTGCCCAGGAACGGGATAAAAAGAAGAGCAGCGATCACTGATAATAATATAACATTCCGCGCTTTATTTGAAAACATATGCTTATCCTGTTTATGAGAGGGATACAAATATATGCGCATATAATATCTTTTACAAATCAGTTAATCCGGGAGATTGCCAGTAAAGTTGAGCATAAATACACTGTATCTGACTGTTTAGTTCCCTGATATGGCTTTGGAATATAGGTGCCGGATTTGTTTTTCAATTAAACTTCACCTGTCATTCACGTCAGATAAGGTACTGTATTTATTGCTCAACTTTATCTGGCGCTTAGATCCAGGCAGAGATTATGTACTGTTTGATGATTGTTTGAATTAAGACACTACCTAATCCGGAGAACTACTTCCCCGCTTTCTTATTCAGCAGGTCTTCCAGTTTCTTCAGTTTAGTATGCCAGAATTTATCGAAGTGATCAATCCAGCCCTGCAACTCCTGAAAGCCTTCCTGCCGCAGGATACAATATCTTTCCCTGCCTATATCTTCTATAGTAATAAATCCTGCTTCATGTAATATTTTGATATGCTTTGATACCGCAGGCCGGCTCATATCAAAGTTCTCTGCCAGTGTATTGATAGTGAGGCTATCTTTTGATAACAGCTGCAGAATTTGTCTTCTGCTGGGATCTGCAATAGCCTGGAACGGGTCAGTGAGTGCTTGTTTCATGACTGTTTATAATACTGGTGAATCTGTTCTTTATGTTAGTAGCCCAGCCTTTGTTCATGATGAGATATGGAAGGTAGTTCCTTATACCTTTAAAGCCGGTTTGTTCCAGTAATAGTTCTGTTCCGTTATCGGTAGGTGTGAGAGTCCAGGTTACAACAGAATCCAATGTGATCTTTCCTTTACCGGGGCCACCTCTCCATGAATAAGACAGCTTTTTCAATGGTACTATTTCCAGTACCTCACAAAAGATAATGCCGTCGAAGCCAATCTTTACCCTGGGTTTTGCATTAAAGCGGAAACGATGCCCTACTTTTGGCTGGAAATCGTTTTCCATCAGCCACTGGGCAAGGATCTCGGGAGTTGTCAGGAACTCCCATACGGTTTGAGGAGGATGTTGAAAAAACCATTTCTGCCTGATATCTCTTTGCATAATGCGTAACTTTTTAGTTACACAAATGTATATGTAACTTTTTAGTTACGCAAATTTAAATTTACAGTATCCCCTTTCTTAATGTGATTATCCTGGGTCCTGATAGTAATCAATTGATCAGAGAGCTGGATGTCCAGTTCGTAGTAACTCCCGAAATACAGTATTTTATCTACCTTACCTTTTAGCTCTCCCTTTTCAACTATTTTAAACCGTTCAGGTCTGATAATGGCATTGTCTATGATGTTATATTTGCCAAATAAGGCGGCTGTGTATTCATTCACCGGTTCATTGTACACCTGCTGCGGAGTCCCTCTCTGGATGATTTCCCCGTCTTTCATAATCAGCACTTCATCTGCCCATGAAAGAATATCCTGGGCATCGTGAGAAATGAGCATACAGGTGATTTCCAGTTTCTCTCCGAGATCATAAATGACAGATTTTAAGATGTTTTTATGGATCATATCCAGATTGGAGAAAGGCTCGTCCAGTAGTAATAGCCTGGGAGAAGTGATGAGCAGCTTTGCCAGCGCAATACGTTGTTTTTCCCCACCCGAAAGCTGATCGTTCTTCCTTTTCATGAGATGCGTGATCCGGCACACTTCATAGATCTTATCAGCTTCCTCTTCTGATAACTTATTGGAATAGGCGAGCAATTCCTCTACCCTGTAGTGGTTACGCAATTCAAAATGCTGGGACAGGTAAGCAATACCAGGATGCCCTGGCAATAGCACTTCTTCCGGTCCTTTTACCCGTACATTCTCAAATAATACCTCTCCCCCGTCGGCCTGTACCAGGCCCCCGATAATTTTCATCAGGGTACTCTTCCCCGAGCCGGTTTCTCCTGCTATGGCAACTTTCTGAAACTTCTTTTGCGTAAGGCTTGTATCCTTTAATATGAAAGCTCCCTGCTGTAGTTTCCTGACCCCTGATACCTGTAATAGACTCATATATCCTGCAAAATACTTATTTATATTTCAATAAGGTAGTGGCAATTGCTCTAAAGTATTCGTAAATGGCTGTAAAGGTATACACAAAGGGTATATAAATGACCTCTTTAGAGGTATCCATACTTCAACCATGCATCAACTATGCTTCAGGTATGAAGGAGACATGGAGGTATGCTTTAACCATGAAGTAGCTATGCTTTATTATCTTTGCCGGATGGAGTATTTCAAAAAGCTGCTTGATCTGATGAAGATGGAGCGGGAAGAGGACAGGGAATCTTACCGGCAAATCACTGAAACGTCCTCTGTTGCAGATCGCAGGGCCAACGGACTTACCTGGTATCCCATTGCCATCAAAGACACGGAAATGAGCCGGGGCGATTATCTGACCGTTGAAGTAGAACGTACCACCCACCAGGATATTAATCATCAGCTGCGCTTTGGCGTATCTGCCGTGCTGTTCTCCAATCACGATCCTAAAAAAGACCGGGTAGAAGGTACTATCTCCTACCAGAGCGGGAATAAACTCAAAATTACCTTACGTACAGATGAGTTGCCGGAGTGGTCCAGGGATGGTAAACTGGGCATAGATCTCCTCTTTGATGATAATAGTTATGATGAGATGCAAAATGCCCTTAAACAGGCAGATGTCATCAGTGAACAGAGCAGCCTGGTAAAGATCCTCACCGGCAGCAAGGCCCCGGGGTTTCAGCCGGATATCCCTCCTTTTATTATTCCCCGGCTGAATAATTCCCAGCAGGAAGCCGTGAATAAAATACTGGCAGCCAATGAACTGGCCATTGTACACGGTCCTCCGGGTACCGGTAAAACCACTACCCTCGTGCAGGCTATCAAAGCCCTCATCAAACAGGACCATAAACAGATCCTGGTCGTGGCACCCAGCAATACTGCCGTGGACCTGCTGAGTGAAAAACTCTCTGATGAGGGGCTGAATGTATTGCGTGTGGGAAACCCTGCCCGTGTATCTGACAGGTTAATGTCCCTTACCCTGGACAGTAAAATGGCCGAGCATAACAGCATGAAGGAAATCAAGAGGTTAAAGAAACAGGCCAATGAGTTCCGGGACATGGCACATAAATATAAACGCAGCTTCGGCAAAGCAGAACGTGACCAGCGTAAAGCGCTCTTCGATGAAGCCCGCAGCATCATGAAATCTGTAGAAAATACAGAGCAGTACATTATCGACGACATACTCACCAAAGCACAGGTGATAGCGGCTACCCTGGTAGGCGCCAATCATTATACCGTACGGAAACTGAAATACCATACCGTAGTGATAGATGAGGCAGGACAGGCCCTCGAACCGGCCTGCTGGATACCTATCCTGAAAGCACAGAAAGTAGTACTGGCCGGAGATCATTGTCAATTATCCCCTACCATTAAATCAAACGAAGCAGCCAGGAACGGGCTCAGTACTACCCTGCTGGAAAAGTGCGTAGCCCTTCATCCCGAAGCTGTTACATTACTGGAAGAACAATACCGCATGAATAAAATGATCATGGGCTATTCTTCTTCCATTTTCTATAATGATCAGCTAAAGGCACATGCCTCTGTAGCAGATCATGTACTCTTTACAGATGATAGTCCCCTGGCATTCATAGATACCGCAGGCTGTGGCTTTGATGAAAAAACAGAAGGTACCAGTACCACCAATCCGGAAGAAGCCGCTTTTTTATTTAAGCATTTAACACAACTTGTTACCGAACTGGCACCGCATTATCAACCAGAGAACTTTCCCAGCATTGCGGTGATCTCTCCCTACAAACAACAGATCTATTTACTAAAAGAACAACTGCTGCATAACCCCATTTTACAGGCATACGGAAATAAAATTGCGGTGAATACCATAGACAGCTTCCAGGGACAGGAACGCGATATCGTCTATATCAGCATGACACGCAGTAATACAGAAAGCAAGATCGGTTTCCTCTCGGATATCCGTCGTATGAACGTAGCCATGACAAGAGCCAGGAAAAAGCTGGTGGTGATCGGAGATAGCGGCACATTATCCACACTCCCTTTTTACGCTGATTTCGTTACCTATGCGGAACAAAGAGATGCCTATAAAAGCGCCTGGGAATTCGTAGACACCTAAGGACAGTTAAATCATTTATTCTTTTTAAATTTCTAGGGTAATCAAAATTCCCTTATAAACCTATGCCCGGTAGTTCACGTTGAAACCTATACCTCCTTTTCAATAATCATCACCCTCAATTTCAAACCAATGAAACACACAACACTTCCACTAGTAAGGAATTACTTGTTCCTGTTGATCTGTATGTTATCCGGGATCCACCTCGCCAGTGCTCAGGCGGTATTTTACACTGATGTCAATTATGGAGGAACTGCTGTATCGTTCCCCGTCGGTAATTACAGGCTCGCAGATATGAATGCGGCCGGATTCCCCGATGACGCTGTCTCTTCCTTTGCCATACCCGCAGGGTACCTGGTAACCTTTTATGCAGATGACAATTTCAGCGGAAAGAGTTTTACAGCTTCCGCATCCTCATCATGGATTGGCAGCGAATGGAATGACCAGGTCACTTCTTTTATCGTTAGCCTTATTCCTCCTTCCAGTGGAACAGCTAACTGGATCTGGTCTTCTGACGCAGGACCCGCCAATACCTGGATCGCTTTTCGTAAAAAGGTGACCTTATCCGCAAAACCAACCACTGCCATCACTAAAATTGCAGCAGAGAATAAGTACTGGCTGTATATAAATAACCAGCTGGTAGTGAAAGACGGCGGACTGGATATACGTCCGGACCTGGTGAACACCTATTATGATGAAGTAGACATTGCCCCATACCTGCAGGCCGGCGAGAATACCATTGCAGTGCTGGTATGGTATAAAGGCGGCAACAATGGTTACTCGGAGCGGGCTGTGGGTAACGGCGGCTTATTATTTGATGCGGGTCCCCTGGTGGTATCTGATGATACCTGGAAATATAAAGTACATCCTTCCTTTGGTGCTACCACTCAGTTAATCCTGAACGGACAGGATTATAAATGGATCGCATTCCCTGTTTCCTATAATGCGGCTAATGAACTGAGCGGCTGGACCACAGCTGCCTATAATGATGCATCCTGGACCGCTGCCGTGAAGAAAGGGCTTCCTCCTGTTGCCCCATGGAACAAACTTGTACCACGTGGTATTCCTTTCTGGAAAGAATATGACCTCAGCAATTATCAGAACCAATCCTCTTTACCAACAAGTATCAGCGCAGATGGTACTATCACCGGTACTGTAGGCATCAATATTCAGTTACGCCCTTACCTGCATGTAAATGCGCCTGCCGGTGTAAGGATCAAAATAGTAGTGAACAGGCATTACTGGCAGGAATATATTACCAAAGCAGGAGATCAGGAATTCGAATGTCTGCCCTGGCAGAATTCCAGTGATCATACCGTTCAATACCAGTTCTCCAATGTAACAGGTACTGTACAGATCCTTGGACTGAAATACCGTGAAACAAGCTATAATACAACAGTTGTAGGCCAGTTCACTTCTTCAGATGCTGCGATTAATACATTATGGACCAAAGCTAAAAATACGTCGAGGATATGTATGAGAGATCAGTTCTACGACTGTCCCGACCGTGAACGCGGTCAGTGGTGGGGAGATGTATCTGAACAGATCCTCTATTCCCTTTATACCTATGATACCAGTATAAGTAAACTACCCCGCAAGGCTTTCCGGGAACTGATGAATACACAAAAGGGAAACGGGTCTTTATATACGACCGCTCCCGGTACCAGCTTTCACCTGCCTGATCAGAACCTTGCAGCAATAGCAATGATGTGGAAATACTACATGTATACAGGTGATAAAGCCCTGTTACAGGAACTCTATCCACAGCTGAAAAAATACATACAATTCTGCGTGGCCAGTTGTAACAGCGATGGTATGCTGGCATTACAAAATGATGCCTGGAACTGGATCGACTGGGGTAGTAATATGGGTTCTATGGAGGTTGGCAATGTCAATACCATCTTCAATGCACTCTATATTAATGCACTGGAAACAGTTATCAATACTGCAGACCTGTTAGGCCAATCTGCTGATAAGGCTTATTATCTGGGCTTACAGTCCAAAGTAAAAAACAACTTCAATAACTACTTCTGGAACAGTACTGCCCGCGCTTATGTATTCCATAATCAGAATGGTACAAAATCGACAACTATTGATGACAGGAGTAACGCCTGGGCCTTACTTGCCGGCGTTACGGATGAATCACAAAAAGCAGCGGTATTAGCCGTACTGAAAAACAGGTATGATGCAGGCCCTTACCAGGAGATGTATATAGAGCAGGCGCTCTTCCAGCTGGATGGTAAAGAAGCGGTGAACAGGATGAAAAGCCGGTATGCAAACATGATCACCAGCTGGTCATCCACGCTGTGGGAAAACTTTATAGAAAGTAACGACAACACCGGTTACAGCAGTAATGACCATGCATGGTCTGCCGGACCACTATACCTGATGAGCGCTTACCTGTTAGGTGTAAGACCCACACAGGCCGGCTTTGCAGAATTTACTTTCTTACCGCAACATGGTGGCCTAACTACTTTCTCCGGTACCATCCCTACGGTGAAAGGAAATATTATGGCCTCTTTCACTAATAACACTACCAGCTTTACGCAGACCTTATCTTCTCCTGCAGGCACTACGGCTATTGTAGGTATCCCTAAGGATGTATTCTCTACACTTACTGCTGAAATACAGGCAGGTACCACCACTATATGGAAAAACGGCGCCAATGTAGGTAGTGTTCCCGGAGTAACCTTTTACCAGGAAGATGATAAATACATACAGTTTAAAGTAACAGCCGGAACATGGCAGTTCACAGCCTTGCCACGCAGTACCAACAATCCTGTTATTACCTATAGTGACTGTAATTTCAGTGGTAATCCGGTAAGTTTAGGTGTAGGTGATTATACCCTTACACAGATGAAAGCATTGGGTATTAAAGATGATGATATCTCTTCTTTATCAGTAGCAGAAGGATATAAAATCATTTTATATGCAGATGATAATTTCACAGGTACTACATTAGAGGTTACCGCTAATAACGCCTGTATAGTATCTACTGCTTTACAGGATAAAACAACGTCTATACGTGTACGCCCTAATGGCATCACCAGTCTGTCCGGTACTTATTTTCTTAAAAACAGGGCCAGTGGCCTGATGATGGATGTGAACGGTGCTTCTACTGATGATGGCGCCAGCATCATCCATTCGGAGTACAATGGTAATGATAACCAGAAATTCACCTTCACACATTTAGGAGATGGTAATTATAAAATCCTTGCGGTGCATAGTGGCAAATCGCTGGATGTAAACGGTCTTTCTCTTGACAATGGTGCTAATGTGATCCAGTATCCCTACCACGATCCTGCACAGCCACATCAGAACTTTATTGTTGTAGCTACCGGTGACGGATATTTTAAACTGATCGCCGAACATAGTGCAAAAGTACTGGAAGTAACAGGTGTTTCCGGTGGCGGACTGGTACATCAATGGTCTAATACCAATCAGGCTAACGGACAGTGGAACTTCACTCCCGGCAATTTAGTACCAGGTACTGGTGACGGTCTTACCGGTAACTACTTCAACGGCATGAATTTCGAGACGCCGGTGCTCACCAGGAAGGATAATACCATTAATTTCAACTGGGGAGACGGTTCTCCTGATCCCGTTGTACAGGCGGATGCTTTCTCTGTAAGATGGACAGGGCAGATCCAACCTAAATATTCTGAGACATATACTTTCTACCTGAATTCAGATAACGGAAGAAGATTGTGGATCAATAATCAGTTAGTGATTGACAAATGGATCGATGACTGGGGTACCACTTATTCCGGTACAATTACGTTAACGGCAGGACAGAGATATGATATCAGAGTAGATTACTTTGAGAACTATGGTGGTGCAAATGCTAAACTGGAATGGGCCAGTGCTTCACAGGTAAGGGAAGTGGTACCAAAGAACCAGTTGTACAGTTCTGCAGCTATAGCTGCGCCTACAGTGGCTTACGCAGCTCCATTGGTACCTCTGTCTGCTTTATCACTGAATGTAGATCCTAATCCTTTCGCAAATAATGTTAACATCAGGGTCAATAATACGAAGGAAAATAAACTGCTTGTACGGGTGTATAATATGTCCGGTACGATCGTACTTCCTTTCCAAAGTATTAATAACGGACAACAGGTGAATCTCTCCAAATTACCGGCCGGCATATATATTATTCAGGTAACGGTTGGGAAAGAGGTGATTAACCGGAAAGTGATTAAGTATTAATGTGAGTTTATTCAATTAATGTTGTTTGTAACACAACATACAGAGCCTGTATTTCAAAAGTACAGGCTCTTTTTATTTGGATACCTGGCGGAGACTTACAGTCATTCAGGGCCCTTTATTTATTCTGATATAACCTCTTTTATTCGGATACCAGATGGAGACAAAATTCAGGGGACTTCTGTGCAGTCAATTAAAGAGAATAATTGAGACAGAACTTAACTATACCGGTCGTTCCTCCAGGGATAAGCCGTATTTGAATACCCTCTCTCTTCCCAGAATCCCAGTTTATTCTTTGGCAGGAATTCTATTCTGTTAATCCATTTGGCCCCCTTCCATGCATATAGCTGCGGTGTAATCATTCTTACAGGCCCACCATGGTCGCGGTGCAAAGGTTGTCCTTCTACAGTATGTACCAGCAATACATCGGGCTTCAACGCTTCTTCCATGGATACATTGGTCGTATATTCATCATACCCGTAACACATGATATGTGTGGCCGTATCCCTGGGCTGCGCCAATGCTGCCAGATCCAGCAGACGTACTCCTTTCCAGTTCATATTAAGTTTGGACCAGGTGGTCACACAGTGAAAGTCTGAGGTATCTTCTGTTTGCGGTAAGGCCAGGAATTCCTGCCAGTTGAGTTCAACGGGATGTTCTACCTCCCCATCGATCACCAGGCGCCATTTTTCAAGGGGGATATCCGGTTGTATGCCCAGGTCCAGTACCGGCCATTTATTGGTAATGGTTTGTCCGACAGGCACCTGTGGCATGCCATGACGATTAGGATTTCCTTTACCCATCGGCTTATTATCAGCAACTGAAGGTGTAAGGTTCATTTTATCTTCAAAGCGGGCCTTGAGTTTCATACGGGCCTCTACTACCCTGTTTAGTTTTTCAGATCCTTCCATAACAACAATTTAATCATTCTACATCTCATTCTATTCTCATTAAGTAAAATATACAACATAAACCCCCATCCGTCAATTGTCATTGCAGGCCACTAATGCTAGTTTTGCATGCAATTATTCTAAAACCCGTACCCAAATAAAATCCAATAAAATGAAAAGGTTCTATCTTATCGCAGTCTTCTTTGCCTGCATGCTTACTGTAAATACAACTTTCGCCCAGGGAGTGAAAAACATCGTACTGGTGCATGGCGCTTTTGCCGACGGTTCCGGCTGGGAAGGAGTATTTAATATCCTCAGCAAAAAAGGTTACAACGTTACTGTAGTACAAAATCCGCTGACTTCCCTCGAAGACGATGTAGCTGCGGTTAACCGTGCCCTGGACAAACAGACAGGCCCCGTTATACTGGTAGGTCATTCATGGGGTGGCAGTGTGATCACAGAGGCCGGTAATTCGCCTAAAGTAGCAGGATTGGTATATGTAGCTGCATTTCAGCCAGATGCCGGAGAAACGACCTTAAAATGGGCAACAGATGCTCCTCCTGCTCCTGAAAACGGCATTCTGCCTCCTGATGCAGCAGGATTTGTTTACTTCGACAAGGCCAAATTCCACGCAGGCTTCTGTGCAGACCTCAGTAAAGAGAAAGCAGACTTTATGTTCGCTTCCCAGGGTCCTCTGGGAGCGAAAGGTTTCGGAACGCCTATCAGTCAGGCTGCATGGAAAACCAAGCCTTCCTGGGGCATCGTAGCCACTGCCGACAAAAGCATCAATCCGGATACCGAAAGAAAGATGTACAAACGCTCTGGTACCAAGGTAACCGAGTTGAATGGCAGTCATGTTATCTTCATTTCCAAACCCAAAGAAGTGGCAGCTGTCATCGAGACTGCAGCAAAAGAGGCTGACAAAAAGTAACTTAATTTGTGTTGCAACGGCATTTTGACGCAAAATAAGTTACGGCATGGCTATTGAGCATTTATGGAAAAAAAGTATGAACTGGACAGATATCTTAAAACTAAGTCGTGACGGGAACCAGGCACCACCAAGAAGGGTAGAAAAGACAGAGCAGGAATGGAAAGCCATCCTGACACCTGATCAGTTCCGGATTACACGCCTGAAAGGGACAGAAAGACCCTTTTCCGGGGAACTCTGCAGCGCTTTCGGTCCCGGACGCTATTCCTGCGTTTGTTGCGGGAACCCGCTTTTTGACAGTGGAGAGAAATTTGAATCCAATTCAGGCTGGCCCAGTTTCACTCAGCCAATAGCTGAAAATGCGATCTCTTATCACCAGGATACTGCCTATGGCATGGTAAGGATAGAAACCCTCTGTAGTGTATGTGATGCCCACCTGGGCCATGTATTCCCTGATGGTCCTGCTCCTTCCGGTCTGCGTTACTGCATGAACTCTGAAGCCCTGGTAAAACAGGAATCCAGTAGCAAAGAAGCCAGTATTGTACTGGGCGGTGGTTGTTTCTGGTGTACGGAAGCCGTATTCCAGGAAGTAGAAGGCGTAACAAAAGTGGAAAGCGGTTACGCTAACGGAGCGCAGCCATCACCCACTTACGAACAGGTATGCACCGGTAAAACCGGTCATGCTGAAGTAGTAAAAGTAACCTACGATCCCGGTGTGATCTCTCTGGAAGATATTCTGGAAATCCATCTTACTACGCACAACCCTACTACGTTAAACAGACAGGGCGCAGATGTTGGTACACAATACCGTTCTGCTGTCTTTTACAATAACGGAGAGGAAAAAGCAACAATTGATAAAGTGGTAGCTGATGTAAAACACTCTTATGATGATCCGATCGTAACAGATATCCAGCCATTGCAAACCTTTTATAAGGCAGAAGGTTATCATCAGAACTATTACCGTAACAATCCCGGTAACGGATATTGTGCAGCGGTTATCAATCCTAAATTATCAAAGTTCAGAAAGAAATACACAAGTAAATTAAAAGTATCATAAGAAAAGGAATTATAACAGACTGGCTTTAGCTAAATGGAAAAGGTGCCTCAATTGAGACACCTTTTCCATTATTACAATTTCCTTTTTCCAGGAAGAATGAACGTATGATCCGGAGAATCTAACTCATATATATAGTTCTTCCCTTTAACGGTAATCAGTGCTACTTTTCCTTTCAGTTCCGGATACATTATTTTTAAGTTTTGTAATGATTAATCCGCTTTAACCGGCCAGGCACCTGTTTGTAACAGCATACTAAGCCAATCTTCCAGGTGCCATGTTTTAGTGAGCTTTCCATCTTTCAAATGATGGAATTCATGTATAGCAATTGTTAACTTCTGATGTGTGGGTGCAATTCCCATAAATTCGCCGGTATGCGTAAAAGACATTTCCGCCCTTACTCCTGCACGTTCATGCGTACCAAATATCTCGTGCACCTTAATTGTTACATCCGGGAATGCCTGCGCAAAATTGCGTACCAGCTCTTTATATCCTTCGGGGCCATCCTGCTGACCTGGCGCAAGCGGAATGTCCTGCCAGTCAGCTTCCAGTATACGGTCAACCACGTTGTAATCCCGGTTGCTGAATACCCCATAAAAGGAGATCAGTGTATTGATTTCTTCCTGTGTGAGAGCTTTAACCAGCCCGTCTGCTATATAGCTTGCCATGTAGTTACTTTTTTGAATAGATAGATATTAGTTTACTGATACGGCCACTTTGCCGGTTGCCCTGCCTGATTCTACAACGGCTTGTGCCGCTGGTAACTGATCAAAGCTAAATGTCTGGGTAACTTCAGGTAGCATATGACCTGCGCGGATAAGCTTACTGATTTCGGCCAGCACTTCGGCTGATGAGTTGACAAACACACCGTATCCGCTAACTTCCGCTGCCTGTAATTGCGCTTCAATTGCACTTTGGAAATATGGCTGCAGGTACACCAAACGGCCTCCTTTTTTAAGGACACTTATCGACCGCTGTACATGTTCCACAGCGTTAATCGTGTCAATAACCACATCTACATCCTGCAGATGTTTTTCAAAGGGTTGTACTGTATAGTCGATAAATTCATCTGCACCAAGCGCACGTACAAAACGTTCATTTTTAGCGGACGCGGTACCAATAACATACGCGCCTATATGCTTTGCGATTTGTACGGCAAAATGTCCAACACCGCCTGATGCAGCATGTATCAGCACCCTTTCACCTTTCTTTACTTTCCCTAAAGTCACTACGGCTTGCCATGCTGTCATTGAGGCCATTGGTGTAGCGCCGGCAGCTATAAAATCCAGTTCTGCAGGCTTATGTACCAATTGACTGGCCGGTGCTGCTACATAAGTAGCATAGGTATTGCCTAATCCTGGCATATTTAAAAGCCCATAGACTTCATCTCCTGGTTTGAGGTTGTCTACATCCTTTCCTACATGTTCCACAATGCCGGCAACATCCCATCCTAAAATTACCTGTTGTGGAATATTCCCTTGTGTGATCATACCCAGAATGTCTCTGGAGTTCCGCACCTGAACATCAATAGGATTAATGCCAATAGCCCTGGTTTTAATCAGCACTTCATTCTCTTTAATGAGCGGAGTGGCTAGGGTTGTTTTCTTTAAATTTTCTATACCACCGTTCTGTTCTAAAATGTAAGCTTCCATTTTTTTTGCTTTTGTTAGAACAAAGTTAGTGGCGCAGGGAATGAGGAGAAAGGCTGATTCAAACCGAAAATGGTACTAAACAAACAAGTTGAATTTATTTTGTTATATCCGGAATTTCTGTGGGGTTGTAGCGCTTTTTTTCTTGAAAAATTTCACAAAATTGGACGTGTCTTCGAAACCCAGGCACCAGGCAATTTCAGAAATGTTCCAGTTTGTATGTTTCAGCAAGGCTCTGGCTTCTGAAGCTACCCGTTCCGAAATCAATTGCGTAGTTGTTTTACCTACAGCTTTCTTCAGCACCCTGTTCAGGTGATTAATATGTACATTCAGCTGATCTGCAAATTCTGCTGCCGTCTTCAGGTGAATCTGCTGAACGGTGGATTCAATTGGGAATTGCCGTTCCAGCAGTTCCTGGAACAGCGATGCAATGCGGTCGCCTGCATTAGATCCTGACGTATCAGCCACCGTAAGCGCCGGCCGAAGTTTTAGTGCTGTATGCACCATCTCAAACACCATGTTACGAAGTACATCGTATTTATATGTATACTCCGAAGCAATCTCTTTGAACATTTTATTGAACAGGTCCATCACCTGCCCCGCCTCTTCATCTGTAATGTCCAGTATAGGTGTACCTCCAGGCTGGTAAAGAGGATATTCCTTTATATTGCCAAAGCCCTTCACATACTCTTCGGTAAATACACAAAAAGCACCTGTAGGCTTTGCAGCAGCGGGCGTCCAGTTGTATGGGATCTGTGGGTTAGCAAACATCAGCATATTCTGCTTTACCTCGTAGGTATGGTCTGCATATTCTACCTGATGCGCTCCTCTGATTAATGCGATTTTATAATAATCCTTCCGGCTGTAAGGCATAGGGTATGCAGGCTCCTCTCCCGCGTAATCTTCCATGGTGAATACGTTGAAATGACCCGTTTTACGAAATATCTCACTTGGAAGGATCCCCATTTTCTGCCGGTAAAAAGCTTCCAGTGACTCCGTTCTTTCCATATCCCAATTTAATTTTTATCTTCTGCAATATAATATTAAGCCATTGCATCAATGATTTGACCTGATATCTACCTGTCTTCGTCTGCTTCCTAACTCAGCAACCTTATCATTTAATATCCGCATAATTCCTCGAATTTAATTCATAAAGTTAGCTGAAATGGGCTCAATTAAATAGTGCAAATCAAACAACCTTAGGTACAATTGAAACCATCTTCAGAAGAGTGCATACCCTGAATTTACCATCTTCAATATAAAAGGCAAAGAAGTTGCATTGATTTTCGAAATGATTGACCATGAACTATATTTATCCGGCGATAGCCGGTATCATAGGAACAGCCCTGATGACCGGCTTTTTGTACATTCTGGCTAACATTACCGGAAAGGACTATAAGGTAATAAGGATATTAGGGAATTTACTTGTCAGGAGAAGCAACGGGAAGAGTGATCTATATTACAACCGCCAGGCCTTATTTACAGGCATAGTGGCTCACTATGCTATTGGCGTGATGTTCGCTTATATATATGTATGGCTCTGGCAACACGGAATAGGACGGCCCGATTTTGTAAATGCAATTATATTCGGCGCTTTGAATGGCCTGTTTGCCATCACGTTCTGGTATATGCTCCTTATCCTGCACAGGAACCCTCCCCGGCAACCAACGCCTGATTACCTGCTTACTATAGCAATAGGTCATATTATATTTAGCCTGGGAACAGTACTTGTATTCAAATCATTCCCGGATCAAATGCGACCCGCATACAATTGTCTGTTTTGTCATTAAACATTTTATATCCTTCAGCGCCTGCATCAAGCGGCCATTTATGCGTTAGCAGGTAAGAAGGATCCAGTTCTCCTTTCTGTAACAGCTCCAACAAATGAGGTATGTATTTCTGAGCGTGCATCTGACCGGACCTGACAGTAAGTGCCTTGTTCATTAGCATCCCCATGGGGAATTTATCTACAAAGGACGAATAAACGCCGATTACAGACACCGTTCCTCCTTTACGGCAGGCAAGGATGGCTTGCCGCAAAACACTCGCCCTATCGGGTTGAAGATGCAAGTCCTGTTTTATCTTATCGTAAGCATATTCCAGTTTGTTGCTGCTTCTTGCTTCCATCCCAACGGCATCAATGCAAACATCCGGTCCACGCCCGCCTGTCAGTTCTTTAAGTGCTTCCAGCACATTTACCTCTGCGTAGTTGATGGTTTCAGCTTGGCCTTCATTTTTAGCGACTGCCAGTCTGTAGTTGAAACGGTCTATTACAATTACACAGGATGCGCCCTTCAACCAGGCGCTTTTCACGGCCATTTGTCCAACCCCGCCGCTACCCCAGACAGCTACTATATTACCAGGTTTCACCGCCATATCAGCAGCCATATACCCTGTGGGAACTGCATCTGAAACAAAAAGGCTTTGCTCCCATGAGATGCCGTCAGGGATTTTAAAACATCCATTATCTGCATATGGTACACGGATATATTCTGCATGGCTGCCAGCATAACCTCCAAATAAATGTGAATAACCATATATTGCGGCAGTCGGATAGCCAAACATTTTTTCCTGTAAATGTCCATTGGGATTCGAGTTATCACAAAGGCTCCACTCGTCATGGGTGCAGTAATAACACTCTCCACATCCGATAACTGATCCAACTACAACTCTGTCACCTTTCTTTAATTTCTTTACTTCAGTCCCTGTCTCTACTACTTCGCCGTTGAATTCATGACCAATTATATCGCCGGCTTTCATTGTAGGTATATACCCATTTACAAGATGAAGGTCTGAACCGCAGACAGAAGATAAAGCCACACGGATAATGGCATCTTTCGGATTCAGAATAGATGGATCAGGTACCCGTTCAACATTGAGTTTACGTGTACCATTCCAGCAAAGTGCTTTCATGATTAACTATTTTGTTGTGTATAATTTATGATAAGGCTGAAACAGTTTCTCTCCCTGAAGGTTGTCCCTTCGTAGTTGGTATTTCGCCAGATTCAATATAACTGCGGAAATTGCGCAGATCTTCTTTTATCATCGTTTTGAAAAGGGGATTCAGCAATCGCGCAATCCCTTCTCCGGCCGGACCAAGCGGAGCTCGATAGGTGATTAAAATGCGCACCTCCGTTCCGTTTTCACCGGCGTCAGAAAACATTACCTTACCTGCATTGTCAATAGTGGCACCCGGTAAAGAATTCCATTTCAGTAATGATCCATCCTCTTCTTTTACAATTTCAGCATCCCAACTGACCGGGCCCGGCAATCCCGGAATATTGGCTTCCCAATGCGAACGGCCATTGTCCATAGTCTGTACCGTTTTAAGATGTTTCATAAAAAGCGGCAGATTTTCCAGGTTTCTCCAGAAGGCATACACTTCCTTCCGGGGCTTGTTAACAGTAATTAAGGTCCGTACCGTGATATTTTTGACAGGATCGGCCAGGGGAGACTTGCGAAGCGCACTGTAAACCGGGCAGTTACCTGATATGGCTCTGTATAGTAAAAAGGCACCTGCACCTGTTTTTAGCAAACGTCCTTTTCCCCCGGCAATTGCGTTGCAAAGCAAATAGCCTCCTGCTACAGCAGAAATAATACGTTCAGTGTTGCTGACGTTAAGAGCGGGTTTCGTTCTTCTGGAAGCATTTTCATTCATGGACAATAAGTTTTACTGTGTGTTGGAAATATCGTGCCATTAGAAGGATAGCATTCTGATCATTAACAGCTAAATTAATAGCAGAAAGCATACTGAAAATTTACGTAGGAGCCCGCATCCCATAAATGAGGTAATAAATCACATATCGATGTCTATCTATAGCTATATATCACAGCATGGCACCTGAAACCTGTTATAAAGACCAATATAACTGCCCTATAAGCCCACTCTAAATAAGGTGGGCTTATAGGGGGATTACAGGGGACTATGAGGGGGCTTATAGGGGGCTTATACCATGTATAGAGTAGGAATATCTCAGGCTATAAGCAGTATGTCAATAGGTTAAAGGAACTCTTACATCAGAGAGGCAAATACACTAATCTATTGATTCTGAACAATTTGATGAATTCTTTTATTTTACAGCGTTTAATGGGGCTTTGCTGTATGCGTCTGCGATAATTCAGGGGACATAGAGATTTCCTTGGTGCTCACGTCATTTAATGTGAAGGATTGGTTGGAAGGAGCTAATAAATCCTGAGAGGGAATCCTGCAAAAGGCTTTGGTATTATAGGAGTATGGAAGCTGCCTCAAAAGTAATTTGATGGGCTTAAGAATTGTGTAAACTAAATTTCTATCCATCAGGTATCCGGATAAAATCGGATAGAAATTACTTTTGAGACAACTTCCTCTTTTTAGAATTTAAACATTCTTGTTACATCATTCAGGTCTACATCACCATCCCCGTCTTTATCCAGTCCCAGTTTAGCGCCAATACTACCCAGGTTACCGCCGCCTACAGACTGCAATATATCCTGAATATTAAAGCCGGTCCCACTTCCCCCGTTTTTCAGTGAAGCCATCACAGTAGGGATCAGTGTAGTAGCTATACCAGCAGCTGTTGACTCACTAATCCCAAATTTCTGCATGATACTGGTAACAAAGTTCCCCTGTATCTGCTGTACGGAAGGATGATCCGGGTTATCCAGGATTTCCCCGGCCTTTTCAGGCTCTCCGCCCAGCACCGACATAATAGCGCTACCAGCTTCTTTCATTATTCCTTCATTATGCTCATTCGGTACATCAGGATTGTTAACGACCGACTGCTGGCCATATTGCTGGACCAGTTGCATGAATTGCTCGAACATTGGATTTGTATTTGGCAAACAAATTAGAGCAGAGAACTCATATTAGCAAATCTGCCTGTCAGAAAGTTCAAATTAATTACTTTTGGAAAAATAGTCCCGTTGAAGAAAACAGCCACATTTGCAGATCACGTGATCGCTTTTAACAGCAACCTGGAATATACAGGGAAACTACCACCGGGTATCCGTATCATGAACCCTTTCCGTGAACAACCGCATATAAAGGAAATCATGCGGCAGTTTTACAAGAAGTTTTATGATGATCATCTTACCAGGCAAATGATTATTGGTATCAATCCCGGCAGACTGGGCTCCGGTTCCACAGGTGTGCCATTTACAGATACCAAACGCATGATTGATGCACATGGAATCAATATTGAAGGATTGAAAACACATGAACCCTCCGCCGTGTTTATGCATGAAATGTTCAGCGCTTATGGCGGCGTAGAGAAATTCTATAAAGACTTTTATATAGGCTCTGTATGTCCTTTGGGATTTACTTCTGTTCAACCGGGGGGAAAGGAAATAAACTACAATTATTATGATAGTAAAGCCCTCACAGATGCGGTGTATGACTTTATCGTAAAAAGCTTAAAAGAGCAGTTGACATTTGGGATAGATACTAATGTAGCTTACTGTTTAGGTACAGGGAAGAACTTTGCTTTCTTACAACAACTGAATAATAAAGAAAGATTTTTTAAGAAGATCGTTCCGCTGGAGCATCCCCGTTTTGTAATGCAGTATAAGTCTAAAACAAAACAGGCATATATAGATAAATATTTAAGGGAGTTTGAAGAAAACCGGGACTAATAAACAGCCCCGGTTATTGTTATCAATTCATTATTCTGCTCACGTGTTTTACTTTCACTGTTACTTCATAGGTACCTTCCTGGTAAATATTAAACTGGAACCTTGGGTTTACGCTATAAATCTTTTGTGTATTTGGCGTAAATGCAGGATCTATATTCACAAACTGGCTTGGAATGCGGTAATAGATCAGGTAACCATAAGCGCTCTGTCTTAAAGGGAAAGGCGTGGTTTCAAAGTTACAGGTCATAGTAGAATCTGTTTTTATCAGTGGATGGAACTGTGCGTAGGTCTGAAAATCGCTACGGTCTCCTCTTCTGATGATCTCTCCTTTCGCAGGATTAAACGGATGCCCGTTCTGGTCAACTATCTTGAGGATAATATCGGTGCCCTCATCTGATGTTTTAACGATGGTCACCTCCGGCGCACCAAGGTCCCCACTGGTAGTAGTCCCATCTATAAACCATGCACATCCGCCGCCACCGATGAAGTAAGGCATATCATCCACCATAGTGAATGTAGCAATGTTGCTATAGTTCCTGGAACCATTCTCATTGCTGGCCTGGATATCAAATTCATATGTTCCTAATGGCACTTTAGTGGTTGTACCATAAAATGTGAAAGAGCCGGTATGCACATTAAAATCAAAAGGAGGCGTATTTACTTTCTTTCTTTTCTTATTCAGCAATTCAACTGTTGTATCGGTATCTGCATTAAACTCTCCGGTCCATTCGTACCGGTCGTAATTAGCGAACAGTGAATCGGCATGATGATGGGTACTGTCTCTTATATCCAGCAGTTTATACACGACAGGTGCACTGGAACCATCATTGCTTACGGCAGCGGTCTGCTGGATCTGTCCACGTTTTATCTGCATGGGATTATCAACGTACCTGATCTGTTTACTCAGATAACCATGCTCCACTTTCTTGCAGGCAGGAAAGAAAGCGATGGCAGTAAATAATATATATAAGCTCTTTTTCATGGTAATTAATTTTTCACATCAGCAAAGTAGGTGAATGTATGGTTGTTGCTCAACACATGCAGTACGCCTGTAGTGGTGAGTATTCCTGAAGTCTGACAAAGTGTTTGCAGCAATTGTTCCGGTTTCAGGTTAGGAATACCTGTAGAATCGGTTGGTACAGGCAGCCCGTTGTAAGGGATCATTTTCGTCAGATAAAGGTATTTCGGCTTTGTAGTGAACACAGAACCATCAGTATAATCGGTGGTAGGGATCAGCTGTACAAGGCGGAGTTCTCCGTCATTTGATTTGAACAGGCGGCCTGCTTCTGTGGTATTATCCCTGGTGATCTTGTCTTTGAACAGGTAGGCCCTTAAGGAATCCTTCATTACCGTATAATCCAGTGAATCGAACGTATATACCAGGTTAGGGTCTACCAGTTTCACCCTCAGATCTTCCTGTTTAGCTTTGATATAATTAGTGATGGAATAATCGGTAAATGCAAAAAAAGTTCCGGAAGCATTTACTTCATCTTTCAGTCCCGTTCTGTCTATCAGCAGCAACAGGGTATCAAAAAGAGGATTTGTTTTCAGATAATCATAAGTACTCATGTTCACATGCGGATCGGTCTTACTACCACCAATGGTATATTCTTTCTTGCAGGAGAAGAAAGCTGTTGTTATTATCAGAAAGATGAATATTCTATTTTTCATGCGGATGTTTTTAATTGATTAGAGTTTACCCTGCCAGTAAGGTGTTTGTCTGAGCGTATAATCGTCTTTGAACATGGTGGGATCAACAGGCCATAACCATCCCCCCAGTGGAGATCCGTTATCGAACTGGGCTGCTGAGAAAGATTCGTTATAAACAGGCAGTTGTTTGTTCCTTACCAGGTCGTAATACGATTGTCCTTCATAATATAGTTCTCTGAGGCGTTCTTCGAGGATGACAGTGGCCAGGTCATCGCCGGTGCCATTGTAATCGGCAAGTCCTGCTCTTTCTCTTACTTTGTTTAATAATGGCAGGGCTTCCCCGTCACGATTTAATTTATTCAGTGCTTCTGCCCTTAAAAGGAGAATATCTGCCAGTCTGAAGATGTTTAAATTATTCGCCAGTCTGGGGTCTCCTTTTACAGATCCGTCCGCATAACTGATATTGGCGTATTTGATAACCTGCCCTTCTGAAGACTGTGACTGGTAAAAGAATAATCTGTATCGCAGGTCGGAGCTGTCTTTATACATATTATTGATGTAAAAGGTGCTTACAGGCCATTCGATATTTGCTTTACCATGGATATAAGGTTCTTTCAGCGTATTGGCGGAACCGTTACCACCACCATTGATTGCGATACCTTCATTTTGTCCGTCATTAATATTGATCTCAAAGATGCCTTCCATGGATTTACCAATGAATACCTGTGCATAGTTGGCAGAGTCTGCTAACTGGTAACCTCCTTTAGTGATCACTTCATTTGCAGCTACTTCACATCCTGCATAATCCCCCTTCCATGCTTTGATGTGTGCTTCCAGTGCAAAGGCGCTGCCTTTGTTTGCTCTTATAGCCCGTTCATTTTCATTTGTATAGCCAAAGTCGAGGTTTTGTTCCGCAATGGTGAGGTCTGTCAGGCATTGTTTCAGCACAGAATCAGCAGAAGATCTGGGAATATTTACGGCAGCATTGGCATCCAGGTCCGGGGCCAGTTTCAGGGGAACAGTACCCCATATTCTGCTCATATAAAAATAAACATATGCCCTTAAAAAATAAGCCTCTCCTATTACGTGCAGTTTATTGGAAGCAGCTACGAATTTCGAATCCGGGATTCCGGGAACTTTTGCAATGATGAGGTTGATCTGCTGCAATAGTTTATAATACTTCTGCCAGTTCCAGAAGCTGCCCCCATTTACATTAAGACCGGTAAAAAGTCCCTGGGCAACGTTACTGTTCCCCGAATCATAGCTACCGTTTATATTGAGTTCACCAGCCGGAACGTCTCCGTATACATGCCAGGAGTTGTCCGTGAGCAGGATATTCCTTAATAAGGCATAGGCACCTGCAATGGCTGTATTGGCATCCTGTTCATTGGTGAAATATGCTTCTGTAAAAGTTGAATTATGAGGCTCCAGGTCCAGTATTTTACTGCATGATGAAGCTATCATAACAGAAGCCAGTAATAACACGGTATAACTTGTATGTAAGAGTCGTTTGTTCATGATCCTGTTTTTTTGAATTAAAGGCTGATATCCAATCCGAAAGTGAATTTTTTAGGAATAGGATAGCCACTACCGCTATACACACCAAAAGCATCCACTTCTTCTGCATCAGGTACATTTTTCGATTTCTGGAAGATGTAAAGGTTATCGACCAATCCATATACACGTACCCGTTTTAAATGTATCCTTTCGAGTAATGCAGGAGCCAGGGTATAGCCCAGGGATATCTTTTTTACACGCAGATAAGCACCGCTTTCCACCCACTGTGAACTTACCAGTGCGTATTTATAGCGGGTACCTGTTACAGCACTTAAAGAAGGATACTGTGCATTGTCGCCTGGATTCTGCCAGAAATTAATATCACTTAAATCAGGAAGAGAATGTGTACTGATGGAGTGCAGGGGATTTGCATCACCATCATCCGTTGGCACAAGCTGGGAAAGTCTTCCCGCCAGATAATCATTGTAGATCTTACGGCCTGCCGTGAATGTACAGAAGATATCGAGCGTAAATCTTCTGTAGCTAAAAGTATTGCTGAAACCTCCTGTAAGTTTTGGATTAGGGTTACCGGAAGGCACATAATCTGTAGCGTCCAGTATGCCATCTCCATTAGAATCCTGCCAGATAGGATCACCACCCCTGAAAGGATAACCATAAAAATTAAGCACCTGGCCAGTAACCGGGTTTACCGGTACATCAGCATCTGTTTTATAAATACCAGTTGCCTTGAAAGTATTGTAGGTATTGATAGGCTGACCTCTTCTGAGCAGGTATTTATCCAGGTAAATATCACGGCCACCATTAGGTAAAGACGTGATCATGTTATCATTGTGCGCAATATTCAACAGGAACTGCCACTGGAATTTAGCTGAAGGCTTAAAAATATTTGCGATGATCTGCATTTCAACACCTGTATTCCGTACACCGATCGCATTGGCCGTGTTGGTTGAATATCCGGTAGTAACAGGCACTGCCAGTGTAAAGATACCACCATGGGTAGTTTTCACGTAAGCATCGGCCACAAAGTTAAACCTGCCGTTTAACAGGGTAAGATCCAAACCAAGATTCGATTGGCTTGTTTTTTCCCAGCTGAGCTTAGGATTGGAAAGCCCTTTATCAAAGTTCAGGGATACGGCAGGTACACCATTGTAAGTAAAGGACTGATTACTACCCGTAGCTGGATTTATGCTACCGGGGAAATTACCGGCACCTACGCTGTAAGTATTATAGGAAAGATAGTTATCACCACCATCCGGCTGACGGCCGGTTTCTCCGTAACTCGCACGCAGTTTCAGTAAAGTTAGCCAGTTGCTCTGCTCTTTGAGCCAGGGCTCATCACTGATCACCCATCCTCCGGATACGGAAGGGAAATATCCCCAACGGTTATCCCTGCCAAAACGGGAAGATGCATCTGCGTTCATTACAGCAGACAGCAGATAACGCCCTTTATAAGTATAGTTAACACGTAAAAAACCTGTCTGAATACCACTTTGTAACAGATCTGAACTGGTAGAGGCCAGATTCTTATTTAATACTGTCACAGTACGGATCTGATCGTTAGGAATACCAACAGCACTGGACATAGTAGCCCTGTACTCCATATATTCCGTATTCTGCCCCAACAGTACGTTCAATACATGATTTTTACCCAGGCCTGTGGTATATTGAAGGGCATTACTCATCAGGTAATTATTCCTGTTTTCCACAAAACTGGAGGCCATCCCTGTTCCATCTCTTCTTATTGCTCCCGGCGTATATGAATCCACACGGGCAGTATGCGCGTTGAAAGAGATGACGGTATTGAAATTCCATTTCTTAGAGATCTTCCAGTCTATCACAGGACTAATAGACAGGTTATCGTCAGAATTCCGGTCTGTCTGATTACTTGTATTACCAAAAATGAAATCCTTGTTTGCAGCAGACAGATATAATAGGGAAGATGGCAACGGACTGGAAGCATAATAACCACCATTAAAAGGTCCGTACCCTCCCGAAAGATCATTGATGGACCTTGGTCTGTCGGCTCTGTTATAACGTATCTGTGTGCTGATATTCAGTTTAGGAGATAAGATTAAACCAGTGGTACCACTGAAGCTGTATCGCTGGAATCCCGATTTTTTTATGATCCCCTGTTCATCATAGTAATTCAGGGAATACCTGTAATTGATCATGTTAGTACCACCATTAACGGACAGGTCATAATTATCAACAATGCCAGTCCGGTATAGCTGTCCCTGGTAATCGTTGGCATTATTAAATGCAGGGTTCAGGCTGTCTGTCAGGATCTGTGGGATATTATTCAGATTAGTGTAACTACCATAATGATTGATAAGTGCCATCTTTCGCCTGCGTTCTTCTGCACCTATTACAACCTTATCAAGCTTAGGCATATCCGTTATACCATGATAAGTAGAGAAATCAACTTTAGGTTTCCCGGCAATACCACGTTTGGTAGTGATAATGATGACCCCGCCGGCACCTCTTGATCCATAGATAGCTGAAGCAGAAGCATCTTTTAAGATATCTATACTCTGGATATCATTTACTGCAATACCTGCCAGTGCATCGGTATTGGTACCGCCACCATAATTAATAGCAGCAATATCTTCTGTACTTTGCGGCACCCCATCAATTACGTAGAGCGGGCCACTTAAAGCCCTGGCAAGGCTGGCCTTACCTGCAGCAGAAGTGAAGTCGCTGTTGATACTACGGCTCACAGCAGTATTACCGCGCATTACCACGTTGCTTCTTACCCCCGGTTCACCGGAGAAATTCTGTACGTCCAGCCCGGGAGCGCGACCCTGCAGGAGTGCATCCAGCGTAGGTGTTGGAACATCCAGTAAGGATTTAGGATTTACAGATGTAACAGAAGCTGTTACATTTTTACGGCTTACTTCCTGGTAGCCTATTACCACTATATCCTTCAGGTCTGTCTGATCTCTTTTTAATAATACATTTACTTTTGTATCAGGCGTTTTTACTTTGTAGGTATAAGAGATATAACCTACAAGCCTGAACGTGAGCGTGCTGCCAATGTTGGCTTTAATAGTGAAGGTTCCGTCCCCATTAGAGACTGTACCTGACTTGGAATCCGAGATACTGATAGATACTCCGGGAATAGGCTGGCCATCTCCACTGTCTGTCACCGTCCCCGATATATTTACCTGCGCATTCTGAGCGTTCGTAAATACAGCAATAAGTGTAAGGGAGAGTGTTAATAGCAATACAGTACAGCGATAGCTGCATTTTGTAAAATTAACAGTCATGTAATTAAAATTTGAAGCTTTGGATTATTACGAAATCGGTTGATCACACACTATCGCTGGCATGAAAGCAATAGGTGCGTTATTTTTGGTTGATACTATAAATTGATGATCACAAAAGAGTTATAGGCCCATAACTTTTTTTACTACCCCATAGTACTATGTTAATCTGATCTTGCTGACAATTCTTACCTCAGGATAGGTTCTACAACGTGAACTATTGTGATAAATTCTTTCCTTAGATCTTTCTTTTCTTCTTTAGATGTTTAAAGATTTTCGTAAGGTAGAACAGAAACAGATGCTAAGTTGTCAATGAAAACTAAACAAACTGCTAACAGAAATTAAATGGTAGAAATAATTAATGTAATTAGAAAAGAATAAAGTAAATTGTGATAACAAATATCCTTGTCACTTCAACCAAACAGAATCTAAACCCATATACACAGTTATGAAAACACAATCCTTTGTATTGACCAGCCTTGTGCTGCTTGTAAGTATTATTTCATGTAAAAAGGATGAAACCGCTAAGCTGCCCGCTTCCGGAGACCTTGCAGTTACGACTACTGCAGCAGCTCTTCCCAGTCCGTTTAAAGTGGCTTATTACGCCTTTGATGCCACACCGAATGTGCTGCCGCTGACCAACTTTGCTAATGAGGCGAATGTAGTAGTACTGTTCGAAGGCACTGCCTGGGAAATGGCGGATTCCGTACACTACGGCAGCAGCAGTAGTTACATTCTGAATGTTAATCCTAATTATCACTCTTACAAATCGATCCTGGACCATGTGAAGATCCTGCAGCAGAGAGGTGTAAAAGTGCTGATGAATGTGGATGATGCTGATTCCTGGAATACCACTACTCCGTTTACGACCTACAACGGTGTTGGCTTAACTTATCAGCAATATGCTGCTTTTGCCAAAGCATGTATTATTGATTCCCTTCATTTTGATGGTATTGCCCTGGATGTGGAACATATGGGCAGTACGGCAGCGAACACCAATTTCACTAACCTGGTGAAAGCGTTTGGCGCTTACTTTGGCCCGTTGTCCAGTAACCCTACCGGTACAGTTTACACGGCGGCAATTTATAGCGGCGGACAGGCAGGTTATGCTATTGGCCAGTCTCCTGCAGTGGCTGCGTACTTAAACTTTGTAGAGGATATGGGGTATTTCCAGAATAACACCACAAGATTCAACAGGTGGGCCAATTACATTGGTGCCCCTAAAACGATGATCGGTGTTTCCAAACAGTATAATTCAGTAAGTTCAGCTATCACGGCTGCTGCCTGGCAGCCTTCCAAGAGCACTAAGAAAGCAGGGATTATGGTGTTTGCCGGCAATGTTGATTCTTCTTATACGAACAGGATTTTCAGAGCAGTGACCAACTAATTAAGAGAGGAGGTTGTATTCTATGTATGGATACAACCTCTTTTCATTTGGGTACCTGATGCCATTCAGACGATTCTCAGACCCCTTTATTTATTTTGCTATAACCTTCTTTTATCACTTTTTAACCTATTTAGTGATAATTTCGCACCAAAACCGGTAGTAACTCAGTTTGATTTATTTAATCCAGGAGCAATTTTTTGATGATGGTGCTTCACACCGTCACCCAAAAAAAGGGTTTGTAAGACAAAGCCCGGTACTCAAAAATAAATCTGAGTAACTACCTCAAAATCATTGATTTGGGTGCTTCTGTTTTCTTAATTACTCCGCCTTTTACACAGCTGAACACGCCTTACCCGGCAACAGCCTACCTGAAAGGTTTTCTCAATACTAAAAACATTACTTCTTTCCAGGCAGATCTGGGGATTGAAGTAACCATTGCCTTGTTTTCAAAGCAGGGATTACAACATCTTTTTGCTAATATCAACACTACTTCATCCGAAAATGCAGCCCGTATCGTTGCCCTACAGGATGACTATATATACACCATCGACGAGGTGATCGCTTTCCTCCAGGGTAAAAACCCTACCCTGGCACACAGGATCTGTAAACGGGATTTCCTGCCTGAAGCAAACCGCTTTGCCCAGCTCGATGACCTGGACCATGCATTTGGCTCCATGGGTACACAGGATAAAGCCAAACACCTGGCTACCATGTACCTGGAAGACCTCTCCGACCTCATCATGGAAACCGTTGATGAACACTTCGGTTTCAGCCGTTATGCAGAGAAACTGGCCCGCTCAGCGAACAGCTTTGATGAACTGTACGAAGCCCTGCAAAAAGACTATACTTACATAGATCAGATACTCATTGATATCCTGGAGAAACATATGGCGGCCGTACAGCCTAAAATGGTGGCTATTTCCGTGCCTTTCCCGGGTAACCTGTATACTTCCCTCCGCTGTGGGCAATGGATCAAAAAAAACTACCCTTCTGTGCGAATAGCAATGGGTGGTGGCTTTGCCAATACAGAACTCCGCTCCCTTTCCGATCCCCGTGTATTCGAATTCTATGATTTCGTTTCACTGGATGATGGAGAAGCGCCTCTGGAAAACCTGTTTGCCTTTGTAGAAGGGAAGAAAGAAATAGAACAATTAAAGCGCACATTCTCCGTAGCTGACGGTAAAGTCATCTATTCAAATTACGAGTCCTGCACGGATTATAAACAAGGGCAGGTAGGCACTCCGGATTACAGCGATTTTCTCTTAGATAAATATATCTCTGCCATAGAAGTCGTCAATCCCATGCACCGTATGTGGAGCGACGGACGCTGGAATAAACTCACCATGGCACATGGCTGCTACTGGGGCAAATGTACCTTCTGCGATATCTCCCTGGATTATATCAAACTCTACGAACCTGTAGCAGCACAACTCCTCTGCGACCGTATGGAAGAGATCATTGCGCAAACAGGACAAAACGGTTTTCACTTTGTAGATGAAGCAGCGCCGCCCGCACTGATGCGGGCATTAGCCCTCGAAATCATTCGTCGTAAATTAACGGTCAGCTGGTGGACGAACGTGCGTTTTGAAAAAAGCTTTACCCGCGATCTTTGCATCTTACTGAAAGAATCAGGGTGTATCGCTGTTTCAGGAGGACTGGAAGTGGCTTCCGACCGTTTACTGGAACTCATACAAAAAGGGATTACCGTGGCACAGGTAGCACAGGTGAACAAACACTTCACAGAAGCAGGCATTATGGTGCATGCTTACCTGATGTATGGCTTCCCTACCCAAACGGCACAGGAAACGATAGACTCCCTGGAAATGGTCCGGCAAATGTTCCAGGCGGGGATTCTGCAATCTGCCTTCTGGCATCAGTTTACGATGACGGCACACAGTCCTGTAGGCATGGAACCGGAGAAGTTCAACGTGCGGAAAGAATCATTGGCCATTGGCTCTTTTGCCAATAACGATATTGTACATATTGATGAAACAGGTACAGAACATGAACTCTTCAGTTTCGGACTTAAAAAATCCTTACTGAATTTTATGCATGGTATCTGTTTAACAGATCCTTTGCAGAAATGGTTTGATTTTAAAGTGCCTAAAACGAAGATCTCCCCAGATTATATTGTAAATGCCTTAACAGAAGATCATCCCGGTACGGGTAAACCTACAGCTAAAGTAGTATGGTTAGGCAGAACGCCTGCTGTAGAAAATTTTACAAAATCCAGGAAAGGGAATACCTGGGAGATGGCTTCTCTTACTTTCCAGAATAAAAAAGAGAAATACTCCATTAGCGTAGACCAGGCTCAGGGTAACTGGCTGGCAGGAATGCTGGAGAAATTATCTGTGGCTAACCCAAAGACGTATACGCTGAAAGAAGTGATGGACAGTTATACAGCAGCGGGGTTAGAAGACTTTGAATTATTCTGGGATAATAAACCGGTGAATACGTTATATAAATTCGGGTTATTGAAATTATAAAGTTTATAACAAGATACAATCAGCTCCGTTAGAAGCCCCTGTTTGCAGAAACACATTAAACAACAAAACAAGACTCCGCAGGAATCCCCTGATATTTGCGTTTTAGGGGACTCCTGCGGAGTCTGTTAAAGAGAAGATTCATTTTTGCTACAAACACAGGAGCCTGACTAAAAAGGATACTCCCTCCCGGGTGGGTGCTGAAGATGAAACTGCTTTTACACAATTCTCAGCGCCTTCATTTTACTTTTTAGTCAGTCTCTTTTAATGTTTGATAATCTTCTTAATTACCTTTTTCTCTCCTTTACTGATCTGCACAAAATAAATACCGGGTATTATCTTATCTAATGATAATACATATTGCTGACCATTCACGGTTGCAGTATATAACAACTGTCCTTTAGCATCCAGCAATGATACAGTACTACCCTGTTCAAACTCTTTATTCAGATGAATGGTTACCTGTTCAGCAGCAGGATTAGGTGCAACAGTAACAGCGTTATCCAGCGCCACCGCTACAGCAGCTTTTCTTGCCTGTATCACCGTATCCGGAACAGTAAATGTTGCTGCATCTGCAAATACTGAACCCGCATATCCCGCATCAATAGTCTGTACACTCCAGGTATAATTACCTGCCGGTAATCCCTTCAGCTTCCAGCCCAGATTCTGATAAGCATTACCTAACCCTGTAACCATACGCTTACCGGTTGTTACATTGGCATTCGGAAAAATGTAATACTTACCAGTCGCATCTTTCAGATACATATTATAGGTAAGCGCATTTACATGCGTTTCTGCGTCAGCACCCGCAGACCAGCTAAACAGGATACTATCCCCGGCTATTACTGTTTGTAAAGCTGCCGGCGGGAGGGGTTGTGTATTAGCCTTCAAAGTAGCATTCTCATACAGGAAAGCAACAGTTCTCCCATATGCAACACCGGAATAACCATTCAGCAACAAATCAATTTTACCATCGTTATTAAAGTCTCCTAACTCAATAGTACCTTTGTTTATACCAGGAACACTTTCCGTACTTTTTACAAATACACCAGTACCATCATTCAGGTAAATATTTACGATCTCTTTGTTAGCCGCAGAACTCCACCCACTTAGTATAATATCGTAGTCGCCATCATTATCCCAATCCACAAAAGCGCTGCCTTTACCATTACAATTCTGGCGGAATCCCTGAAAGGTAGTACCTTCTGTAAAACCACCATGACCATCATTGAGATAGATCCTGTATACTTCACTACTACCACCGTCACTATAACTATCCCCATCACCATTCAGTAACATATCCAGGTCTCCATCATGATCAATATCCGCAAACTGTGCACTACCCCAATGCTTTTGTTTAAAGGGAACACTTTGTTCCGCAAATGTACCATCTCCATTATTTTTCCATATCTGTGTGTACCGCCGTGAAGTAGAATTATTCCAGGCTTCCACGCAAAAATCAACATCCTGATCATTATCCAGATCAGCCCAGGTAGCATCCGGGTCCTGGAAATTGTTTCCATTGCTCATACGGTTTACGGCTGAGGAAAACCCGTTTGCCCGCTGAAAATAGAACTTGTTGCTATTACCGTTCCCTATCATGAAATAATCCGTCAATCCATTGTTGTCGAGATCCGCAAAACCAGCAACAGGTGCATTCACAGCTGCAGGTGTTTCCAATGTAAATATTCCCGTTCCGTCATTTCTTAAAATCCTGGAATAGGCTGGCCATCCATTGGCTTTGTCCCATCCGGAGAAAACGATATCCAGGTCCCCGTCTCCATCCAGATCGCCCGCATTGATAGAAGGAATATAAATACCCGGGATAACCTGATTGGTATTTGTGAAATTACCATTGCCATCATTTTTAAGAATACCTCCTGTATAAGGATCTGTTCCTGAATAAATGATATCCAGATCTCCGTCATTATCAATATCTACAGACAATGATTTGCCATAATCAAACCCCACTCCTGCCCCGGCATATTCAACAGGTATTACAGGAGGAACAGTATATGGACGGGTGAAAGCCTTGTCTGCATTATAAGCCATTGGCGATATTTTATCACGGTATACTTCACCGGCAGGGGTCAGTAATTTAGGCGATTTGTAAAACATCTGACGGGTATCTTCCACCCATTCATATAATGAATATCTCTCTACAAAGCTGGTAGTATCCAGCATTTGCAGGAAACCGGCGATGGCTTCCGCATCCTGTGGATAGGTAGGTTTGCAGCAGGTCCAGTTAGCACCATTGTTCCATTCTGTAATCCAGATGGGTCTTCCGGTACGGTCATGAATAGCTTTCAGCCGGTTGTAGAATTGTTGTGGCGACTGGCCTCCAAGGTACCAGTGCATTGCTACAAAATCCACGCGATAGTTTAATGCATCGCATTTATCGATGAACTGATACAACCATTCCAGTCCACCGTCGGATGGAGCCGGAGAGCCCAATCTGAGACCGGATTTTAGTAACTCAGGCCAGGCAGCAACAGCATCATTTACACTCATATTTGCCTGATCGGTACGGTCGGGTTCATTAAATCCAAGTGCATGTGTGCTTTCCTTTTTGTTATTAATATTATCATAGGAGTTCCAGTAACGGTTATGCCGCATAGGAATATATTCCACATTCGGGGCAGAAACAGCTTCATTATTCCAGTCGTACTGCCAGGAACAGTTCAGTGCTTCGGCTGATGATAACCCGCTTGTCCAGCCTTTTTTTGTTACCCAGCGCCAGGGTATCACACGGATAAATGAGACCTGCTTATATAATCCTGCTGGTAAGGTATCTATTACAATATCCGCCTTATCCGCTATGTATACGCGGCTATATCCTGTTCCCAGTTCATCCTTTGCAAACGTAGCCATATACCCTTTCTTTAAACGGAAAGATCTGATCGTATCATTCATAGCGCCCAGTTCCTGAGAACGGTAATACGTGTATAAAGACGGCTGCATGGAAGTACCTGTAAGAGCATCTCCGGAGAACACTTCCAATGGCTTATATCCTGCAGGCTGGCTGATCACAACACTCCCCTGAAGATACTGCTCCACGCGGATGTTTTGGTCAGGAACAGCAGCTGCACCATTTACAAGTACCTGTGGCAGATAGCTTGTATTCAATACCGCCGGTTTGATGGCAGGGAAATATAACCATACATTATCTGATGTAAGATTAAGCAAACTACCCCTCAGCGGATCTTCTTTTGCTGTAATCGTAAGTGTAGTATTACCACTTAATGTAAGAATCTTATTACAGATGGTATTCATACTATCCGTAACGTCAGACTGAGATAATACAGGTAATGCATAGGGAAGTGTTTTAACGCGGTAGGTCTTTGTATTACCACTTTCTGATGTCACAATGACACTCATTTTATTACTCACAAAAGAAAGTAATGCAGCGTTTGTATTACTACTGTCTGTAATAGTAAAAGAAGCATGCGGCGCTACTTTCATTGCAGAGATCAGTTGTACTACACGGGCATTACAGGGTACCAGTACCTTTGCGTGCACATTATCAACAGCACCTATATACACTGCGCTGATAAAATCTTTAGTACTTACTGACCGCAGGCTGATGGGATATAAGGTAGTACCATTTAACCCGGTTACTTTTACGGCCATCGTATCGGAAATAAGAGTGGTATCCTGCCCGGGGATACTGATCCCACTGGTTAGTCCTACTATATCCATACTGGCAGAAGGCGCCACATCCAACCCGCTTCTGAAATCTTCTACTGTAACAGAGGGAGATACATTCAGTACTTTAAAATTGGTGGTATCGATTTTTCCTTCTTTGGTAGAAAGCAGCAACTGGTCCTTCAGCAGAACGACCTGCAGATTATCTACCAGCACTTCCAGGGGAGCCGGTAAGGGAGATGCTGATGATCCTGTTTTCAATGCAAAGTATACAGCAGTATCCGAGCCATCGGTACCCGGAGCCGTATATATTCTTTTCCCGGAACAGGAGCTGTTCAAAAAAGTACCATCTGTGTTCGGGCCGCAACCCACCCAGGTCGAAAAGCCCCGGACCACATCTCCGTTACCGTTGGGAGCATAGTCCGTTGTTTCTGTTGGAGCTACAGTACTCAGGTATAGTTCGCACCAGAAACTGGCTGCATTGCCAATCTTTACAGCACCATCCACGGTGTAAGCTTTTCCGGCTTTCAGGGTCACCTTTTGCCAGAAAAGGATATTGGTAGGCTGTGCACTGCTTATGTACAAACAGCCTCCATTACCTGCCGATGGAATGTGTGTGTCGTAATTGAAGCGGTAAACAGCAGGAAAGGCCGATCCCTGATTACTGATGTGCCAGGCCGAGCTGTCATCCATGCCAGCTCCTGTCTGTGAATAGACAGCAGTATGACATAACAGGGCAGCAAACATTAAGGGTAACATTGCTCTCATAGTGGAATTATTGTTTAGGTTATAACATTGAAGAGATTGCTAATATATCTGAATATCGTGAGATCAGCTTAATTTATTCTGATCTACTTGAGTAGTTTTTGTAATGGTGTTTTTGCGGGGATTAAGATTTTTTATAGCAATAATATTATAATTTTGCTGTATATTGAATATTAATGCTTTTCGACCCGTCCAATGAAATAAAAAACGCGCTATCCTATGCCAGGCAATTCTCCCTGGAAAAAGAACTTTTTTATATAGATAGCCAGATGATCCTGCTCGGGTTACTGGATTCCTTTACAAACACACTTGAAATTGAAGATCCTGAAAGGGAAAGGATCATCGCCTGGTTACAGTCACTGGACTGGGAAAGGACTACCATTTTTAATATTCTTACATCCATCCCTATTACACTGGAAGCAGAACGGATGTTGAAGAATGCAGCATATTATCAGAAGAAACTGAAAGATGAATACCTGCAGCCTTCTCATATTATACTTTCCCTTCTGAGTATTGATAATCTTTGCCGGGTGAAACTTGAAACGTTAGGGATCACCTTCAGCACATATCTGTTACGGTTAGAAACAGCAAGAGGACGGAATTTACAGATACCATTCAGAAGTCCACAGATAAAATCTTCCCGCAACTTCCCTTATATACGCGGGTTCTATAAAGCCAGGGAAAGAATAACACTGGCGAAAAAACACCTGGCAGAAGCAAGGGATTTTCTGCAATACTACGACAGAAAGAGTTGCAGGAGACTTTGCAGGTATATCCTGCAACTGGACCCCACACATACAGAAGGACTGTGGCTGATGGGAGTAGCATGGGCTGCAGACCGCCATTTTGAAAAAGCGATCCCCTTTTATGAAAAAGTATTACAGAAGCATCCGCAGCATATAGGCGTGCTTTCTCAATTGGGAAATTGTTACAGTCAGACCGGCAACAAGCATCGTGCAATAGAATTGTACCTGCGTGCTTTATCCGTCAATCCATCCTCTCCCGAATTACTGAATGATGTAGGAGCCGTACTGACGGATCTGCAGCAATATGACAGGGCTATTACCTTGTTCGATCAGGCGATCGCTATTGATGACCAGCACTCCCATGCATACAGTAACAAAGGGTACGTATTAATGCGGCTCGGATATTTCTCGCAGGCAAGGGAGCTATTCATGGAAGCACTGGAAATAAACAAAGGAAATGCATATGCGTACAGGAATTTCGCCCTGCTTTATTTACAGGAACGGAATATCCCTGCTGCAAAGAAAATGCTGCTGAAAGCAAAGTTGTACGACTTTAAAAGTAAATATGGGAACGAGGTAGATGGCTTACTCCGCACTATCGATCACCTATAAAAACGGGATCAGGGCACTGCCTGAATCCTGCCTCACTTCTGAACAAGCTATTGCACGAATACAGCAAACCTGGCTACGCCTTTTTTATACCATGCAGTATGCATCAACACTCTTCTGTAAAAAATGATGGAAGCAACAGCACAGATAATACCAGCCGTAACATCCAGTACATAGTGATGACTGTTATACACCGCAGAGAACCAGATCCCTACGGCAATTACTGCGAACAAAGCCTGGAAAGCCGCTTTCATATGATGCCTGGAATAGTATAATACCACCAGCGGATAAGCAGAATGCAGGGATGGCATCGCTGCAAATACATTGGAACTCTTGGAATAAAGTGCAGTGAATATATTTACATTCAGATGCTGATCAAACCTGGTTAGTCCTGCCGGATTGCCAGGCGTATGCGCTATGAAATCAAACCCATGTAACTGTACATACCAGGGTGGTGCTGCTGGGTAGACGTAATAAATCACAAAGCCTACAAGATTTACCAGTAAGAAGGTAGCTGAAAAGTGAATAAATGCTTCCCTGTCGTTATAAAAAAGATATGCAGCAAAAGCCAGCGGTACCGGTACCCAGCATAAATAAAATATCCCGGACATGATATCTATCCAGGATTGTGAATGTGATAACCAGTATTCGTTGGGAGTTACTTTTACGCCATTTACAACTATCCCGAAAAGAGATTTTTCTGCTTCGTAAAGGTCTTTAATATGCACTGTATTATACACGTAATTAGGGAAGGCTTTCATGTAATCGAACAGGACCCAGTATATAATGAAGATGGAGAATCCGGTGATCAGATGACGGGTATGCCAGGAGAAATAATAACAGGCATTAAAAATAACAACAAGCCATAACTGGTCGGTTTTGAAGCCAACCAGCCAGGCTGATAGCAACAGGTAGGTAATACTTATAGTAGTAGTAAACAGTAGTGTCTTAATATCGAAACGTCCCTTGTTTGTCATGCTGTTTGCATCTTTACCCGCAGGACTATCACGCTGGATCATCATGCTCTCTTATGGCTTAATTTGCTCCTTTATCTCTTTCCCGGTGGCGGGATCGATGCCTTTCAACTCTATATATACAACATTCGGGAACCAGAAAGTCCCTCCTTCGATCTGCAGGAAAATACGGTTAAGGATGGCCATCGTATTCCCGATCTTTGCATACACATGATAATCACCTGCAGAAGATTTCATCAGGTACATCTCTTTCTTTGCGTAAGCAACAGAGTGTAATAAATACTTATCATTACCCAGCGATTTTACTTTGATACCGTAAGCAAATTTGCGCTGTATATAGTTAAGGTCTTTTTTCTCTCCGCCATCGGCATATCTCATCCAGTAAACGCTCACCGGTTCATCTTTATCCAGTGTACCATCCTTTTGTATATTCAGATCGTAGATGATGGTATTGATATTAGGCGTACGCTGTATATAAAATAACATATGCGGTATGTTACCGGGTACAGGGAATACCGGATCTCCAACATGTTTGCCCCTATCGCTGCCATTTCCGGCAAAAGTCATCAGCGGTAATGCTAATAAAACCAATGCAGCAGACAATGCTTTTTTAGCATCCATCAGGCGGCCTATAGCAGTGACGTTGGTCATGATAGCCATCACGAACAGCGGGATAGTGAAGATGGAGATCGTCTCGAATATATGGAAAGGGATACCTGGTACGAACAGTTTGTAATCCCCGCCAATGTAATGTGATGTGATACCACAGGCAATTGCGGATACAGAGATGATCACGATCCTTTCCGGACGCTGCATTAAACCACCTTTAGACTCTATTCCCAGCCCTTCTGCACGTGCCCTGGTATAACTTACCATCATAGAACCGATCAGCGCTATAAAGGCAAATATGGAACTCAGGAAATAGTGATGTCCTATCAGGTAATAACAGATGCCGAAAAATAATACCATTTCGCTGTAGCGGTCCAGTACGGAATCGAACAGTGCACCGAAACGGGAACCCATATTCCCCAAGCGGGCAACCTGCCCGTCCAGCATATCAAATAAACCGGCAAACAGTGTTAATGCACCTGCCCAGCCCACATAAGATAAATCTCCGCGATGTCCTTCCTCCACTCCTGATACGAATATGACCACTACGCCTATATTTAATGCGAAACCTATAAGGGTAACAGCATTGGGAGTAAGTCCCATTTTGATCAATCCTTTTACTATCGGGTTGATCACCAGATAAATCAACTGTTGTAATTTATCCCTCCATTGCTTGTTCATGCTCAATTACTGTTTAAAAATCAAATCTGACACGTGCCCTTATGCCGTATTTAGATACTCCCGGATTGTCCAGGTAGGTAAAACGTCTTACAAGGTCTACTCTCAAAAGCTTGAATATATTGGCAATACCTATGCTGCCTTCTACATAAGGTCGTTGACCCAGCGTATAAGTAACCGGTACATTCGTGGTATTATCCTTAGAGAACTGGATCAGTGACGGGTCCTTATTTGGATTGTTTTCAGGACGGAGCCCACCATATAAGACCTTGACCGCTGCCACTTCTCTTAACTTCAGCCTTTTGAAAAGCGGAATTTTGTTAAAGATAAAACCGTTAAAGTTATGATCAATATTTATACTCGCATACCTGTCACTCACAAATTCCAGAAAGTTCATTAAGTTATAGGACTCCAGCTGGTAAGCGTACGACTGGTTCGCACGGTGTACTGTCAGCAATGGATAAGGCAGCTTACCAAAGATATAACCTCCTTCCAGTACGATCTCACTATACCCCAGCTGAGACAGATACGCCATCTTATAAATATTCAGAGAGATGTTCTGATAGTTGTAACCACTTCCTGCGATACCCTTTACACCTGCAATACCCCTGAGTGTAAAGATAGGATACTTATTGGCGATAGGGATACGGTAAACTTTACCCTGATAAAACTGCTCATGAGGTGCCCAGCGTAATTCCAGCGAGAACTCTGCAGTTTTAATCGAATTCCTTCCGTCTGACGTAATAGGGTCCGTATTCTTAAAATACTTCAGCTCGCCGGCCGGCGTTTGTGTCCAGTGTTTAAACCCTGCATCAAAAGAGAAGTGATTATTATACTCGTTCAGATAATGCGCGATATAAATATTGTTGTACAGCCACTTGTCATTGTTACCTCTTTTAAAGGATAAGAGAAAGTTATCTTCCTGTATGAACTGAAGTTCCTGACCAGGTATTTTGGTTTCGCGCTGTGCGCTCACAGTAATAGACCGGATAGGGAATTCGTAAATCGATTTATGATTCAGTGCATAAGTAGCCCCCAGATAACCTTTCCATTGTTTATCCTTAAAACCATAAGCTGCATATGTTTCCACATAGAAACTCTTATTGAGCTTAGGTGTTGATCTTCCACCAAAACGCAACCTGAAACCTTCTACCGGGTTAAAGCTGTAAAAAGCATTTACCGGGCCTACCTCAAAAGGACCTACCGACTTATAACCCGCCAGTAGCAAGGTGGCTATTTCCATCGTTCTTTTGAACGATTTCATATGCTGCAGACTGTCGATATTACTATATACTTTGGATTCGGCGGTAGATAAGGTATCATGACGGTTATTTGCCCAGAAGCTGTCCGGCTTCTGAAGCTTCTCATCATCTTCTACCAGTGATGGCCCTTTGTAAAAATCCTCCGGCATGGGTTTGTTGATCTCCATGTTTTTGATGGAAACCACGCGTTCCCCATAAATACCACTGCGTCCCTTAAACACACCAAAGTCCGCACGCAAGGTGCTTCTGTTCATGAAGTACCTGCCGTCCGGTGTTTTTTCAAAGTCCAGATAAAGGTGGAAATCACGTACCCAGTTCAGGTTAATATCTTTGTTGGCCGTCATATCCGCTTTCTGTACGGCGTAATTGCCATCCAGCGTGATATACATTTTACCTTCCAGTAAAAGATCGCTTTTGCTGCGGGGATAAAACTCCAGTTCTATCAGTTTTTGTCCATCGGGTGTAGCAATTGTATCTGCGATATAGTACTTGTAAAATGTGGGGCCGGCATTGGCGATAGGGCTCAGGAACTGGTTGGTAAACAACATCATATTGTTGTCATACATGTCCACATCCTGGTAAATATGCCTCATGTAGGCATTTAATCCCTGGTTATCGATGTAATTCTCAAAATTCACTTTTTTATCAGCAGTAACAATTACCCTCTTTTTCTCCGGGGATTTCCTGTAGTAAACATCTGCCAGCTTCTCTTCCAGGTAAACAGGCAACAGGGATTTCCCCGCCATTTTGGAAGTATCCTGGTTATCGAAGATAAACTTGTACTTTTTGGTAAAACGACCATTCTGTACTTTGGAAGAGAGGTTACTCAGCGCAAATTCCATCTTTTCATACTGGTTATATTGCGCGTAATCGTAGTGCGTCATCCGGTTCTTATCCCGGTTATCTATCACTAAACGGATCAGTTCCACCGCCGGATTATCCTTATTGCGGTATTTTTCCTTTTTCTTTCTTACAACAATCTCGTTCAGTGTCTTACTGGTACTTTCCAGTCTGAAGTTTATTGTTTGTTCCGTTCCCCGGGTGATGCGTTTATCTACGGTCTTGTATCCCATAAATGCAACACGTATACTGTCTCTGGCAATATCAAACTGCAGTTCAAAATGGCCACTGGCGTCTGTAGCTGTCCCGATGGAAGTTCCCGGGATAAATACATTCACGAAAGGCAGAGGTGACAGGTTTTTACTGTCGGTTATCTGTCCTTTCACCTTAGTAGTTTGAGCAGATGCTATATTAAAGCCAAAAGCGATCAGTAAAGTAACTCCCGTTATTGTATTTTTAATTCCATTCATCTATCAAGATCATTTAAAAACGAATCGCTTCTGTATTATATAGTTATAGGTAAAACCTACGATCAAATTCACTGTAATTTTGGCGTAAACATAAGGCAATATTTCATAATTTACCAGTCCCCACACTCCCCCTGTATTCAGCAACATATTGCCCACCCATACAAGAATGTATTTGACTGCCTGTACACTGATTGCCTTATTTTCCTTCTCAAATACCCACTGTCTGTTTACAAGAAAGTTGGTAATCCCACCCGCAACGCTACCAGCTATATTAGCTCCTATGTACCAGCATTCCAGGTAGTTAAGCAAAAGAGCCGTTGAATAATCCACTCCTGTAGCGGCTAGCGAAGAGGCTTGTGCCTTTATAAACTTCCACGGCATCTACAGCAGATTAAAATAAAATACTACCTGTAAAATCAGGTTTGAATAAATTCCTGCCAACACATCATCAAACATCACCCCCCAACCACCTGGCAGAACTTCCAGTTTCCTTATTAACAAAGGCTTACGAATATCGAAAAAGCGAAACAGTACCAATCCTGCCAGTACGTATTTCCAGTTCACGGGCAGGAAAAGCAGGCTGATACACATGCCTGCCACTTCATCAATCACTACTTTTTTATCGTCTTTGCCCCAGTAGGGCTCTACTTCATTTCCCGACCAGACGCCCAGTAAGGTAATGGCAATGGTAAAAATTAATGGACCGTATTCCGGCTGATGCCGGCCAGCCAGCATCAGGTACCAGCAAAGTGCTGCCACTGCAGCTGCGACCGTTCCGCCGCCTTTACCGATATACCCGATGCCGAGACTGGTAGCCATCATTTTATGTATTCTGATCATCCGTTGAAAATATTTCTTCGTAGTAGTCCAGTCCCAGGTGGGTGATCAAGTCTTCACCCATCAGGTAGCGGAGTGTATTCTGTAATTTGGCTAATTGTTTAAAAATGTCATGTTCGGGGCGTAATCCCGGTGCTGTCTGAGGCGATTTAAAATAGAATGACAACCATTCCTGTATCCCACTCATACCAGCCCGTTTGGCAAAATCGATGAACAAAGCAAGGTCCAGCACAATGGGTGCTGCCAGGATTGAATCACGGCACAGGAAGTTTACTTTTATCTGCATTTTATACCCTAACCACCCAAAGATATCAATGTTATCCCAACTCTCTTTATTGTCTTTACGCGGAGGGTAATAATTGATCCTGATCTTATGGTACAAATCCCCGTATAAATCGGGTGAAAGTTCAGGTTGCAGAATGTCTTCCAGCACGCCCAGCTTGGAAACCTCCTTAGTCTTAAAGTTATCGGGATCGTCCAGTACCCAGCCGTCACGATTACCTAATATATTCGTAGAAAACCAGCCTTCCATACCCAAAGCACGTGCCTGAATACCGGGAGCCAGGATGGTTTTCATTAAGGTTTGACCTGTTTTGAAATCCTTACCGCCGATTGGAGTGGCTGTTTTCTGAGCCAGTTCAGTCAGGGCCGGAATATCACAGGTAAGGTTAGGCGCTCCGTTGGCGAAAGGAATGCCCATGCTGATAGCCGCATATGCGTAAATCATACTGGGAGCAATGCGGGCATCGTTGTCTTTCAGGCCCTGTTCAAACTTAGCCAGGGATGAATGGACGTCTGCCGCCTCGTGGTATATCTCCGTAGAGCCACACCAAACCAATACGATACGGTCGCAACCGTTCTTTTCCTTAAAATCTGTAATGTCTTTCTTTACGGCCTCTGCCAGGTCATAACGTGTTTTAAACTCTTTTACGTGTGTGCCATCGAGGTTCTTAACAAAACTTTTGTCAAATGCGGCCTTCATTGGTACTATAGACTCCAGTTCAGGACGAACGGATTCAAGGAGAAAGCGGTCCAGTACCTCTGCTTTTACAGCAGCCGTGTAAACATTATCTTCATAAACGTCCCATCCACCAAATACTAAATCATTCAGGCCAGCTAATGATACGAAATCCTTGATGAAGGGGTTTCTATTTTCCGTTCTCTTACCCAGGCGGATATTACCCATCTGCGTAACAGAACCAACAGGTTTTGAGAGCCCTTTTTTAATTGCTTCTACTCCTGCGATAAACGTGGTGGCAACAGCGCCAAGTCCGGGCATCAATATCCCCAACTTACCCTGTGCCTCTTTGATTTGATGTCTCATTGTTTGCGTTAATTTAATCTAAAACCATTTATTGTTGGTGTACATTCAAGTGTCTCTTTCATATCTTTTTCAAGGTTATAAGCGGGGATTGTAACCAAGGCCCCTCCTGATTGCTGTATGTTACAATTCCAACCGGGAGCACTCACTTCCAGTAGTTTGTCAATACAAGGAAGGGGTACATGGATCCGTAACATACGTACGCCAAAAATACGCCGGAAGATGTCTGCCAGCGCATATCTGCTATAACTATGTCCATCGGATATATTATAACCCGTTTGTATAGAAGGCGATGTTAATGCCCGCATCACTTTGAACAGCACGAACAGGGCCTTCTCCAGTGTACCATATACCGCTGTGGGTCGTAGAACGATCCGTGGCAGGGTAGTCATGTTGGCCGGGATAGCTGCCTTTGGGGCTGCCTCTTCCAGAAGTCTGCATAAACTCTCCTGGTCTGTATAATCAGGAATAACATACCTGAGGTTAAAATGTTGCAAATGGGAAATGTTACCGGAAGTTCTGATAGCAGCATGTACTTCCTTTTCTTTTGTACCATTCACCCTGACTAACACCGCCATTTTCAATCCTGACATTTTGCTCATCTCATAAATCTTAAAACATAACACTACCTCAGACTTCAGGCGGTCTGAAGATCTATAGCTGTTGAAAACAACAGGGAACAGACCTGCAAATACGCAGTGTCGAAATAATACAATTGCAGTATACGAGTTGTAGTTTAAGCAGTTCTCTAATCGGGACACCTAACAGTTTGAGAGTTGTGGTTCAAGCAAATAAAATGGTGGTCCAAACAGCTTTGAAGTTGTAGTTTTAAGTAATAGCAGGAAGGTTTTTTACTCAATTCCTGACTATGGCACGAAATTAGTCAAAAAAACTATATCACATACAAAAAAATATAATGGACATCAAAAGATTACATATACACTACAATTGCCGGCAGGCTGGCAGCCCTATTATATAATGTAATTAAACCATTTGTAAATTAGTGAGTCAAACTGAATATGCATTTAAAACCGTTATTTATGCAAATCCGCTATTTTTTGCCCGCCCTGTTCCTAACGCTGCTGACTGTTACCGTAAGGGCACAGGACCAGCCTGACCAGGATTCTACAGGCTTACCTGGCGATAATTTCAGTCTTCAGGGTGCCCTGGAGATGTTCAAACAGTCCTCTTCCCCCGAAGCTTTTGAAAAAGCACTGAACTCGGAAGAAAATAAGGTGAATAACCTGGATCTCAATGGCGATGGTAACATCGATTATATCAAGGTCATTAATAAAAAAAATGGCGATATACATGTATTTATCCTGCAGGCAATGGTGTCTGAAACCGAAAGCCAGGACATTGCAGTGATCTCATTACAAAAAACAGCGGATGAAAATGCCCTGATACAGATTGAAGGAGATAAAGATATTTACGGAGAAGCTAAGATTGCTGAACCGGCCCCCGAAACGGATAATGCGTTCAACTATTCTCCGGCTACGCATGGACCATCTGCTTCTTCTCCAGATGGTATCATTGTAAATGTATGGTTCTGGCCTTGCGTACGGTTCGTTTATGCTCCTGCTTATGTAGTATGGGTTTCTCCATGGACCTGGTATGCACACCCTGTATGGTGGCACCCATGGAGACCAATGCCATGGCATTATTACCACCCGTATTATTATCGTTACAATACCCGCTACGTAGTGGTGAATACCTGCAGGATTGAGCCCGCACGTGTAATATACCGCCCCTACAGGACCAGTTCTGTAACCGTAATCAATCGTAACAGGATAATAGTAAATAACTACCGTGCCACCCGTGGCCCAAGGACCTATAATGGTAATAACTACCAGCCATCCAGAATAACAAATGGTAATTATGGCGGAAGGACTTCTAATTATCAGCCTTCAAGAATGAACAATGGGAATCCCGGAGGAAGAACTTACCAGCCTTCAGGAGCAGGCGGCGGCAGGAGCTATCAGCCTTCAAGATCTTTTGGGTCAGGCGGCAGGTCTTACCAGCCTTCAAGATCTTTCGGTTCAGGAGGAAGATCTTATCAAGGTGGAAGGTCTTCCGGTGAAAGATCTTCCAGAGCAGGAAGAAGTCGTAACTAATAAGCTTTACAAAGCTCGGGGGAGAGCTTCGTAAATTCTATAAAAGACTCCGTAAGAGTCCCTTCTATTGTCAGGGACTTCTACGGAGTCTTTCTTTCTGTAAATACGTAGCTTTTTACAATGCTTTTATGCACTTTTTAAGCGCAAACTTTTTACGGCAAACCAGATACTCACCATTACCAGTAAAGCGCTAAGGAAAAATGGTGCCCCCGGAAATATAAATGGAGCTCTCTCTCCGGTGAAATAAGCAAAAAGATGGGACATAAAGGGCGGTGCGATGATAGTCGTTACACTCATCAGACTCGTTAACCCTCCCTGCAATTCTCCCTGTTCTGCAACCGCTACCTGCCCGGTAATAATACTCTGTAAAGCAGGACTCGCAATATTTCCCAAGGAATAAGGGATCAGGATAGCAAACATCATCCAGCCATCCGTAGCAAAAGCAAACAGCATTAGTCCGGAGGCATAAAATAATAAGCCTATATACAGGCTTTTTATGGTCCCTATGCGGGGAATGACAATACGTATCAACCCCAGTTGCACAATGCCCACCAGCAGGCCGCTAAAGGCCAGGGAATAGCCTACCCGGGCTTCATCCCAGCGAAACTTCTGTATCCCGTAAAATGCCCAGGTACTTTGTACCCCATTACTGGCGATATACAACATGATCAATGTAACGATCAGCCCATACACCACCGGGTATTTCTTCATCTGTACCAAAGCTCCTGCAGGATTAGCCCTTTTCCATTCAAAAGGACGACGGCTGTCTAATGACAATGATTCCGGCAATATAAAATAACCATACACCACATTCAGTAAACTCAAAACACCTGCGGCAAGGAAAGGTGCTTTTGCGCCGAACTGGCCTAATAATCCACCCAACATAGGTCCCAGGATAAAACCAAGACCAAACGCGGCTCCTATCAATCCAAAGTTTTGCGTACGTTTCTCCGGCGTACTTACATCTGCGATATAAGCAGCGGCAGTAGTAAAACTGGCGCCGGTAATACCGGATAAGATCCTTCCGGCAAAAAGCCAGGCGATGGAAGGTGCAAATGCCATGAAGAAATAATCCAGTCCGAAGCCCAGCAATGAAAAGAGTAATACCGGCCGTCTGCCATAGCGGTCACTCAGGTTACCAAGAACAGGCGCACAGATAAACTGCACAATAGCATATGCGAAAGTAAGCCAGCCTCCATAGGCGGCAGCCTCACTGATATCACCATGAATTAACTGTTCTATGAGTTTAGGCAGCACAGGAATAATGATCCCCAGGCCTGTTACATCCATCAATAAAGTAATAAAGATAAAGCCCAGCGCAGCGCGGACTTTATCCGACCCAAAAGTATTCTTCATTACAAATATGCTTTATCATACGGCATTACCGCCAGCTCTTCTTCTGAAACACCAAACTGCTGGAACGCTATCCTTTTCTCTATCTTATAGATCTCCTCTCCCGCTATTGTATTAATAATACAGGAATTTCTATACGCCCCCATTCCAAGGTCCGGTGTTACAAACCCGTGTGTGTGTAACTCTGCATTCTGCACAAAGATCTCATCACTGTTAATATCAATAGTATAGTTGCGTTGTACATCATATAACTCATCATCCGTACGACGAATACGCTCACTGATACCTTTAATAAACGCGGGCTCTTTGTACTTATACCCTGTTGCCAGAATTACAAAATCAGTATCACAGGTAAAAGATACTTCCTGTTGTAATTGCCGCAATTGTAAAGTATAATTACCATCTGTCTTCGCACTGATATTGTCCAGTTGTACATTAGGCCGCAACTGTATATTTGTCACATCCTCATCTACATTCATTTCATACAGTGTATCAAATATCTGGTTAATGAGATCGTAATTAATCCCTTTAAACAAGGGATTCTGTTTAGATAACAACTGCTTTCTGCGCTCTGCAGGCATACTATGAAAGTAGTCTACATATTCAGGAGAAGTCAGTTCCAGCGTCAGCTTAGAATACTCCAAAGGAAAGAACCTGTCCGGACGGGTAAACCAATTCAGTTGCAAACCATCAGCTGCCAGGGGCAACAGATCATTAAATATCTCAGCAGCACTCTGGCCGGAACCAATAATACTTACTGAAGCATGTGAACCGATCGATGGTTTATAAGAAAGATATTCAGAAGTATGAATCACCTTCGGGAAAATACCTTTCTGTACAAACTCCGGCAAATGTGGCTGTGTTCCCGTACCCAGCACTAATTTATGCGCATGGTATAAAGTAGTTTTACCTGTCAGCAGGTTTTCAACTGTTACCCCGTATACTCCCTCATTATATTCAACGGCAATTACTTTATGGGAGAATCTGAGAGACGATAGCTGTTCTGCCACCCACTTACAATAAGCATTATACTCTTTGCGCAGCATAAAGAAATCTTCGCGGATATAGAAACGATACAGCTTACCACTCTCTTTCATATAATTAAGAAAGCTGTACGCACTGGTAGGATCTGCCATTGTTACAAGATCTGCCATAAAAGGTACCTGTAAAGTAGCATTGCTCAACATCAGACCAGGATGCCAGTCAAACCCCGGTGCCTGATCAAAGAATACTGCATTTAATTTATTAACCGGTTGCAGTAACGCAGCAAGACCAAGATTAAAAGGCCCAATACCTATTCCTATAATATCGTATGTTTTCATAGTTATGCTATTTCAGGGGTTTTACTAAGCGCTTGCCTATGGTGTTTAAGATAGGCAGCCCCATGCTCTTTAATGAGCTGTAATATCTTTGCTACATCTTCAGTAGTTGTGAGCGGATTGAGCACCGTAAATTTCAGATAAAACGATCCATTGATCCTGGTACCTGCTACCAGTGCAGCACCTTCTTTCAACAATTCTTTTTTGATATACTGATTCACGGTACAAACACCTTCCTCATCCAGTCTTTCCGGGTAATACCGGAATACCAGTGCACTGATATCAGAAAAACTCAGCAGATCAAAATCTGCATCCTGCTGGATCATATCCGCAACAGCAGCAGATGTTTCTATGATTGTTTCGATATACCTGCCGAGTTGCTGTTTACCCATTAAACGCAGGGTGAACCATAATTTCAACGCATCAAAACGACGGGTAGTCTGGATAGATTTATTCACCTGGTTAGGTAATCCATCTTCATCATGTTCTTTAGGGTTCAGATAATCCGCATGATGCTTTAACAGGTCTAAAGAGCGCGTATGTTTTACCAGGAACGCGCTGCTGCTCACAGGCTGAAAGAAAGATTTATGATAATCCGCCGTAACGGAATCCGCCATCTCGATGCCATTCAATAAATGCCTGTATCTGGCACTTAGCAGCAAGCCACAACCATACGCGGCATCCACATGGAACCATAACCTGTATTTAGCAGCTATCCGCCCTGTCTCCTGCAAGGGATCAATATTCCCAAAGTCAGTAGTACCTGCAGTTGCCACAATGGCAATAGGAATGTTCCCTTCTTCCAGCTCTGACCGGACCGCTTCTTCCAGTAAAGTAGTATTCATACGGTATCCTTCAGAAGGAATAGCTACTACAGACTGTTCTCCTAATCCGAGTAAAGCTGCATTTTTCTTAATACTGAAATGTCCCATTTCTGATACAAAGATCCTGAAGCGGGAAGATTCTGCCGGCAACCCTTTTTGTTTGATATTATAGCGCAGGTATTCTTTCGCATAATGATCTCGCGCCAGCAATAAACCCATCAGATTGCTCTGTGTGCCCCCGCTGGTGAACACCCCATCCCCGTTGCTATCGTAGCCTATCTCGTTGCAGGTCCAGCTAATCATACGCTGTTCTATCAGCGTGCCACCGGCGCTCTGGTCCCAGGTATCGAGTGATGAGTTGATAGCTGTGATCAATACTTCTGCTGCAATAGCAGGTATTACTACTGGGCAGTTGAGGTGTGCAATATATTGTGGCAGGTGGAATGCAATGGCATGATCTGAATACAATTTCTCTACTTCCTCCAGCAACGATGCATAATCAGGTAAAGGAGCATTCAGGTCTATCGGGTTCATCACGGCTCTCAGTTGCGCAGGTGTTACTCCTGTAAAAGGTTTTTTATTCTTCTCCAGAAAACGTACGACAGATTCACTGGCCAGTTGGATAGCCTTGCTGTATTCATTGCTGTTGCCTTCGTAAAAGAGATGTTTATTTTGAGGAGTATTCATTTGATTCAATTTTAAAAGCAGCTACAGGGTTCTTCAATGTACCTATAAACTGCAGGTTTTTGATAGGATCTGACAGATCGACCATTTGCTGGTTATTACTGATCTGTAAACGGTTAAGACATGATCTTATAAATTCAGGAACGAATAGATCGCAGGCTTTGAATTTAGCGTCCAGTTCAGGATGTGACACCTGGTAAACATTGATGCAATCTGCTACCAGTTCCCAGAACTGTTCCTGAGGATAACCAGCATGTTCTACCAGGATATGACCGATGTAGCGGAAGATATAATCAAATACGTCTGTGAAGATGGACAATACTTTTACTTCATCTGTTACCGTAATGGCCAGTCGTTTGATATTATCCGGCAGTACTTTATCATTATTCATGATGGCCACTTCTTCTGTAATGTCTTTCATGATTGCACGTACCGGTACATTATTCTCCAGGACCAGGATCAGGTTTTCGCCATGTGGCATAAACACCATATCATGATAATAGAAACAATGCAACAACGGACTGAGATAACAACCCAGGTACCTTTCCAGCCAGCTGCTGATATCTAAACCTGAGGAACGTACCAGTGCAGGTAATAAGGCTTTACCCTGCCGGTCTACATGCAGCAGTGCAGCCATTGTCATCAGTCGCTGACCAGGTTGTAACAGGGACACGGGACTTTCTCTCCACAATGTTGCCAGCATTTTTTTATACGGACTATCTGCTGCCATTTCATAATAGAGATTGCGGTAACCTACAGTCGCCACTTCTCCCAGTAATACAAAGCCCTTCTCTTTTAAATATTCATCATGCCCCAGCTCTTCCCTGATCCATTCCGTAACAGGCGGGGTCGTTTTCATGTAATAAGGAGAAAGTCCACGCATGAAGCCCATATTCAAAATGGACAGCGCCACTTTCACATAAAAACGTTGGGGCCGGCTGATATTAAAGAAAGTACGGATAGACTGCTGTGCCAGATAAATATCTTTGCTGTTGCCTAACAACACCATATTACGGGTAGCAATATCCGCTGCAAAAATGTGTACCAGTTTATTATACCACTGCCAGGGATGTACAGGCATATATACATATTCTGCCGGATCAAGTCCCTGCTTTGTCAGTACTTCATCAAAAGCCGCCAGTGTATCCTTATCCAGCTCCTGTGCCAGCAATGTTTTATAAGGCAACTCATGCGTACCGGTATATACCGCTCTGCTTTCATGGCCTGCAATCCATATCAGGCACAGCGGTGCATTCGCTTCAGGTGCATAGGTCTGGTAGTCTATAGCATCAAAACCGATACGGCCGTTATTGGCAACAAAAGAAGGATGTCCTTCCATCATGGCATGTTCCGTTTGCTGATAATCTGCACGGGTAAGGTCTTCAGAAGAAAAGCCATCCTGCGCATGCATATAGGCGCTGCCATATAAAGTACTACAGATCTCTTCCAAGTATTTGGGAAGGATCTCAGCACTGATTCCTATGCTTGTCTGAAATTCCAGGATGAAACTGATAGCATCCAGCGGTACTTTTTTCTGCCGGTTGAACTTCTCTATAGAATCCTTATCTATATACCAGTGTTCCAGGCTTAGTATCTGTGCGCGGAAATGGTATTCGATATCAGGAGTATCTGCTTTTAATACATAATGTCCCCATCCTTCTTTTTCATAAGAAAAAACAGGCTGTATTAATAATTCATGCGCAAATTCACTGATGATTTTACGAAGATGCAACGTGTTAACATGCGCCCATAGCTCCGGCTGCAGATGCGCTATTGCATCCCGGGGGGAGAACTTGTTTGAGGGAATCATTATCTTGTTTTTTTAAATGTTTTTCAAAGCAGTTTTGTAAGACTCCCTGGTGCAAAAGGCCAGGTGAGCTGTTTTTTCGGGCAATGTGATGAAGTGCTGGTATTCGAAGCCCGCACGTTTATTCAGTAGGTGTATCTTCTCATTCCTGGCATCGGGTTCTACGATAAGTCTCTTTACGCCGGCATCATTAAAAAGAAAATCCATGATGACAGTAAATACATTCCAGGTGAAATTTCTGATGGGTGTAGCAGGAGGAGACATCAGGATATGAAATCCGTAATCACCGGGTTGTGCCTCATAATATTTCCCGATACGATCTTTCCCCGCATCATAAAATTCAACCAGGAATGCGGGCTGGTCATTATAAAATCCCATGAAGGGTTGTACATGCGGCGTATTAATAAGACCGGCATACATGCCAGTCACCTTTTCAATAGTACTGTTCTGCAATTGCCAGTATACTGCATACTCTTTATTCACCCATTCATGTATCAGGGGAATGTCTTTCTCCAACTGTAATGGCCTCAAATGAAAATGACCAGTAGCTGGAATAATTTTATCGAAAAAGGTGCCTGTTTCCGGGCATAGAAATGCCGGTATGTGGTCACCACATTTGTTACGCTGTTGTTGCATACCTGTCGTTGTATATTGGGTTCGTCTGTAGAATAGTTATAGATATGGTATCATCTATAACACCGGGTTTTTGTTTTTAAATTTCAACGAAGCTATTGTAAAAAGGATTGGAGGGGTGATCAAAAACGGAATTTAATTTACGCAAGTGGGAAGACGTAATACTCTCCTGCATTAATATTATTATCTTAAAAAATTATTTTTCAGATGCCCAGCTGATTGCATTCCTGAAAATGGTCTGATAGGCAGCATTCTCAAATAAGTCGGGAGAATGCCCCATAAAAATATAAATATTCCGGGCTTTGTATCCGGGGTTGGTCCATATTACAGGATGATCTCCCATCTTCTTTTCTGAAGCAGGTATATAAGAGGATTCATTCACATTGGCAATCACATGTACATTTGGACGGGGGCTTTTATCATAGGTATACCATTCTTCTGTTTTCACGGAAAAAGCTGCAGGTACTCCCCGCATGACCGGATGTTTGCTATCTTCTACATGCACCTCTCCCACCGCAAAACCAGGGATATAATCTTTCCAGCGGATATCACCCATGAACTGATGAAACCATTCCCACATGGGATAACCATCGAACTCTCCCAGCAAAGTAGCATGGTGAAATCCTATCCATCCTCCCCAGCCTTCTGTGATATATTTCTCAAAAGCCTTTACGGCTTTTTCCTTCCAGGCATAAGGGGCATAATCCAGCTGTATAAAAAGCTGGTACCTGCGCAGGAAAGTATCATCAATGCTATCCGTGTTCTGAATATAGTCAATTGCGAAACCACTGTCTGCCGCCAGATGGTCCAGCCATTTCCTTGCTGCTTTGGAGTAAGCTACATGATGCCCGCCATTTTCATACAGTGCCAGTGCCCTGAAGCGGGGTTTTGCAGAAGTACCAGTAGATAATAACAGGATGGCAATGCCCACCAGCAACAGGATTTTTTTCATAATTAAATATCGCTCTGTGACGCACAGGCCATCAGGTAGACTATCACTGAAATTATTAAATTTCTTTGAGATATCAGGATTCTCATTTAGGTTATGGAATCCCTCAATTAGGTTAGATCTGTTTTTAGGCGATAGCCCACCTTTGCTATAACAAAAGCAGAAATATGAATATCGTCATTACAGGTTCTATAGGAAACATAGGAAAACCATTAACACAAGAGCTGGTCCAAAAAGGACATTCGGTAACTGTCATCAGCAGCAAAGCCGGAAGACAACCGGAAATTGAAGCATTAGGTGCAAAAGCCGCCATTGGCATTATGCAGGACGTTGATTTTTTATCTGAAACATTCAGGGGTGCAGATATTGTTTACCTGATGGAGGCCTGGGAAGGTATTGGTAGCATCTTTGACCAGGAAGCAGATTTTGCTGCCGGATTTAACAAGATCGGCAATAATTACAAAAAGGCCGTGGAGCTGTCCGGGGTAAAACGCATTGTACACTTAAGCAGCATAGGTGCCCATACAAACAAAGGAAATGGCAGTCTCCTTCTTCATAATACCGTAGAGAATATCCTGAAACAACTACCTGATGATGTTTCCATAAAATTCATGAGACCTGTTGGTTTTTATACCAATATATTCAGATATATGGAAACCATAAAAACGGCAGGTGCTATCATACAGAATTATGGAGGTGATCAAAAAGAGCCCTGGGTTTCGCCGCTGGACATTGCAGCAGCCATAGCTGAAGAAATGGAAAAACCTTTTGAAGGCCGGATAGTACGCTATATAGCCAGCGATGAAGTTTCACCAAATGAAGTGGCAAAAATTATAGGCGACGCAATCGGAAAGCCAGATTTGAAATGGCTGGTAGTGCCTCGCGAACAAATTCTGCAAGGTATGTTAGCTGCCGGGGTGAACCGGTGGATCGCAAATGGCTTCGTTGAAATGCAGGCCGCACAAGGAGATGGTAGTTTATACGAAGATTATTATCGCAACAAGCCTATTCTGGGCAAAGTGAAAATGGTAGATTTTGCCAAACAATTTGCATTGGTCTATAATAAATAAAATTGAACAGATATGAAAAAAGTATTAATTACAGGAGCCAATAAGAGTGTTGGTTTGGAAACGGCACGCCAGCTATTGCAAAACGGGTATTATGTTTATCTTGGCAGCCGTAGTGTAGAAAATGGCCTGGCTGCTGTGGAAAAGCTTAAAGCGGAAGGATTAAATAATGTCGAAGCTGTACAATTGGATGTGACCGATCCTGAATCAGTGAAAGCAGCTCGTGCCGTGATAGGCATGAAAACTGAAGTGCTGGACGTGCTGATCAATAATGCAGGGATCAATGGAGGTTGGCCGCAAGCAGCACTTGATGCAACTATCGATCAATTTAAGAAGGTATTCGATACCAATTTGTATGGTGTAGTGAGAGTTACCCAGGCATTTATTGATCTGTTGCAAAAATCTTCACAACCCCGTATAGTAAATGTATCGTCCAGTGGTTGTTCGCTTACCTTACACAGTGATCCCACATGGAAATACTATACGCATAAAGCGGCTGTTTATCCACCATCCAAAGCCGCTCTTAATATGTATACCATAGACCTGGCTTACGAATTGAGAGACACCCCATTTAAGGTTAACGCCGTTTGCCCTGGCTTTGTCGCAACCGATTTTAATAATCACCGGGGAACCGGTACTGTTCAGGAAGGTGGTGCCCGTATTGCTAAATATGCCATGATTGGCGATGATGGTCCAACAGGCAAATTTATTAGTGAAGAATATAATCCCGAAACCGGAGAAACTCCCTGGTAAATGCTAACTCCGTATATTTGTAATATGAAAAAAGAGGAAAATATACTATACAAATTTGAATCTTTATCCGACTTTCACCGGGTGTTCGAGCTACCAAAGCCCGTGCACCCGCTGATAAGTTTTATAGATATAAAAGACATAAAAATCCCGCCGAAAGAATTCCCCCATTTAATAGTGCTGGATTTTTATAAAATCTCGTATAAGACAAATCTTTGTGGTAAAGCAAAATATGGGCAAAATTATTATGATTTTGGAGAAGGAGGTTTAGTATTTACGGCTCCTAACCAAACATTTGAAACGCCGGAGGATAATGGAGCTTCAGGTTATTTATTGCTGATCCATCCCGATTTCTTCCTGTCTTACCCTTTAGCAAAGAATATCAGGCAATATGGCTTCTTTTCTTATGCTGCCAATGAAGCATTGCATTTATCAGATAAAGAAAAGACGACCATTATGTCTATTTTCAGCATAATTGATGAGGAATTAAAAAGCAGAATAGATGATTTTAGCCAGGATATAGTTATTTCACAGGTTGAACTATTATTGAACTATAGTAATCGTTTTTACAAACGTCAGTTCATTACACGGAAAGCAGCAAATAACGACTTGCTACAAAAGCTGGAAGAAATACTGGACAATTATTTCAATAACGAAAAGTCATTAAGGGAAGGGATTCCGACTGTTCAATATCTTTCTGAACACTTAAATATATCAGCAAGTTATTTAAGTGATATGTTGCGTTCTTTTACCGGGCAAAATGCGCAGCAACATATACATAATAAACTCGTTGAAAAAGCGAAAGAAAAATTATCTACATCGAATTTATCTGTTTCCGAAATAGCATATCAATTGGGCTTTGAGTATCCACAGTCTTTTAGCCGTTTGTTCAAAACAAAGACGAACCTTTCTCCATTAGAATTCAGGCAATCTTTTAACTAACAGATTATGGAAGAATCTTAAGGGAGCCTATGCTTTCTTAGCCTTTCCCAATCCCACTTTAAACTTATCCGGCGTACCTGATATTTTAATATTCATGAAGCGGATTTTCTTATCCCTGTCCCTGTATTCAATTGCATCTACCTGATCCGGATCTATCTCTTCCTGCCTCTTGCCAAAGAGAGATTTAAACCCTGCTTGTGTAACTATCTTAAGCGGGATACGCAGGTAATACTCCATCTTCATATCCATGTACTGTTTTCCGGAAACTTCCATAAATCCCAGAGAAGAGTTGATATTCATAGACGGGATTTCCAATACCCCGTTTTTAAAGGTCAGCTTATTCCGCAGCGTATCAAAGCGTACATTGCGCAGGTTCTTGTCTTTGAAATAACCTGCCATGGCCTGCATTGGACCAAAGTCTATCAGGCTTCCATTGTAAATCTGCACATCCAGCTGTGCCTCTGAATCATTGATGATTGGAGTAAGGTCCGGATGCACCAGCAGACGGCTTTTAATATCTCCGTTCAGTCGTCCCTTTATATTCTTGTTGATAGTATAGTCCTGCCCGAAATTATCCAGCTTGATCAGCATCTTTTCCATATCCACATCCAGAAAACGGATACGGCTTCTGAAATAGATTTTCTTTGGATCACTGCCGTTGAAATCACCTCTCATACCTATCCATCCTCCCGCTACATTCGTCCCCAGCGTATCTATATAAAATTGCTGACCAGGCAGCATATGCACATTTGTAATAATATTCTTCAGCCACAGATGATGATACTTCAGCTTACCGATATTCACAGCACCCGTGAAAGTAGCAAAAGGAATAGAGAACACATTAAAAGCGCTGGCATGAGCAGCATTCACAGTAGCAGTACTGCCAGTTACAGGTGTAACAGGCGCATCAGGAGTATTGGTGAACGTATAATTCGTCAGTTCATCTACATCCAGGAATTTCGAATTAAACTGTAAGAAATTCGCTTTCTTCCTCAAGGTAGTATCCTTGCCAGTAAACCAACGCATACTCAGATCAAAATCACTATGTCCTATTTTACCAGTCAGCGTATCTATCGCAATAAACTTGTTAGCACTATACTTGATAGTTCCTTTAATACTGTCTACTTTTAAAGGATGTACTTTCAGCTGACCGGAAACATTTGCAATATGCAGCTTCGCAAACTTAAATATGGAATCGTACTTCATATCTGCTTTTCCACGTAACCATAAATTACTACCTACTTCATGCTGATAATCTGCCGGTATAAATTTTCCTGATACAGGACTTAACAAATCATTCATGGCAAGATGCGCTGATTTCAGATCAAATGCTATCTGCGTTTTCCCTCTCATCACCTTATCAAACCATACCTGGTAATTAATAACACGACCACTGAAACGCAGATCACTGCTATCTATCTTTCCTCCGAAATTCTTCAGTAATAAAGCAGTGTCGTTAATAGCCAGCTCTGCACCGAAATCATGGAATGCATGCGGATATATCTTAAATCCGGCATACAGTTTCTCCATATGGAATTTACCTTTTGGTAAAGGCGAGGGATGTGTTAACTGCTGTACAGATGTTTCCAGCGATAACCCAATATTAAATCCGTTGATCTCTTCCTTTACCTTCTTTGCCATAACTGTATCAAATGCCAGCAACTCCTTTAATACCATCCTGCGGCTATGTGCATTCAAAGTAATCAGTACCGGCTTCTTATGCTGATGAAAAAGGGCTGGAAGATCGCTCAGGGAAGCATTCATGTAGAAGTCGGAGTTACCAAAACGGCAGGCCAGTGAATCTAATTTCACACGCCCGTCTTTCATATTGGCATGTAAATCCAGATTGCGTACTATATACGGATAACCGGGTATCTTAAATGTAAGGTCTTTTACCGTCAGCTCGCTCTGTATACCATCTTTCAGTTTAGACATAGATGCTTCAGGCAGGTTAAGGTCTATCAGCTCGTTAAAATCCATTTTCAGAATGATATGCCCTGTAATACGCTCCAGGTCTTTAATACCCAGGAAAGCCCCTATAAATTCCAGCTCCAGCTCAGAATCTATCTGCATGATGATCTTTGGATCTGTAAAATCACGCATGACAAAGTTACCTTTGAAGATGCCTTTATCAGGACGTGCATTCATATTCAGTAAATGCAGTTCGGATGTTTTCAGGGAATGTTCTGCGCCATTGGTATAATATCCTTTAAATCCTAACTGGTCCAGTTTTTTATCAGCAACTTTATTTAAAAACCAGGCATTTTCACAACCAAAGGAAACATCAATTTTTGGTTGCTGCCCCTCTGCCAGTTTTCCTTTGATGGTCCCGCTAAAATAGATACGGCCATCATAACTGAAATGTTTTAATTCACCTGCTATATCTTTAGGAGCAAAGGCAAAAAGCAGGTTCAGGTCCGGCCTGTCCCCTGCTACCTTTATATTCACCATCTTGCCATGCAGCAGATCCAGGGTACCCTGTACCTTTAATGTAGCGGCTTCCAGCTTTACCTCACTGGATGAGATGTTCAGAAACTGCTCTTTTGTATTGTAAGCTACTTTTATGTTCGCTTCCATGCACTTATGACGGAATAACACCGTATCGCCCCTGCTGGTTACATCTACTTCGAATCCGCCCTCAAGAGAGGCATTCATGAGGGTGTCCCTGTCACTGAAAGCAGTTTTGATCCTGTCTATATGTGCAGACAGTCGTTGTCCGTTAGTCTCATCATAATAAGAAACATCTATATTCTTTAATACGATCTTCTTAATGTCCAGGTCAAGGCTACCGGAAGAACTCTTAGAAGTGGTAACAATATCCTGCCGGATCCTGTTGGCTTCCACCAGGTTTAACTTACCATCCGGCTCCCTGACCATATCCAGGTGGCCATTTTTTAAGAAAAGTACCTTCACGTTGTATTTCTCCCTCAGGATGTCCGGTAAACTGAACCCTGCATACAGGCGTTCCAGTTGATATAAAGGCTTTCCATTCCGCTGTTTATTAGCATAAAAACGCACATTGCGCAATCCTATTGAGATATAAGGGAAATTCTGAAAAAGAGAGATTTCACTGTCCGCCACTACCAGTTCTCCCGGTAACTGTTTGTTTAACTCCCTCACAGCTAAAGCGGTAAGCCGTTCCTGCTCCGTGTATAATACTCCTACGGCAATAGCTGCCAATAATAAAACCACCGATCCTGGTATCAATAATATCCGGAATATCCTTTTTCTTGTCTGCTTCATAGAGATCCGCAAAAATAGAAATTATCTTCTATATGTTATAATCAGTAAAAAATGCCATAATAACTACGATTACTACCATATGCATGCCCTGCTTTGCAGTAATTTTGTACAATCAACAACAAAAAAGGATAGCAATGGTCCGTGCGACGATACCGGTTTATGATATATGCACCATCGATAAGAACGGCCATGAGCGGGACCTGATGATAGAACGTTTCGGAGGCTACCTGGACAAACATTACCAGGCTCTCCATCACGCTCACCGGCATTCCTTTTATCACCTGGTACTTTTCACCAAAGGAGCCGGAACGCATACCATCGATTTTGTAAAATTTGACGTAGCGCCATATCAGGCTTATTTCATGGCACCCGGACAAGTACATAGCTGGGACTTTAAAGGAGAGACCGATGGTTATATCATTCATTTTTCCGCAGACTTCTTCCGGCCATTCCTTTTGAATCCTTCCTACCTGGACCAGTTCAGTTTCTTTAACGGCAGCAGCAGTCAGTGCGTACGCCAGCTTACACCCGAAATTATACGGTTGTTTGAAGCGTTATTAACCACTGTAAATAAGGACCTGATCCGTGTAAGGTTGCTGGAGATATTTATGATGGTAGAGAATAATGAGGACCGTAATGATCATGATAATCTGCCAAATCATACCTCTACCCTGCTGAAAAGCTTTCAACAGCTGATCAATCAGTATTACCGCACCATGCGGTTACCGAAAGAATATGCAGCACTGTTATATATCACTCCCAATCATTTAAATGCATTATGCCGGGAATTATTGGGAAAAACAGCGGGAGATGTTATTCGTGAAAGAGTACTGCTGGAAGCAAAACGTCTGCTCACCAATGCAGGCATGAATATTCTTGAAATAGCCTATGAGCTTAACTTCAAAGACAATTCCTATTTCACAAGGTTCTTCAGGAACTATGAAGGGATTACTCCGGAAGAGTTTAGAAAAAAATTCATTAATCAATAAAAAGACATTTTATGTGCGCCGAAAAAACAGAGAAAAGACACAACGGTTTGATCAGTGTATTACAGAATAAATGCCCTGCATGCCGGGAAGGGAAAATCTTCAAAGGCAACAATGCATATAACCTGAAACACTTCATGGAGATGAACGAAAAGTGCCCGGTATGCGGAGAGAACTTTGAAAGAGAAATTGGTTTTTACTATGGTACCGGTTATGTCAGTTATGCTTTAACGATCGCTTTCAGCGTAGCCACTTTTATAGCCTGGTGGGTATTCATCGGATTTTCATTGTATGATAACCGCATGTTCTGGTGGCTGGGTATTAATGCGGCATTGCTATTATTACTGCAACCACCTATTATGCGCGTGTCCAGAACTATATGGCTGGCCTTCTTTGTCCGGTACAGACCAGCTACTGCCAGTCACCCGTAATTTATAAATATCAGCCGGAAAATCTCTTTCCGGCTTTTTTATACAGGCTATCCTTCTCCTGACACTATACATTTGAGTAATTATTTATATATTTCAGGTAGATTATATATGATGCCGACACTGAAAAAAGTATCTAAATTACTGATATGCACCTTGTTAGTCTGGATGCAAGCACTTGCAGCTACTCCTCCTCATACCATTGATAGTCTGCAAAGAGCGCTGAGAAAGGTCAATTCGGATACTGAAAAGGCAGAATTATTGGTTTTACTGGCAAAAATGTTACCCCCCAAAGACAGCCTGCTGGCAGTCAACTGCTTTCATCAAGCCCTGGAATTACAGCAGAAACTGGAAAATAAGCTGGCGATGGCCCGTACTTACCAGGCCATGGGTAACTGGTTTGGTAAAGAAGACAACCTGACCGAATCTCAAAAGAATTTCCTGCTTGCCAAAGAAATCCTGGCAAAAGATACTTCCCGGCAAAGCAGAAAGCTGCTGGCCATGACAAAAATAGCGATGGGAACAGTATTAGGGAATAATGGCCGTACGGAACAACAGGTAGAAGAATACCTGCAATCTATCCCGCTGCTGGAAAAACTGGATGAATTTATAATACTGGGCGATACTTATAACAATCTTGGTAATATCTTCTTTAATAAATCACAGTATAAAACTGCCACTACTTATTACCTTAAAAGTATAGAAACGTATAAAGATGCCCGTGCATACAGTCATCTCATTGCCAGCAGGCAAATGAGTATGGCCAGTTGTATGTATTATATGGACAGTCTGCCACAGATGCAACGCTACCTGATAGATGCAAAGAAAAAACTCGATCAGACAGGTGCCGATTCTATCAGCTTATGGGCTAATTATTATGAATACCAGGGACAGCTGGACGTGAAAAATCAATTGTATTTTCATGCCACTACCATGTTCAACAACGGGCTTTCCATTGCCCGCCGTTATCATGATATCCATGCTACCTGTAATAACCTTTATTCACTTGCAAAACTATACCAGCGACTGGGACAATACGATCAGGCTATGAGCCTGATGCAGGAATATGCAACACTGGCATTAACACTCAAAGAATATTCCTTACGATTGCATGCCTGGGACCTGATGGCGGAAATTGCCTACAAACAACATGACCCGGAAGGTGCCTACACCTATCTCAGGAACTATGTAACACTGGCCGACAGTCTGCAGGAAACAGAAGTAACACAAAAACTGCATGAGCTGGAAGCCAGATATCAATCGTCTGAAAAGGAGAACCGCATCATGCAGTTACAGCATGAAAATGAACGGCAGGAATTTGCCCTGCAAAAGAACCGTTTGTTACTGTCGCTGATGGGCGTTATCATGTTGTCCCTGGTGATAGTCGCTTCTTTAAGTTACCAGTTTTACCGTAACGGACGTAAACTGCTGGAACAACAGCAAAAGCTGCACCTCTTTGAAGTGGAACGCATCAGGCAGGAACACCAGATCTCTCTCTTATCTGCCATGCTGGAAGGACAGGAGCAGGAACGCACCCGGCTGGCACGGGATCTCCATGATGGACTCGGCGGATTACTATCCGGTATTAAACTGGAACTCTCTACCATCTCTCCTTCTCAGGAGTCGTCCCGTACACAAACACAGGTAGAAAATACCATGCAGCGCCTGGATGAAGCAATGGATGAACTGCGTCGCATTGCCCGCAGTATGATGCCTGAAATACTGATCAAATACGGGCTGGGGGAAGCTACTGTAGAATACTGCCGCGGACTGAAAAAGACAGGTGTAAAGAATGTGGTTTGCCAGGTGTTCAACTTTCAGACGACCACCATGGAACATACCAGACAGGTGGTACTATACCGCATCATGCAGGAGCTGGTGAACAATGCTATTAAACATGCAGATGCAGATCAGATACTTGTACTGTTACAACAAACAGGAAATGATATCTTCCTCACCGTAGAAGATGATGGAAAAGGATTCGATGTAACGGCCAGTAACAGTATTAAAGGGGCAGGACGCGCCAATATACAGGCACGTGTGGATTTCCTGGGAGCAAAGATGGATATACAATCGGAAGCAGGAACAGGTACTACTATAATAATTGAATGTACAATATGATAAAGGTAATTGTTGTTGAAGACCACCCTATCATGGTGGAGGGCTTAAAGAATATATTGAGGAATGATGATGGCATCTCTGTAGACGGAGATTTCAGCAATGGAAAAAGTGTGCTGGCCGCATTGGAAAAGGAACAACCGGATGTAATACTGATGGATGTAAACCTGCCGGATGTAAGTGGCATTAATTTGTGCAAGGAGATCAAAAAGAAATATGAAGATATAAAGATCATCGCCCTCAGTATCCATGATGAACATCCCGTTATCCATAGCATGTTACAGAACGGTGCCAGTGGCTACGTACTGAAAAATGCGCTGGGCACAGAGATCATCCATGCTATTTATGCTATTATGGATGGAGAACAATATCTGTGCAGCAGTACCAAAGAAGCATTGAAAAATGCGGATATGGAAGAGCTGAAAGCTATCCCCCGTATTACCAGGAGAGAAAAAGAAATATTACATCTGATAGGAAAAGGATTAACCACTATGCAGATAGCAGAGCAGTTATTTATCAGTACACATACAGTAGAAAGTCATCGTAAAAACCTGATGGAAAAGTTTGGTGTGAACAATACTACTTCTGTTGTGAAAATGGCGACTGAATATAAACTGTTATAATTTTTCCAGTTCCTGTAATTTTTCGACATTAAGAACAGCAATACTTTTACCTGATATAGCAATCACATTTTCCTGTATCAGTTCACTCATGATCCGGAAGGCTGTTTCATAGGTAGTACCCGCAAAAGAGGCAAGGTCCTGCCGGCCCAGTGTCATATCAATAGCCCCATCTTCCGTGTTGCCGAACTTATCACGTAATGTCAGCAAAGCATGTGCAATACGGCCTTTCACCGGCATATGCACCAGGTTGCGCATGTTCTTTTCAGATTCCTGCAATTCACGTGCATAGAACATCATCAGCTCATGCAGAAAGGCATGATTTACTTTAAGAGAGGCCTGAAAGAACTCAAGATCTATGAAGCAAAGGGTCACAGGCTCCAGTGCAGTGGCAGATACCGGGTATACCATTTCAGCCCCTACTCCACGATGTCCTACAATGTCTCCCTTTCGGGCAAACCGTACAATAAGTTCCTTTTCTTCCCCCCAGTGTTTATGCACCTTTACTGTGCCAGAGAAGATAAAATAGATCCCATTTACAGGCTCTCCTTCGCGAAATAATAACTGTCCTTTCTTTAAGGAAAAATTCTTCCTGTGATGGCCAACAGCTGGAAGCCATTCTTTAATACACAGCCTGCATAACATACAGGTCTGTAAATCACAATCGTGCTTATCTTTCTTCATTCCGTTTTATTAACTCCTGTACCGTACCGGCGAAATCCCGTAATCGTACCACCTCTCCTATTACTATAACGGCGGGGTTCGCCATTCCGGCATATTGCGACTTAAATATAATATCCTTTACAGTTCCGATGACCATCTTTTCCTTTTCAGTAGTACTATCCTGTATAATAGCTACCGGCATATCACTTTTACCATGGCGGGTAAATATTTCCATGATAGCTTCCAGCCGGCTCATAGCCATTAATATAATGACAGTCGCCGTTGACTGAGCAGCCAGTTCAAGATCTGAGGAGATACCCCCGGTCAGCGTAGTCCCGGTCGTTACCCAGAAGCTTTCTGTAATACCCCGGCTGGTCAGCGGTATCATCTGACCTGCAGGAGCGGCCAATGCACTGGAAATACCCGGGATGACCTGTACGGGTATGCCGGCAGCCTTTGCAGCAGCAATCTCTTCACCTGCACGGCCAAATACAAAAGGATCTCCCCCCTTTAAGCGCACCACATGCCCGTGCGACTGTGCATATTCCACAATCAGCTGATTGATCTCCTGCTGGGCCAGGGAATGACAGCCATAACGCTTACCAACAAATTTAAGCACCGCTCCCGGCTTCGCGTATTGCAGCAATGTTTCATTTACCAGGGCGTCATATAATATAACGTCTGCTTCCCGGATCGTATTGATCGCCTTCAAAGTGATTAATTCCGGATCGCCAGGACCTGCTCCTACAAGAGATAAATAAGCCATATTTATATTATAAATAAATTAATATGAGTAAAATCACAGAAATCACTATAAAAATAGAATAGTTATTGCTAATTTCATGATGCAGATCATAAATAGCAATCAAATTTCAGCTCATTCTTAAAATATCACTCACATATATGAAAATCGTAATAGTAGGAAATGGCATGGTGAGCTATAAATTTTGTGAAAAGATAATTGCAAAAGCACCTGCCGACGCCCTGGAAATTGTGATTTTTGGCGAAGAACCTCGCCCGGCCTATGACAGAGTACATCTCAGCGAGTTTTTCTCCGGAAAAACCGCCGATGATCTCCTGATGGCCCCTGCCAGCTGGTACACTGATAATCATATACGTTTGCATCTCGGAGATCCTGTTCAACAAATAGACAGAGTACATAAAACCGTTCACTCCTACAAAGATATCACCGAAACCTATGATTACCTCATAATTGCTACAGGCTCTTCTGCTTTTGTACCCCCTATTCCGGGTGTAGACAAAAAAGGCGTCTTTATATACCGCACCATAGAAGACCTGGAACTGATGCGTGATTATGCGCCCAAAGCAACCAGAGGAGCGGTAATCGGTGGCGGCCTGCTGGGCCTGGAAGCGGCAAAAGCCCTCCTGGACCTTGGCCTTTCCGATACCCATGTGATAGAATTTGCCCCCAGGCTCATGCCCCGGCAGATAGATGACAACGGCTCCCGTATGCTCCAGCATAAACTGGAAAACCTGGGACTCCATATACATACTAATAAAAATACCGCTGCAATATTAGGAGAAGATACCATCTCCGCCCTGCAGTTTGCAGACGACTCCATACTGGAAGCAGATATGCTGGTGATCTCCGCGGGCATAAAACCCCGGGATGAACTGGCCCGCTTATCCGGCCTGGAAACAGGGCACCGCGGGGGTATCGTTGTAAACGAACAATTACAAACTACCGACCCGTCTATTTATGCCATCGGCGAATGTGCCCTCTATAATGGTATGATCTACGGCCTGGTAGCCCCTGGTTATGAAATGGCAGAAGTGGCAGCATCGCATATACTGGGTGAGCAGAAAGCCTTCACCGGCTTTGACATGAGCACCAAATTAAAACTGATAGGGGTAGATGTGGCCAGCTTTGGCGATCCATTTGCACCTGCAGATACCTGCCGCAGCATTGTATTTGAAGATACAATGAAAGGCACCTATCAGCGCATCAACATCTCCGGTGATGGTAAACTGCTATTGGGCGGAATTCTCATCGGAGATGCAGATGCCTATAATATGCTGCTGCAAACCACTAAAAACAAAATCATTCTTCCTCCTAACCCCCAGGACTTACTACTGGGTGCAAGAGGTGGTAATACAGAAACCGGCGCCGGTGTAATGGGCCTGCCCGACGATGCACTGATATGCAGCTGCGAAAGTGTGAGCAAAGGCGCGATCTGTGCTGCGGTGGAAGCAGGTAACGAAACACTGGGCGACATTAAGAAATGTACCAAAGCCGGAACTTGCTGCGGTGGTTGCGTTCCCATGGTGAAAGACCTGATCAGCGGTACCATGAAAGCGCAGGGCAAATACATCCGCAATGTCATCTGCGAACATTTCACTTACTCGCGCCAGGAACTTTTCGACCTGATACACATTAAAGAGATCCGTTCCTTTGATGATGCACTGGACCATTATGGTCAGGGAGATGGATGTGAAATCTGTAAACCTGTTGTAGCTTCTATCATGGCCAGTCTGTGGAATGATATGATCCTGGAAAAAGGGAATGATACCGTACAGGATTCCAACGACCGCTACCTGGCGAATATACAAAAGGGTGGTACCTACTCTGTAGTTCCCCGCATCCCAGGTGGAGAAATCACGCCGGAGAAACTGCTGGTCATTGCACAGGTGGGATTGAAATACAACCTCTATACTAAAATTACCGGTGGCCAGCGGATAGACCTGTTCGGCGCTCATCTCAGCGATCTCCCCGCTATATGGGAGGAACTTATAAATGCCGGATTTGAAAGCGGCCATGCTTACGGGAAAGCATTACGTACCGTTAAAAGCTGCGTAGGCTCTACCTGGTGTCGCTTTGGCCTTCATGATAGTGTAAGCTTTGCCATTCGTATAGAAGAACGGTACCGCGGGCTTCGCGCTCCTCATAAAATAAAATCAGCCGTATCGGGTTGTATCCGTGAATGTGCGGAAGCACAATCCAAAGACTTCGGCATCATTGCAACTGAAAAAGGCTGGAACCTTTATGTAGGCGGTAACGGTGGCTCCAAACCACAACATGCAATATTGCTTGCAGCAGACCTGGATAGTGATACCTGCATCAGTTACATAGACCGCTTCCTGATGTTCTACATCAAAACAGCCGATCCGCTTACCCGTACAGCTACCTGGCTTAATAAACTGGATGGTGGCATTACCTACCTCCATAATGTAATAGTGAATGATAGTCTGGGTATTGCTGAACAACTAGAAGCTGAAATGCAAGCCCTGGTAGATAAATATAAATGCGAGTGGAAGGAAGTAGTAGAGAATCCCGAGCTGCGCAAGCGTTTCAATCACTTTGTAAATGCGCCGGGAGCTAAAGATCCTACTGTGAAATTTAACCCATTACGTGAACAGAAAAAAGCTGCAGAATGGAAATAACAACTTCAAAACCGTCAACTATGAACTGGTTCTATGCCTGCAAAGTCACTGACGTCCCTGCCAACGGAGGCGTATGTGTTAAATACGGAGAAGAACAGATTGCCTTGTTCCGCTTTGCAAGACGGGACACCTGGTATGCCACACAGAACCTTTGTCCGCACAAACAACAAATGGCATTGAGCCGCGGTATGACAGGCACGCAGGAAGGCGAACCAAAGATCGCCTGCCCCTTTCATAAGAAAACATTTTCTCTGTCAGATGGCCGTTGCCTGTCTGATGAAACTGAATGCGGCATTACTACATATCCGGTAAGAATTGAAGAAGACCATGTATACATTGGTGTACATGCAGGATGATGTATTTTCGAAGCTATTCATTAACTTACAAACGAACCCCATAGTCCTTAGGCCCTAAGGTTCATATTGTTATGTGATCAGCTAATCCAAAATCAACCAAATGATGAAAAAACACATCCTCGGCGGAGCTATTTGCCTATTCATTGGCGTTTTATCTTACAACAACAGCCAGGCACAATTTACACTGGGGGCACAATTAAGAACACGTACGGAGTTACGTGACGGACAAGGATCTCCGTTATCGCTGGGAACAAAACCGGCCATTTTTACTTCTCAGAGAAGTCGCTTATCAGCAGGGTTCACCGGTTACCGTTTTAAACTGGGCTTAACGGTACAGGATGTACGCGTATGGGGACAGGATGTATCTACTATCAACCGGACTACCACCGCAGACAACAACGGTTTTATGCTGCAGGAAGCCTGGGCAGAAATCATGTTGTTAGATACAACCGTAAAAAACAAAAGCCTGAACCTTAAAATAGGCAGGCAGGAATTAAATTATGATGATGGCCGTCTGCTGGGCAACCTGAACTGGTTACAACAGGGACGCAGACACGATGCGGCTTTGATCAAGTACGAGAGCAACTCCTGGATGCTGCATCTGGGTACGGCCTTTAACCAGAACAAAGAGAACGCTGCAGGTACTGTTTACACCGCTACCCCTCCGGGTAATTACACGGCTAATACCAATGGTGGTACACAGTACAAAAGCCTTGAATTCCTGTATCTGGGAAAGAAACTGGCAAAGGGTAATATATCCTTCCTATTCCTGGCGGATCAGTTCAACAAATTCCATACAGACAGCGTAAATGGTGCTGCTGTGAAAACATGGGATGAAGGTGTGTATAACCGCGCTACAACCGGACTGTTTTTCAACAACCAGTTCAACAAACTCGGTATTACAGCCTCTGCTTATTATCAGTTCGGCAGCAATGCCAGCGGCCAAACAATCAGCGGCGAACTGTTGTCTGCCTGTTTCCAGTATGCCGTTTGTAAATCATTCAGCGCGGGCGCGGGAGTAGATTATACTACCGGTGGCCTCTCTTCTTCGGGAAAGACCAGCAAAGCATTCGATCCTTTATATGGCTCACCGCATGCATTCTGGGGATTGATGGACTACTTCTATGCTGCTAATGGTTTTGGGAATAAAGGTCTGCAGGACTACTATATCAAAACCAAACTGAAAGCAGGCCCCCGTTTCCAGATGTCCCTGGATGGACATGAGTTCTTCTCTTCCAGCTACATTCCCGGAGGTATTACCCGCAGATTTGGTACAGAAGCAGATCTGGTAGGTGTTTATGCCATGTCTAAAGTCATCAGCTTCGAAGCAGGTTACAGCCACTTCTGGAACACAGCGTCTTTAACCGCTCCAAGTGTTAAAAATATAACGAACGCGCAAAGCAATAGTAACTGGGCTTATTTAATGATCACATTAAAACCGGAGTTACTGTTGAAATAATAACAACCAAAAAAAACTATTATGTCAGCAATCAGTAGTAATCAGCCTCTTTCCAAACTACCGCTCTTTAGTCTGAACAACGTGCAGATGCGTACGTTCCATACAACATGGTTAATGTTCTTTGTCTGTTTCTTCGGATGGTTTGGCCTCGCACCACTGATGCCGACCATACGGGAAGATCTCGGCCTTACTAAATCGCAGGTAGGCAACATCATCATCGCTTCCGTATCAGGTACAATCATTGCCCGTCTTATTATTGGTAAATTATGTGACACATGGGGGCCGCGAAAAACGGCTATAAGACTACTGATTGCTGGCTCTTTACCCGTTTTTCTTGTAGGCCTTTCCAAAGACTACACGTCCTTTTTACTCTTCCGTTTAGCCATCAGTATAATAGGTGCTTCTTTTGTAATTACACAGTACCATACATCTATGATGTTCGCTGCTAATATCAAAGGAACTGCCAATGCTGTTACCGGTGGATGGGGCAACCTTGGTGGCGGAGTTACCAATATGGTGATGCCACTCATCTTTACGGCCATTGTAGGTTTTGGGTATACAAAAGCAGAAGCATGGCGTTATGCCATGATCGTTCCGGGCCTAATGATGCTGATTGTAGCCTTCCTCTACTACCGCTATACTAAGGATACACCCGCAGGTAATTTCGACGAAACAGGTCATAATAAAAATAAAACCCGTACTGACTGGTCTATCCTGGCCGACTGGCGCATCTGGGCTTTAACAATGGCCTATGGTATGTGCTTCGGCATGGAGATCACATTCGACAATGTCGCTTCTCTTCACTTCACAGACACTTTCCATCTTTCACAAAGCAGTGCAGGCTTCTGGGCAGGAATCTTCGGATTCATGAACATCTTTGCCCGTGCACTGGGAGGCTTTGTTTCTGATAAAGTAGGCGCACGTTTCGGTATGAAAGGGAAAGGCTCTTTATTAGCATTGGTATTGTTACTCGAAGGATGCGGGCTTTTATTATTCGCACAGGCAGGATCACTGGTATTTGCCATCATCTCCATGCTCAGCTTCGCACTCTTCCTCAAAATGGCTAACGGCGCCACTTATGGCATTGTTCCATTCATCAATGAGAAGAATGTAGGGCTGGTTAGTGGTATCGTAGGTGCTGGTGGCAACCTCGGTGGCATGTTATTCGGTTTCCTCTTTAAGTCAGAATCTATTTCATACGTGCAGGCATTTACTTACATAGGTTGTATCGTAATTGCGGTTTCAGTCATTGTAATGATTACCAGGTTCGTTAAGAAGCCGGCCGTATCAACAAAAGAAATAACGCCACAAATGGCATTCGCAGAATAAACAGATCACATGTCAACTTCATTTAAAACAACTTGCTGCTATTGCGGCGTTGGTTGTGGGATCGTAGTGCATAAAGACCGGCAGGGTAAACTGCATGTGGAAGGAGATAAAGACCATCCTGTGAATAAAGGCATGCTCTGTTCTAAAGGAATGAACCTGCATTATACCGTTATGGATACCAGCGACAGGCTTTTATATCCTGAAATGCGCTATAACAGGTACCTCCCCCGGCAACGGGTTACCTGGGACCAGGCTCTGGAAAGGACTGCCGCTGTATTCAAACAGATCATTCAGAAACATGGCCCGGATTCCGTAGCTTTTTACGCATCCGGGCAATGTTTAACCGAAGAATATTATGTAGTTAATAAACTGATCAAAGGTTTTATCGGTAGTAATAATATCGATACCAATTCACGCCTTTGCATGAGCAGTGCAGTAGCTGCTTATAAAATGGCTTTAGGGGAAGATAGTGTGCCTGGTAATTATGACGACCTTGAACTGGCAGATTGCATCTTTGTGGCAGGCGCAAATCCTGCCTGGTGCCATCCTATTTTATGGCGGCGGATAGAAGCTGCGAAAGCTGCTAATCCTTCCCTGAAAATTATTGTCAGTGATCCCCGTGTTACACAAAGTTGTTCCTTGGCCAACCTCCATCTGCAATTGCATCCGGGTACGGATATCGTATTACACCATGCTATTGGCAGAATATTGATAGAACAGGGATTCACTGATCATACATTTATCAGTCAGCATACAGAAGGTTTTACCCGCTACAAAGAAACTGTCATGCAACGCAGCCTGGCCAGTGCAGCTGCCATCTGTGGTATCTCCGAAACAGATATCATTGAAGCGGCTACTTACATAGGCAAGGCGAAACGTTTTATGACCCTGTGGACAATGGGCCTGAACCAGAGTGTAGTAGGTGTTAATAAAAACCTCAGTCTTATTAACCTCCATCTCATTACCGGTCATATAGGTAAACCGGGATGCGGTCCATTCTCATTAACCGGTCAGCCTAACGCGATGGGAGGACGGGAAGTAGGCGGACTATCGAACCTGTTGCCTGCTCACCGTCTGATGAACAATCCGGCGCACCGGAAGGAAGTACAGGAGTTCTGGGGCGGGGTACCGCTTTCTGAAAAACCGGGGCTCACCGCTACTGAAATGTTCACTGCATTAAACGACGGTAAACTCAAAGCCATCTGGATCCTTTGTACAAATCCACTGGTAAGCCTTCCTGATGCAAGACTGGCAGAAGCTGCGCTGCAAAAAGCAAAGTTTGTAGTGGTGCAGGAAATCTCTTCCAAACCGGAAACTTTGCAATATGCAGATGTGGTATTCCCCGCTGCTGCCTGGACAGAAAAAGAAGGTACCATGACGAATGCAGAACGCCGTATCAGTTATCTGCAAAAAGTAGCAGAGGCGCCGGGAGAAGCATTACCTGATGCGGAGATTATTTGCCGCTTTGCACAGAAGATGGGCTTTCATGGTTTTTCCTATAATAACGCTGCTGAAATTTATGATGAGCATTGCCGTCTTACCACGGGAACTAATATTGATGTAAGTGGATTGAATTATGCTTTGCTAAAAGAAAAACGCAGTGTACAATGGCCTTATCCTAAAGGGACCACAGACCTTGGTACACCACGCCTCTTCACAGATCATCAGTTTTATACACCCTCAGCAAAAGCTGTTATCCATTCTTTTGATGATGACAACAAATCTGCTCCGCCGGATAAGGATTATCCTTTAATCCTCACTACCGGCCGTATCCGCGACCAGTGGCATACAATGAGCAAAACAGGTAAAGTAAGTAAACTAAAACAACATATACCCGCTCCTTTCCTGGAAATACATCCGGATGATGCAAAGGAACGCGGGATCCGTGCAGATGATATTGTAGAGATCTTCAATGGTAATGGGGCCGTGCGGGTGAAAGCACAATTAAGTACTTCCATTAAAAAGGGCGTGGTATTCCTTCCTATGCATTGGGGAAAAATACTGAACAATGATTTAAGCAGGGCTAATAACCTTACGCATAACCGCCTGGACCCTATCTCCAAACAACCCGATTTCAAATATTCGGCAGTGCAGGTGTTACCTTACAAAAAGCCACAGCAACGTATCATTATTATAGGTGCCGGTGCCGGAGCTTATGGCTTTGTAAAATCATACCGGCCTTTAAATACAACAGACGAAATCATTGTTTTCAGCAAAGAAAATCTTCCTTTTTATAATCGCGTCATGCTACCTGATTATATCAGTGGCACCCAACAATGGGAGCAGTTAGTTAAAATGAAAGATAGTGAAGAGAATGATTTCAATATTACATTGCATCGTGGTGTAGGCATAGTGCAGATAGACAGGGAAAATAAAACTGTTACAGATAGCAATGGCCTCGTACACTTGTATGATGTATTGATACTTGCAACGGGAAGCAGGGCTTCTACTTTAAGAGATACCCCTCCTTTAAAAGGTATCTTCACCATGCGGAGCCGTATGGATGCGGATGCTTTTATCAAACATATTGATCCTGCTAAAGGTAAAGTGATGATAGCTGGGGGTGGATTATTAGGGATAGAACTGGCAGCTTCCCTAAGGGAAATGGATATAGACGTGGCTGTTATACAACGTAGTTCCAAACTTATGGACCGGCAGCTGGACAGACTGGGCGGCCAGCTCCTGTATGAAGAACTTACAGACAGAGGTATAGAAATTTTGTATAATGATGAGATAGAACGTTTCACCGGTTCAAAACAACTGGATGGCATCCGTCTTAAAAGTGGCAGGCAGATAACCTGTCAGGCTGTAGTACTTTCTATAGGCACAACGCCAAACATAGAACTGGCTCATGCATCAGAACTAACCTGCAAACGGGGTGTAGTTGTAAATGAATACCTGCAGACCAGCGATCCTGCTGTTTACGCTATCGGTGAAATAGCAGAATTCAATGGCACGTTATACGGCATCACAGCAGCCGCAGAACAACAGGCTGCCGTTGTAGCCCGGCATTTGTCGGGAGATATCACGGGTTATTACCAGGGCACCCTGTTCATGAATATCCTGAAAATGCATGGCACGGACCTCTGCTCATTGGGGATGGTTGAAACGCCTGAAGATCCTGCTTATGAAGAAGTGATTTTCATTGATAAATCAAAGCGTTACTATAAAAAGTGCCTGATACATAATGACAGACTGGTAGGCGCTATTCTCATCGGAGATAAATCAGAATTCATTGAATTCAAAGAGCTGATAGCTAATAAGATTGAATTATCTGATAAGAGACTGGAACTATTACGGTCCGGTAAAAAAGGAGAACCGGTGATAGGCAAACTGGTATGTAGTTGTGGCAGTGTGGGAGAAGGAAATATTACAGGAAAGATAGCGGAAGGATGTGCAACCCTCGAAAAGCTGTGCCAGAGTACAGGTGCAGGCATGGGTTGTGGAAGTTGCAGACCGGAAGTACAGGCAATATTGGAAAGAACACTGCCTCAGCAGGGAAAAAAGAAAACGGAACAACTGGTAACAGTATAAAAATGTTAAAGCAAACACATACTATAAGTATCAATTTTACAGGAGGGATTATCTCTCCCGGAAATCTGCATACTATACTGGAAATAGCAACAGATGCCAGGGTAAAACAAGTCCGGTTTGGCTTACGTCAGCAATTACTGATAGAAGTCCCTGCAAAACAAGTTAAACAATTTGAGAACGCCTGTAAAGAAAAGGGTATCAACTGTACATATAGCCCTAATATCAGCAGTTCTTATCTTACATCAGGGATTTTTGTTACGGATACCTGGCTAACGGAAGGCATTTACAAGGATGTTTTCGAAATGTTCAGTTACACTCCTTCTCTGAAAATAAATATCTGCGACAGCAAACAAACGTTCATGCCTTTCTTTACCGGGCATCTGAACTGGATATCTGCACAACAACAGCATTACTGGCACCTCTATATCCGTTATCCCAAAACAGGAGAACTGTTTTCATGGCCGGAACTTATCTATACCAATAACATAGGAGAAGTCAGCCGCTGTATAGAATCTCTTTTATCCGCTAAGGAATCGTTACAAATTGATCATCTCTTCAACCAGGTAAAAGAGAAACTGGAATACCTCTGCCGTCCCGTAGAACAGGAACTGGAATATCCGCATTTCCATCTCCCCTATTACGAAGGCTTCAATAAACACGATGACAGCTACTGGCTGGGCATCTATCGCCGCGACGAAGAATTCCCTGTTGAGTTCCTGAAAGACCTTTGCAATATCTGCCTGGAAACAAAAACCGGACAGCTATATGCTACTTCCTGGAAATCACTGATCATCAAAAATATTAAACACGAACACCGGCGTCTCTGGGATTATATCCTCGGCAAACACAATATCAATGTGCGGCATGCCGCCAACGAACTGAACTGGCAGGTAGAAGATAACAGCGAAGATGGTTTGGTATTGAAACGTCACGTTATCAGGTATTTCGACAGCGCCGATGTACGCACCTACGGATTATGCTTTGGCATACGCCTAAAACCGGGGAACAGCTGCTTTGGCTCCATTATCCTTAACAAACAGGAAAACAGGCAAAAAAGCCGTTTAAAAGGCCTCCAGCGGTACGATATTCTATATACTCCGGACTTCAGCCCCAACTCCGGTAACCTGATCCCCTACAGGACAGATGTGGCCAAAGAACACCTGGGGCCTTATATTTCAGCGCTTTGTAAGCTTTTCTACGAAAGCAGCCATGATCCTTTACAAAAAACAGTACCCCTGCCTGTGGTAACTGTACCCGAAAAGCCTGTGCATCAATGCCCTCACTGTTTTACTATCTATGATGAATCCACAGGAGACCCTGCCCAGCAAATCCCGGCCGGTACACTCTTCTCAGACCTGCCATCTTATTACTGCTGCTCCGTTTGCGAAGCTCCTTTGCAGGATTTTAATATCACACAGGTTGCAAATTTTAATATACTATCTTAACCCATTCATTTACTACCACTCCCGTTTTTGATCCCATATCTTAACATTCTGTTTGCACTTGCTTGTATACCCGGTACTACAGCAGCTTATAAGGCCATACCCGCCCCTGTAATCAGTAAAACCATTAAAACAAAAGTGCTAAAACGTTATAGAACTAAGAGATTTAGTATTATTTTTGCGGTGCGAATCGTGTAAAAAAAATAATATGTCTCCTAAATCGGCGCCTGACATCGTTTTAATCGGTGCAGGCATAATGAGTGCAACGCTGGGTGTTCTGTTGAAAGAATTGCAGCCGGAACTGACCATTGAAATCTTTGAACGACTGGATGTTATTGCCGGAGAAAGTTCAGATGCATGGAACAATGCCGGTACAGGCCATTCTGCCTTTTGCGAACTAAACTATACCCCTGAAAAGGCCGATGGTTCTATCGAAACGAATAAGGCCCTGAAAATTGCCGAATCTTTCGAAGTATCCAAGGAGTTCTGGTCATTTTTAGTACAGCAAGGCTGTATTAAATCTCCCGGAGACTTCATTCAAAGCGTTCCCCACATGAGCTTTGTATGGGGTGCAGAAAACGTGGAATACCTGAAAAAGCGTCAGCAGGCACTGGAAAGCAATCACTTATTTAAGGGAATGCAATACTCGGAAGATCCCGCTGTATTGTCAGAATGGATGCCCCTGGTAATGGATGGCCGCGATCCGGCAGAGAAAGTAGCCGCTACACGTATGGAACTGGGTACCGATATCAACTTCGGATCACTGACACGTTCCCTCATCGATTACCTCACGAAACAAGAGGGAGTAAGCCTCAACCTGAACCATGAAGTACGCGACCTGGAACAGGATGAAGACGGGAAATGGCGCCTGACCGTGAAGAACATGGAAACAGGTAAGAAGAGAAAACTTTTTACAAAATTTGTGTTCATAGGTGCCGGTGGTGGTTCACTCCCATTACTGGAGAAATCAGATATACCTGAAGGGAAAGGTTTCGGTGGATTCCCTGTAAGCGGCCAATGGCTGGTTTGTAAGAATCCTGAGATAGTAGAAAGACATGCTGCCAAAGTATATGGTAAAGCATCTGTAGGAGCACCTCCTATGTCCGTACCTCACCTGGATACCCGCATGATCGATGGTAAGAAAGCCTTACTGTTCGGACCGTATGCCGGCTTCTCTACCAAGTTCCTGAAAAAGGGCTCCTGGCTGGATCTGCCTAAATCAATTAAGTTCAACAACATCCGCCCTATGCTGGCTGCTGGTCTCGATAACCTTCCATTGACCAAATACCTGATAGACCAGGTACGTCAATCACCTGAAGAAAGACTGGAAGCTTTACAGGCTTTCCTGCCTAAAGCAAAAATGGAAGACTGGGAACTGGAATTCGCTGGTCAGCGTGTACAGGTAATCAAGAAAGACCCTGAACATGGTGGTGTGCTGGAATTCGGTACAGAAGTAGTAAGTGCTGCAGACGGTTCTATCGCAGCATTGCTGGGAGCTTCTCCCGGTGCATCTACAGCTGTATCCATTATGCTGGAACTCCTGAACCGTTGTTTTAAAGAAGAACTGGCTACTGAAGCATGGAAAGACAAGCTGTTGCAGATGATCCCTTCTTATGGCCAGAAACTGTCGGATAAACCGGCTCTCTGCGATCAGGTAAGGGAATGGTCCAACACAGTATTGGAACTGAAAACACAGGACGTACCTGCTTAAAATATAAAGGCCCGGCTTCTCACAAAGCCGGGCCTTTTTTCTAATTAAGATCTGATATTTTCTGTACCCACCTTATCCGGTACAAATATTCCAGTATAGGATCGCAGATATACTGCCTTATCTTCTCTATACTAATCCCCACAATAAATACCACTATCGCCAACCCGAATATCGACAGTAATAATGTTGTATCATTAGGCATTACCGTACGTAAATAAGCGACCACATGATCCCTCAGGTATAAACAAACATTCCTCTGCTCATGAAACAGATAAGTACCAAATACCAACCCCGCCACACTATTTATCAGGCCACTCTTAAAACTCATATTCTTGAAAGTAAAAAAGAGAAATACCGCAGATAAGATCAATACCGGGTTATTATAATTATATATCGTCCAGGTAATCTTTGGCATCCCGATATAATACGTTCCATATGCCAGTGCAAAGATCACCAGGGAACATCCAATATACCCCAGCCATGCATAATCTATCTTCTTTACGTAATTCCGGCAATAGTGAGCGACGATATAAATGAAGATGAAATTGTAGATACCAAACCCCCTGTCCGAAATAAAATTCCCCGTCACAAACTTAATATGTGCCAGTATCAGCAGCACCACTATCATGCAGATAAGCTGTTTTTTATTCAGCCCTGCCAGCCCCTTATTCAACATCGGCGCCAATGCATACAACGTTAAGTAAACAGGCACGAACCACCATCCCTTATATAAAAAGTACAATGTCATTGCCAGCGTTTTCCAATCAAATGCAGCAAGGCCCATCCATACAAATACCAGATACAACACAATAGAATAGAAGGTACACTGAATTAAAAAAGAAACGAGCACTTTCATTTTGAATTTGATCTCAAAATACCCTGAAATAAATACGTAGGTATTTACTGCAACTATCAAAAAGCTGTTTAACAAAATCTGGAAAGTAGTAGACTCCATGGGAGTATATGTACCCGATCCCAGCTCTCTCAGTTTTAACCCCCTTGTTACAAGATGATGTACAATGATCATAAACATCAATACGATCCTTAGTAACTCAATGTTTGAATCTCTCTGTACCTTTTCAATCTTCATATTTTTTGTCCTTTTGTTGTATCAGATAAAAAAATAGGGGATATAGATATATCCCCTTTGTTTTAACCTTATCTTATTGTTTCTAAGAGATTTTACCGCATAACTGCGGGCTTATATGGTATCCTTACCATTACTACTACATTCTTTTCCGGTGCCGCACTGATTTCAAAATTGCCATCATGCAAAGCAGCCATGTAAGACATCAGGTAGCAAATGGGTTGGTTTAATAATTCACTATCTGTAACGCGGTGTTCATTCGCTGATGATTTAAAAGGAGAAGAAAAAATATAATTGGCGGAAAAATGCCCTCTGATCTCAAAATACCCTTCCTCAAAAGTGAACACCAGCCTTGGTAACTGATAAGTAGATGAGTGCCTGTTCATCCAAAAAAATAAATTCAGTATCAACTGCCTGATTACGAATTCATCTATAAACGCTTCCGTTGCGCCTTTTCCGGTGTGTAACTCTGCTGCGGAAGACAACAGTTTTGCATACGGTTCTTCCCGGATGAACTGTGTCAGGAAGAAATGAACATTTGTTACTTTTCTGTTTAATACAAACGATTTACTCAGTATCTGCTGAATGATACGCACATTCTGCAACTGAAAATCAAGTTCTATCACCTGGGATTTAATAGCTTCTGCCTGCCGCGTAATCTTTCCGGCCACTGCTTTTCCGTCGTATAATGCTATCAGTTCTACGCTTGAAAGAATGCTTGATATAATAGATTTCAATTCATGAAAAATATCGTCTGCGAGCCTGTCGTTATCAAGGAAATTTAATGCTGTTACAGAAGTTTTCATTTTCATCGCTGGTTTACAGGTCCCCGTCCTTATTTAAGATAAATAATCCCGGCTTAACCCGCTGCCGGAGCGCAAATGTAACATTTACCCTTCTTTAATTCTTATTAACTTCATTACTTATACTAGTAAAATATGATCAGAAAGCGTTCTTATCACCTCTTATTGTGTTAAATACTGTTAAGAAGATAATACGCAGATCCAATAATATAGACCAGTTCTCCATGTACCAGATATCATGCTCTATGCGTTTACGCAAATGCACTTCGTCTGTAATCTCTCCACGATATCCGTTTACCTGTGCCCATCCGGTAATACCCGGCTTCAGAAAATGACGGATCATATATTTCTGAATGATAGCAGAATACTCTTCCGTATGTTTCAGCATGTGTGGACGTGGCCCCACAATGGACATATCACCGAAGAATACATTCAGGAACTGCGGCATCTCATCCAGGTTCGTCTTACGCAGAATGCGTCCTATCCTGGTGAAGCGGCGGTCGTTACGGCTTGCCTGTTTGCTGTTGGCATCATTATTTACATACATGCTCCGGAATTTCAGGCAGCGGAAGTTATTGTTGTTCCTGCCGGTACGGTTCTGTACAAAGAATACAGGACCACGGGATTCCAGTTTCACCAGCAATGCCAGCAAAGGGATCAGCCAGCTAAGAATAAATACCATCACGAACGCGCTGAACAGAATGTCAAACATGCGTTTCCTGATCCTGTTCGCAATATCATCCAATGGCTCTGAACGTAAAGAGATGATAGGGATGTTATCCAGGTAGTCGATATAAATCTGCCTGTTTACAAACATCCTGAAATCAGGTACAAAACGGAAACGGATAAAATGTTTTTCTGCCTCATGCGCCAACGTATACAAATAAGGGAATTGCTCCGGGGAGAGCGTTGAATAAATCTCCCTGATGTTATTCGTCTGCGCATAGGTCACGCATTCCTGCAGGTTTCCGATAACCGGATAGTAAGACAGCTCATGCACATTACTGTATTCTTCAAAATAACCCTCAAAACGGAGGTTACTCTTCCTTCCCAGTAAATTATCTACCAGTTGCTTAGACAGGTCATTATAGCCCACTATTACCACCTTCCGTTCGATTTCCTTCCGACGCAGGATATAATTGGTGAGCATATAGAAGAAAAGCCGGTCTATCAGCACTACAATTATAAATAATACACAATAGGTAGCTATGAATAACCTGTTATAGGCTTCCTTGTTCAGGAAAACGAAAAGGAGCATTAATAACAGATAGTATAAGATTCCCTGTATCGTCTTACGTGTTATTCTTTCATAAGATAATTGCTGGCTCATAAAATAGATACCAGTAGTATATAACGCAATTGCCCACGAGATATTGGATGCCAGTAAGAACATATCTCTGTCCATATGCACAGGTACGCTATACTGCTGTAACCAGTAATGAGTAAAAAAGAAAAATCCATTCAGGCTGATAAAATCAAACATCAGTATCTGGATGCTGCATATTTTTAGATATCTGTTCAGCATATATAAAATATTAACGAACTATTACTGCTTCTTCAAACCGCGTCATTATTTTCCCTACTGACAGGTAGGTTTCTGCATAGGCCCTTCCATTGCTGGCCATCTCTTCCACATTACTATTCACAGACCGGATAATGCCCTCATTCAGGGCATCCTGGTCTTCTGCATTCACCACTATCCCCATGTTATGCGTACTCACCAGCTTATGTAAACTGGTACCGCTGTTGGCTGTAACTAGTGCCAGTCCGCCCACCGCCAGGATGGTCGTCAGCTTAGAAGGCATTACCAGGTCACTGGCATTTCCCTTCTGAATTACCAGGTGTACATCCGCCATATTCAGGAAGTGATTGAACCGTTCAAAAGGCTGCAATGGAAAAAAGATAACATTCTGTAATCCCATCTCTTCAGCAAGACCCATCAGTTTCTCCTTGTAAGGCCCCGAACCACAGATCAGGAACTTTAGTCCATCCTGGTCCTTTAGTCTGTCGGCCGCATGCAGGATCGCTTCCAGGCCCTGTTTCTCGCCAATAGCGCCGGAATACAATACGATCTTATCTGATGCGGCAAAACCGTACTCCGTTTTCAGTGACATTCTTTCTTCCAGCGGATGGAACAGGGTTACGTCCACCCAATTAGGAAAGAAGAAGATATCTTTGCCGGCCTTTTGCTGAATCTTACTCATCATCCCATCGGAAATACTACTCACCATATCCGCACGTTTTAAAATATAGCGTTCCAGTCCGAATAACATTTTAATCAGCCTGGGCGATTTGATCATATTCAGATCTCTTGCAGCTTCTATCTGCATATCCTGCACATGGTACAGCACCTTTGCTCCCCTCAGTTTCTTATACAACACTGCCAGCAATCCCAGATGAAAAGGCGGTACTACACTGATCACCACATCAAACTTCTTACGCGGTAACAATTGCAGTAATTGAAAGAACGCAGACACCGCAAATGAAAAATCAAGCAACATCCTCGTTTTACCGGAAGGTTTTACCGGTACGTACTGCGGACAGCGATACACTGTGATCTTCCCTTGCCAGCCTTCTTCTTCCATCACTTCTTTCTTATACCAGTTCTTATGTTTGTCATAAGGTGGCTGCACTTTCCATTGCGGGTAATAAGGGTAACTGGTAATAACAGCGCAATCATATCCGCCTGCTGCCAGCCATTTGATCATCTCCCCGTTGTATTTTCCAATACCCGTTTGCTCCGGTGAAAAATTGCCTCCAATCAGTAATAATCTTTTTGCCATATTATTCTGTAATCTCTCTTTTACGTACATGAATGGCAGGATTACCTGCATATATACTCCATGCTTCCAGGTCTTTTGCCGCTACCGACTTTACCGTTAATACAGCATGCGATCTGCAAACAATACCCGGGCATACCACCGACTGTGCACCTATCCACACACCGTCCTCAATCTTTATTCCACCCAGCCGGTAAGGAAAATCACTTCTCTTGTAATCATGATTACCTGTCAGTAACATGGCTCCCTGAGAAATGCACACATTATCACCCAACTCCACCATATCCAGGTTATCTATCCATACAGACTCCCCTATCCAGCAATGATCCCCTATGCTCAAACGCCAGGGATATTTAATTCTGACTTTAGTTTTGATGATAAGCCCTTTGCCTACAGATGCCCCGAAGGCTCGCAGTAACCAGCTCTTAAAACCATAAGGCCAGGGAAACACACTATCAAAAATGTAATAATTCAGGAGGAACCAAACCCCTATCTTCCACTTAGGACCAGCGGTATAATTACCTACACTGAATTTGGAGAGATCTGTATTCATTGTCTGTTGAAATATCTTTTACATAAATAAAATCCAATTGCTGCACCGGCAGTATTCAGGATCACATCATCTGCATCTGCTACACCCCATCCTGTATAATACTGTGTTATCTCTATCGCTGCACTCAATGCACAAGCCAGCAGCACCACCCATATAAACTGTGATAACTTAAAGACCATGATCGCAATGAAAGAGAAAGGGATGAACAGTACAATATTCCCGAACAGGTTGGTTAAAAAGTGGAACCAGTGTAACCACCAGCTGCTACCTCTCGGGTACATGATATCTTTCAGCGAATCAACAACAGGATGGATCCTTAACCGGCTTTTCAGCGGGATAGGCTCTTTTATCCTCTCAGGGTTCAGTAATACCAGAAATAATAACCCAATGAAATACCCTGCCGTAAATATTATTTTCCTCACTGCAATACTATATTGTAATCATTCTTCAACAAGGCTATCATGTTCTCCTTCCGTGTATCCCCCTTCAGCTTCAATTCAAACTCTTTCAGGTTTACATCTACCAGTAAGCGGTACCAGTATCCCTGCATAAAATGGAAAATGAAACCATAATAACCGTCCATAAAACCAGCACGCAGAATGTAGCGGTATATAAAATAAAAGGAGGCTCTCATTCCCGGTGATAAAGCAGCGTATACTTTCTCTTTCAGAAAACGTTTCGTCTTTGCCTGTGTACCTTCTCCTTCCAGCAGGCGTTTATCAGCATGCAGGAGGCCATACTTGATATTGAGCAGGTCTACCATTTCCCTGATGGCATAGTTGTTATGCTTGTTCACCCACCAGTGAATCTCATTCAGGTTATAATCCACGATATGCTCTTTAAACAATACTGTTTTTCCTTCTGAGAGAACAATGTGTTCATCCATCCAGCGCTGCTCTATACTGCCGATCTTATTACGCCATATACGCAACAGGGTATGCGGATAAAAGCCTCCGTAACGGATCCATTTGCCTTTAAAGAGGACCTTACGGCGGATATAAATACCACTTATTTCTTCCGGCATCTGTGTAATACGGGTATTGATCTCTTTGATCAATGCGGGCTCCAGGTACTCGTCCGCATCCATACGCATTACCCAGGTAGCAGTACTGCCACAGTTATCCAGTCCCCATTGAAACTGTTGCGCATAATTCACCCAGGCATGTTGCAATACTTTAGCGCCATATCTTTGTGCAATTGCTATGGTACTATCAGTAGAGAACGCATCGATAATATAGATCTCATCCGTTATCTGCCGCATACTTTCCAGGCAGCGACCAATATGTTTTGCTTCGTTATAAGTAAGAATGATTACCGCTATGCTCATCTGTTTGTACTTTCATATAATTTCACATAATCTCCTGCCAATTTCGATTCATTAAAATCGCGATCAATGATCCTCCTGGCACGGGAAGTAATTTCACTACGTTCTTTTTTGTTGTTGTACGCTTCTGTCAGCTTTTGCCTGATCTCCGTTACGCTCTCTATACCTGTGATCCAGCCGAAACCATTCTCCTCTACATAATTGCATAACCCTACATTGTTACTGATCAGTACCGGTGTACCTACATACAAAGACTCTATCACCACTATCGCAAAATTTTCATTGAGAGAAGTCAGTGCAAACAAGTCAGATCCTGCCAGGAAGGGGAACTTCTGTTCAGTGTTCATCCATCCTACCCATTCTACCTGTTCATTCATTCCAAGGTCATTCACCATTTTTTTCAAGTGTTGTACATACTCCTCATTACCTGATCCGGCAATCTGTAAGCGGTAAGGAAAACTTACGCCCGATAGTGCACGGATAAGGATATCCAGCCCCTTCTTAGGATCTATCCGGGAAAGGAAACTGATCGTAAATACGGGACGTTCATCTCTTTTATATTCAACTGAAGGAAGGTCCACGAGGTTAAAAATATTTGCTCCCTTCCAGTTCTTATTGATCTCTAAACATTCATTCCATTCTATCTGTGAGGATACATGCAGATAGGTCTTCTTCAGTAATTGTTTCCCAATTACGGCATGTATCAGCTTTTTCTTCGCCCGGTTATTTGCATTTAAAACATAATCGCAGAACATTCCATGCGGAGACAATACCGGTTTCACTCCTCTTAACATAAATATCAGTGCGGCACCCAACACTGCAAAGTTCCACCATGAATGAATATGTACCACATCATACTGTTTGGCTGTAGACCAGGTATAGGCATATAGTGAAGGAGAAATATGTGTATGATCACCTGTAATACGTTTGAAATAGCGGACAGTCACACCATCCATTATCAGGGGTTCTTTCAGCGGTACGTCCAGTTCTTTATTACCATTGGCAGTAGTCGTATATACTGTTACTTCATGTCCCAGCTGTACCAGTCTTTCTGCCAGCCGGGCAATCACTACAATAGGACCTCCATAGATATATGCGGGCTTGTAAGATGGCGTTATAAATAAAATCTTCATTCCTATACTTTTAAATTAACCAATTCCCTTTCAGTAACCCGGGCCGGTATTCTTTTTCGTTTCAACAATAAAGGCAGTACGATCTTCTTTTGAAAATGTATCTCCAGCAGATAAGCCATGATAAGTGTCACTCCTATGAATACACACCAGGCAACTATCCCGTCATGCAGTATAAACTTCACGCCTCTTAACAGCGGCACATGCACGATATATATTCCATAAGAAATAGGGGCCAGTACCGCCAGTGGTTCCATCCAGGTAAAGTATTTCACCGGTAACCACTTTTGTGCCATCATCCATACAATAGAAAATACAATCGCTGCACTAAAATGCCTGATCTCTATAAAGGGATGTAAACCAATACTGTTACTACTGTTTTTTATTTGTTCATAACTTCCGGCTACGTATCCCCCCATTGCGATCAGCAACACTAACATTCCCCACAAAAAGGGGCGGGTACGTTCTGTCAGCGTAGCCTCTGCAATGGCAGCGCCTAACCACCAGATAGGCAGGTACAACAACGTGAGGTATGCCTTACCCGGATAAAAGGAAAACAGTATCGCAGCGGTGAATGAGACGAATACGACTATCAACAGGTTTCTGTTAAACTTCGCAGATCCCACTATCGCATAAAAAACATAAAACCATGCTTCATATCCCAGGCTCCACAAAGGATCATTGTCTCCGAAAGTGGGGTAACCAATCCCCGGCTTCTGCAGTTGAGAGTCCTGCAACCCCACTATATTATAAAAGAAGGTAGCCATATCCATATGCTCCTGACGTGCGCCTGTAGCAAGGTTTAATACGATGCTCAATACCATCACCAGAATAAATATGGGATAGATCCTCACAAAACGTTTCCATAAGAAGTCGGCTCTGTCAAATACCGGTTTTATACCATAATTGTAATGGATCACAAACCCGCTCAGCAGGAAAAACAATATCACCGCTTCCTGGCCAAATAACAGGAAGGGCTGTATAGCATGCGGCAGCATCTGACGGGAATGATGTAATACTACATAAACAGCAGCTAATCCCCGGCACACTTCCAGCGGCCATAATTTGTTTTCTTGTTTCATGCAGGACTGGTTTTAAATGCAGCAATAGCAGTGAGTGCATTATTCGTCATCGTGTCCATTGTCAGTTCCGATTTCACATACGCGCGTGCATTATTTCCCATCCGTATAATTTCTTCATCTGTAATATGCGCCAGCTGGTCCAGACAACTCTCCATATTTTCAAAGATCATTCCGTTATAGCCATGCTGTATATAACTGTATTCCACACATTGCATCACAGACACGGAACGATTGAATGTAAAAACAGGCTTACCGTAAGACATTGCTTCCACAATAGACAACCCCACCCATCCCGGCTGAAAATAAATATCCGCCATGCTGAATAACTCATCTTTGATCCTCCTGTCGTACAAGGCACCGAAATCATGCACATTCGCATATCCTGAAAAATCGGGTTTCAGTTTTCCATCTCCGATGATTACAAAAGCAAATGCAAGCGGTGAGGTATGCTCAATCAGGTCTACCAGTAAATCCACACGCCGGCCGGGTTCATTAAACCTTGCGCAGTAAATAAGCACCCGCTGTTGTGATATCTTATACTTCTTTCTTAATATTTCTTTATCTGGATGCTGCACCCGTAATATGTCTTCCACACCGGAGATCGTATTGTTCAGGGCATGCCCGTTTATACGTGGCGTAACTCCCTTCCATACAGATAATTCCTTCTTCGTATAAAACCAAACGCCATCAGACAATGCAATCATCCATCTTAATAAAATATGCGGATGTTTCTCCTCATGCACGTATCTCTTTACAGAGATACCATGCCCCCATAATATTATCTTTTGTTTCAGAAACGGCTTTAACAGCAAGATCATCCAGGTAGTAAGATGCCCGAAATTCAGCATCAGTACCAGCACCTCATATTTTTTATTCAACAACGGGAAAGGATTGTACAATACAAAAGGACCTTTCATAAAAGAACCTAAAGCAATCACGCCCGTCTCTCCTTCCTTGAAATCATTTTTCTTCAGTACTTCCTGTTTCTCATAACAGTAAAGGTCTGTTGGCATTTTCTCCCTGAATGAATTGAAGAACTCTTCCCGGTAATGTGGTATAAATGGTTGCAATATTGCGATCATAAAAAATATTAGTTACCCATTAAATACTTTCTCAGCACATCACTCTTTGATAATATTTCAGATACAATAAAGCTGAGTATATAAGTAATGATAATGGAGCCAAGCGTCAGAACTATTCCCTTTACAGGATGATGTGTTATCTGCATTGCTGTTTTAATACCTTCCAGGAAAACTCCGTGCACCAGGTAAATGCCCATAGAATTTTTTGACAACTGCTTCATAAAAGGATATTTAAAATCCGCCTGAAACAGCAGGAAAGGAAACAGCACTGCCACAAATAACAACCCTGTAAGAACATTTGGTAACAGGTACTGTGCAAAGAAAATAATTATACAAAGCACGGGTACAATGATCTTTGCAGCTAATCCATAACTACTGGCTATTTTGTTGTAATTGATATAGTATAACATTCCTATCCCGGAAGAAATCAGCGAAGGCAGGAAGTATAACATGATATGCCGTGTGAACCAGGGCGCTGTTTTAATATCTTCCGGTGTAAACCATAAGATAACGGCTACCGCAACAATCATGACGCTGAGAAAGATGTTGGCAAATCCCCTGTGTCTGGCAGCTATTTTCAAAAATCCAAAGAACAGCAGCATCAGGTAAAACAAGTTGGGCAGGTACCATAACTGATAAGAACTTCCTTTAAAAACGAACATCTGTACCCAGTCTATTTCCAGGGGTTCATGTATGAACTTAGCTTTAAACACCCGGATACCCAGGTAAATGAATGTCCATAGAAAGAAGGGGATCATCAGCCGTTTAAAACGGGTGATGGCCATCTCTCCAAAGTCTGTTTGTCCTTTACTGATTACCTGGGTTGAAAACAGGAACAGCGAAATGGCAATGAATACAGGGACTGCATAACTATTCAGCGGGTTCAGTTCACGGGTCCAGTAACTACCTGCGCATCCATGGATCCATACAACACTGAATGCAGCAATGGGTCTGATAAAATCAAAGCCCGGAATATACTTTTTGACGTTCATGTGAAGCTTTATTTGATACAATATCGGTTACGTCAAAACCATACATCTTCCTGCTACCTTCATGAATGGAATCAAAAGCCACCATTGTCCCATCCTTTTTCCATCTCGGGTGCAGATCACAATGCAATCCGCTACGTGTAAATGCCATTTGCTCAGGAGAAAATGCTTTCAGCACAGCCTTATCCACACCTTCCAGGAAAGGCATCGATTTATTAATGTCCGGCTGCTGGTCCAGCATCTTATAAGTACCCAGGTCTACACGCGTCTGTGAACTGTACTGGAACAGGAATAAAGTGCGGATACCATTTGCATCCGGATAGGTATCACAAACCATCCAGTCGCGGTTTGCCGGACAAAACATCGGATGTCCGTCATCTTCTATTACTCCCTTCGCCAGTAAACTAAACTGCGGGTTATCCATGTCTTTAAACAGCAGCCAGTTGAAAGCGGAATTTGCTTTCGCACCTTCTTTAGGCTTGTATAATAATTTCTTTAAGATCTTCTTTCCTTTTGATACCAATCCTGTTGGCATCATCTTGTACAAAAACGACTGCCGCAATCTTTCCACGCCACTACCTGTTCTTCCCCATATAGCGATATGCTGGTCATCCTGCCAGTCGAAATGACTTAAAAATCCTGATGCCAGACATCTGAGGCCTGATCCATCTGTATTCACTGTCATCAGGCGGGTAGTCTCCCCTCCGTCTTTCAGTTTATAACGATGCAGAAAAGCCAGCTTGTTCTGTGAGGGATTCAGCAACAGGTGAGTGAAGTAATGACAACGGCCCAGGTTAGGGTTCATCTGGAACTTTGCCACCTCATGTACGGACAAAATCATCTTATGTTCACGGGTGGTAATATGATGCCTGATGATACCGGATTGGGAAGGTGCCTCATCATTGGCATAAGCATCGGGCAAACCGGTATAACCATACCCTCCTACACGGAATAAACGTGCATAATCCAGTCCGAAAGCCCAGCCATCATCAGTAATTACATGTGCCGGATAATCCAGTATATCTGTACACACGCCGGTAACGCTGTCATATACCCTGGAGCGCCATTCATTATTTATTTTATCATTGACGATGAACAGGTCCGTATTACCAATCCATTGTTGCCTGGCACCCTGCGGATAGTTATAGGCATATGTTTCCCCCAGTTTATGGAAGATACCGTCATTGTCAATGAAACCTATATCGCAGGCCACATCAGGGTTTGGAGGAGTATACATATCATCTATCCTTAACGCCAGTAATTTATCGCCTGCATTATTCCATGCTACCAGATCATGGAAACCGAAGAAATAGTTTCCTTCTCCTTTTGAAAGTAAAGTTGCTTTATGCATACACCTGTTCTTTTTGTAGTATCCAGTTGCTAAAATCTTCCGAACGTTTCTGCCAGCTATGTTCTGTTACATCCAGTGATACACTTTTCAGTTCTCCATGCGCCAGGGTTGTAATCAGGCTGGTCAGTGTAGCTGGCTGATCGTTATCAAAATAATATCCATCCTCACCGAAAATCTCTTTAGGCTCTCCTATCTTACAGGTAAATACAGGTTTATGAAAGGGGATGTACATGTATATCTTACTGGGGCATCGGGCCCAATCCTGTACGGTATCATTCAACGGAGAAATGAATGCATCTGCCAGTTCAAAATAAGAACTCAGCATCGTTTCAGGCGCATATCCCAGGAACTCTACGTACTGCTCTAAACCCCTCTCTTTCACATATGTCTTCGCTTCTTCCAGGTGCCTGCCTCTGCCCAGCAACAACAGTTTGATGTCCGGTGTTTTTTTTACCGCCATCTCTACAGCTTCCAGCATGGTGAATAATCCGTAGTTGCGGGTCATGGTCCCCATGTATATCAGTACCGTATTATTCTTATACTTTGCTGAGAGTTCTTTCAGGTATGATTTCGGCGCATCAATTACTTCAGTACTATATGCATAAGGAGAGTATAATATTGGCATATTGCGTTTAAACAACTGCTTCGCTTTACGTGCATAAAAGTCTTCGAGGTATTTACTGGCACAGATCAGTTTATCCGCATATTTTACGGATAGCCCTTCTATAAAATGTGCCAGGATTTTCTTCACTCCTTTATTATCCGGTATACCGGATTGCAGTTCGGAATGTTCAATGATCATTTCAGGCTTAAACCGTAAAGCACTTTTCCTGATCCAATTGCGGAACCCAAATGCACAGAAATAAATATAATCCGGTTTGATCGTGTTCAGTATTTGTGTCTTCTGCGCCACTTCACCCTTTGCCCCTGCCGGCTGGTAATAATGTACAGCAATATCGCTGCCACATTCTATACCGGCCCGCTGACGGTTCTCTGCACAATCCATCGCAATAACAGATACGTCCCATCCCATTGCGGATAATGGATTCGCCATTCCCAATGCCCTTTTCATGGTAGCGATACTTGTGATATCACCCGTTGTCAGGAAGCAGATCGTCTTCTTCATCATTTTTTAAAGAGTAATAAATGGTTATAATAAATGCGATAAAGACCGGTATGATATTTCTTATCTGCGGCAATGGAGAAAAAGGAAATGTCCAGATCAACTGTACTGTATACAATACGATCAAAGGATAGTAAGGTGTCTCCATTGCTCTTGGGTCCTTTATCAGGTAGAAGGCCCTTTTTAATACCAGGTTAAAGAGGTACAGCATCACAAGGAAACCTACAATTCCGGCATATAACCAGGCGCCCAATAATACAGAGTGACTGGGGATTACACCGGAATTGTTCAGTGAATTCTCCCTGAACTTACCTGCATCTGCGTCCTTGAACATCATCATGCGGTAATGATTATCCTTATCTACCGCCCAGGAACCATGTCCCAGAAAAGGTGCATCTTTGATCGCTTCTATCGCTACAAAGAACTCTCCTCTTCCCTGGGAAATAAGACTGAAAGGATTATAGGGATTACCCGTTTCCTTCAGCTGTGTACCTGCATGCGTTCCTCCAAATTCACCGGATAATACTGCATTCACGTAGATCATGAATAAGACCTGGAAAGTGATCCCTACTAATAATGTCAATCCTACTTTACGGGCCAGTGTCATGTTCATCAACTGTTTCCTGAACAGTATGATCAACCCTGCAAACAGGTAAAACAATCCATTGGATCGATAATCCAGCCCTACACACATCAAGCCATATAATACAAACACAATTACTGTCATCTTATCTTTCCGCTTGTTGTATAAATAGTAAGTCAGCAGTAAAATGATGTTATTTGTAATAGGCGCTATTCTGAACTTAAATGCAGAATAACTTTCGGCAAGGTCTGCGGTATCCTGTTCCAGATTGGATTGTCCAAAGAGAATAAGCCTGATCACCTCCGCTATCATGAATGCAACAATCACCTTTGGTGTTTCATCAAACATTCTGAACATGAAGGTGAACATTACAATGGCGACTGTCAGCGCTGCCCATCCCCGTAACATGTTATTCGTATCTGTATGATTGATCACATCACTCAGCATCTGTACCCCAAGGAACAGTGCCATCGCGATATGGATCTTTCTCATGTCAGGTACACGATTATACAGCAAGCCTATCTTCTTAAAAGAAAAAGAGTAAAAGACAGCATACACTTCACTCAGGATCAGCGTCCCTACAAAAGACAGTTTGGCACTACTCAATAAAGAGAAGACTACCATCTTTGCATTACTTTTATTCACTTTCATCATTGTGCTATAATGCTTTTGTAGAGTTCCTTTACCTCTTTGGCATAGTTGCTCCAGGTATGGGAATGCCTGATGGTGGCGGCTGCATTTTTACCCATGCTGCTGCGTAACGCCTCCTCTTTACTGAGGAAAATGATCGCATTTGCCAGGTCTGCTGCATCATCATCTTTTATGAGGTAACCATTTTCACCATGTTGTACAGGCGCCCCGCTGTTCACAGTAGTGATGACCGGCAAGCCGGCCGCCATCGCTTCTTTTACAGACTGTGCGGCGCCTTCTACAAAAGTGGGAAAGATATAAATGTCGCTGTCTGCCAGGAATTGCTTCATCTGGTCCTGTGGCATATGCCCGTGTAACTTAATATCAGGATGATTCCTGAACCAGTCGGGGATAACTACTTCCGCAGATACATTCCCTATAATGTCCAGTGAAAATGCTACGTCCTGCAGCATTAATATTTCTATTGCGTTGATGATGATATGTGCGCCTTTTCTGAAACCAAAATTGCCGGTAAAAAGCAACCTCATTTTATCAGACTGATAAGATTTCTTCAAATCATAAAAGCTGGCATCAATCCCTAAATGAATGACACTGATCTTCTCAGCAGGATATCCCTGTTCCAGGAAAGTATCTTTTACATAATCTGAATTTACCAGCAATACGTCTGCCTCTTCACAATCTTTCAGTACATTGTTCCAGAACCCATCAGAGATATTAATGTACTTCGAATTCTTACTTTCACTTTCCAGTTTACCCAGTTGTCTCTTAATCTCTTTAGGATGCGCAATGCTATGATCTACCACTACCTTCATCCCCTGCGCTCTTGCTTTTTTGATAGCACCGGAACGGCCGCCACCACTGCGCACATGAAAGATCTGGCTGTCATTAATATACTTCCTGGACTCTGTTCCAAATGCTTTCCAACCCATAATAGCAGCCGTATCACGCGATAACAGTTTTCTGCTGGTGAGCATGAAAAGGAACTGTATATAAAACTCAGAGAAACTGCATGTTCTGATATCTGTGCGGGGTAACCCTTCCGGAGAACGCTTGCGCAAACCGTAAGCGAGGTTGGTCCGGCCTATCAGGCGTCCCATATTATTAATGAGCTTATCGGGAAACAATTTACCAGGTACCCAACCTGTAATCACCTTTACGTCCACGCCCTGATCTTTAATCGCGATAGCGGATTGAATGAGGTGTAACCTGCCCTGGCCGGTAGAAATGATGCTCTTCATAAATTTTAGTTTCTCGATAATAATTTTCTGACACCACTGTTAACCGGTAACCTGTCGAGTATTAAACGGCGGATCTCCTGGAAGGTATCCTGCATGAAGACATACACACCTAATCCATACAGTGTACTGCCCACCAGTGAAATAATGATCATCACCGGTATAGGACTTAATCCTTCATACATAAACCGGAAGAAGTACCAGCAACTGCCATAACTGAGTAAGGCCAGGGGAATAGGTATCACAAACATCTGCAGAGTTTCCTGCAAGGTCCCTCCCAGTAATTTGAACCCCTTATACAACCAGTAAGGACTGATAACCGTATAGTATAAGGAAACAGCGGTAGCGGTCCCGTACACGCCCCATTTAAAAGTACCTGCTGCAATCAGCACAACCATAAACAACAAAGAGTAAAATGATTGTTTCGCCATATCAGCGAACTTCCCTTTCAAACGGAATGGTGTAGACCATAACCAGGCTACTGCCCGGAATGCCATTCCTATAGATAAGATTTCAACAAGCGGAGTCGTGTCTACCCATTTTGATGAAAGAAATACTCTTACTATCCAGAAGGCAGTGGCGCCCTGCCATATTGCAAAGGCTGCGCCAAATACAGAAAGATAAGTAACACTCCTTTTGTACATATCTTTCGCACGTTGACTGTCCTGTATGGAAGCGAGACTGGGAAACAATACTGAGGGCAGGTTATTGGCGACGAACCCTATCACCTGTATGGATAAACTGAATGCCATGTAATAGATGCCTACTACTGCCTTGCTCACCCATATCCCCAGTGTAATATAATCTGCCTGGTCCATGATACGCTGTACCACAGAGTGTACCAGCGACCAGGAACTGCTCACCGTTAAATATTTCCAGCGTTTCAGATGGATCTTGAACAGGATATTCAGATGTGTGACCCTGTATTTCACGATCAGTGATACAGCAGACACGATCAACGGTGGTATTACAAAACTGTATACGCCAAAGCCCATAAAGGCCAGTATCACCGTCATCACCATCGTCATCACGGTTTCCATCACACGTATCAGCGACAATGTCTTAAAGTCAAGGTCTATCCTCATCTTGGTCAGTGGTATCACACTCAGGGCATCCATCGGTGTAGTGAATGCATAAAAAGACACCAGGATGAAAATATTGTGATCATGATATACTTTACTGCCAACGAATCCCAGTATCAGCAACAGGAAAAAAGAAATGATACCAAAGATCCAGGAGATCCCGTAAGATAAAGGCAGCCAGTTGTGAAAACTCTTCTGTCTCCTTACCAGTACATCATTTAAACCAAACTGTTGTATGATAAGGCCAATGCTGGTAACTGTATATACAAGACTGATCAATCCGAACTGTTCTGGTACCAGCAACCAGGCTAGTACGATCTGTCCTAAAATGCTTGTCAGCTTCGTAGCGCCTGTCTGTAAAAGCATCCAGCTGATACTGTTAAAGACATGCTTACCGGAAATATTATTCTTATTCAAGACTTTGTTTCTTAGAATGCCGACTTAATAAATGAAGACAGTTTTTCTGCTTCTGTATCAATGATCTCCATATTAGGATACATGATACCGTTGTCTTTTTTATGATCAAATCCCAGCCTGTTAAAGATGCCGGCTCTGGGGCTGTTGGTAAACAAACGCGCAGGTTTCCCAAAAGCCAGGCTTACAGCACATGAATGCACCCTGTCTGAAATAGTAAAGGCCGCAGATTTATACAATGCCAGGTAAGACAACAGGTTAAAACTCACAAAAGAGTTAGGTTGTGCAAATGTGATATGATTGAACTTGGTAGATACTTCCTGTTGTACTCTCACGATCTTATGCCCGTTCACCATGTCCTGCTGTGGACGCAGCCGGTTAAAGTGTCTTGAATAACGATGATCGATACCAAAGAAATTCTTCTTACGGTCCAGCTCTATATTCGTTATATCTACTTCTCCCTTTACTTTATACACAGGTTCCAGTTCTCTGTAAAAACTGCTGATAAAGAATTTGAAGTCTGCATCCAGCTGATCCACCGGTAACATCTTGTTTACCAGGAAGGCTGTACAGATACCATTGTAACTGTTCTTCACATACTCTTTAAACTTATTGTATGTCTCCTCATCACGGGAAGACAGGAATAATGGTGGATACTTCAGGAAGAACTCACCGGTTTCCTTACGCAACTCTTCGGATATACCTGCTGAAGAAGCACTGATCAATGCATACTGCTGACCGGCAGCTTTCAGATCAATGATCTTATGCTTGTAGTTGGTCAGGATCTGACGGATCATAGGTCCGGAAAAGATGTGCAGGTCGGCCGACTGGTAATTCATCAGATGCAGGGCATTCTGTTTTTGCTTTAAAGACTTTGGACGGAATGCTCTGTAAATAGGCCCTTCTTCCATTAACACGGTCGCATCAGGATACAATTTTTTGATCAATACGAATAACGCGCTCTGGTAAAAGCCATCTCCGATGTTATTCCAGGTGGAGTTCTCTACTAATATTTTCATTTTTTGATAAGATTTATTTTACCATAACCGGCACTACGTCCGGTTGTTTTAATGGAACTCTTTTAGCAACGGATACAAATGGTTTTTCAACAATAAAATGTAACCCATATGCTATTATTACTACACCAATCACTGCCAGCCATACATATACAAATGACCTGGGCATCACGTTATTTGTTTCTTTCAATAATATACCGTTCGCAAGTATCAGCAGCGGTGCATGAATAAGGTACAATGTGTAGGAGCAGTCGCCCAGCCATTTCAGTTTGCCAAAAGACTGTACAATTCCTTTATCCCTGTAGTCCAGTAACAATATCAGCAATCCTGTAAATCCAAAAGCAACGATCTGGTCTTTTAACAGGTTATTGATACCTGATGTATGGATGAGAGGGATCAGGGGAATGATAACGGCCAGCGGATACAGGAAATACCGTTTGATATGTACCCTGCCATTATAAATATCTGCGGCAAAACCACCTACCCACCAGGAAAGTAAACAGGCTACCACCTGGTCGAACAAAACGAATCCTGTATGGAATCCCATCAAATAAATAAGGAAGATCCCACTGAGGCCGAGTAATGTAAACCAGGGGCTTTTCCGGTTAAAGAAAAGCAATACGGGATACAACATATAAAAGTACCACTCGTATTTAAGCGACCAGATACTGCCGTTAGACCCAAACACCGGCACATAAGCATCCTGCAGAAAGAAAATATTACCAATAAGAGAAGACCATGAATGCAAAAACACAATGTTCTGATTAACCAGCGGAAGCGGTGTTGTATGCGTATAGATCGAATATTGATTATGCGCTACAATACTGTCACAGATGAAAGTCAATGCAAAAACAAAGAGATATGGAGGCATGATCCTCTTTAATCTTTTGAAAAAGTAAGACCCGAAAGAAAATGGCGCTTGTTCCCCTTTACTTAACTGTAAAGAATATCTCAGATGAATGACAAAACCCGATAACACAAAAAAGAACAGCACCATTTCATGTCCGTATTTGAATACGGACATCCCTATTGCCAGCATTTTCTCAGGAGCGGAATAGGTATGTGATAACTGTTTGAAATTATCCCCTCCTTCCCATAATAGCCAGCGGGCATGGCCTGTAGCCACGTACAGGGCAGCAAGCCCTCGTAATCCATCGAGAAAAAAAAGCGGTTTTTTAACGGGTAGTTGCATGATCATTATCCTATCAGGTGTTCAAGTTGTGTTACATTTCTTTTGCGGAACAATTCCACATCGGACAACATCATCTCTCTTACCAGTTCTGCCAGATCATACTTAGGTTCCCAGCCCAGTTTTGTCTTGGCTTTTGTAGGATCACCTATCAGCAGTTCCACTTCTGTAGGACGGAAATAAGCAGCATCTACGGCTACCACTTCCTTACCTATTGGCAGAATAAACTCTTTGTTCCGGCAGGCAGTTACGACGGCTATTTCTTCTGCACCTTTACCGGTAAATTCCAGTTCTATGCCCAGTTCGTCAAATGCCATTCTTACAAAGTCACGCACCGGAGTAGTGATCCCTGTAGCAATCACATAATCTTCTGCCACGTCCTGTTGCAGGATGCGCCACATGGCCTCTACATAATCTTTAGCATGGCCCCAGTCGCGGCGTGCATCCAGGTTACCCAGGTATAATTTATCCTGCAGGCCCAATGCAATGGCAGCAGCCCCGCGGGTAATCTTACGGGTAACGAATGTTTCACCACGCAGCGGGCTTTCATGATTAAACAGGATACCGTTGCAGGCATACATGCCATATGCTTCGCGGTAGTTTACTGTAATCCAGTAACCGTATAATTTAGCTACTGCATATGGGCTACGCGGATAGAAAGGAGTTGTTTCCCTTTGAGGAACTTCCTGTACCAGACCATATAACTCTGAAGTACTGGCCTGATAGATACGTGTTTTATTTTCCAGCTTTAAGATGCGGATCGCTTCCAGCAAACGCAGGGTACCAATGCCATCTGCATTCGCAGTATATTCAGGCGTGTCAAAGCTCACCTTCACATGGCTCATTGCGGCCAGGTTATAAATTTCGTCGGGTTGTGTTTCCTGGATGATACGAATCAGGTTGGTACTGTCCGTCATATCGCCATAATGCAGTTTGAAACGGACTTCCGGGCTGTGGGGGTCCTGGTACAGATGATCGATTCTTTCTGTATTGATCAGGGAGGCACGACGTTTAACACCATGTACCATATATCCTTTTTCAAGCAGCAGTTCTGCCAGGTAGGCCCCGTCTTGTCCGTTTACACCAGTAATTAAGGCAACTTTCATACAATTATATTTTAAGGAGGGTGATGATTAAATATTAATATTGATTTACAGCATCCATTACTGAGCGGGGAGAAATACCGATCCCATAGCTGCTGAAGCCATTCTTCTGCAGATAGCCGAGGTCATAAATATTCCTGCCATCAAAGACTACAGGTTCTTTAAGTAAGTTTTTTACGCGGGGCCAGTCGGGCAAACGGAATTCGTTCCATTCTGTAACGAGTATTATTGCATCTGCACCGGTAGCAGCAGCATACATATCCGTGCACCACTCTACTTCATTTTTCAGTTCCCTGCGTGCTTCGGGCATAGCCACCGGATCAAACACCTTTACTTTAGCACCGGCGTCCAATAAAGAGGCGATCAGCACCAGGCTGGATGCTTCCCTCATATCGTCTGTATTAGGCTTAAATGAAAGGCCCCAGATACCGAAGACCTTACCGGTCAGTTGCCCTTCGAAATGGCGCCATATCTTCTCAAACATCACTTTCTTCTGATCATCGTTCACGGCTTCCACCGCTTCCAGGATGCGCAGCTTATGTCCGTACTCTTTGCCGGTCTGGGCCAGTGCTTTTACATCTTTAGGGAAGCAGGAACCACCGTAACCAATGCCAGGATAGATGAAACTATGTCCGATGCGGGGATCGCTGCCGATGCCCTTGCGTACCATATTCACATCTGCACCAACCAGGTCGCAGAGGTTCGCAATATCATTGATGAAAGAAATCTTGGTAGCCAGTAAAGCGTTTGCAGCGTATTTCGTCATTTCGGCAGAAGCAATATCCATGAACACAATAGGGCGGCCGTTCAACAGGAACGGATGATACAACTGCTCCAGTACTCCCTTTGCACGGTCAGAATTAATACCTATTACGATGCGGTCCGGTTTCAAAAAGTCCTGTACAGCAGCCCCTTCTTTCAGGAATTCTGGATTAGACGCTACATCATAATCTATCAGCGCATCGCGGTGCATCATTGCCTGTTTGATCTCCCTGTTCACTTTCACAGCAGTACCTACAGGCACGGTGCTCTTGGTAACTACCACCAGGTAATCAGTCATCGAACTACCTATATCTTTTGCTACCTGCAATACATATTTCAGGTCTGCACTGCCATCTTCACCCGGAGGAGTTCCTACAGCAATAAATGCCACTGCAGCTCCTTCAATGGCAGTTGCCAGATCAGTACTGAAAGACAACCGGCCGTTTTCATAATTGCGTGTTACAATCTCTTCAAGGCCTGGTTCATAAATGGGCAGAATGCCTTTCTGAAGATTAAGGATCTTTTCAGCATTTACGTCCACGCAAACCACTTCAGTACCTACTTCTGCAAGGCAGGCGCCTGTAACAAGACCAACATACCCTGTGCCTATTACTACTACTTTCATAATTAAGTATTAACTGATTACCAAATGACGTTTGCGTAAAAAATCCGCGTATGCCTGTACCAGTCCATCCTTCAATTCCACACTATGATTCCATCCAAGGCTATGTAATTTTGAAACATCCATTAATTTTCTTGGCGTACCGTCGGGTTTCGAAGGATCAAACACGAGTTTACCTTCATAACAAACTACCTCTTTCACCGTCTCTGCCAGTTCACGGATACTCAGGTCTTCTCCTGTACCAATGTTCACCAGTTCTTTCTCATCATAATGCAGCATCAGGTATACACAAGCATCTGCCAGGTCATCTGCAAACATGAATTCACGGCGTGGGGTGCCCGTACCCCAAACGGTTACACTGGGTTTACCCGCTTCTTTAGCTTCATGAAAACGCCTGATCAGCGCAGGTAATACATGAGAGTTTTCAGGATGATAATTATCCCCAATGCCATACAGGTTGGTAGGCATTACGCTGATGAAATTACAGCCGTACTGATCCCGGTAAGCTTCGCATAATTTGATACCTGCGATCTTTGCCACAGCATAAGGTTCATTGGTAGGTTCCAGCGGGCCAGTTAACAGACTGCTTTCCTGTAATGGCTGTGGCGCCATTTTAGGATAAATGCAGGAACTGCCCAGGAACATCAGTTTCTTCACACCCTGCTTCCAGGATGCATGAATGATATTCGCTTCTATCATCAGGTTCTCATACAGGAACTCTGCACGGTAGGTGTTATTGGCATGGATCCCTCCTACTTTAGCCGCAGCAAGGAATACATAATCAGGTTGTTCCAGTGCAAAGAAATCCCCTACTTCTGCCTGTGAACGAAGGTCCAGCTCACCTGAACTTCTTGTTACAATGTTTTTATATCCCAATAGTTCCAGCCTTCTTTTTATAGCACTGCCTACCATTCCCCGGTGACCGGCTATATATATTTTATCGTTCAGTTGCATAAGTTGATTTTATAGTAATTCAGGTCTGTTTTCTTTTACCCACTGGTGCAGTTGTTTCACATCCTGCCCGTTGCCTTTCTGTAAGATCAGCAATACGTCAGGCGTATTCACCACTACTACGTTCTCTACACCCACCAGTGCTACCAGCTTATCTTTTCCTATTACAATGCTATTCACGGGATCGCTTTCTATAAACACTGCCTGGTGATTGCTGTAGCGGTAATGATTGGCCAATGCATGCGCCAGCGCTTCATAACCGCCTACATCGCTCCATTCCATGGCACTGGGTACCACTTTCACGATATCGCTCTTTTCCAGTACGGCATAATCAATACTATCCGAAGGAATTGCTTCCATTACCGCTAACGGGATCTCTCCTGTTTCCAGCCACGCAGTGGCAGCAACTGCCGCAGCAGCGTAAATTGCGGGCGCATGTAAAGACAACTGTTCCAGCAGTACACCGGCCTTACCACAAAAGATACCGCTGTTCCACAGGTAATCACCGCTTTCAAGCATAGCAGCAGCAGCAGCGGCATCCGGTTTTTCTGTAAAGCGTACCACATCGTGGTCTGCATACTGAATATAACCGTATCCCGTTTCAGCATAGGCAGGTTGTAAGCCTATGGTGACAAGATGCCCTGCCGCAGCCAGTTTTTCTGCAGTAAAAATAGTATGTGAATACAGGTCCGGTGTGCCGATGAGGTGGTCCGCGGGTGTAATGAGCAGGATAGTATCCGGCGAAGTGGTAAAGGCGGCCAATGCAATAGCAGCAGCGGTATTCCGCCCTATGGGCTCTGCTATCAGCGATACTGATAAAGCACCCGAACCGGCCAGTTGTTCCGCTACAACATCTGCCTGTTGTTCATTCACAATAGCCACTACACTGTCACATGCAAAACGATTACGCAACCAGGTGAGTTGTAACAAACTTTGCCCGTCAAACAGCGGTAACAGCTGTTTGGGTGTCTGCCGGTTTGATAACGGCCAGAGACGGGTTCCTGATCCGCCGCATAGTATAATATGTTGCATGGTAGATAGAAAGTATTTATGAATAGGAGGAAGTGCTTATATGGGAGCATTCACGGGAGCGATCGCCTGACTGTTCACAAGGACCATTTCGCTTTTTTTCACAGTAGCCGTCAGCGCAAATCCCATGCTGTACAACACTACTTTCACAGTGTTCCTGGCAGCTTCGATTACTCTTCCACGCTGATACATAAGCGGACCGGAAGTAATCTGTATGAGATCATTTTCATGAATGGGGAAACGTTCTACTTCCACATTCTGATACTCGTTCAAAAAGCTCCTGATCTGCTGGATCTCATGATCAGGAATACGGGCAGGTTTACCGAGCCAATAAACGAAGTTGACGATGCCGCTTGTTTCACGAATGGTCGTTTTCTGTGATTCAGGAATACGTACGAATACGTAAGATTTGAAAAGAGGTTCTTCGACAATCTTTTTACGGTCGCTCCACTGATGAGTGACCCTGTTAATCGGACAATAAGTTTCGACCTGTTTACGAACGAGGGCATCTGCCACTTTCTTTTCCCATCTGGGTTTGGTATACACCGCATACCAGTTGTTCAGATTTAGTTCCATGGGCACGATTTAAATTGTTAATAATCACAATAACTTGATGTGGAATTTATAAAGGCAAGAGGGTCAATTTGGGTTAACCGGTAGCATAGCTTCGCCTCCTCAGTCACAGCGTGACTTTTTAATGCATAGTAGGTTATTCAATTTTTAAGATGTGGGCTGATCAGGATTTAGCATTAAAGAGCTTGTTAAAGCGCTTTTTCCTGATATTACCATTCTTATGTTCGTCTGTATATCCGTAGCCGTAACCAAGTCCGTTTCCGTAGCCATAGCCATTGCTATAGCCTGATGCGTAACCGGCCAAGCCACGGGATTTAATGCCATTAAAAACGATGTTCAGTTTACCCAGGTCCTGTTGCTCATACAATTCATCAATCATTTTCAGGTAGAACTTAGGTGTGCGCTCGTGACGTACCACATACAGGGTAGCATCCGCAAACGGGGCCAGTAAGCGGGCGTCTGTAACCGGGCCTACCGGGGCCGTATCTATGATGATATAATCAAAAGTAGCTCTCAGTGTGGCCAGGAGGTGCTCCAGCCTGCCGTTCATTACCAGCTCTGTTGGATTAGGTGGTATCACCCCGCAGGATAGAAGATGAAAATGGTCATTGCCATCTATCGGCTTCTTCAGGATATCACCCAGTACTGCATGCCCTGCCAGATAATTACTGATGCCCGGCTGAACGGATACATTCAGCATCTTACTCACTTTAGGCTTGCGAAGGTCAAACTCCAGCAATACTACTTTCTTCTTCATTAAAGAAAGACTGATAGCCAGGTTGATAGCAATAAAGCTCTTTCCTTCCCCCGAGATCGAAGAGGTAATCAGCAGCGTTTTATGTTCTTCGTTCACCCCTATGTAAGACAACGCGGTACGCAATGCCCTGAATTGCTCTGCAACAGGGGTACGTTTGCCTTCTGTGATCGCAATGGGGTGAGCCTGCTCATCCTGCATGATCTCCGCCAGAATCGGCGCAGAAGTGCCTTTTTCGATATCTGCCCGGAACATCACCTCACTGTTGAACATTTCCCTGACAGTGATAAACCCTGCTACCAGTGCCAGGCCTCCCAGTAAGGACAGCCCCAGTATCATGGACCTGCGCGGGCTGAAAGGGAACGAATCCGCCTCTGCCACATCCACCACCCTGCTGTCTGAAATGGCCGCTGCATATTGCAAAGCCGTTTCTTCACGCTTCTCTAACAGAAAAGTATAAATGTTATTTTTAATGGCCTGTTGCCTGCTTACTTCCAGTAATGCTTTTTCTTTCCCTGGTACGCTTTGAAGAACGCCCATATATTTGCTATTCTCTGCCATCAGTTTCTCCCTGCCGGCCTTAAGATTAGCCCGCAGGTTGCGTACGTTTTGCACTACGGCAGGCGCTAACCTGTTGGCCTGGCTGGTCAGACTGGCCAGCAGCGGACTGTTCTCCCCGGTTGTTTTGTGAAGCCGTGCCAGTTCCATTTCTGTTTCAGACAGTTTACTTACCAGTTCCAGTAACACGGGATCTGTTAGCCCCAGTGTAGCAGGCACCATGCTTTCTCCCTCTTTCCTGCCTTGTACATAGTTCTCTATAGAATCCAGTACAGACAGTTGCATATTCACTTCATTCAGTTTACTGTCATTCTCCCTTACACTTTCCAGGAATAACTTACCCTGTTCACTCAGGTCTACGATACCTTCTTTTGTTTTAAATTTCGCCATTTCGGATTCTACCTGCCCCAGTTCGCCTGTAACAATGCGCAGGCGCCCTTCCACGAAATCCATTGTTTTAGTTGCCGTCTTATTCTTATCATCGATAGCAGCGGCATCGTACACATGCATCAGTTCATTCAGTATCGCTTCTCCCCTGGAAGGCACCACATCATTGTATTCCAGTCCTATTACATTTGCCAGTTTGTTGATCTGCGATACTTTCAGGTTACCTGCAAATTGCACTGCCAGTAATTTCTCTCCGGAGATATGCAGGAAGTAGTCATGTTTGCCTGTAAAAATATTACCTGGCAGGAATACCATTTTTCCCCAGGGAGTAGGCACCGTATCGTTTAATGGATATGGCTTACCATCTACGAACACCCGGCGGGTAGCTACATCATATTTCAGCGGCACTATTGAATTCACCAGCGGGCCAATCATTTCAGGCTGCAGGAATACCGGTTTAACGGGTATTGTTTTATAGAGTACCACATCTTTTATCTGTCCTTTTTCAATGATCTCTCCATACATGTTCAGGTTCCTGATCACTTCCCTTGCCAGTGTTTTTGATTTCAGTATTTCGATCTCATTATCGATCTGTTTACTGGAGCCAAAGAGATCAAGTGTTTCTATCATAGAAGATCCCATTCCTTTCTGATCGTCTTTAATCAGTAAAGAAGCAGCGATCCTGTACACAGGAGTAGTATAGCGCAGGTATATAAATGCGCCGGCAACGGCGATTGCGCCTACCAGTATGAACAGGGGCCAATAAGGCAGGTATCTGTTTTTCACCAGTTCAAACAGGTCCGTCTGGTCATCCTGTTGCTTTCGTATATCTGTTTTCTTTCTTTGCATGTGATTACGGGGCAAGGTTAAAAAATAAGGACTACTTAAGTATCAGCCTGTCCAGGATAATCACCATCAGTGATAAACTACTAAGGACAATCGGTATAACCTGTTTAGCTCTGTCTGAACCGCCAACCTTTGCCTTGTTGGGTTCTACGTATACAACATCGTTAGAGCGCAGATAATAATAGGGAGATGAAAATATTTCCTTATCATTCAGATTCAGCCTTTTTATTGTCCGCACTCCATCTGTTTCACGTATCAGCAGTACATTATCTTTCTTTCCAAAAATTGTAATATCTCCTGCGAGGCCCAGCGCCTCCATAATGGTTATTTTTTCATTACCCACATTTACAACTGTTGGTTTCCCCACTTCTCCCAGCACGGTTACACGGTAGTTTAAGAAACGGATACTCACTACCGGATCTACCAGTAACTTTTTCTGTTCAAGCTGATCATGCAGATACCTGGTCAATTCACTTTTCGTAAGGCCATCAGCCTTCACCTGTCCTAATACCGGGTACTGTATAAATCCCTGCTCACTAACGAGGAAACCTACGGCCTGCGGGCCACTGGAGGATGCGCCACCAATGTTGGCCATACTGGGTGTATTGTATATTACTGCATCATCGACATTCATGCTGCTCACTGTAATCTGCAGTATATCATTCTTCTGGATCACTGGTTCGAAATTACCTGGAACCGGTGCGATGACTGTATCCGGAAGATCTCTGAAATAAACCGAATTCCTTGTACTTACACATGATGAAAAAAAACAACAAATAAGGACCGGCACAACAATGACAAGGTTTGAATAAGCCTTTCTTAAAAACATCATTCCAATTTAATAGTTGAAGGTTATCTTCCGCTTTCCAGCATTACAATATTAGTACAACAATGATGCGCGAAGTATTACTCACTAGAGTATAAATGCTTCTCATAACACGAATGTGCTTACTAATTATAGTAGTGCTTTTTTTGTTGTTGCGGCCGACGTACCGTTAAAGTATATCTAAACAATTATTAATAAAACCGCTGATTAGTAACAAACTAACCAAACTATTGGACCATATTTTAGAAATAAGCTCTGATTTGGTAGCAACATTGAGCTTTTGATATACTTTTTTAAGATGCTGGTTTACAGTAAAAACTGTTACGAACAACTTGTCTGCCATTTCCTTATATGAGTAGCCTTCTTTTAGCAGTGCCAGCAACTCATACTCCCTTTTGGTGAGTTTATGCCTGATATCCTCTAATGGATCTTTATTAATATGGCTGATTAACAGATGTGCTGCTTTGGGTGATAATGTGCCCCCCTCACTGATCGTATCCAGGATAGAATGATAGATCTCCATCAGGCGACTGGTCTTTATTATATAACCATTGGCACCCTGACGTATAGACTCTATTACATAGTGTTTGCCATCATGACCCGAAAGCACAATGATCTTGGACTCAGGATAGATGCGTTTTAATTCCTGCATCCCCTGTATGCCTGATTCTCCGGGTAAAGAAATGTCTAATAAAATCACATTTACATCTTCCCCTTTAAATGGCAACTCCCGAAATTCTTCCATCGATTTGCATGCAAATACAACTTTGCACTCCTGAAAATCTTCCAGAAACTCTCTGTAATTATTCAGTTGAAAATAGTTATCCTCTATTATTCCAATGTTGATCATAGGGTCAATGTTAGCAAAAGGTTCAGTTCAATAATTATATGGCACAATTCGCAATCAGTAATCAAAAATGGTTCCAAAAATGGGTTGATTCCTTACTAAAAAAATAACTACTTATTTTAATAATGATTACATATTATCTTAAATGTGCCTATGGATATATTGCTGTTATTACAATAAATTCTATGTAACAAATTGTGTAGGGTATTTGGGATAAAATAGTAACAAGGGCCTATTCTTACATAAATGTAAAACAAATATTATAAACTATTGACTAGATAATTATCTAACAATTAGCTATATTGTCGTTAGCAAATATAAAAAAAGAGCCAAATCTTTAGAACCGGGGTGTAGAATTTTAAGATAAGATAATGTGAACTAATTTCTACATGCCGATATAACATGTGCCATTAAATTGCGTTAACCACTGGATATATGCCGAACTTTAAAACAGTGAATGATAACACTAATACCAAGGACTCCTCTTTGCTGGATAATACCAGCAATCTTATTGCTATTATTTCGCACGAATTCAAAACACCCTTAACAGCTATTTCATCCGCCGCAGATCTTATTGCAGCGAAACTTCACATAGATAACTATATGGATCCGTTCTATAAAAAGAATATATCCAAAATAACTACAGAGATCTTTAAACTAAACAGCATACTGGATGAGATCCTTACAATGAGTAATATCATTTCGAACAGTATAGAAATAAAAAAAGAACTTACGGATGTTCACGAAATACTACAGGAATTAAAAACACAATACTTCACCGATAGAAAAGATGCACGGACATTTAAAATTAAAGTGTCTGGTATACACGTTAAAATACATGCTGATAAAAAACAATTATCTACCATCTTCTCCAATCTCCTGAATAATGCGTTGAAATTCTCCAGTAAGAAAATGCCTGTTGTAGAATTGAAGTATGAGGAACATGCTGTCATTATTACGGTAGAAGATGATGGCATTGGCATCCCTGCTGCTGATATCCCTTACCTGTTCCAGCCATTTTACAGGGGCAGCAATGTAGACAGCATAGAAGGTACGGGACTGGGGTTACATATCGTCAGGAACTTTGTTTCTGCTAATAATGGAAAGATCTTTGTTACCAGTGAGCAGGACCAGGGCACTGTATTCACATTAGAATTCCCATATCCCTGATATTCCCATTATGAGCAACATTATATTACTGATAGAAGATAAACCAGGATTACTGGATACAGTACAGAGTTTACTGGAATTGCATCATTATACCGTCATCACTGCTACCAACGGACAGGAAGGCATCACACTTGCCCGCACTCATCTCCCCGATCTTGTTATCAGTGATATCTATATGCCAATACTAAACGGTTATCAACTATTGGAACAATTTCAACGGGACGAACAACTCCATAAAATACCTGTAATTATACTCAGTGCTAAAACTGCAGATGAAGAAATGAATCTGGCTTATCAGAAAGGCGCTGCTGGTTACGTCACTAAACCCTTTCTCTTTACCAGTCTGCATGAAAACATAAAAAAGCTGCTTACCTGAGTAACATCAGGCTACCGGTAAACTCTTTCTTCTCATTATTCCTGTCGTTAAATGTGCATACATAAATAAATGACTGTGGCTGATTATTGGATCCATCCCATCCTGCAGCAGGATCAGTAGTATGGAATACCAGTCCGCCCCAGCGATTATATACACTCATCTGATAGTTCTTCACCGCATCATAAATCTTTGGTTTGAACACGTCATTGTTCCCATCCCCATTCGGACTAAATGCCGAAGGTATGACCACCAGGCAATTCTGCCAGGGCGAAGTTATACTGGCATTGCCATCCAGGTTACATCCATTGGCATCCTTTATTTCATACTGATAATAACCGGCTTTCAGATTAGTAAGGGTGCTTTCCTCTTTCCACTCTTCATTATACAAACGGTATTTGTAAGGCGCTGTACCTCCTTCTACCTTTAAAATAATTTTACCATCATTGGTTTCACTGCAACTACAGGGTACAGCAGCTGCTTGTCTCAATTCTAATGGCGCAGGTTCTTTTACGGTTACATGAAAACTGTCCCAGCATTCCTCGTCTCTTACCATCACCGTATAATCTCCGGGATACACATGGGAAAAAACAGGGTTATCCAATGCTTTCGCTTCATCCATATAAAAACGATAAGGTGGTACACCTCCGGTTACATCCATTTTGATCTGGTTACTATTATCACCACTGCAGGCAGAGGCAATAACATTCACTTTCGCACTGAGGTCAGACTCCCCAACAGTTACCTGCCCGCCGCCGCTGATACCATTTGCTGCTGTAATAGCTACTGTATACACACCGGCAGGCAGGTTTTCCACCTGTGCAGTAGTATAGTTTCCGGGGGTCCACAGATATTTGAAAGGCGCCTGACCGCTGGTTACTTTCACAGCTACCGTTCCGGTACTCACACGTTTACAGCTGGAAGAGGCAGAGCATTCCGTTTTGAGTATTTGTCTGATAGTGGAACAATTATCCATCAGCACGGCAGTACCAAAAGTACTTTTATCACAGTCTTCTGTAGGGTCCGCCCAAAACGAGAGATAAGCATAATTTACAGAAGGCATCAGCACAGCATGATAACGCTTCCAGGTAGTGTCCGTAAATATGCCCGATCTCCATAGCACTTCAGCAGTATCTCCGGGTGCATTTCCCCCGTAAATCACGATACTGCCATAGCATGCCTTATATAAGTAACTGGGTGCGTAGGCAAGGTCTAATGACAACGAATATGCCATTCCACCCTGCAGTTCTCCGGGTAATTGCTGTGCCAGCCCTTCCCTGTAATTGGGACCGCTATGCAATCCTGCATAAGTTTTACCTGCGGATGCAGGAAGTTTTATATTAAAAACACCAGGTAATATATCAGGCGTGTTGGAAGCTGCACACCAGCCTGCTGGTATAGAATCCCTTCCGGGAGTACCTTCAAATGACGGGTTCTTTAAGATAATATTCTGAGCATAAATAGTATTACAGAAAACGATACTGCTGAAAAGTAAAAAGTAATAGCATGCCCTTCCCCATATCTGCATTGATACAGGTTTCCACTTGCGGCTCATAGGATACATAAGTCTGATAAAATAAGTATGAATTGCCTTTCGATCAATGCCTGATTTGCGGACACAGGTTCCGTGCCCTCATAGGATCTGTTCTTTTCACAGGTATAACAAAGGAACATTTGTCCGTTCCTTCATAAATGGTTATAATAATTGCATTCCCAGGAATAATATAAAGATACAATATATTTTTATATAATATATGGATAATGAGAATTTAACGTATCTGAAATGTAAATGTTCTCTTAAAATTTGATATACGATCGCAGTGCGTTGTATTCCTGCTGTTTTTTTCGGGATTTTAATACTATATTGTAAGAAAGGAAATTCACGCTGCCTATGCCTATACTAGTAATTATAACAGGTGTGCCGGGGAGATATGTAATTTTTAATGATAAAAACCTGTAGTATGAAGAATGAATCACCGTCTGTTACATCCATTTACTTTATTGAGTTAATTAAAGCTTATTTACAAGGAACAAAAACGAGAAAAGAGATTCTGGAAGAGACTGCTGAAGTATTGGAGTTTGATAGTTTTCTGCTGATGGAAGATGGTATCGATGTTACCTATCTTTTAACGGAAGCAGCACGTGATATGAGTGAGACCTTCTACCTCGATATCGTCAATAATATTAATCACTCTGAGGATACAGTACCTACCCGTACCGGCCTGATACATCATCTGCAGAGCCTGATGCAGGGTGTCATTTCCAAACAGGAACTGCTGGAATGGGCTACCTGGTACAATATAGATGAAGACCAGCTGAGTGCAGGTATCTTTGATGACTTTACCGTTGAATTTTTCTGCCTCGATTTTCTCCCTGCTCATTTTGCTGAACTCAGCAACAAAAATTTCAGGCAGGTATTACAGCTGTTAACCATGCACGTGCAGGACCCGCTGAAAGAAAAAATGGCTATGTTACTTTTATTGGAAAAAGAAAGACAAAGTTTCCTCTTTTTCCTGCGCAATCATATTCAAAACCCACATTCTGATGATACCCTGGACCTTTACCTGATGAAGAAGTTTGGAATGGATCATCAGAGTTTCCCTTATATGCAGGAATTGATGGAGATGAATGGGCATCCTGAAAAACTGGAAACGTTGCTGAAGAAAGTGATGCTGCAAACAGAGTCAAACAAACATGACGCTCCTGACGAAATGGAGTAATGTAATATTTTTGCCCGTAAGGAGTGCCATGTTTGTAGCCCGTAATATTATTTGACAGCCTCTAATGCCACTGCATTTTCAAACCTGCCCTGAGACTCTACCAGTTTAAACATCTCATCTTCAGAATCATTAAATTTTGCAGGCCGTACACGGCTGAACCCGGCTTTATACAATATATTACTGAGAGATAATGTATCCCACATATACAGGTGTTCACTATTTCCCATTGTATTCTGCAACAGGCCGGCCAGTCCCCGTTTACGTTGTTTTTTGCCCAGTCTTGTCTTCTCCAGGAACTTTGTATTTGCTTCATCATCATTGTTAGATAAATCTGCTACATATTCCCTCGCCGCCTTTTCCAGGTCTGGTACTACACAACGGAAAATCCCTCCTGGCTTTAAATAATTGAAGGTGTAGTTGATTGCCGTCATGAAGTCATCATAAGATAAATGTTCCAGTACATGAGAGCAGTAAATACCATCGCAGGAATTATCTGTAATACCGGGTAATCCTTTCAGGATATCTCCCTGCAGCACATTGTCGGGAAAGGTAACATGCATGCGATGTTTTAATAAGTTGCCAATCAGGGGTAATTGCTGAATACGGAGGGTAGGTGATGCATCAAAGTTTTTCCATCCCTGGGGAGAAGAGAAACCACAGCCATATTGTACATATAAGCTACTCATGGGAAAGTATGGGTTTTAGCGAAGTGTATGAGGTCTAGTCAACCAATGCTAATGATTCTTGTAACGCCGGATATATACTAATATAGGACATATTAGCTATGACGACCATTACTTATGTGAGTAGATTATCCTGCCTTATAAAAATAACAACTATCCCACCATCAGACTGCAACCTCTCAATGCTGAATTATCCAGTCTGCCCAGCACTTCAAATGTACCATGATCATGTAAACGGCCGATATCTTCTGTTGCAATGAACGCACAGGAATCCAGGTTAGCCAGATCTGCTATGTTAATGACTCCCCCCGCCTGTTCTTCATATAACTGGAAAGGATCATTTTCATCCCTTACCAGCACTTTCATCCAGGGTGGGCAATGAAAAAATCCCTGTTCATAGGAATATGCCTGGGACAACAACTCTGTCATGCCATACTCTGCATGGATAGCCTTACATCCCAGCCTTTCCTGCAAAAAGGTATGTACCTGCTGCCTTGTCCACTCTTCCCGCCGGCCTTTCATCCCTCCGGTCTCCATTACGATCGTATTTTGCAGGCGCAGGGCATACTGTTCGGCAAAGTCCAGCAAACCGAAGGTCACCCCTATCAGCAATGTTTTTTGTCCGCGGGATTCCAGCTCCTGTAACTTCTGGGACAACTTATCGTGTTCGTACAGGTAAAACCCGCTGGCCTCATGCCGGCTGCGTTTTACCATCTTCTCCACCATATATACCAGGGAGGAATGTTTACGTTCCAGGTAGGAAGGCAATAATCCCAGGATGACGAAATCTTCTACAGGACCGTAAAACCGTTCGAAAGTGGCGATAAAACTCTTTTCGTATAGGCTGGCATCCTTTACCAGGTGCCGGCTGTTCACCGTTTGCGTGGTGCCGCTGCTTTCAAACACCAGCTCCGGCTCGAACGTTCCGCAGGTAACGCTATGTGTTTTAAAGAACTGTATAGGCAGAAAAGGTATCTGGTGTAAGGTCTTTACGGCTTCGGGCTTTATATGCAGGGCGTTGGTATAGGCCCGGTACAGGGCATTCTCCCGGTACTGGTAACGAAATACTTCCAGGGCAGCCGCTTCAAAGCCCTGCTCCTGTAGTGAAAATATAGATGCTGTATTAATGCCGCTCATAGTCGCCTTCTTTAAAACCGCACAAATTTAGGTTATATCTTTAATTAGGCCGCTTACGTAACAAACAAGACATAAATTACGTTATTACACAGTGGCCGGGGTTAGCCTTGCATATTAGCTATAATTAAAAATTTAATGTAGGTTTGTTATATGAAGAAAATGCTTTTTTTATCCCTGTTTGCTTTGATGGCTATTACCGCCTGTAAGAAGGATTCACTGGGTACTAAACCTGTAATTACCTTCAAATCTTACTCTTCCGTACCCATAAGTTCTAATTATGGACTGGACATTACTTTCGAGGTAAAAGACGGGGACGGGGATATTGAAAACAGCTTCAACTTTGCAGCTATCTACGATACCCAGCCAACGGATACTGGCTTTACCAGTCATCCTATGCCCTCACTGGATGCCCACAAAGGCTCCAAGCTTACCGCAGAAGTAGTGCTTCACCTGTTATCAACAGACTTTCCGCAAACAGGGCCCAATCCCATTCCTAAAGACAGCGTTCACTACCTTGTATACATAGTGGATGATGCAAACAATCACAGCGATACGATCGTTACTCCTAAAGTAGAAGTAAGATATCAATAAATATTCTTAGGTTTGAAAGCCTGATAGTTGAAATTAAACCTTCAATTATCAGGCTTTCAGTCTTTAACACATCAAAGCGATTCCATGGACAAAATTGAAGAACTGCAGCAACGTATCACTGCCGCCTCCCTTGGCGGTGGGGAAGTAAGGATATCTTCCCAGCATAAAAAAGGTAAACTTACTGCCCGGGAAAGACTTACCCTGCTCATGGACGAAGGCTCCTTTGAAGAGCTGGATATGTTCGTACATAACCGTAACCGTGGCCTTACCACCGACCAGGAACAGTTTCCCGGAGATGGGGTGGTAACCGGGTATGGTACTATCAATGGCCGCCTCACTTACGTATTCTCACAAGACTTTACCGTATATGGCGGCAGCCTCTCCGAACCGCATGCCCGCAAAATATGCAAGATCATGGACCTTGCCATGCAGAACGGCGCTCCTGTGGTAGGGCTCAATGACAGCGGCGGGGCACGTATACAGGAAGGTGTGGTAAGCCTTGGCGGATATGCAGACATCTTCTACCGCAATACCCGCGCTTCCGGCGTCATCCCACAGATTTCTGCCGTAATGGGCCCCTGCGCCGGCGGTGCCGTATACTCCCCTGCTATTACAGACTTTATCCTGATGGTAGAAGAAACTTCTTACATGTTCGTAACGGGGCCTAACGTTGTTAAAACCGTTACCCATGAAGAAGTGACTTCCGAAGAACTGGGCGGTGCGCATACGCATGCCACCAAAAGCGGAGTGACCCACTTTGCCTGTGCAAACGAAGTGGAATGTATCCAGAATATCCGCCAGTTACTCAGTTATGTGCCACAAAACTGTGAAGAAGACGCGCCTGTATACCCTTATACGCCTGCTGACGAAACAAGGCCCACACTCAATACCCTGATCCCTGAGAGCTCCAATCAGCCTTACGATATGAAGGAAGTGATTGCCCAGGTAACAGATACCGATAGCTTCTTTGAAGTACACCGCGATTATGCAGAGAACATCCTGGTGGGCTTTGCCCGTATAGCCGGCCGCAGCATTGGCATCGTGGCCAATCAGCCAGGGCACCTGGCAGGAGTACTGGATATAAAAGCGTCTGTGAAAGGCGCCCGTTTTACCCGCTTCTGCGATGCGTTCAATGTGCCACTGCTGGTGCTGGTAGATGTACCGGGCTTCTTACCGGGTACCGACCAGGAATGGAACGGCATCATCACCAACGGGGCGAAACTCCTGTTTGCGCTGAGTGAGGCCACCGTTCCAAAAATTACTGTTACTACCCGTAAAGCCTATGGCGGCGCTTACTGTGTAATGAACTCCAAACACATCGGTGCCGATCTGAACTTTGCTTTCCCGCAGGCAGAAATTGCTGTAATGGGACCCAAAGGCGCGGTAGAGATCATCTATAAAAAAGAAATTGACGCTGCGGAAGATCCTGAGGCACGTATGAACGAACTGGTGGCAGAATATACTGAACGCTTTGCCAATCCTTACCTGGCGGCGGAAAAAGGGTATATTGATGAGGTGATAGTACCGGACCAGATGCGTATTAAACTGATCAAAGGCTTTGCAATGCTGGAAAATAAAGTTGTAACATTGCCCCGGAAAAAACATGGGAATATCCCGTTATAAATTATGTTCCGGGCACTGTTAAACTTTATCATCTTCTCTTCCATATATGTAGCATGCTGTGCCGTACTGATGGTATGGCAAACCAATACACTGTTTCATATCAGGGATGTAAATCACAACTTTTACATCTTCGTATTCTTTGCGACCATCTGTAGTTATAACTTCCACTGGTACCTTACTCCGGCAGATTATTCTGCCTCTGAAAGAATACTCTGGGGTGCCAGGCATAAGGCGCTACAGTTATCGCTTTGTGCAGTGGGCTGTATAGGTGCGGCCTATGGCTTCTGGTTCTTAAAGAGTCACTGGCTGCCATTGGGCGGTGCTGCTATCCTTACCTTTCTGTATTCTGCTCCCAAACTGCCACAGCGGGCTTTTGTATGGCTGCGTAAGATAGCTATCGGCAAAACGTTGTTCCTTTCTTTTGTATGGACTTACGTGACTACGTTGTTACCTGTATTCATTGCGGGACAGGCTGTCACCTTTTCTTTAGTGGCTTATACCCTTCACCGGTTCTTCCTGGTATATGCCATCTGTATCCTCTTCGATTACAGGGACCTGGAAGCAGATAAAAAAGAAGGTATCCGCTCACTGATCACCTACCTCAGCAAGCACAACCTCAGACGCTTATATTATTGCACATTGATATTCTCAGCAGTTTTTGCATGCTGTTTTCCCTTACCGTTTATGCTGTTCCTGCTTGCGCCGGTACTCATCACTGCGCTGCTTACACATTATACGATGCATACACGTTCTGATCTCTTTTATTACAGCGTACTGGATGGCATGGTCATGTTATCTGCACTCCTGCATATACTGGTAGCTAAAAGCTGCTGGCTAATTCCTTACTTTTGCACAATCATTAACAATAACAGCAATGTCTAAGAAGCAAAAATCTATATTGAGCAAGGAAGCGCTTACCTTCCTGCGCAACTACCTGAACAACCCTTCTCCTACTGGTTTTGAAAAGGAAGGACAAAAACTGTGGCTGGAATATTTACAGCCCTATATCGATGAGCATTATGTAGATGCTTACGGATCGGCTGTGGGTATCATCAATCCCAAAGCTCCTTTCAAAGTAGTGATCGAGGCACATGCTGACGAAATATCCTGGTTCGTAAATTATATATCTCCGGAAGGACTTATCTATGTTATCCGCAATGGTGGCTCCGATCAGCAGATTGCGCCGTCCAAACGCGTGAATATCCACACCGCAAATGGTTCCGTGAAGGCCGTTTTTGGCTGGCCGGCCATTCATACCCGTATGCGTGGCGGAGAAGGTAAAGAACCGCAGCCTAAAATTGATAACATCTTCCTGGACTGTGGCGCCCGCTCCCGTAAGGAAGTAGACGATCTGGGCATCCATGTGGGATGTGTGGTTACTTTTGAAGATGGTTTTGAAGAACTGGCGCACGACTACTACGTATGCCGCGCTATCGATAACCGCATCGGGGGATTCATGATCGCTGAAGTAGCCCGTATGCTGAAAGAGAAAAAACAGACCCTTCCTTTTGGCCTGTATATCGTGAATGCAGTACAGGAAGAAGTGGGACTGCGCGGGGCTGAAATGATCGCTAAACGCATCAAACCCGATGTGGCTATCATTACAGACGTTACTCATGATACCACTACTCCTATGATCAATAAGAATATTGAAGGGGAGATCAAGTGTGGCTCCGGACCCAGTATTACTTACGGTCCTGCTGTGCATAATATCCTCAGGGACCTTATTATCAAAACGGCTAAAAAGAACGATATCCCCCATCAGCTGCATGCGGTAAGCCGTAGCACCGGTACAGATACGGATGCTTTTGCCTACTCAAATGATGGCACTCCGTCTGCGCTTATCAGCCTGCCCCTGCGGTACATGCATACCACCGTGGAAATGGTAAAAAAGGACGATATAGAGAACACTATTCACCTCATTTATCAAACCCTGCTGAACATTACGCCTAAAACGAACTTTAAGTACCTCTGAGACAACACTTTGAGGCATTAAATTTTTTTTATACTTTTTTTTGTAGGTTTGCTATTCAAATTAGATTATTATGCAAGATGTGCAGATCCGTCACGACTGGACCATTGAAGAAATAAGAGAAATCTATAATACACCATTACTGGAGCTTGTGTTCCGTGCAGCTTCTGTTCACAGACAAACACAGGCTACAGCAGAAGTACAGGTTTGTACCCTGCTTTCCATCAAAACCGGCGGTTGCTCCGAAGATTGTTCCTACTGCCCACAGGCAGCCCGTTATAATACAGATATCAATGTTCATGGCCTTCTGCAGAAAGAGGCAGTGCTGGCATATGCACAGAAAGCCCGGGAAGCAGGCTCTACCCGTTTCTGTATGGGCGCTGCCTGGAGAGAGGTACGCGATAACCGCGACTTTGACCGCGTACTGGACATGGTAAAAGGTGTGAACGAAATGGGAATGGAAGTTTGCTGTACCCTGGGTATGCTTACTGAAACCCAGGCACAGAAACTGGCTGATGCCGGCCTGTACGCTTACAACCACAACCTGGATACTTCCGGCGAATACTATGAACAAATTATCACTACCCGTACATACGACGACCGCTTACGTACCCTCGAAAACGTACAGAAAGCTGGTGTTAGTGTATGTTGCGGTGGTATCATCGGCCTGGGCGAATCTCACGAAGACCGCATAGGTATGCTGCATACCCTCAGCAACCTGGCTAAACATCCGGATTCCGTGCCCATTAACGCATTAACCCGCGTAAAAGGTACACCACTGGAAAACATGCCTAAAGTAGCCTTCTGGGATATGGTACGCATGATCGCTACTACCCGCCTGGTAATACCTAAGGCAATGGTACGCCTCAGTGCTGGCCGTGCTGAAATGAGCATTGCGGAACAGGCTATGTGTTTCATGGCAGGTGCGAACTCTATCTTTACCGGTGAGAAACTTTTAACTACAGACAACCCTTCCTTCGAAGAAGATCACATGATGTTCGAACTCCTGGGACTGAAAGCCAGGGCTGCTTTCAAAGACCATGAAGTACAGGAACCAATTATGATAAATAACTAAACATAATTATAGTAATTTCCTACAAAAAGGGGGTGACCATAATGGTCACCCCCTTTTTAATATTAACCGTAGAAGAGGGCCAATCTTTCACTTTTTCCCTGCTATAATAATTTCCGATATATTTTAATAACCTGATAATCAGTAGTAAAAAAGCATCGAAATATTAGTGAGTGATGATAACCTATTGAGATTCAGTCGGCTCAGGTATATAACCCCTATATAAGCCCTATATAACCCCTATATAACAGGTATATAAGCCGTACCTATAGAGATAGGGCTTATATAGGGCTTATAGAGGAGTCTGTAACCAGTTATCAGGAGTTTACCGGAGAGTTTACCGGCTATTAACCTATAAGCTAGCCTTTATCTCATCCAGCGTATCCGCAAATGCCTTATTCCTGCGTACCTCTTTATGCCAGGCAAGGTCCCTTTCAACCAGGTCTATCTCCTTTTTAATGGTAGCCCCCCCTTCTTCTTTACTCAGTATATACACTGTATCAGATATCGCTACGCTCGTCTCTATATCATGAGAAACGATGATCAATGTATTCAATTCATCTGCCACTGATACCTGCAACAGCATATCCACTACTTTATCCAGCACACAAACATCCAACCCTGAAAACGGCTCATCAAACAATAAGAATTTAGATCCTTTTAATAGCTGCTGAATAATGCTGGCCCTCTGACGCTGTCCGCCAGATAATTGCTGAGGATATTTATGCAGGCTTGCAGTGATGTCAAACGCTTCTGCCCACTTCCGGATCGCTTCCTGCTCATTCCCCTTTAATACAGGGTTCTGACTGGTAGCCATTCTCAGCGACTGGTAAATAGTTTTCCATTCAAACAGGTAATAGTGTTGGAACACAACCCCCATATCCCCTGCTTCCACCTGTTTGTTCCCATTAATGGTAATACTACCCGAAGTTGGCTTTTGCAATCCAGCCAGTAAACGAAATAATTGTGTTTTACCAACCCCGCTTCTGCCCAGTAAAGAAACCACTTGTCCCTGGTTCACACCAGGACGTACAATGTTCCTGATGCTAAAATTAATATCGTGTAGTATAGGAGTACCATCATAGCTCAGGCAAACATCTGTTGCCTGTAAAAGCACATCCTGTTTAGTATATGCTGTCATTTTGTTGCTAATGTTGTGTAAGGAAATAGCCATCTGCGCATGGTTGCCAGTAAGAAATCAAAGAACAATCCCAAAAAGAAAATGACCAGTTGCAGGGCCAGCACATTCGTTAAATCATTATACTTATTGTACTTGATCAATAAAGCGCCGATACCGCCTTCACTCATACTCAACCCTTCTACCATTGTAATCATCAACCAGGCAATGGCAAAATTCTGTTGTAGTATTTCCAGTACTTTATCTGCTTTACCTACAATAATTACTTCATATAAAGTACGCCATTTACTATAACCAAGTGTTTTACACAGGTCATATTCCCGCTGATTTATATTCACAATAACAGATAAAAAAGAAGTAACAAAAAACGGTACGATACCAAAGATCAATAACCAGAGCTTCAATGCACTCCCGTTTTGTGTAAGCAGCGTAAATACAAATATCAATCCGGCTAACGTGAGATATCTGCACTTTACAATAAACTCCGCTATACTTCTGAAGAATGGCAACACAGATAAATAGGCAAAGCCTAATGTGATAATGATCGCATACAGCATGGCTTTTAAAGTAAGTGCCAGGCTTACCAATACATTATCTATCAGTAATTTTGTAGTGGATAAATGTATCAGTGCGGCAGCTACTTTACCAGGCTGTGGCATTAATCCGTTAGAGGTAGTATGCCACAATACCAATGCCACCACTACCTGCAACAACACCATGATTATAAATGTCTGCCTGCTTACTACAGCAAAAGGTTGCAATAATTTTTTCATGATAGCGTTTTAAAAACAGCCACTGCAATACACAGTGGCTGTCAAATAAATATTACTCACCCAGCACTATTTCCACTCTTCTGTTCTGACTTCTGCCAGCCTCCGTATCATTGGATACCAGCGGTTTCGCAGCACCATAACCTTTTGCTTCCAGACGGTTTGCAGTCAACCCCTTCTTCAGCAGGTAATCTTTTACAGCATTGGCACGTTTCTCAGATAAAGGTACGTTCACGGCATCTGAACCACTGTTATCAGTATGGCCATATACACCCACCTTTAACCCTTCTGCTACTACAGCCGATTCAAATATTTCGTCCAGCAGTTTGTAAGAAGAAGTTCTGATTACAGCCGAATTAGTTTCAAACTCGATACTGTAAGATTTAGAAGATACTTCTGAAGTAATTTCAGATGCATACTTTGTTTCTATCGCTTTACCTTCCAACAGTTCGGGATGATTAGATATCACGGAGAACAGGAAAGATTTATCCACTGCTTTTTCGTAAGGCATGTATGAAGGCATTAAAGCCGGATACATTTTCACCATCAGGCTGCCAAAGGTGTTGTACACCGCTTTATACCTGTCTATCTTATCATTACCTAATCCATAGGTATTTGCCATATCCTGTAAGTTGAATACTGCAGAACCTCCCAAGTTTACTTTCAATCCCTGGATATCCTTTTCTTCCACACCATTAAAATATTTCAGCCAGTAAGCAGCATCCTGTTCGTTATACAATTCAGCACTTACTTTAGCAGCAAATGCCTTTGCATCATTAAAAGAGCGTACCTGGTCACCAGCCTGTGCCAGTGCAATAATGATGTTTTCAACGTCTGTTCTGTGATCGTTCGCCCATTTCCTGATGGTAATCGTTTGATTAGACATCTGTGAAGCATACTGTTTAGTACTGGCAATCGTTACCAGCCCACCTTTCTTAACAGCTACGTTTACATCACCCGGCGTCCAGGTAGCAACAGCGTCCACACCTACAGTAGTATCTTTACCGGTGGTTTTACCATTGGCTACTATTTTACGGCTTTCGGTATAACCAGCGATATATTTGTTAGGAGCATCCAGGAAGTCGTTCGCAGCGATGATATTGATAGCAGCGGCATCGTAGGTAGTTTCATCCGGATTTACTTTTAAACCATTATCGCCGGCCCATTTCAGCAGGATATTAATATCACCGTCGCGTAATACACCCGCCACACATTTACCAAGAGCTGACTTGGGATCTACTTTCCATTGCTGAGGGCCCATTACCTGGTCTTCACCAAATGATTTACCATGGGTAACAGGGATGATCACCGGTTGGTATTCGGTACCCAGTGCTTCCAGTTCTTTTGATAAAGAGGTCATGAAAGCAGGCATACCGTCACCCATGAATGTGATGAACACACCGGGAGTAGAAGGATTTGTTGTATAATCCTGCGCAAATTTCACCAGGTCTGCCATTTGTTTGTTACAATCATCCTGGCGGGTATAAGTTACATCCAGTTTCATCTGGTCAAACAAAGAACCTTTTGTGGTACGTACGCCACCATTAGCATAATAACCGGAGAACTGGCTGTTCCAGGCCATACGTAACCAGCTGATTTGTGTTCCGCCATTAGATGCAACGGTATTACCAGGTATAGGCAATTTTACAGCATTGGTACTTAAAGATGCTTCAGGTGCATCAGGTAATACTACCTTACCCAGTTCCACTGATTCTACTACTTGTTTAGGACGGCTCTGATACCATCTTACGGCTAAGATACCGGCAGCTACTACTGCAACGATAATAAATATTTTTCCAGCCGGTTTTAATTTAACTGCCATAGGTATTTTGGATTTAATTATGTTTTTATAAAAATTTATTTAGTCTAATAAGCCTTTGTAACGATCAGGTACAGTCACTCCTTTTAACCTTCCGCTATCACTGTTTTTATTCAGTGCAGATTGCGTGTAGTTGAAGTCGGAGTTCATATTAAAGCTATCTATCAGTTCTATTGCCTGCGCAGATTTCGCTTTATCTTCCAGCATTTTATCATCCATAAACCGGGAAGTAACATCTATCGCAGATTTAATATGACCGATCTTTTCACCTATTCTTACTTTCAGTATGGACAAGGCTTTTTCAGCATCCCTGTTTAAGTCATCATCGCCTTTGAATGCTTTCATGGCACTACTTACAGCAGACAGTCCGGTGGTAACAGAATAGTACAGATCTTTCTTTGCTTCCAGATCAAGCTTTGCATCTTCCAGCATAATACCACTCTCTTCATAAGCAGCATCAGCAAAGGATACGAGTTTGTTCAGGTCTCCCACTATCGGCGTTACATTATCTATATACTCCTTGCAACGGGTCACGTTGTTGGCATACAGGTCCAACTGCCTGTTGTTGGTTTTCTCCTGCTGAAGGATCTTCACTTTCTGCACATTCAATTGCAGTTCTTTCTCCTTTTCTTTCAGCTTATCCATCAATTCACTTTGTTTGCCTTTTAATCTACCTGTTTGTTTAAACAGTGTATTCCTGTCTTCATATCCCTGATCTATCTTAGCCTGTAAAATGGCAAAGGGGTTCAGTTCTATAGCAAGGCCAATCGTATAATTGGCAATGAATTCCGATAGATATTTCAATGCTCTCCAAAACTTTTTATTGGTGAAGATCATCAATAAAAAAGCGAGTATCACACCGCCAATTATCAGATTGATCAGGTTCCAGGTAACGCTCACCAGCCATGGTAAAATATAAGTGGCGAACGCATATCCTATACTTGCAAAGAGAGATATACCTATGATGGTAGTGGCTACATTTTTGGGCTCAGCAAACCAATTTGTTTTTAGCTCTGTCATTGTTGTGGCATTTTAAAGTATATGTACTTTGATCTTTTCTATATCCTGCAGCAATTTGTTCTTACTGTTTTCCATAGCTGCGGAATACCCTGCTGCACTGTGTTCGATCTTCGCTTCATTCTCTGCTATTTCTTTGGTAAGCGCACCCATATGTTGTTGCAGTGTGACTATTTCCTGCGAGAGTTTTTGAATGCGTTCGTTAGCTTCTTCTATTTCCTTCTTCCTGCTTTGTACTTTTTCAGATAACGCAGCATCGATGGTGTTATGAAAAGCAACAGCATCTGCCTCCAGTATCTGTACGTATTCCATTGCAGAGGATAATAGTTTGCCCTTGCTCAGACCTTGTACCTGTAGCCCTGCAAAAGCAGCACAATAGCGTGCTTTTTCATCTGCAATGGCCTGCATGGCTTCTGTCATTTTTGAAAACTCATAGTAATCGGGACCGGGAAGATTCGCATCCGCAAACAACTTGTTAAAGTGTTCACTAAACTTGCTGCTTACTTCCGTTGCTACTGCCTTTTCAGCAGGAGCATGATTAACCGGAGGCTGACTTTCTGCCGGCTTATCCTCATCAGACAGCTCTACAAAAGCAGACAGAATTTTTTTACCGAATGAAGACATAGTGTTAGGATTATGAGGTGATAAAATACGTGTGTAGGTATAGTTGTCCCATCACAACTTGTCGTTGCGCTTTTTTACTAGTGTACTTAAATTGAGAGGCATCAGAATTGCAGTAACAGCAACCTGTATAGCTGATCTTTCGTAAGTAGAATAGATGGGGAGATTTGTAGTTTAGCTACTGACAGAGAACCTGTTAAATACTGCGCGAGGTCCTTATAATCATAACCCTCTTGAGATACCGGGCTATTAAGTGTTTTCATTTTTCGTTGGAGACTAGCTCCTGTTTGTTTGATCCAGTAAAGATATACACTAGTTGTGAATTCTTTAACAGATACACATATGAATGGTAAAAATACACATATGAATGGTAAAAATCTATTGTGAACGGCAATATATAGGTATAAAAGGAAATATAGCTGGATAAACGGATTTTGTCTATCTATCAGCTAGATTAAATAAGTTATATAAAATACGCTATTCCTAACGCATATCCTTTCATGCCCAGCCCGCAGATACTGCCTATGCATGCCGGAGCTATCATACTTGTATGACGGAAAGCTTCCCGCGCGTGTATATTACTGATATGCATCTCTACCACAGGTGTTTTAATGGCTGCAATCGCATCCCGGATAGCCACAGACGTATGCGTATATCCACCGGCGTTAAATACGATCCCGTCATAAGAAAACCCGATCTCATGCAGATGATCGATCAATCCGCCTTCTGAGTTACTCTGAAAATACGTTAATTCAACAGAAGGATATAACGCTTTCAGCTTAACAAAATAATCTTCAAAAGATTCGTTGCCGTAAATACCTGGTTCCCGCTTTCCCAGCAGGTTTAAATTAGGTCCGTTAATGATTGCGATCTTCATGATTATAATTTATTTGGTCCCCCATCTGAAGGTGGTTTGTTCAATACCTGCAAGGTCCAGTACACGATCTACTACTGTAGCCGTTACTTCTTCGAGGGTTTTAGGTACGCTGTAAAAGGAAGGTGTAGCCGGACAGATAATCCCGCCTGCCTCGGTAACAGTTACCATATTCCGGAGATGTACCAGGTTGTAAGGCGTTTCTCTCACTACACAAATCAGTTTACGTCTTTCTTTTAATACAACGTCTGCTGCCCGGGTAATCAGGTCATTGGAAATACCGGTAGCTATGCGCCCCAGTGTTCCCATAGAACACGGACAGATGATCATGGTATCAAACCTTCCGGAACCGGAGGCAAATGGTGCATGAAAATCCTGTTGTGTATATACTTTGAAAGGTAAATCAGTGTAATCTTTGGTTCCCAGCTCTGTTTCCCATACCGTTCTGGCGTTTTCCGTCAGCACAAGGGCTACTTCATCTGTCTGGGCAGCAGCAGCCTGCAGCTTATTCAACAGCTGACGTGCATAAATGGCCCCACTGGCCCCTGTAACCGCCACTACTATACGATGTCTCATGGAACAAATCTAGTACTATAAACACAAAAATCCCGGGGAATTCCCCGGGACTAATTTCTTTGGATAAATAGAATTAATACGTCGTCAGTTGGTGTGTGCTTCCAGTTCTTCCATACGGATTCCCCCATGGCTTTCATCGTATACACATTCCCCGTTGCGAATCAATAATACCTGCGGAGATTCATGTCCTATAGCAAAATCTGCTGCTACTTTGTTGGATAAATCACGGAAACGGATCAGGTCCAGGTAGTAAAAGGAAATATTTTCCGGGCTTGCGCCTCTTTCCAGCCTGGATTTAACAACTGCACTGATAGAGCAGCGCGTACTGTGTTTAAAGATAACTACCGGCTTCTCTGCCGATGTTGCCTTAATTTCTGATAACTGCGTTTCTGTAGTTAAAGGTATCCAGTTCATTAACAATCCTTGCTGTTTGCCGTGTGTGTCACCTTGCCAATCTTCATCGGACAGCCTAGTTTATTCTGTGATGCACACGATGTTACGAAAGCTGCAAAGATAAAGATAAGAGCAGCCCCGCCCAAAACTTTAAGAAAAGATACTTGCATAAAGGGATGTTTAATTGATAAATGAAATTTCATAGGGAATGGCGATATCGCTTTTTTAATCGTCATTTGTAACGTTACTTTGCAAATATAAAAATTATATTAAATTTTTTATCTATAATATCGGTCCTTTTTCCCTGATTACATAAATATAACGCAAAAACACCGGCATTGTTTATATGACAAAAGTACATTTTATTGCGGTAGGCGGAAGTGTTATGCACCAGCTTGCGATAGCACTGAAAAATAAAGGTTACCAGGTAACCGGCAGCGATGATGAAATCTTTGAACCGGCCCTCAGCAACCTTAAACAGGCTGGTATTTTACCGGCTACCATGGGTTGGGACGAGTCCCGTATCACCGCTGATATGGATGCAGTAATCCTGGGAATGCATGCCAGGGGCGACAATCCGGAACTGATCAGGGCTAAACAGCTGAACCTGAAGATCTACTCCTTCCCTGAATATATTTACCAGGAAAGCCTGCAGAAGAAACGCGTAGCCATCGGGGGCAGTCATGGTAAAACGACCACTACCGCCATGATCATGCACGTATTAAAACAGGCGGGTACCACATTCGACTATCTCGTTGGTGCCAGGCTGGCAGGATTCTCCCAGTCTGTCAATATCACCGACGCCCCTTTAATTGTATGCGAAGCTGATGAATATCCCGCTTCTGTCATCGAAAAAAGGCCGAAATTCCATTTCCTGCACCCACATATTGCCGTATTAACCGGCATTGCCTGGGACCATATCAACGTATTCCCGACTTACGATAACTACCTGGAGCAGTTTGCCATTTTCCTGCGCACCATAGAAAAAGGGCAAACGCTTATCTATAACAGTACTGATCCTGAACTGGTTAAGCTGGTAAACGCCGAAGGCAGCCACCTCAACCTGATTCCGTACAACGTGCCGGAGCATACAATCGTCAACGGTACCACTACGGTTACTTTCGGTGGTCACAGCTCTGCGCTGGAAGTATTCGGCGATCATAACCTGCTGAATATGCATGCTGCAAGACTGGTTTGTAACCAGTTAGGCATTGATGATGCTACATTTCTGAAAGCAATCGCGACCTTTACCGGGGCTGCGAAACGACTGGAACTGGTGGGTAAGAATGATCATTGTGCCATTTACCGCGACTTTGCCCATGCTCCTTCCAAAGTAAAAGCCACTATGGAAGCGCTGAAAGAGCAGTATCCCCGGCGTAAGCTCATTGCCGTACTGGAATTACATACCTACAGCAGCCTGAACGCGGACTTCATGGTACAATACCAGGGAGCGATGGACAAAGCAGATGTACCGGTAGTATTCTATAGCAGTCATGCATTGGAAATCAAAAGGATGCCTAACCTGGAACCCGATGTGGTAGCCCAGGGTTTTGGCAGGGCCGACCTTGAAATCTTTAATAAAAGAGATCATTTACTGGCATTCCTGGACAAACAACAATACGATAATACTAACTTACTCCTCATGAGTTCAGGCGATTATGAAGGATTAGACCTAAATTCGCTGAAAAAGTATCTATAAATTCTCGTCATGCCCTCATTGCAACTGAAAAGGCCACTGGCCGTAATTGATCTTGAAACCACTGGCACCAATGTGGCCACTGACCGTATCATAGAAATTGCTATTATAAAAGTATTCCCGGACAAGAGCATTCAGTCCAAGGTGAAACGTATTCACCCGGGCATGCCTATTCCCCCATCCTCTACGGCCATTCATGGCATTAGTGACGATGATATTAAAGATGCTCCCACCTTTAAACAGGCGGCCAATGAACTGCGCCAGTTCATGGAGAACTGTGATATTGCGGGTTATAACTCAAACCGTTTTGATATTCCCTTACTGGTAGAAGAGTTCCTTCGCACCGGCCTGGAATTTGACGTGAAAGACCGCAAATTCGTAGACGTGCAGAAAATCTTTCACCTGATGGAAAAACGTACGCTTTCTGCCGCTTACAAATTTTACTGCGATAAGAACCTGGAGAATGCACATAGCGCCGAGGCAGATGCCCTGGCTACCTACGAGATCCTGGAAGCCCAGTTACTCCGTTATGACCAGCTGCAATCTGAAGTGGAACACCTGGCAGACTTTACCAGGGAAGATGAATATGTGGACTTTGCCAGAAGAATGGTGATGCAGAATGGTATAGAGGTATTCAACTTTGGTAAGTATAAAGGCCGGCCTGTAAAAGACGTATTAAAGATTGAACCTCAGTATTATGACTGGATGATGAAAGCAGACTTTCCGCTGAATACCAAGCAGAAACTCACAGATATTTACCACAGTATGATGTTAAAAAAGATTTAATATTCAAAAAACACTTACTTTCTTTAGGTATTATACTAATTTCGCAGCCTTAAACAACAATTTGCTGATTGGAAAAGCTTGTCATTATTCCGACGTACAATGAAAAGGATAATATCCGCAAGATCATTGACGCTGTGTTTTCTCTGCAACAAGATTTTCATATCCTGATTGTGGACGACGGTTCGCCAGATGGTACCGGTAATATCGTTAAGTCTATACAGAAAGAGCATCCTCATGAACTCTTTCTCTCAGAAAGAAGCGGTAAACAGGGATTAGGCACTGCTTATATTCATGGTTTTAAATGGGCGCTGGAAAAGGGGTATAACTATATATTCGAGATGGACGCCGATTTCTCTCATAGCCCGGCCGACCTGGTAAGGTTATACGATGCCTGTGCGAAGAAAGGGGGTGATGTAGCGGTTGGTTCCCGTTATGTAAAAGGCGGTCGTACTGAAAACTGGCCATGGGACAGAGCGGTACTTTCTTACGGGGCTTCCATATATGTGCGGCTTGTTACCTGGATCCATGTAAAAGATGCAACAGCAGGTTTTGTTTGTTACAGACGGCCGGTACTGGAAGCCATCAACCTGGATGCTATCCGCTTTGTAGGTTATGCTTTCCAGATAGAGATGAAATTCACTGCCTGGAAACTGGGCTTTCTTATCAAGGAAGTGCCGATTACCTTTAAAGACCGCAAAGAAGGATATTCCAAGATGAGCAAAGGGATTGTGAAAGAAGGGATTCTGGGGGTATTGAAGATTCAATGGGAAAGCCTGTTCCGCAAGTACGAAAGAAGAGTCAGGAACAGCATATAATAATGAAAAAGTCACTGATACAATTACATCTGTCGGTATTCCTGGCAGGTTTTACGGGTATATTAGGAAAACTTATCACGCTCAACGAAGGTCTGCTGGTCTGGTACAGGCTTTTATTTACCATCATCACTTTATACGTTATATTTCGCTGGAAACGCATGCTCTCAAAGCTGTCGTTTAAGCAGATCGTACCCATCGGCCTCACCGGTATCCTGGTCATGCTGCATTGGTTGTTCTTTTATGGAAGTATCAAATATTCAAATGTTTCCATCGGTGTAGTCTGCTTTTCACTCACCAGCCTGTTCACTGCTACATTAGATCCACTGATCAACCGTTACCGGATGGACAAAACAGAATTGCTGCTAAGTGGTATCACTTTATTCGGTATCCTGCTGATTTTCCGTTTTGATGTACAATACCGTACCGGCATCATCCTGGGCATTATATCGGCCTTATTTGCAGCGCTGTTCACCATCTTCAATAAACGCCTGATTAGCAAATATGATACGCCTACTATCACTTTTTATGAATTGTCTACCGGATGGCTGGCGCTAAGTCTGGCCCTCCCCTTTTACCTGCATATCTTTCCACAACCGTTTGAAATACCCGCTGTACACGATTTGCTATACCTGCTTATCCTGTCATGGGCCTGTACGGTTTGCATGTTCATGCTGATGATGAGTGCACTCACAAAAATTTCTCCTTTTACCGTCAATCTTACTTTTAACCTGGAGCCGGTATACAGCATTATCCTTGCCTTCATTATCTTCAAAGAAAACAGGGAGCTTACTCCTGCATTTTACGCCGGACTGGCCTGTATCCTTTTATCGGTGCTGCTGCAAATGCGCCGGGTAACACGCACTATGCCAACAGTAATATAATTATGTATTTTTATACTCATGAAAGCATCCTGGATTACCCATCCAACGATCCTAAATGGTCGGACCGTTGATCTGATGCCTCTTGAAAAAGAGCATTTTGAAGAGTTATATATAGCAGCATCCGATAAAAAGCTATGGGAGCTTATACCAACCGACTGTTCAATACGGGAAAAGTTTATAACAGCATATACCACCACTCTGATGGAAAGAGAAAAAGGCAATCATTACCCTTTTATCATCTATCATAAGCAAACTCAAAAGATAATCGGTTCTACCAGATTATTTGACATCATCCCCAATGATAAAAAACTGGAAATTGGCTGGAGCTGGATAATAGAAAAATATTGGGGCACCACAGTAAATCCTGAATGCAAACTCTTGTTATTGACTTATTGTTTTGATGTTTTAAAAGCAAGGCGGGTACAGATAAAAACGGATCAGAATAATATACGTTCCAGGAAAGCAATTGAAAAAATTGGTGGACAGTTTGAAGGTATTCTGAGAAAGGATAGGATTAAAGATGATGGAACTTCAAGAAGTGCAGCTTATTATAGCATTATAGATGATGAATGGGAAGGTGTAAAAGAAAAATTACAAAGGATGATAAATGAGAAATGATAAACCGCCTCTATGTGTGCAAACATAGAGGCGGTTTATAGTTTATTAAGATTTATACTTCTATCATCGTATCCACTTTCGGCATAACTGTTTTTGAAGCTTTTGCTTTTACTATTTTGCTTACCCGGCTTAACATAAAAATACAGATCACGGAAATACCGATAGCCACCCAACCCAGGGTATCATAATGTTCCAGCGGGCTGAATTTATCTTTCTGAATAACGATCATTCCTCCAAAGGCTGCCGCTATTCCTCCGGCAATCTGCTGCAAGGATGAATTGATACTCATAAAGGCGCCTCTGTCTTCCATTTCAGGTACACCTGTAATGAGTGCCATTGATGGTATCATACGACCCATAATACCCGCTATCATCAATACATTTAATGCCATTACTATCCATAAAGGATTTACGGAGAGATGCGTGTAAATAGCCATCACAACCATCATAAATATGGAAGCGCCTGCTGCCAGCCAGAATCTGTCTGCTTTATCACTTAACCGGCCTATCAGCGGCATCACGAACAATGATGCGATACCGGATACCATGAACAGCAGAGGCAATTGCGCCTCAGTAACACCCAGATTATTGATAGCAAAGGCACTACCGAAAGGCATCATCATAAAGCCACCAATAGAGAGCAATGCTGTTGCAGAGAATCCTATACGGTAGTTCTTTTTGGCTATTGTATGCCAGAGATGCAGCACGGGGCTTTTATCATGCTGCAGGGCAAGATGACCTGTAATAGGTTGTAAGCGGAACACAATCAGGACCATTATGATGATGGCTATACCTGCCACCAGAAAAAATGGTGCTTCCCATCCCCAGGCATTGGCCAGATAAAGCCCGATAGGAATACCCAGTACCTGGCTGACGCCGAAACCCATTTGTGTAAATCCCATTACCCGGCCACGTTGTTGCAATGTAAAAATATCCGTGATTATAGCCATGGAAATGGAGCTGATCACCCCGCCGAAGAGACCTGTAATAATACGGGCCGCAACCAGCATGGGATAAGTCGTAGCAAAGCCGCAACACAACGTTCCCAGGATAAAACCTCCATAAAAGAATACGAATAATTTCTTACGGTCAAAGCGGTCAGCAAAACCTGCTGTTAATAATCCGGAGATACCGGCGCTGAATGCATAGGCAGATACAACCAAACCGAATTGCGCAGGCTTGATGTTCATCGATTTCATCAGCATATCACCTAATGGCGATAAAATCATAAAATCCAATACAACCGAAAATTGTGTCAATGTAAGTAACGCAATGACAAATTTTTGATATGGGGAAAACGAGGCTTCATTTTTCATAGTTTGAAAATTTGTGCTTTTAAAGGATATATTAAAAAGAGTTTCAGGTAGTCAGTTCTTCACAGAAATAATTTAACCCGGAAATGATCTGGATAATATCTGCATAACTGAGGTGATAGGATATTACACGCAGCACACAGTCTACATCCGTCTGATCAATATTCCACTGCTCAATCAGATGATGGGTATCTAACACTGTTTTTACAGCAAACAGATCTCTTTCAGCCGTGATATTGGTTTTAAATATCAGAATATGTTCAGGAATATTGTTACACATAAGTGAGCATTCATTTACTTATCAAGGTAAAAAAACTTATTTTTTCAGTGCTTTTATAACATAATTAAAGGTTTCTTTCATGATCTTCTCAGAAAAAACAAACTTTTTCCCGCTAAAGCTATGTTCATCCTGATGGAACTTCACTAGTGAATAGAGCGGCGCTATTGCTACAGACCAAAAAACCTCCATGGAAATCTCATTTATTTCCCCTCTTTTTATAGCATTTTTCACGAAAGGACCCGCTTTCTTTTTCATTTCGTCAGAAATTGCTTTCAGCATTTTCTCCCGGTAGGTAGAGTTTCGCAGCTGATCGTAAAAAGAAGCGCCCACCTGGTTATTCAAAGCATATTTCGACCGGTTCTTCCATTGGATCCAAAGCCCTTTTTCAAAAGGCATCTCGGCATCAAAGCCTTCCAGGGTAGCGTAACACATCCTCAAACCCTCTTCAATACTGATCTGGTTGATCAGGTCATCCTTATCCTTGTAATAAATATAAATAGTAGCAGGAGACACACCAGCTGCTTTAGCCAGCCTGTTTATACCGAAATTCTCCAACCCTTCATTGGTAATCATTTCGATGGCTTTTTCACGAATGCCCTGTATTTTATTTTCGTCGCGCGGTCTCATACGCTACAAAGATAAATGAGCGCTCGCTCATTTAAAAATATATTTATTAAAATATTGCAATTCTTTAATAATCAATTTCTAAGGCAAAAGAAGCACAATTCTGCCCTTATAGAAATGGCATATCGGTAAAAACTATTGAAAATCCGGTGAAAGAAATGATGTAGCCGGTAAAAACTTGCTTCTATCTTAATTACATTGTTTACGGTATATAATTTCAAATTACATTCCATTTATAAAAGCATTTCTTTAAAACACTATCTTTATTCCCTTGAAACATTACAATATTATGCGCCTTATCAATAGCTTATCCATTATCGTTCTTGCTATTACCATACTATCTGCTACTCCTCCTCCGGATATTAAAAAGGGTATTCCCCCCGGTGGTACACTCTTTACTGCTGGTGTTGGCGCGGCCCTTATCGGGGGGCTTTATAATGGTTTTTACCCTTATAAATTGCTTAAAAAGCATGGAGATTTCGGTCTTGGCGCTCCGGACAAACTGGATGGAGAACTGATGATATTCCAGGGAAAAGTTTATCAGACACAGAATAGTGGTAAGACATTTCTTGTTGATGATAAGGAGCTAACTCCTTTTGCCATGGTGAACTTCTTCCATCCTGATATCAGGATAACACCTGATAAAGCGATGAGCAAAACAGAACTTTTTCATTACCTGGATAGTATATTAACCAATACAAACGGTATGTACGCCATTCATATCAGCGGAAAATTCAGTTATGTGAAAACAAGGGCATTCCCACCGGTTACAGCAGATGATCATACCCCACTGGCCAATATGCTTAACCTGCAACATTTCTTTGAATTTACAGGCGCTCAGGGCGATTTAATAGGCTATCGCCTGCCGTCATTCATGGACAATACAAATATTGCAGGTTATCACTTCCATTACCTATCCCGGAAAAAGGATGCAGGCGGACATATCATAGACGTAAAAACAGATAATATCGTTATTGAAATAGACATTCTGGATAGTTATACTATTAAAGTTCCGGCAACAAAGGATTTCCAACATTTTGACTTTAAAAAGAACCGGGAAGAAGATATAAAGAATGTAGAACGGGGAGGGAAAAATTAATGAAAAAGAGGCCCATCAAAGGCTGAGTATCGCAGAAAGCAGGCGATATTTTATAAGCTACTTATTAATTTTCATCACCTGTTTACCTCCTTCATATATGATCAGCGAACAGGTATCCGGAAATTCCAGTTGCACATCGTAGCCTTCCAGGAAGAATTTGTTTTCCGATTCCGGGAACAATACTGCTGTAGGTATGCCATCACCTGAGACTTTGATACCATTTCCCTCCTGCTCTATCTTCACTATTTTCCCATTACGTTGTTCGTATACGCCAACATAACGCTGGATAATATCATCCGGTATAGTGATCCTTTTATGAGTACCAGCACCCTTATTCATTATTTCCAGCATTTCAGCGCCATCAGCAAGTGCTTCTTTAATGATCCGGTCGCTAACAAACATACCATTGTCGCCATTGGTCATTACTACGATTCCCCGTTTTGATTTTGGCAGAAAAATAGCCATTGTCCGTACACCAATGTCAGAACCACCATGCTCCAGCGCATATTCCCCGTCAGGCAGGTTTTCCACCAGTCCCCATCCCAAACCACGGTAGTAATCTGTTTTTACTTTCACCTGTGGTTTTACCATATCAGCATACAGAGAATCAGATAGTCCTGCGCCCTTCATTACGTAAGTCCCGAAACGGCAATAATCTGCGATAGTTGTAATGAGGTCGTCCGCAGCATTTACAGGTGTTTGTATAGCAGTATGGTAACGGTTACCCTGCCCGTCATGCCACATAGCGAACCGGCTGGTATCCAGTTTTTCATTCCAGTAATGCGTATCCATCATCCCCGCCGGCTTGAATAAGACTGAATCCAGCAGCCGGTCTAAAGACTGATGAAACCTGCTTTCCAGTGCATGTCTTAAATATTCATACCCTTCGCCTGAATAGCTAAACTTCGTACCTGGTTCAAATTTAAAATGGAGCTTACCCGAAGCATTATCCGAACGCCAGTTTGGAAAGCCTGTTTGGTGACTGAGTACCAAACGGGTGGTCAGCTTCATCAGGTAAGGATCCCGGGCGATGTCCGGATCAATCCAGTAATATGCTAATGGCTCATCGAGGTCCCATACTCCCGATTGCACCAGCTTTAAGGTGAGCAGTGCCACCACCGGTTTCGTTTGTGAAGCGATATTAAATAGTGCATTACTGGGCGCCGGGGAGCCTTGTTGCAGGTTGCCAAATACTTTAACCCATCTGATCTTACCATCCTCAATAAGGCCAACGCCTACACAGGGAACGTGGTATTCCGCCATCCATTGCGGAATGGCATGCAGCAGGGTATCTGTTTGGCCTGCAGCCTGGCTATAATTATTTAACAAGGCCAGTATGATTATCAGGATCAATCTTGCTTTCATATTTTAAGATTTACTCAAAAGTATCCCTGCCCAAACATGCCAAAAAATATAAGTGCTGAACAGATATGGACTGATGATCAACGGGATACGCTCTCTATAGAACGACAGGAAGATACTCTTTTTATGATGGTGAAAGCTGATAAAAAGCTCACCAAAGTATTTTTTGACGAGATCAGCTATGTTGAAGCTTATGGTAACTATATCTTTATTTATCGTGATCAGGATCGCATTATGTCCAAACAGACACTTACACAATTTGAACAACAATTACCAGCCACCCGTTTCACCCGGATACACAAGTCCTTTATTGCATCGGTTAAAGCCATTAAATACCTGGAAGAAAATGAAGTATCTGTCGGTAGTAAAAAGCTCCCTGTAGGCAAAGTATATCGGGATAATCTGCTGAAACGTTTGCAATAATACCTGGGCTATCTGGTTGTATAAAGTTTATCATATTACACGATAAACTCCAATAACAATTTAAGAAATTTCTCCGGCTGTTCCTCCACAATATAATGCCCGCATTCAGCAAGACTTACAGACTGAATATCCCGATGTGCTATTTTTTGCATAGCCCTGCCCACATTTACCCCTTGCGACTGCTCTCCGCCAATGGCTAAGACCGGAATGCTTAGTTTATGCTGGTAAGATCTGTTCTGTGCAGCGCTTTCGGGAAACGCACGATAATAATCAAATCCATTGCGCAACCTTTCCTTTCCTGCATATGCGGCAACATACACGCTGATATCCTCAGCAGTAATAGCATTTTTCACGGTTGCCTTACGGGTAAAATACCAGTTCAGGTATTCCTTCTCTTTTCCTTCTATTAAGAACTCAGGCATGTCTTCAATAGCATGGAAATAAAATTGCCAGATCTTATTCGCATTTAAAGGGGAAAACACTTCGTCCGGAATTAAACCGGGGATACCAGCATCCAGTATAATTAAAGATTGAAGAATGGGCTCGTATTCAAGTGCAAAGGCGGTCGCTACCCAGGCCCCCACATCATGTCCCACCAGATGAATATTCCTAAGGCCGAGCTGGTCACAAAATGCTTTAATAAATTTAGCTACGGTCAAAGTATCAGCAGCAGAGGTGGTATTGGCATTCCCCATCCCCGGCAGGTCAATTGCAAAAACATGGTAATGTTCGGACAGCTGGGGGAATACCTTCCGCCATATATAAGAAGTCTGCGGCCACCCATGTAATAAAATCATAGGATCACCTTGTCCACTTTCATAATAAGTAACCTTGATACCATCTACTATTGTTTCTTTTGCGCCTGGCAGTTTCATCTTGTTTTAATTATGAAAGCAAAGTTCCTGTAAACCGGAAGAAGTAAACTTGTATTTATAGCGTATAAACTTGTAACTTCAAAGTATGAACATGCTGAGGCAATTCGAAACTTTAATCATAAATGATTATGAGGCAGACATTTCGCCCTTTGCGTCACATGTGCATACCTATTATGAATTAATCTATATCTATAAAGGTAACGGCGCTCATTTTCTGAACGACAACAATATATCCTATAAAAGCGGGGATCTTTTTTTAATATCTCCGGAAGATAAACATCATTTCGAGGTTAAACAAACTACCAGGTTTGTAGTCATCAAATTTACCGATAGCTATTTTAAAGAAGGCGCACTGGATATTTTCCCCGAAACTATTATGCGGCTGAAATTTTTAAAAGAAGTAAAAATTGAATTTAAACCGCCTCACAAATCCCTACTACAAAACACTATCCGCAATATTGTTGCTTATAAAGACCGGGAGAATTTATCCACTTCACCTTATATTTACCTCCAGCTTTTATCAATTTTTGGATTAATAAAAGAAGTTATCCTTAAATATAACGATATTGGTTCTTCGGAAGTGGCTGATAAAGAAGCGCTCATTTCGTTTATTCATCAACACATATATGATCCTAAAAAATACCAGGTAAAGAATATTGCCAGGCATTTTAATATCTCAGCTACTTATTTCGGCGATTATTTCAAACGGAATTTCAAGGTAAGCTATCGTTATTATATCAATCAATACCGCACCACATTAATCAAAAAAAGAATTGAAGGTGGAAAGGTAAGTATGAAGCAAATAGCGGAAGAGTTTGGATTTAACGATGAAAGTCATCTTTCAAACTATTTTAAAAACCGTCATCAGTTAAGACCTTCTGTGTACCGGAAGAAAAACATATAAGATCATATGGAAGCAAATAATTTTGATACTATAGCATATCTGCAACATGGCAATACTAAGCAAAAGGAAGTCTATGATGTATTAGTAAATAGTGGGATTATGGGTGCACTGGAACCATACGACCCATTACTTGTTGGTTCCATTCCTATCAATATTGACATTGAAGACAGTGATATTGATATCATTTGCTATTATGATGATTCATCCGAGTTTTCCGGCAATCTCATCATCATGTTTCAGGACCTGGATGATTTTGAACTCACAGAAAGTACCGATAATGATGCCATTATAGCACATTTCACCATTGATAATTTTAAATTCGAGATTTTCGCACAGGATATTCCTACCAGAGAGCAAAATGCTTACCGGCATATGATGATTGAACATGCCATATTATCTAAGCATGGAGAAGCATTCCGGCAGGAGATCATCCATCTGAAAAAGCAAGGGATGGAAACGGAGTCTGCTTTTGGTGTTTTGTTAGGATTAGAGAATGATCCTTACGAAGAACTGCTGCACTATGTCATTTAAAAAAATACATGTGTATCGGATGTGCTGCTTACTGTTATTACTCAATAGTAATGGCGGCTGTCATAACTAAAATTATGCATTTTTTATCGCAAGCACTTTATTCATATCAAGCTGCAGTTGCTTTGCAACAGCAGAAAATATTTCACCAAATTCAGGATCGAATTTTATATTCTCATCAAACCACTCCTTTGTAAACATTCCGTCATACGCATCACCCGTACTTTCTCCCTGCCATTTCATGTTTTTATGAATCAGGTCTGTCCAGTAATTAATTCTCTCCTCCAGTGATTTTTTTGGGTACTCTTCCTTTCTGAATTTCTCAAATGCTTTATAGTCATTTCTTGATTTTTCAGTCAGGAGTTTGAGTGCGTTTTTCTCTTCTTCAGATAATTTATCCATATAATTGGTGTCTATTCAAGTGAAAAAAAGGATTTTGTTATTTCGTCTGCATCCAATATTGGTATCATTAGCTCCTGGCAAACAGTTCCTGCCAGATTTTTTTGCAGCAAGGCTCTGCTATGACTGATAGAGAGGTTTACGATAATACTTAATATCTGGTATGGCAAGTTGTATTTACCTTTTTTATTTAAATATTGCCTGATATCTTCTATTTCAAAAACATTTTCTACATGTAAATCAGACACCATTTCTTCTTGTTTACCCGGATAGAAAAATACAGTTCTCAGGGTAAAATGAACCATTGTATTTACTTCCAGCCTATGCTGAAACCTTACCAGTATTTTATTGGCTATTTCCTTTTTAAAATTAGGTTCATTTACAAAAAAGATGAAGTCTTTTATTCTTCTTACTTTAATATCCGGAAATTTCGCTTCTCCCATTTTTCTAATTTTTAACAGGAATACTAAACCCTTGTTTATAACCATACGTGGCAGAAAACTCATCCACCTCGCAGATGTAAGTATTTACCTCAATGGGTCTCTCACTATTTTGAAGTGTATAATTACTTTTATCCGCAGCATCGTTTTGCAGGTATTCTTCCATGTCAATATATGATATAACAGGGACCTTATTAAATGCTAAGGATAGATCTACCAGCTTACTAACCTTATGATCGAAATCTCCATTTAAAACCTGGGAAATATATCCCTTTGTTACACCCAACTCCGCTGCTAATTGCGTTTTATTTAGATTCTTTTCTTTTCTATACTGCTCTATAAGATTGAAAATTCCATTTTGAATTTTCGTTAACCAGTATTCCTGGCTTCTTAATAATTCTTCCCTTTTCATTTCTTAGTATTTTTTCTTGAAAGGCTCTCTAAATATTGTTTTTTGAGAGATCTAAATCTGGACAAATCTTTATCCTGTCTGTTTTTATAACCGCCCAATAATATCAACTGACCATTAGGTATTTTGATTGCCAATACTCTTAGGTCACCTGCTTTAAACTCAAATTCCTGTATGGGTTCATTCCCTGTTGTTATGTTTCTGAATTTAGTATTTGGAACGGATTCATTATTCGCTACCAGATTCATTTTTGTAGTTCCGCTTTAGCCTGTTTACTCCAGACAGTTACCATTTACTGGCTTCTTTTTTTAAATCGACGGCAGTGATAAAATTCCCATTTTCAATTTCATCATTACCTGCATTCAGATGCTGATTATATTCGGCAAGAGTTTGCGGCTTTTCAGAAATATGATAGCCTATACCCATAATTTTCAGGGTGCGTATCAACCACTCCTTTTTGGAAGCATCCTCAATATTGTCAAAATCAATGATAAGTTCCATGAGTATCGTCTTTCTGTCTAAACCCTATTTTCAATGTACTTATTCCCAAGTTAAACTTTTCTGCCAGAATAACTTTCAGACTACGGGAGAACCAGGCATCTGCTCCAATAATCAATAAAGTATTGTTTTTTCAACAAATTAACAAGACAACGCCATGAAATTTTACCGTTAAAGGTATTATAAGGGCTGTTTTGATACACTGTATTTGCTGCTAGAGCGTTTTTACATTGCCGATCTGGTCATAACTCTAGTAAGTGACCTGTTGATGGGTTCCTGCGGATGTTTCCTGGAAAGTAACCCCTAATACTTACCTTTTTAAATTCATCCAGCATGGGAATAATCTGATCGGCTTAATAACAGATTTTGTGAGATTTCCTGATTCGAGTGCCCATATTTTTTGAAAGTAGGATTGTTTCATAGCAGCGGTGCAGCTCGTTAGAGGTTTACAATCTACCGGTAGCCGAATCATATAAGTTAATGCAGACCGGAATGCTGCGTCAGTACTTGTTATAAATTCAGTTTTTTCTGAATTATACACCATGGTCATTAGCGAATCTGCAGGATTAGTTAGCTTCCGGACATCTTCACTTGCTCTCCATGAAAATTTAACTTTAGCACTTGCTAACGCCTCGGCTGTAAAACTCTTAGGACCTATTAACTTACCCTGGCTAAACGATAACTGAGGCAAATTGATACCAAAATCAGGCGATATACCTGTCACTGCGTATTTGAGATGATAGGCCACCGTTGCATTCATTGCAAATCCTGATACATTATGCTCTCTGAAGCCTATGACTATCAGATCACTGATGTATGATAACAGAAGGGTAATCATACCAAACTCAAAGCCGAAAAAGCCACCGAACGGTCTTTTTAATTGAATTCCCATAAATGCTATTTTTTTGATGTCGTTAGATTAATGCTACATGGGTTAACTGTAGCTGATTACGACAAATTGGATGTGTTTTTCAACAAGTGGTAAGCGTCCTTTCCTTCCTTCAATTCGTATGGTGAAATTAAAACCATTACTTGAAATTTATCTGCATAGATCCAGAATTTAACAGAATTTTTAGTTTGATTAGAGTGTGTTCGGAGTAAGTTGTATAAGCCTCTATAGGTAGATAGCTTATTGATCGGTGGTTGACAGTGGCTTTATCGGCTTGAGCCGACCAGCCCCCGAACAACCACCGATCAAAGGGCGACCTACTCCCGGTCAATTCTACAACACTTCCCGAACGCTTCCCGAACGCTTCCCGAACACTTCCCGAACAATCTACAGAAATTAAATCAGTGAAAGTATTGTACCCACTGTCTGTTTAAGGAGGGCCATCTGGCACTATCCATTTAATCAATTTGGCATTACTTCTTATAAACTTGTTCAGTACCATCATAATTATCAACTTCTTCATTTTTTTGATGGTTACTAAGTTTAACAGTGACTATCATAAGGGCTGTTCCTTTTGCAATATGGAAACTTCTTAATCTAATTTCATCAACTAGTCACCGGGTTCTGTTAAATGACCATGGGATCTCAATATCTGAAGTACTTCATCTAATTTTGAATCTAATGTGAAATATTTTCTTACGACTTCATCTGAGTCAATTTTTATTACCTCAAGTCGCCAAGTATTCATAGTTTGTACAACTGTTATAAGTAAAAGATTATGATCATCATCCAAAACTCCTCCCCAAATCATTCTTCTTTTACCATCTCTTTTATCTTTAGATATATGTTCAAAAGGTGTAAACCCCAATTCTTCTAAATCTGTATCAAGTACCATTCCTTTTATTCCTTTGGTTTGTTAAATATTAGAAGTATACTATGCTTTTGAAGTAAACGGCCCCGTATATTGCTGGCTTCTTCAGTGTTTCCACCCGTAGCGCTTATTGCTGAAGTGCCTTCACTAAAGTCTATTTGGCATATTTAACGTCATAAACATGTTTAATATAAAAAAATAAGTACTGGTCGTAACGTCCATAAGTTTAGCTTCAGTTGTAGTAAATGTAAAGATAAGCAGGTATTAACCGGCACTCAGATTCTAAGAAATATTGCTAAAAAAAGGGATTGAACAGGTATTGATAAGGTTCATCCTACGTTCATCCTCCGTTTTTCAACGTAGGATGAACCTTATCAATACCTGTTCAATCCTACTTTCTATCGGGTCTTATTATAATCTGTGAGGGTGTATCGGGCTATTCAAGCACCATTTTTGGAGCTTTGTCGTACATCGTTGGGATTTAAGGGTTTGTGTTCAACAGATCATCAACAACCTATTCTGTTCCGGTATTTCCTTTGGCGCACGGTGAAGACAGTGGGGAATCTGGCTTTCAGGGTGATCAACCGCCAACCTCCAAAGATGACCAATTCTTATCCCTGTTAATAATAAAAAGATTATACTATGTATTAAGATATCTCATTATCAAGGAGTATTCGTGGCTTATACTATAGAGTTTACCTACATACCAGGCACACGAATGTAATAACCCAATCATTGATCAGTTTATTATATTCTATGAACTAAACTATTTAAAAATAAGATATCTATCAAAATGAGTCCAGCCATCTAATATCGGTAGTTCCTGGACTTCATTTGGAATAACTCCTTCAATGAATTCAAATTTACAAACTGTTTTCCAGCCATGTGGTATCTCTTCAAGAGGAAAAAAAAGTTGTTGACTTACATTTCTTAAAATAATCTTAGCACTAAATACACTACCATATTGTCCAATTATCTCAGTAAAACAATATCCTATAGGAATATCAAATTCTGAATAATCACACAATAAAATCAATTCATTACTATTTAGAGTATTACAATCTAATGCTTTAATAAAATTAGCTTTTAAATCTTCTTTGAGTTTTCCTATAACTTTTACTCTTGCATTCTGCATACTATTTATTGTTTTAATGCTGCCACCTGTTTATAAAATTGGTTAATCTGAGGGCGATTCGTCAGCATTCGCTTGCAAATAACGCCACCACCATCGCGGGCAACTACGGCACGTGGGGAGCCAGTAACACCATCTTTACCCATGTTATTGGTAGCGGATAAATAGTGGCCGTTTACGCCCTTTAACCAGCCTTGTAAGGTGTAGGCATAATCCAGTCCTTGAACGAGCGCTGTGTTGCCTAATTCCATACGGTCTACCATTTTCTAAAATGTACTATACCAAACAATATTTCGTATTACTTTTCAACGGAACATTTGGAGCTTCGCCATACATACCTTTAAGTTCTAAAAGTACTGCTTTCATATCCTGGTCATTTTCTTTACTTGCTTTTAATATATGAAAAGCACACGCCAGTAAAAAGATTGTCCAGGATCATTTACAAAAACTGATTAAAATACTGCCTATAAACACTATCATTTTTCTCTATGAAGATTTTCCGATAATTATTATCCTGAAAAATCTCTGAATATTCAGGACTTTTGGATCAAGATACTCAAACCTTTCTAACTTAGCACTTTTCCTGAATGATTGTATAACAAAATTGCCAAACTAATATTTCAAACTCATCTTACAAAAACGAAGTACAATCTGTTATCAATATTAAATATTTCATTTACAAACCATTTGGTTTACGTAGTATATATTTCGATTCAAATGACCTGTAAAAATCGTCGTCGCCCGTTCGTTTACACCAAGAATGAAAACATCATTTTTACCGTTCTTTGAACCAGATAATGACCTCTTTGTTATGATATATTAATTCTTCTACATAAGTAATCGAATAGTTACAAACAAAGCATATCCATAATCTTATGATAAAAAGGAGGATCTTTCTCATCCAACCAACTATAGCTATCCATCATTTCGATTTTAATACCGCCTTTTACAACATCTTCGAATTCTGATGGTATCCAACAAAATAATGTTGGTCGTTGATTACTGTTTAACGCTCTTTCAAGATAAAACCAGGTATCTATTGGAGGTACGTCACTCTCATCAAAAAAGCAGCTACTCCCAATTATAGGCAGCCCCATCGTGAGTTGTTAAAAATGTTTCAAAACATAAAATTCTACCAGATAAAGTAGCATTACCTTTTTTTTCAAGAGAATACTCATTCCTTTTAGTTATAGCATGTTCTAACAAGGTAATATAATTGTTAATGTCATAGACATGTACATTCTGAAGCATGTTGACCCACTTCTCTGATTTATGTTGACCCACCATTCTGGGATGTTGACCCACTTGAATTTATTGATTTTTTAAGTACTAATGCAATTGATTCTGGGATGTTGACCCA
>Ga0209258_100151_pt1 | contig 160444 bp, 124 predicted proteins | sample Araplaol_mTSA_r2_FD_184281 | JGI IMG/M metagenome (GOLD analysis project Ga0209258, IMG submission 184281) | Arabidopsis root microbial communities from North Carolina, USA - plate scrape CL_Col_mTSA_r2 (SPAdes) (version 2) | ecosystem: Host-associated > Plants > Roots > Endosphere | place...
TTAAGGTCTCAGAACCTCAACGGACAGCAACTAAAAGTGAACGATAAGCTGGGTAACCCTATCGAAATAGCTGCTGTAATTGTATGGCGCGTAAGTGATACTTACAAAGCCTCTTTCGAGGTATCCAACTTCCAGCAGTATGTAAACGTACAAAGTGAAGCTGCAGTGCGTCATCTGGCTGTAAGTTATGCGTACGATATTATGGAGGATGAAGCAGCCGATATCACCCTCCGGGATGGTGGTGATAAGGTAAATGAAATGCTGGAAAAAGAGCTGAACGAACGCCTGGCTCCTGCTGGTATCTCCGTTCTGGAGGCCAGGATCAGTCACCTGGCATATGCCCCTGAGATTGCAGGTGCCATGTTACAGCGCCAGCAGGCTACGGCCATAGTTGCGGCCCGTTCCAAGATCGTGGAAGGTGCTGTAGGCATGGTAGAAATGGCATTGGCCAGATTATCCGAAAAACAGATCATTGTACTGGATGAAGAACGTAAAGCTGCTATGGTATCCAATTTGCTGGTAGTACTTTGCGGTGATTCCAAAGTAACTCCTGTGGTGAATACCGGTACGCTGCACCAGTAATTATAATTGGCTTATGGCAGAGAAGAAAACATTTGTAGTAAGGATTGATGCCCCCACATTTGAAGCCATTGAAAAATGGGCTGCGGACGAATTCAGGAGCGTTAATGGCCAGATGGAATGGTTAATCAACCGTGCGCTCAAAGAGGCAGGAAGGACCGTTAAAAAGCCAGATACGGGCAAACCTGAGAAGAAGTAACAGCCCGGAGATATATTCAGGAGCCCTTTTAGTATTTTGTAATACTAAAAAGGCTCCTGAATAACTTTTGAATAGGTTTGGAATATGTTCTGAATAACTTTTGAATAACTTTTGAACAGCTTCTGAATAGGTTAATCTTCCGTTCATCCTTCGCTAAAAAGCGAAGGATGAACGGAAGATTAACCTGTTCAGAAGCCGTTTTGTTCCTGCTTTATTCCTATTTTATTCTTATTCTATTCCCCATTACCTGCCCTGCTCAGGTGCCGGGTGCAGAGGTAACCGTTTTATTTAATGAGATGAGCGGTAAATTCAGTCATAATCCGGGACCATTACCTAAAGAAGGGGTGTATCAAAAATAAATAAAGGGTATGAGAAGCGTCTAAATGACGATAATTCTTCATCAGGTAGCTGAATGACATTCTATGGAAAATAAATGGCGATAATTCTCCATCAGGTAGCTGAAATGGCATCCTATGGGAAATGATACAAGAAATTGCAGCTTGTCTGGCAATGTCTGCTTAGAGAAGATTGTTTTGCAGGAATAATAAAAATAAAGAAGAAGCTGTCAAAGTAATTTTTATCCGATTTAATTCGGATACCTGATGGAGAGAAATTACGTTTGACAGCTTCTTTTATTTGGATGACCTGGTGGTGACAGATAGCCATTTAAGCGATCTTCAAGTCTGATTTTTATTTTTGTCCTCCTTAAAGTTCTTTTTCAAAAGGAGTACCAAATATTTTGTGCAAACACCTACCCCATTGTTTGAAACCCTGACGGGATGGGGAAAGGTTTGTTTTCCAACACATAACGTCCAGTTTTAATCAGTATAAGATTATTTCTTGGCCTTCTGCATAGGATTACCTCCTACAGATGCACCACGAACACTCTGCTGCTGTTTAAACAGTTCAAAGCGGGTAGGCGCAGCCACTCTTGGCCAGCTGTTATTCGCCTCATCAATATCTGCTGTTTCACGTAAAGGGTCTAATTTAATTGATACCACCTCTTTATCCTTGGCAAATACTTTCTTTACCTGTTGCTCATTCTTACGCCAGATATAAGCAGAAATACGGTCTGTCTCTTTAGTACCATCTGCATATGTCCATTCAATGATGAGTGGCATTACAAGACCGCCTAAGTTAGAGAAAGACACTTCATAGAAATTCTTCTTGCTATCATACAGTTTCTTCTCTTCAGGACTCAGACCTGCATACGTATTGTCATAGGTAGCTTTCTCTTCATCCGTTACTTCAAACCTGTCCCATTTGCTGTAGAAATCCTGTAAACTGGTGTCCTGTTCTACTGCAAACTTCTCTCCGGCAGCACGGTTACGTGCACGGGAGATATGATCTGCATTATGGTCGTATTTCGCTTTTGCTTCGGGATTGCTTATGTGTGGGTCCTTGGTATCCAGGCGGTACCATTTTACACTGTCGATAGCAATATCCACCGGTTCTGTTCCGTAGAACCAGCCACGCCAGAACCAATCCAGGTCTACTGCAGAAGCATCTTCCATTGTACGGAACAAATCCGCAGGTGTTGGGTGTTTGAATGCCCAGCGACGTGCATATTCGCGGAAAGCAAAGTCGAACAGGTCGCGGCCCATCACCGTTTCGCGAAGGATATTCAGCGCAGTGGCCGGTTTAGCATAAGCATTCGGTCCAAATTGTGAAATGTTCTCAGAGTTGGTCATGATAGGCTCCAGCTGATCTTTCGGCATCTTCATGTAGTCTGCAATTTTGTATGCAGGCCCACGGTTGGAAGGGAAGTTGTTATCCCACTCCTGCTCTGCCAGGAACTGACAGAAAGTGTTCAGCCCTTCATCCATCCATGTCCACTGACGTTCATCAGAGTTCACGATCATCGGGAAGAAGTTATGCCCTACTTCGTGAATGATTACGCCTATCATACCGTTTTTGGTAGCTTCAGAATAGGTGCCATCCTTTTCAGCACGGCCATAGTTAAAGCAGATCATAGGATATTCCATACCATTCGCTGCTTCTACAGAAATAGCTACAGGATAAGGGTAAGGAATGGTATGTTTTGAGTAAGATTTCACTGTATGCGCTACGATCTTGGTAGAGTAACGGTTGTATAAAGGATAGGCTTCCGGTCCGTAGTAAGACATGGCCATCACTTTTTTACCTTCTACATTGGTAGCCATTGCATCCCATACCAGGCGGCGGGAAGCAACCATCGCGAAGTCGCGTACATTCTGCGCTTCATACACCCATGTTTTACGGGCGGTAGCATGTCCTGCCAGCGACTTTTTCGCTTCATCCAGGGTTACGATCTCTATAGGCTGTTTAGCTGTTTGTGCCTGCTGCCAGCGCTGGAACTGTGCAGACGTCAGTACATCTTTGTAATTCTGACATTCGCCGGTAGCACCCAGGACATGGTCTGCAGGTACATTCATGCTTACATGGAAATTACCGAAAGTCAGGGCAAATTCACCACGACCGGTAAACTGCTTGTTCTGCCATCCCTGGAAGTCGGAATATACCGCCAGGCGGGGATACCACTGGGTGATAGTGTACAGGTAGTTCTTATCGTCCGGGAAGTATTCATAACCACCACGGCCACCTTCAATCATACGATCGGAAATGTTGTACCACCACTCTACCTTAAAACGCAGCTTCTGGCCTGGTTGCAGGGTTTGTGGCAGGTCTACACGCATCATCGTCTGGTTGATGGTATAAGACAATGCTTTCCCGTTCTCATCCGTCAGCTTTACGATATTGGTACCGAAACCGGTCCTTGGTCCCAGGATACCACTCAGGCTACGCATGCTCATTTTGTCGGACATAGAACTGCCGTCAAAACTGTTATTATCACTTTTAGGATCGTGCTCATTCTCATCCAGCTGTAACCACAGGTAAGTGAGAGGGTCCGGTGAGTTATTGTAGTAAGTGATCGTTTCTGCCCCTGTGAGCTTTTGCTTTTCATCGTCCAGTGTGGCGGTGATATCATAATCTGCCCGTTGCTGCCAGTATTTGGGTCCGGGTGCGCCGGAGGCCGAACGGTACATGTTAGGGGTTTCCAGCATAGTACCCAGCTGTTCAAAGCGGTTACCATGATTAGACCCCGGATTTTGGGCATTTGCCATTGCTGTGATACAACAAAGGCCAAGCGCCAGTTTCAAGCTTCTTTTTCTCATAAACAAATTTGTATTTCAAAAGGTAGATAGCCGTTGGTTGATCCAGCTACTTAGATATCAAGTCTTTTAACCGTTCTATAGATAATATGACCGCTATTCCGAAGATAGCTGCAGAAAGAAAGATATTCCATTCTCTCCGCTTTACTCCTGTAATATTTACAATAATGCCTGTAAACAGTAAAATACCCATTACTACCAGTATCTGTCCGAATTCCAATCCCAGGTTAAAGGCTAGCAAAGGAGCTATTATATTTGTTTGTGTCCCTAATAAACTTTTCAGATAACTGGAAAACCCAAGTCCATGTATCAATCCGAAAAACAGTGCAAAAAAGTAGTTAAGCTGTATTTTCTCCGGAATGGCCTGTTTTCTTACCACATTAGAAAAGGCTGTAATAAATATTGTAACCGGTATCAGGAATTCTGTGATCTTTGTTGGTATATGAAGGATATTCGTTACGCTCAATGCCAGTGTAATAGAATGTCCTATTGTGAAAGCCGTTACCAGCACCAGTACTTTTCGCCAGTCTTCCATCATATAAATGGCACACAGGGCAATGATAAACAATATATGATCATATCCGTCCCAGGCCACTATATGTTGCCATCCCATTTCAAAGTACATCACAAACTCAGTCATTACCTATATTTGCTCTTATTTTGGTAATTATACAACGGCGCGACAAATAATTAAAATTTTTTAGGCAAGTGGGAATATTATTATTTAAATGGTTATTTACAGTACTACATCCCTTCTACGTAAGCGTAACGGAGATTAAACATGATGCGGCCACCAATGAACTGCAGATAAGTTCCCGCATCTTTGCGGATGACCTGGAAAACGTACTGAAAAAGCAATCCCGGCAGGCAGTGGACATTATACACCCTGTTAACCGTGGCCGGACAGACAGCCTGGTAGCCGATTACGTGAACAAACATCTTGTGATCACCGTAGACGGTAAAACACTGAAACTGCATTACATAGGCTATAAGATTGAAGAAGAAGCTGCCTGGTGCTTCCTGGAAGTGGAGAATATCAAACCCTTTAAACAGGTACATGTAAAGGATGATATTTTATACTCAGAGCATCCGAACCAGATCAACATGATTCATGTAATCCTGCATGATCAACGTAAAAGTACCAAGCTGGATAATCCAAACTCCAATGCAGATATCGCGTTCTAAATCACTGGTTTCCTGTTATCCATAAATTTTACAGGCTTCCTGGACCCTTCGGGCATCTGCATTTTCATGATTTCTCCCTGGGAGATATAACGTACCTGTGGGATTACACGCAGTTTTGCCTGTAAGTATGACTTTACCTTCCTGTCTGTATCTTCAGATTCTGATACAGGCCACAGGTGTAATAGTATTTCATCTGTTCCTATCTCATTGGAAAATACTTCTACTACGAACTCCCTTATCTCTTCCATATCATTCAGTAAATCAAATAATGCAGGTGGATACAGCGTAGTCCCCTTGTATTTAATCATCTGCTTACGCCGCCCTATCACTGGCGACAAGCGCATGGTATGACGTCCGCAGGAACAAGGCTCTTCATAGTATCTGCAGATATCACCTGTTTTATATCGTAGCAAAGGCATGGCCTCTACACCAAGTGTGGTGATAGTGACTTCTCCATCTTCACCAGGCCCTACCGGCTGATTATTATCATCCAGTAATTCAATATATAAAAGTTCAGGGTGATGATGCCCTCCTACACCTGCACTACATTCTGTAAACGCTGTCTGCATTTCTGTAGAAGCATAAGTAGAATATAGTTTGATATCCCACTGCTCCGTAATCTTTGTCCCCAGTACATTCAGAGAGAAATCTGCATTCCGGATATTCTCTCCTATACACACCGCTTTCTTTACAGAAGAAGCATTTATATCGATATTATGCTCTTTTGCATGAGCGATCAACTTCACAATAAAGGAAGGCACCGCAACAATTGTAGTAGGTTGTATACGTTCTATATTCTCCCATTGTAAAGAAGGAACGCCAGGGCCTACACGCAATATACCGGCACCCAGTTTACGGATACCGTTGTAATACGCCATACCAGCCATAAACTGACGGTCCAGCGTTAACATTAACTGGAAGATATCATTTTCTGTGCCATCAGCACAGCAGAAAGAGATGTATTCGTTATAGGTAAGACGGTCCTGGTCTTTCTGTGTCAGCGGAATGATCACAGGTTTACCTAAAGTACCGGAAGTAGTTGTATACTCAGCTATCTTGCTTTTATCAACACATAAAAAATCCCAGTTACGTTCCTGCAAATGTTCTTTGGTAACAGGTGGTATTAACCAGAGGTCTTTTAAAGATTTTACAGTAGATGGCTGAATACCATGCTGTACAAACCATTCCCTGTAAAAGGGAGAGAACTCACGGAGGTAACCCAGCAGGTGAAGGACTTCCTTTTCCTGGAATTTTCTGATAACTGTTTTTGATTGCAGTTCTATGTTGGGTATATACATGGTCAGCTATTTTCCAACCTCTATTATCACAGTGGCAATAGCGGTTGTTTTAATATGTGATAATGAAACAAGGATCTGTCGGATCTGTAATCTTGTGTAACGGCCGGCTGCTTTTCCTATCAGTTGCAGACAGGGTTTGCCTGCCTCATCATTTGTAATTTCAATCTCATTGAAATCAACACCACCATTCCCCCACCCTGTTCCCAATGCTTTCAGGAATGCTTCCTTTGCTGCAAAACGGGCGGCATAGCTTTGATATGCATTCACCTGTTTTTCACAATAACTGATCTCATGCGGTGTAAATACCAGCTCGCGGAAGCCCTGCCCCTTTTGAATTTTAGCGGCAATGCGGTCTACTTCTACTATGTCGGTACCTACTCCGTAGATCATTTTTTAATACATTTTTCTATTTGTTTGCGTGCATGCATTTCTTCTCCTTTATTCGCCATTACTTTCGTCAATGCTGTTTCATAGTATTGTTTGGCGCTATCAAAGTGTTTACGTTTGAACTCGTAATCACCTGCCATTAAATATACGTTATAAAACTCAGGGTCCAGCGCTACCATTGCTTTTACATCTACTTCTTCTCCATTCATAATAGCCGCTCTCATTGCACGGTAAGTAACGAACGACTGGAAATCTTTTGTTTTCAGGAAAGGATCTGCAGCAATAGTTTTAGTGGTATCATTCAGCTCATGATTTGTTTTTAAACCATGCATACTAAATACAGAGTCCAGATTATAGGCTACAAACTCTCCCATCTGCCAGGGTGAAGTAGATACCCATACCAGTTTTTTCTTTGGTTCGAATACTACAGCATGATGCGCAATGAACTGGTTCACTGCTTTCTCATTACCTACCCCTATATTCTGTCCGTGTAAACCAAAGCGGTCTCTCAAAATATTTACTGTCTTCTGTACAGTATTCTGACCGTTCTGCTGCATTAACTCAGATAAGCGTTCAAAGCGATAACCGGAAGCGGTTTCATCCCGTTGTTTAATATTCTCTGCCTGCTTACCATAAATACTTCCCTGGAAGTGATTGGTGCAGGTAATGAAATTCTTTTTAGGATCATAGAGGTCCATCCCTTCAGGTCTTTTCTCGATGATAGCAGCACGATTATCTTCCGCAGAGCCGATGAGGAAAGATTCAGATACGAACATTTTATGTTTTTTGGCAATCGCCCAGGCATCATCAATATTCTTTGCGTATTGCAGGATCTCTCTTGCCACCAGCGACACAGGTGTAGCAGAACCGGTAGGTATGGAACTTTTATCTGCATTGATCGTTACCGTCAGTCCTTTATCGTTCATGCCCGAAGCAGCTCCGGTAAAGCCTGCCCAGGTCACGATCATGAAGTTATACCCTTTATCAGGATGATAAAATGCTACTATCTTGTCCTCTGCAAATTTATCTCCTACATAAAAATCAAAGTTACGGCCTATGATCAGGGTGCTGTCTGCAGAAGCATCATTCCAGGTACCAAAAGAAGTACAACCCACCAGCGCCATATTCTGCAAAGCATGCCCTATATCATGTGCAGCATGGTAGTTGAGAATACGTTCGTAATTAGTGCCAATGAAATCATATTTATCAGAGGCAGAAAAAGAAATACCGTAAATCTCTTCTTTATTTTCTTCTGCAATATTATCTGCCAGGTGGCGGTTAAAGAACCCTACAAAGTATTTCAGGAATTTAAGATACGATTGAGAGGGGACCATTTTTTTGAGTTGGTCCGTAAAAAGATCTTCCTGTCTTTTTACCAGCTCTGCTGATAATTTACCATATACCACCCCACGTTCAAAAGGTTTTCCTTCCACGTACATTTCATACAGGCCGCTTTTGCTTTTACGGAACCAGTTGTTACCAAGTGTATAGCAATTGCTGTCGATTTGTGTACGTTCCCATTTCAGAGAGCTTTTATCTGCAATTTCCGGAGGGTTTATATGTGATACACTTAACACGTAAATAATCAGTATCAGTAACAGGAGTACAATACTACCCGTGATGTATAATAGTCCTCTTCCCAGTTTGCGCCATCCGCTTCTTTTTGTCCCCATTATTATTTAGTCTGTTTGTTATGCTTTAGGAATATTATTTACCAGTTTATTAGTCTGCTTGTTATGCTTTGGTAATATCATTTACCAGTTTATAAGCCTGCTTGTTATGCTTAGTAATATCATTTACCAGCTTATTAGTCTGCCTGTTATGCTTTGGTAATATCATTTACCAGTTTATAAGCCTGCTTGTTATGCTTAGTAATATCATTTACCAGCTTACCAGTCTGCCTGTTATGCTTTGGTAATATCATTTACCAGTTTATCCATACCCACCAGTTCTGCACTGGTAACCAGCGCACTCATCGTCACTCCAAGTATTCCGTGTAAGTTCATATTTTGCCCTGTAAGATACAAATTACGCAAACGGGTAGAAGGTGAAATAAATGCTTTTAATGGATCATTACAATCCTTTACTACGCCGTACATACTTCCTTCCGGCATAGCCAGGTAGTCGCGGAATGTGAGCGGTGTAGCCACGTAATAAGCGTGGATACAGTCTTTCAGTCCGGGAAAACGTTTTTCGGCCATCTCCAGCAGCTTTGCAGCCTTCTCTTTTTTAAACGCCTGGTAGTCGTCTCCTCTTGTATCCGGAAAACTATCTGTACTAAAGGTATCATGCCAGGCGGATACTTCGTCATAATGCATGTAGGTCATAAGGCAAAGATTGTCTGCATGTTTATCTTTCCCTACACCTGCCGAGACGAACATGCCAAAGGTCTGGGGCCAGGTATCAGCTGTATAATCGGCACCAGCCCAGGCATTGTCTGATGCGTGGTGGTAATAATTGTAATTGAGATAAGGGAATTTACCTGGTTTCAGCACCGCGTTGACCATAAAAGTACCCGGCGTATTCTCCAGGTTGGCAATCCTTGACCGGTAAGCGCCCCGCAGGCTATCGCTTTCTGTCATGGTGATGGTCTGGGAGGGATGTAATCCGGAGATATAATATTTCCCGCTGACCTCCTGTCCATCAGCCAGTCTGATATAGTCTACCAGTCCATCTTTTCCCACTATGCTTTTTACTTCTGCATTACGGATGATATCTCCTCCCTGTTCTCTTATTACCCTGTTTAATGCCCGGGAAATCTGCGAGCCCCCATCCAGGCATCTCCAGGCACTTTCTATATAGCTGTTCTGTACCAGGGCATGTACATAAAAGGGTGTTTTGTTCTCTACACCGGCGTATAGCAGGTTGTTGCCTGCCAGTACCTGCCGTAAACGTTCATTGTCTGTAATACTGCGGATATAGCCTGCTGTATCTATCCCCAGTATCTTTTCCTTTTCCCTGAAGTCTCCGGTACGGAGGTTAAACAAAGGGAACTTACTACAGGCATCTTTCATCATTTCGCAGTAAGCGTGCAGTGCATCCTTTTCTTCAGGGAATTCCTTTGCCAGCTGTTCAATGAAATTATCATATCCCTGTGCGTGTTTATATACTTTGTCTTCGTCTTTAAAATGGATATGATCAAACCCGTCCATGTCCAGGCGTTTCAGTTTCATGGCATCCATAATGCCGAGATACTGAAATACCTTATGGAGTGCCTGCTCTTCACCCAGGCTGCCAATGTAATGCACACCGGAATCGATGATGGTTTTGTTGCGCGCATACGTTTGCATACAACCACCAATCTGCCTGTTCTTTTCATATATACAGACACTATACCCGTTCTTCCCCAGTACGGCACCGCATACCAGGCTTCCCAGGCCACTTCCGATAATGATTACATCATATTGTTTCATGGGGTTTTTTTAATGATAAAAATAACATTGGACGTATATCTGGTGTTGTCTATCTGTTCCATGGTGGCGCCGTAACGCATAACTATTTCACGCATGCGGGTGGAAGAGAAGAAAGACAACTCATTTTTTGTTTTATTAAAGCCAAACAGCTTAGTAGAAAAGAACTCCGTTAAACGTGTTCCCTCATGTCTCTTTTCCAGGTTTAAATCGCCATCACGTATTACGATTACACCGCCAGGGTTCAGATGGAGTATACATGCTGCCAGCAACTTTTCCTGATCTTCAGATGGCAGATAATGCAGTACGTCACTTATTACAAACGCATCATAATTATTAAACGTATAGTTCGTAATATCTGCATATTCAAAATTAAGTCTTTCGCTTTTTATATAGTTATGTTGTGCCGTGCTGATCTTATCTTCATCGTAATCTATTCCCAGGATCTGCCTGTTTGGAGACATGAACTGTAACATATAGCTCAGGAAACCATATCCGCAACCAATGTCGAGAATACGGCCGTTTTCCGGCAACAGCTGATGGAACAGCTCATAATTGTTTTCCATCTTTGTTTTGATCCGCATATACCATTCCAGCACAGGGCCTTTGTAGATATACTGATAGATCAGTTGCTGACGGAAATAAGCAGGTGTTTCTGCAGCAGCTCTTAATACTTCATATTCCTGTTTGAAATAACGGCTGATCTGTTTGGTACGGGCCGAATAATTATCTCCCCAGCTGGTATCGTTCACCTTTATTCTTGGTAAATATTTCACCGTGATTGTACCATCTTTCAGCAGGAAGTCATTTTTTTCCATGGTAAACGCGGTGCCATGCAAAAGGATAGGCAGGATATCCAGTCCCAGTTGTTCTGCAATGTAAAAGGCGCCTTTATGGAAGCGTTTTAAGACCGCATCAGGAGAACGGGTACCTTCCGGATATACTACAATAGAATAACCCTGTTTCACCCTGTCTCTCAGCTTCTCTATGCTACCTTCTGCGCCTTCTGCTACCGGGTAGTAATCTGCCAGTCGTACTACAGCTCCGAATACCGGAGAGTTCCATACCCACGTATTTGTGAGCAGGATCACTTTCGGATGCAGCATGGTAGAAACGAGGATATCGAGGAATGACTGGTGATTACTGATGATGACAGCAGGTGTATCCAGTTGTTCGTTTAATGGATTGATGATCTTCTTCTTCACATTACCCATGATATAAATCTGGGCCCGGGTATAAGCAGATAAGAGCGTATGATATATTACTTTGCCTTTCTCTTTATTAAAAGGATTTAATCTGATCAGCACAAAACCCAGTACCGTTAATAGCAGGCTACCCATCAGAAAAAAGGAGAAAGCAAAAACGGATTTTGCTAAACCGGATAATGTCCAGGGAGCTTTGCCTTTAGTCGTTCTGTTTGTTATCAGCCAGTTGAACAGGAAGGGGATTAATACCTGGGATATCAATACCACGCAACTGATACCAATGATAGAGATCAGTGCAATAGATTGTAAGGATGGATGTTTTGCAAAGATCATCACGCCTAATCCGAGGATAGTAGTAATAGCAGAAAGAAAGATAGAAGAACGGAAAGAAGAAAGATGTTCTTCCTTGCCCGACTTATACTGCTGTAATAAACCATCCATGGTAAAGATGCTGTAATCATCTCCTAAACCAAATATAAAAGTACTGAGGATGATGTTCACAATATTAAAGCGGATACCGAACAATCCCATGATACCTAGTATCCATACCCAGCTCACCAGCATGGGGATAAACGTAATCAATGCCAGTTCTATACGGCCATAGGACAATAACAGCGAAAAGAATACCAGTAATGATGTCATCCATGCAATGCTGTTAAACTCTGATTGCATTACCTGTACCAGCCTGTTTGCCACATATTGTTTATCCAGCACGGTAGTATTAGGATCGTGCTGTAGTTTTTTATATACTGTTGATTTTTGCTTAGGATCTACTTTCAGCAAAGTAACCAGTGATACTTTATGCCTTTTCTCTGTGATGAAATCTCCTAACGGGCCTGCACGTAATGTACGTAATGCTTTCTCAGGTACCCTGGTAAAATCCTTGCGTAACCAGGTGGCAAAAGGATCAAAGGCAGCAGCTTTATATCCTGCGGACGGACCATGTTCACGCAGATAGTTTATCAGTAGTTGTTGTTTTTCGTTTGTCCAGTACTGTTTCCACCTGTTAATACGTACCTGCTGTTCTTTCTCTGATATCAGCAATGCGTTTACACCAGCAGATTTTTTAACAATACCCTGTTGTTGTAACTGCTGTACCAATGGCAACAGTTGTTCACTATGTTGCAGCGCTTCTTCTAAATTATTACCGTCTGTGACGAGGTAAATAGATTGTGCGGTGTAAGCATTTACTGTATTGAATTTCCTCTCTGCTTCCTTTAATTCGGGCCGCATGAAATTCATGCGCATCATATCACTTTCAAAACTTACGTTCCTGGCAGTAAAGAAGAATACAACAGTAAGTATCAGAATGACGCCTACTATATATTTGTTCTTCTCAGGTTTGTAAGCAGCAACTTTATCCAGCCAGTTATGAGCATGCGCAGGAGCATGTTCCGGTTGTTTTCCCAGTACGATCCAGTGTGGCAGAAAGATGAGAGAGAATAACGCAGCCCCTACTAAGCTGAGCGCTGCAAATAAACCTACATCCTGTAAGATAGGAGACTGTACCAGTTCAAGACATAAGAACCCGCCGATAGTGGTAAAGCTACCCAATGTCATGGGTGTAGCCAGGTCTTTGATCACTTCCCGGATATCCGGTAAATGCCTGTAGTGATTAAATACATGCAGGGAATAATTCACTGCGATACCTAACACGACGGCCCCTGCTCCCAGTGCAATGACAGAGATACTTCCCTGTATGAGATACACACAGGCTAAAGAGAACAATGCTCCAAATACTACGGGCAACATCACCAGTAACGGGGCGCGTTTCTTACGGAAAAATAGTGCAATCAACACTATCAGCAATACGACTGTAATCCCCTGTGTTAACATGGTATCCTGGCGTAACTGTTGTGCATTACCAGCAGAAACAGCCGTGCCACCAAAAAAGGATGCTTCTATTTGCGGAGAACGTTTCTGCAGGGAATCTATCTGTGCTTGTAATTTCTTCAGGAAAACAGCATTCTTACCGGTTGCACTGGGAGGGAAAGCAGGTGTAATGAACATCATCAGGTGCTGATGATTCTTTGTCATGATGAACCCGTCGTACAACTCGAACTGTTCATCATATTGCAGATGTTGCAGTTTTTTAATCCCCAGCCAGGACATCCCTACCGGATCTGCGGAGATGACTTTCTTTATTACCAGTCCTGCCGGAGAGATCAGCGTGCGATAGTTATTCTCCAGTGTCTGTTGCAGCCTTTGTGGCGTTATCAGGGAATCAATGGTATGATAGTCTTTCTCTTCCAGGAACACCGGTAAATGGTCCTGTATCACCTGCATGAGGTCCAGCACTGCCGCATCTTCCACCTGTGTCTGCATCTGTCTGATGTAAGGCGATAAGGCCGTTGTAACACTGTCAGACAATTCATGTGCGAAGGCAGTGAGACTATCCGGTTGTGCTGTTTGTAAAGTATCTTTCTGCGAGATGGTGATGACCAGTTTGTCGGCAAACCGGGAATCATTGAACACCTGTTGCAGTTTGTCCAGTGTTTTATCCTGTGGCAGTATCCTGGTAATATCTTCTTCCAGCTTTATACGGGATGCGAAAAAGCCCGCCAGTAAAAAGCTGGCAATGGTACATGTCCACAGCCAGCCTTTATGACGTGCAAAGAAATTATAGATATTTACAAAGAATGTCCCCATACAAGATTAATTATTAGCAGCCCGCCTTAATATTCTCAAACACAACCAGGTAATGGTAAAGCCCAGTAAACCTCCTGCAATAGCCAGCGTTGTACCTCCCGCAAAATATTGTACTGCATTGAGCAGTCCGTTTTGCGAAAGCATTTTTTTTAGTCCTTCAATAGAAAGGTTATCAGTGATCGTAATAGCAGAGCTTGCGGGTACGAATAGTTTCCCTGTTTCAAAACTTCCATAGATAAAGAATGGAATGAGCGGAGGCATACTGATATTACAGGCAATCAGCACTAATGCTTTATTCAGTCTGAAATAAGTAGCTACGGCCACAGCAGTGAGCAGTTGCAGGCCCCAGATGGGAACAATGCCCATGAAGATACCCACGCCTATAGAAGTCGCCTTCAATGCGTTTGATTCATGTTTATTCAGAAAGTGATCGTGCCACATACTGTACCAGCTATCTTTTTTTAACAGGAAGCGGATAAAGTTGCGGGGTTTAATATACAGGAACGCGGTCAGTACTAATATAATATTCAATATAGTGATACGGAAGACATCCCAGAAAGGACGGAAATGAGAAACCCTTTCTTCGGCAGGCGGATAGTATACCTTCACTGATGCCCAGTTTATCTGAATTCCTTTCCAGAAGCAACGTACTAATACCTCTATTTCAAACTCATATTTTGTACACAGGAAGTGCATTCCCTGCATCGCGTAGATGGGGTATAGTCTGTAACCAGACTGCGTATCCGGTCCTTTCAGTCCTGTTTCCACATTGAACCAGAAATTGGAGACCTTATTGGCAAATGTACTTTTGCCCGGCATGTTTTCCTGTTGCAGGTTACGTGCCCCTATGACGATATTTTTCTTATGTAAAGGCAGTTTATCCAGGAACACCAACAGGTCTGATGCAAAATGTTGCCCATCCGCATCCATTGTAATCACGTAGTCATAGCCCTGTTGTAATGCATAACGGAAGCCTCTGCGTAGTGCAATACCTTTTCCCCGGTTAGGTGTATAATCCACCCGGTGTATCTGCGGAAAGGTGTCCAGTATTGTGGTAGTATGATCCGTACTGCCGTCATTCACTACAATCACGTGAGACGTATATGACAATACATCCTGTAATACAGCACTCAATGTGCTGGCATTATTGTAGGTAGGAATAAGCACCGCCACCTTATGGATGACGAATTGTTCATTATGTGTAGTGTTGTCCGTCATGTTATATTTCTGCAAATGTTCCCTGGAACTTCATAAAAGTGAGTGCTTCAAATTTAAGGGCCGCAGTCACCTTTAATTCATTCTCCTGTATTTTGTATTGCAGCGTGATCTCTGTCTGTGGATTTATCACAGGGTCTATCATGTTGAGGAACTTCATATTGGAAGCCTTCTTAATGATCACCTTTTTCTGCAATGATCTTTCCAGCAGTTCAGTAATGGTTTGCATCATGCAAACGCCGGGTACTACCGGTCTGCCAGGGAAATGTCCTTCAAATACGGGATGCTGTGCATTCCATACAATGCTGAAAGTACCGCCGCCCTCAACAGTTTCCTCCTGTTCCAGTGTATATAGTTTTCCTGCTAACATTATTTCTGTACGCGTTGTAGTGAAATATTAAATTTAAACTGCTGATGCCTGATCTCTATAGAATCCGGTATACCTGCTTTATAGTTACTTAGCCATGCTTTCACCACCGGTTTGCGACGGGATGATTTTTCTATATGCATCAGCTGAGTACACATGGTATCTGTGATATAATAATTATTCCCTTTGGCGGCAGGCACTACAATATACTGGTAGAGGCTGTCGCGTTTAATGGTGGCCTGCTGCAGATCCGGTCTTAGTAACGCCAGTTCAAAATCGCCCCGTAAGGTTTTTACGACTGCTTTCTTATCCATCTCAGGCAACATATAATGTTTCACAAAACCACCCTCTTTTGTAAACTCAAAATCAAAGAATTTAAATCCCATCTCATTCGCAAACACGACTCTTAAACTGCTGTCTGGCATCTGCTTGAAAAAGAGTAACCCGCTGAGGTGATGTTTCAATACATCTACCTGTGTACTGTACAACGTATTGGCAAACCGGGGGCGAAACTGTTCTATACAGTGTACATCCCCTGTTGCGGGTTGCAATCCTTTGTAAACAGACGTACAACCCGTTATCAGTAACAGGCTACTTAACAGCAAATACCGCATCAGGGATCGTTATATTCAGTTGTTTATGTAAAAAGCTGATGCTGGTATCATCTCCTCCTGTTTCGTACATCTGTATGGTGGATACAGAGTAATCCTTCTTATCTACCAATAAATGAATAGATTTAAAATACTGCGATAATGCTTTATTTACTGGTGTTAATTCCAGTAAATAGTTCTGCGCATTCTCCAGGATGGTAGTCTTGAAATCTGTATTGTTCAATACATTTCCCTGTACGCAATCTACCGTGATCTTATTGATTTGTTCAAACAGTTTATTGCCTTTAGTGGAAACATGACTTTCCTTCTGGCCGTCTTTTGTTTTGATATCCCTGCCGTTCATCACCAGCAGATAATAAGAAGGCGTGAGGTATTCCATCTTCACCTTATTATCTTTCCTGAACCAGAACTTTCCTTTAGAAATAATTTTATCTGACAGCATGCTCAGGTTTTTCTCCTGTACAAAATCGCACTGTATGGATTGTGTAGCCTGTGATGCTTTTGCAAACTGCTGTTTAAAAGTAGCCGCATCCTGTACTGCTTTGTAACCGGCAGTCTGTGCCTGTGTATGTATCATACAAATGATACAACCCAGTAATAAAATCCATCTACGCATAAGCGGGTATATTTAATAATTTATCAATTCTTTCTATCCGGTAACCTTCTTTACGTATGTGATCAATTAGTACAGGTAATGTCTGCACTGTCACATGCATAGAATCGTGTAATAAGATAACAGCGCCGGGTTTAATGAAAGGTGTAATACGCAGCATCAGTTCTTCCGGTTGTTTTACTACGGTATCGAGTGAACGTATGCTCCATCCTACCGATGTATATTTTCCTTTCTTTACTGCCTTCTTTAAATTAGGATTCGTTACACCATAGGGAGGACGGAAGAAACGGGGTCTTTTGCCGATGGCCCTTTCAATCGTATCATCCGTTAGTTGTAACTCTGCTAACATTTTATCCGCACCAAACATATCAAACCAGAAATGATGGGAATAGCTGTGATTCCCTGCTATATGACCTTCTTCATCCATTCTCCTTAATAAGGATTCATTCCCTGCTATACGGTTACCAATGCAAAAAAAAGCAGCGGGTACGTTCTGTTGCTTTAATATGTCCAGTATCTCCGGTGTATGCTGCAATAAAGGACCATCATCAAAAGTGATAGCGACTACTTTCTCTGTAGTATTACCTTCACATACTACCGGCATAAAAAACCCCGACCGTACATTCATTGCTCCCCATACCAGTGCTCCTGAATAAGGCAAAAATAATAATACAAATATCCACCATGGCACAGAATGCCATTGGTAGCTCACTAACAGCAAAGCTGCCAGGATCACAAACAAAATGATATTTACATTACGATGTGTCAGCATCCCGTTAAAAGTATCAGGGAATGATGTGTTCCCTTATAATGATTATAAATCAGGACCTTCTTTATCTTTTCAGAAGTCTTGCCTTTAAACAAAACATCCGCCGGTATATGTCCTGATGACAATACCTTACATCCTACCCACATGCCAAAAGAGACGGCCGTAGGATATTCCCCGCACAGGTGTTTAAAACAACCCACTGCCTGATCAGGGAACAATGTTCTTTCCACGTGATCATACCATATATCCCCTTCACTATCACCGTTACGTCCTGTAATCAACAAGTCAATATCTTCCTGGGCTATTTCATGTACCGCAAGAAAGGCAATGATATCTGCCGCGATTTCCGCTGTACTTCCCGGTTTGTAAGAGGTAGTTAATCCTGTTAATCTTGCATGACTGTTATCGCCTTTCTCTGTACCCAGTACAAAACAGGCGGCCCCTTCACCGGCAACGGTACCAGGTGTAGCGCTGTGCAGTAATTCATTGTGCGTAACCGGTTCCTTTTTAAAGCGGTTAAAGCGGGAGATAATGTTGAAACTATGCGTGGTCAGTTCATCCATTCCACCCATCAGAATGTGTTTGGATTTCCCCTCTTTCAGTATCATGATACTGTCCAGCAACGCACTCTCAAAAGAAAATCCTTTATGTACAAATGTATTGTTGTAGGCATGACAGCTTAACATTAATGCTATCTGCCCGGCCACGGTATTATGCGTAGATTGTATAAATGAAGTAGGCGTCAGCATTTCTTCCTGCTGATTGATCATTTTGCTGAGAAATACGCCGGTATCATCGAGGCAACCATAGGCTGTACCGGTGATAATAGCGTCCGGCTTTTGCACGCCCGCTTCCTGCAGACTGAGTTTAGCAGCAGCTACACCCATTTTAATGATACGGCTCATACGCCGTATCTGTTTAATGTCTATCCATTGTTTATAATCCGGATCACTTACTTTCAGGCGGGCACCATCATAAGCGGGATTCACAACAGCCGGGAACGGTCCCTCTGCAGCTGTTTCCAGCGGAGACACACAACCTGTTCCCTGTATATAGATACTCATACTTAGCTGATTGAAAATATAAGGCTGGAACAATTACCTCCAAAACCAAATGAATTAGACATCACATGCTGCACCTTGTTGCCTTCTGAAAAAGCTGTTACCGGTGTAAAAGGAACTTCTTTCATCCTGGTGCCAAAATTGGCATTGGGGTAAAGATATCCTTCTCTTACTGCCAGTGCAGAAAACACCGCCTCTATACCACCACTGGCACCCAGTGTATGACCGGTAAATGATTTGGTACTGCTCAGCGGCGGATAATGCGGCGAAAACAGGCGTTCGATTGCCAGTCCTTCCGAAGAATCATTATTCTGTGTTCCGGTACCATGCAGGTTGATATAATCAATCTCTTCCGGTTTCAATCCGCTCATTTCCAGTGCTCCTTTCATAGCAAGGTAATTACCTATGCCATCAGGAGAGGAGGCTGTCTGGTGGTATGCATCATTAGCATTCGCAAAGCCGCTCAGTTTACACCAGGGCGTGCGTATCAATTCCTTTAACTCGTCCTTCACCAGCACCACATAGCCAGCACCTTCGCCCAGGTTCAGTCCTTTGCGGGTATCATCAAACGGGCGGCATGATTCCTGGTCGAGTATCATCAGTGTATTAAATCCATTGAGGGTAAAACGGGTGAGGGCATCCGTACCACCTGCAATCACGATATCCACCATGTTATTCCGGATCAGCCTTGCGCCATACATCAGTGCATTGGCACCGGAAGAACAGGCAGTACTGATAGTGGTAACGTGATGGCGGATTCCCAGCGCATCCGCTACCAGTTCGGTAATGCTGCCACATTCGTGATGGAGTACCTGGTTGAGATGCCCGCTTTGCGGGTCTTGCAGATAATCTGCGAAGAAGTCTTCCGTTTTATCCATCCCACCCACGGTATTGGCGGAAACGAACCCTACCCGATAGTTCCTGAGCTCACCCAGCCCTGTACTGTCCCAGGCTTCCTGGGCAGCAATCTTGCTGAGTAACGCCGTTCTGCTGATATGGGCCGGCATACCTGCGCGGGCAGCAAGTGCAGCATTATCTGCTCTTACTTCCACTACAGGATAAGTACCCCGGTGAGCGGACGACAGGTATTCCATCGTAGCAGCACCGGTAGCCATATTTCTGAAGGCGTCGATACATGCAGGCAGGTTATCCCCGATTCCGCAGATAACGCCGCCACCGCCGATCCATACTTCGCCGGTCATTATTGTTTAGTTTGGTGGGCGGTAATAAATTCTGCCATTGTACGTACAGAACGGAATATTTCAGGGCCCTGATCCGGGTTTGCAATACGGATGTTATAATTCTGTTGCAACAATACGATCAGTTCCAGTGCATCGATAGAATCCAGTCCCAGACCTTCTTTAAATAAAGGCTGATCGTCTCCGATCTCTTCCGGTTTCACTTCCTGCAGGTTCAGTTGCTCTACGATCTGGGCTTTCAGGGCCGCCATCAATTTTTCCATGTCTGTTTATAGTTTATTTTCTTTTTCAACCAGGTGCAAAATTACTTCATATTGCTCGTTCATCACTTCCACCCATCCACAAAGTGCTGCCCCTATTGCATTTTCATCAAACAGCTGCTGCACATAAGACATAACCAGTTCTGTATCAAAATGATCCAAGGTAAAAAAGGCATTCTCTCCTTTAAAACCATGACGGATACTGATCTCTCCCATTACAATGTTAGGCAGGGTATATACGAACAATGCAGGGCTGGGGAATTCCTTTACAGTATCGTAATAGCGCAGGTCTGTATCCAGACTGGCACTCTTATTAGCGAGTATCAGTCCCACTTCTGCCGGCGGGTAATTCAGTGGCTCTTTTAACAGCACTTCTGCCGCCAGCCAGCCCAGTTTGCACAAATGGTCCATCTTATGGAACTTCGGATACTGACCGGAAAAGCGGTCGTACGCTGCCCGCAGGAAATCCTGCAGGTTCAGGTCCTGCGATGCTTCCCATAGCAATTCCCCATTCCGGTAGATGCGGTGTTGCCGGATTATACAACTTGCTGTAATAGATACCTCTCCCAATCGTTTTATTCCTGTTTTAATATTTGTGTTAATTCAATCGTACGGGCCAGGCGTTTCAATGCTGTATCGTGATTTTTCACATACAGGTTGGTCTCGTCCCACACATAGCCGGCCAATACGGAACAGATCTTATTCTTGATAAGGGGGTCCTGATCTGTAGAAAAGAAAATAGTATCCAGCGTACCTTCGTACCAGGCCATCACATAAGAGCGGAAAGTGTTTACTCCCTGCATGGTTGGTTCCATATATTCTTTCTCCCAGTCTACAGGCTCTCCCTTTAATTTGCGTATCACCAGCTTTGCAGCTGTTTGTGCAGATACACAGGCTAAAGTTACGCCAGAAGAGAAAATAGGGTCTAAAAATTCAGTGACGTTACCGGTGAGTACAAATCCATCTCCGTAGAATTTATCTGTTGTAGCCGACCAGGATTCCAGTATCCTTGGTTCAAACACCATCTCTACATCCCGGAAGCGTTCGCGGGTAAAGGGTTCTGCTTCCAGCATGGCGCGGTACTGCTCTTCAGGTGTACCGGGATATTCTGCAAAAAATGACGGATCTCCTACAAAGCCTACAGAGGTAACTCCTGTAGAGAATGGGATGATCCAGATCCATACGCCAGGTTTATGCACCACGGCCGTAATACGGTTAGGCTCATCGTCCATAGAGCGGCGTACATCTACCGTATGCGCAAATAATGCCTTACGGGGTTGCAGATTAGAAGTGCGTTCCAGGTTGAACAGGCGGGGAATTACCCTGCCATAACCACTTCCGTCTACTATAAATTTAGCAGCTATTTCATGTTTGTTGCCCTGCAGGTCTTCTACGGTGGTTACAGAATCCGATCCGTTGAATTTGATGTCTGTAACGGTTGTTTCGTAAGAAACGGACACTCCCATTTTCTCTACGGTATCTGCCAGGGTTTTGTCAAAGTCTGCACGGGTAACCTGCCAGGTCCACGTCCAGCCCTTTGTATGCTGTTCTTTGAAGGTAAAATCACATACTGCTTTGCCTTTTACGAATTTGGCGCCGAACTTTTCCTGGAAACCTTTCTCTTTGATAGCATCAATGAATCCGGCTTCTTCCAGGGCTTCCATGCTGCGGGGTAACAGGCTTTCACCGATAACAAAGCGGGGGAACTTTAGTTTTTCGACAATTTTAACAGTATAACCTGCCTGATGAATAATGGATGCGGCTACAGTTCCGGCAGGACCTGCACCGATTACTAATACATCCACTTTTTCTGTAGTCATAAATTGTAGGTTTAGTTGTAATAGTTGTGGCGTCTACTTTCTTTTACATTGCAGCAATGTGTAACTCAGTCCCATTTGGTTATTTTCATCAACAATTTTCAATCCCGCATGATCAATACACCGGAAAAAATCGTCTGTATGGTACATCTGGCTGTTACCATTGGCCATAGCGGTAAAATACAGGGAGGTCTGTTGCAGGCAGAAAGCAGCTGACTTAAACGGCTGTCTGTCCCAGAAAGGTTCCAGGATATAGATGGTACCGGTGTCTGTGAGTGCATCTCCGCAACGTTTTAAAATGGATACGATCTGTTCTTCAGAGAAGCAGTCCAGGAACTGGCTCATCCAGATGGCATCAAAGCCGGAGGGGAAAGGCAGGCTTTCATCCAGTATGTTGGCTTCATGAAAAGATACACGGTCAGCAACACCGGCATCTTTCACTCTTTGTGATGCAATCTCAATTTCACCCGGTAAATCGAACATGGTTACCTGTACATCTTTATCATGGGCGGTACATGCCAGTGTCCATTTACCGGTGTTACCACCAATGTCCAGCAGTTTGCCGGGTTTATTTTCAAATACGATCTTTAATGCCTGGGGGAATGCGAGATCGGAATAATAGTGATCAAAATCGTACCAGCTTTTGCCGATTTTAGGCGGCAGCAGTGGTAGTCCGGGGTAAATGGTATCCCAGGGGCCCAGTTCTTTTAACCCGGCAGGTTTTCCTTCTATCAGGCTTTCCTGCAGATGGTCCATCCCACGGTAGCAGATGTCCTGGGTAAAGTCCATGTTGATGCGGGTCAGTTTATCATGCAGGATGAAATAGCCTGTTTTGGTAAGGGAATATCTCTTATCGTTCACGATCAGCAATTCCATGCCCAGTCCTGCTTCCATGAGTACACGGGCCGCATAACGGGTTACTTTAACCTTTTCCAGCACTTCTTCGATAGTCAGCCCTTTAGTACCGCTATCGCTGATCACCTGGAGGATGCCCATATCGCGCAGTGCGCGGGTAGCCTGGAATGCGATAGGTGCAAATGCCAGTCTTAATGCGGCTTCCTGTGCCTGTAGTGCTGTCTTTGTTTCTTTTGTAAAAAGCTCCATATTACAATTATCAAGTACCCGTTTATTTGGAAAATACCATGGCAGCATTACATCCGCCAAAGCCCGACACTGTCTTCAAAAAATGTTTCATCTCTTTTTGTATGATCTCACTGCTCACTTTCACCGGCTCACTTACACCCAGTGTTTCAAAACCAAGTGTGGGAATCACTACGTTCTGTTGTAAGGCATGCATGCCTATGATGGCCTCTATTAATCCTGCAGCCCCTAATGTATGCCCGTAATAGCTTTTCAGGCTGTTTACAGGTATGTCCAGCAAGCCTGCCAGTTGTAATGCTTTAGCTTCCATTTCATCATTATACAGTGTAGCTGTACCATGTGCAGAAACAAAACCTATATCATGACTGCTTACCTTACTGCCTTTCATCGCTGCTATCATTGCCTGGCTCAGTTCTGCCCCTGTACGTGAAGGGCCGGAAATATGATTCGCATCATTACTCACAGCCCCCGCTCCTACCAGGATGGCATTTGCAGGAATGTATGCTTCTTTACAGGTTAAGATCACGGTGCCTGCACCTTCTCCCAGTGTAACTCCTTTCCTGGCAGCATCAAACGGACGGCAGGGATCACTGCTCACTGCCTGAAACGACTGAAAACCTGATAGCACAAACTGAGTGACTACATCTGCACCCGTTACCACCGCATGATCATAACGTCCGGATAAGATTAACCTGCGGGCCGTTAATATGGCCAGCAGTCCTGAAATACAGGCATTGCTTATTACAATAGGGTCTTGTTTATAATTAAAATAGTCCGCTACTTTTTTAGCTGTGTTAAATAGCTCCATTTCCTGCAGGGGAACACCAGACGGACTTTGTTCCAGTAGTTCAATATTCCCTTTTGTAGTAGATATTATAAATGCTGTACGTCCGTCAGTGATATCTATAGCTGTTCTGTCCAGTGCATTTTCCACAGATAAGATCAGTAGTTGCTCAAATTTCGTATAGCTGTCCAGAACCTCCTCATTCCAATATCCTTCCAGTTGACCGGGTTGCAGCATAGCCGCATAAAAGGGCTGTGCATACAATGCTTTGTTATCCTGCAATTCTATTCCACTTTGTCCCCTGGAAACATTGGAAAAGTTCTCTTCGGTAGTTCTACCTAAAGGAGATAAAATATTGTCCGCAACTACATACACACTTTTCATCTTCTTTTCACATTAATTGGAGGAGGTGTTAATCCGTGTTTTGTTTTCCATGCTTCAAAAAATGGAGGGATCGTCAGTTGCAAAGTAGATGTAGCTACATCCAGGAATACCTGTAAAGAGCTGCCTTCTGCCACCAGTTCTCCCGTTGCTGCATTAAAGAGTGTGTATTCAAAACTGATCTTTGCTGCCGCAGTATTAATATATTTTGTTTCCACAATTACACGGTCGCCATAACGTAATGAGCGTTTATAATTGCATTGCACATTTACAACAGGAACTGTATATCCTTCCTTGTAGATATCCAGGTAACGCAAGCCGTATTTTTCACCGAAAGCCTCTCTCCCGTCTTCAAAATAACGCACATAATGGCCGTGCCATACTATCCCAAGCGGATCAGCTTCATTAAACTTTACCAGTATATTGGCACTCTCGGTTAATACAGGGCTCATGTTTATGTTTTATAAGACGCCGGCTAAAACTGCCGGTTATGCCTTTTTCACTCCCTTTTTTGCCTTGGGAGGTTTCGTTGTTTTCAATGTATCTGCCGTTTTCTTAGGCGCATCCACCAGCTCTTCCTTTACATCAGGAGCCGCCAATGCGTCCTTCTTCCAATCGGAATAATCATCTTTATCTATTGAATGTAATACTTTGTATACTGTATATGCCCAATAGTTACGGAAACCGAATCCCTGTGCTTTACCTGTCATACGTTCAGTAAACAGTACTTTTTTATTGGACAGGTTCAGTAGTGTAACGTACATGGTAGCTTCCTTATTGGTCTTACTCATGCCATCCATGATAAATACCAGTCCTATCCCTTTCTTTCCATTCAGATCATATGACTTCACATGTTTTGCAATATCAACTATTTTAATGCTATCCTTTTCCATTGCCGCCACATCATCAACTTTCAATGTTTCTGTGTTCATGGCCGCATTCAGCTTATTCACGGTAGTTAATTCGCTGATAACATGGCTTCTTCTGAAAGAACCTGCTATATCATATTTCTTCTGTTCATTTATGATCACATTGTTGATCTCTTCAAACTTATCGCGCATCTGGCTGGCGATAGCTGTTTCTCCCTGAACTTTAGACAGTGAAAAGTCTACCCCGAGGTAAGTAAGCGGAATAGTGTCACTTTTATAAAATTCTTTAAGGGTTTGTGCCTGGGTAGCCAGACTTAATACCAGCAATGAAAAGAAACAATACATGTGTCTTTTAAAATACATCATAAAAATCGGGGGTTTATGGGTTTATGAAAATCTTTAGTTCGCATTGCGCCATCAGTTTCCCATCCAGCATTACCTTAGCAGCTACCATGGTGGCATTGAACACCTGGCTTTGGATTTCGGTAATTGTTTCGATGAATGAGTCGGCCGGCGGCAGTTCAAATACTTCAAAATCTTTCACGGCTCCGATAAAGCCAATAGGTACGGGTGTATTTTCTTGTTGGGCAACATAACCTACTCTGGCCGCAGCTGTCTGCGCCATATTTTCAAGTAAGCCGGGAGGCATGAGCTTATTATCTTCCACAAACAGGTTATCAGCTGCAATGTGCAGACCGGTGCGGGTAATATTATCTTTCACTTCCAGCAGGCCGCTGATCATCACAACAGGTGGACGTTGAGGAATATATTCTGTAATGTTGTTGGTGTGGATGAACATAATCAGTTTATTTTGGATGGGACGTGTCCCAGAAATCGTAATAATTAAACCACTGCTCAGGATATTTCCTCACAATCGCTTCCATTTCTTCCACAAAATCCTGTGCTGCCAGTTCTACCCCCTGCCGGCGACGGCCGTTGTATTCTTTTGGCTTTGTGGCGTACAAATGGTAATGCGTACCGGATTCCTTACAGGCGAACACCAGTGATACCGGTACACGGAATGTAGCAGCCAGCAAAAACGGGCCTGCCGGAAACTTAGCATCCTGTCCCAGAAATGGTATTGTTACTGTTTTATTCCCTTCCAGAAAGCGATCTGCATGCATGCACACCAGTTCCTGTTTGTTCAGGGCATCATTAATGGCGTAAATGTGCGATAAATCATCCTTAATAACAATAATATTCACATTCCTTTCTCCTGTAATAGACGACAAATATTTTTTGACGCGTTCATGTTCTCCATCGAACATCACAATATTAATCTTTGTCTCCAGCCGCTGGAACAGGTGCCCCGCTACTTCCCAGTTCCCCACATGGGCACTGAGCATGATGCCGCCCTTGCCCGCAGCTGTTATTTCACGCAGATAGGCTTCTCCTTCAAATTCAAAAGTGAATTTGTTGGACATGCCGGCCATAACAACGACCTTATCTATCAGTACTTGTCCGAATATGTAGTAATTCCTGTATACACTGTATAAGGATTTCCACCAGCCGTACCCGACTTTTGTATGAAAGTATTGAAAAATGGGGCGTGAAGAACTATAAGAAAACAAAAAGTAGTATCCCGCCGCAAATCTTAACAATATATATGCGGGCATTATTCCTCCGTAACGCAGAATCCAAATGAAAATACTGTATCCTAGTTTGTTCCCCTTGGATTTCCCTTTCCAGGAAGACATTATACCAGTTCTTTTTGTTTTACACGATTGCCTACGTATTCGTAGAAGTCCTGAAATGTAATAATTGACTGGAAATCTTCGGGGTTAACCTTGAAACCGAAGTTATTTTCAATAACAACTACCAGATCTATATAATCAAGGCTATCCAGATCAAGTACGATCTTGAGGTTGGCTTCCGGCTTTATATCCTCCAGATTAGCTTCAAATTCCTCTACAAGGAAAGTGTTTGTGGTCAGTATGATCTCGTTCTTCTCCATAATAAATGTAACTCTGAGATATAGGTTGAAACAAAATTGTTAGTTAAAATAATCAGGCTGATTAATTATAAAAATGCTGTGACATTACCTGCGCCCTGTATCCCCTTAAATGATCCTTTAACTTTAACCAGAGCCCGCCAGGTCAATACGTTATGATGATTATTCCGCTCAAAGTTAATAAATATCCCGGCAGTTAAGAGCATAATATGGCCCTGCAAAACATGTTGAGGTGATAATTCTCTAAAGTGTTGACAGTTAATTAATTATTTATTATCCCATTTACGGACGATGAGAGATGAATTGGTACCCCCAAAGCCAAAAGAGTTAGACAAAAATATATTAAAATCTTTATTAATAGTAGAATTTGTAATATTTAATCTCGCAGCAGCACCGTCTGGGTTCTCCAGGTTGATATTAGGAGCTATAAACCCATTCTGCATCATCAGCATAGAGTAAACGATCTCACTGGCACCTGCCATCCAGCATTCATGGCCGGTCATTGACTTGGTAGAACTGATATAAGGCTTGGATTCTCCGAACACGAGGTCCAGCGCAGCCGCCTCACTGGCATCACCTGCCTGGGTACTGGTAGCATGTGCATTAATATATTCGATATCACGCGCCTGCAGTCCTGAATCCTGCAAAGCAATTTGCAGGGAACGCACCGGACCATCTATAGTAGGGTTGGAAATATGTGCCCCATTAGAAGAAAAACCGTAACCTATCACCTCTCCCAGGATCTTCGCACCTCTGTGCTGTGCAGATTCCAGGCTTTCCAGGATCACGGTAGCAGCACCGCCACTTGGCACAAGCCCGTCACGGTCGCGGTCAAACGGACGGCTGGCTTTTGCAGGATCGGATTCTCTTACAGAGAAAGCAGCGATCGCATCGAAGTTACCCATGGAGTAAACGTTCACTTCCTGGGCGCCTCCGCAAATTACACAGTCCTGCATCCCGTTACGGATAAAGGTATATCCCAGGCCAATGGCGTGGGAACCGCTTGCACAGGCCGCGCTTACGCTGAAGTTAATTCCGCGCAGCTTAAAGATAGTAGCCAGGTTCATGTTCACGGTGGAGTTCATCGTCTGGAATACAGAACCCGATCCCACCATCATGGTATCTTTCTTTTCCCGCATGATATCAGTCGCCTCTATCACCGGTTTGGAGGAGCTGTCATTCCCAAACAGCAAACCCACCTCTGTTTTTTCAATATAATCCGGGTCGATACCTGCCTGCGTCATCGCATCGCGGGTACTCATATATGCAAATTCCGCCTGTTCCGGCATCATCATCCGCGCACGGCGATCTAACAGTCCTTTCAGTTCGGGCCTGTCTACAAAACCGGTTAAACCGGACCGGTAGCCATAGGCTTTCCTGGCCGGGTCCAGTATGATACCAGATTTCCCTTTGTACAATGAATCCCTTACATCCTCCAGGCTTTTGCCTATGCAGGAATAGATCCCCAAGCCAGTGATCACTACTCTCTTCATATCATTAAGTGTATAGTCCTCCGTTGATTGACAATATTTCTCCCGTAATATAAGCGGAAGCTTTTGAGGCAAAGAAAGCAACTGCTTCTGCTACTTCTTCCGGTGTACCAAAACGATTCATAGGCACCTGTGCAGCCAGTTCTTTCTCGTTCAGGTCTGCTGTCATATCTGTTCTGATAAATCCGGGCGCTACTGCATTTACCGTTACACCCCGTTTGGCGACTTCCTGAGCCAGTGCTTTAGTAGCACCAATTACACCTGCTTTGGCTGCAGAGTAATTCGTTTGTCCCGGCATCCCTTTGATACCGGATAAGGATACAATATTGATGATACGCCCGTAACGCTTCAACAGCATATTGTTCAATACCTGTTTGGTTACATAGAAGAATCCATCCAAACTGCTATTTAGTACATTTCTCCATTGTGTACTGTTCATCCAGAACAGCAGATTATCTTCCCGGATACCGGCATTATTCACCAGTACCTCTACCTGTTTCTCTTTATTATTCTCTATCCAGGCACCTAACACCGCCTGTACTTCCTGTTCATTTCCTACATCAAATTTCAGGATCTCCCCATTACTTCCTTTTGCACGCACAGCTTCCAGCGTTTCGTTGGCAGCTGCTTCATTACCCTTATAATTGATAAGTACATAATATCCCAGCTCCGCCATTTTGATACATATCGCCCTGCCTATTCCCCTGGAGCCTCCTGTTATTAAAGCACATTTCATATAAATACTATTTCCGGTTCATGTGTCTGCAGATATTCTTTTATTCTTTTGGCATCTTTATATTTAGGGCTATCCTCAATAAATTTAGGGAAAATAGCTCTTACTTCACTGTAGATCCTGTGTGAGAAGCTGGAGAGCTTATCCTGGCAATTCAGATAATCTACTGCCTGCAACATTGTCATCACCTGTATAGCCAGTACTTCAAACGTATTGTCAATAACACGCTGTGTCATCAATGCTGCATTACATCCCATGCTCACAATATCCTGGTTATCATTGTTATTCGGGATACTGTGTACATACATCGGGAAAGATAATGTCTGGTTCTCTGCTACCGTTGAAGTAGCGGTGAACTGTATACCCTGCATACCAAAGTTAAAGCCCAGTTTACCCAGGTTCATGAATGGCGGGAATTTGTGGTTCAGCTTATCATTCATCAGGTAGTTGAGTTGTCTTTCAGACAACATTGACAGCTTTGTGATGGCGATCTTCACCTTATCCATTTCCAGGGAGATATAATCGCCGTGGAAGTTACCTCCATGAAAAACATTCTTGTGGTGATGGTCTACTACGGGGTTATCACTCACTGAATTCAATTCCTGTACTACTATTTTTTCTGCCTGTACCAGCGTATCGTACACAGGGCCTAATACCTGCGGAACACAACGTAAGGAGTAATATTCCTGTACTTTATCTTTAAAGATCTCTTCTTCCAGTTCTTTGTAGAAGTGATCGGGACGATGACGGACCATTTTACTGTCTTTCAGCACGTGGCGCATAGCTGCCGCCACTTTATTCTGTCCTTCATGCAGTTTCACTACATTCAGTTCATGCGATAAATGATCGTCAAATGCTTCTACCACTTCATTGATCATTGCAGAAAGGATGCAGCTCCAGTCCAGCAGTTTCTTTGCCTGTATAATGTTCACCAGCCCTATGCCTGTCATGGCAGATGTACCGTTGATCACAGCCAGTCCTTCACGCACATGTACGCTCATTGGCGTGATGCCCAGTTTTGCAAATACTTCCGCAGTAGGCTGTAATTTATCCTCGTACACTACTTCTCCTTCACCGATCAATACTAAACCCAGGTGCGCCAGTTGGACGAGGTCTCCGCTTGCCCCTACACCGCCGTGTTCATAGATACAGGGGTATACGTTTTTATTGATAAGGTCTTTGAGTAAGGTTACTACTTCCACATGTACGCCGGAATGTGCCTGCATAAAACTGCTTAAGCGGGCTATCATCAGGGCTTTAGTGAGGACCGGAGGTAAGTACTTCCCTGCTCCGGAGCTATGACTGCGGATCAGGTTATATTGTAACTGGTGTGTATCGTCTTCGCTGATCCGGTATTGTGCCATTGGCCCGAACCCGGTATTAATGCCATAGATCAGTTTCTTGGCTGAGAATTTCTGCAGGAACAGAAAATTCTCTTCAACCTGTTGTACGGCTGCTTTATCCAGACTTAATTCTTCCCCGCCAAATAATACCCGGTACACTTCTTCCAGTGAAAGTACCTTACTTCCTAAAACGACCATTATTTTAAATTATAATATTTAAATATGTGAAAAAGCTCTCAAAATTAGCAAATTCTAATTAAGAACATAATATAGGTTATTGCATTATCCTTCTTCGACCCCAGGTTCGGGTGCTTCCACCAATACTTTATCGATACGATGGGCATCCATATCAACTATTTCGAAAGTAAATCCTCGCCACTCGAACTTCTCTCCTATTTTAGGTATATGTTCCTGGTGATGGAGGATAAAGCCTGCCATTGTATCAAATTCCTGCTCAAACTCGGCCATCCAGTCTTCCCTGTCGAAACGGCTGAGGAAATCGTAAAAAGGGATCTGCCCATCTACGAGGTAAGAGCCATCCTCACGTCTTACAATTTCATAATCATCGTCCTGACCTGTTTCCGGCATATCGCCTACGATAGCTTCCAGGATATCATTCAGAGTGATCATGCCCAGGAATGTTCCATATTCATCGACGATAAACGCAGCATGACTCTGCGTTTCCTTGAATTTTTCCAGTACCTGGTAAGCGGAGTTGTTCTCCGGGATAAAGAGAGGTTTCTTTATGATCGGTTCCAGTGTGTAATTGTTGCTGGCTGCAGCCAGGTAGAGGTCTTTAATAGATACGATACCCAATATTTTATCTATCTGACCGTCGCATACGGGGTAAACAGAGTGTACGCTCTCAAAAATCTTATCTCTTAAAATCTCTTTCTGATCGGTCATATCCAGCCATACGATATCCGTACGGTGGGTCATGAGAGAGGTGATGTTACGGTCTCCCAGGTGGAAAACACGTTCAATGATCTCCTGTTCTGTTTCTTCAATAGCCCCGGAACTTGTTCCTTCATTGATCATCGCCTTGATCTCTTCTTCCGTGACATTATTGTTATCTGAAGGCTGTAGTTTAAACAAGCTTACCAGCAGGTTCGTTGAGATAGTGAGTAACCAGATAAAGGGTGAAGTGAGCCTGGAGAGCCAGAGCATAGGCGCTGCCAGATGCCTGGAAATAGCTTCCGGACGGGCAACACCCAGGCGTTTAGGCACCAGTTCCCCCAGTACAATAGTGAAGTAAGTGATCACCAGCACCATGATACCGGTGGCTATACCATGACTGTAAGGCGCCAGGTATTGTACCTGTGCCACTATATCTATCAGTTCCATTCTCCAGGTTGCGCCGGAGTAGATACCTATTAAAATACTGATGAGCGTAATACCTATCTGAACAGTGGATAAAAATCTGTCAGGATTATTAGCCAGTTTGAGCGCTGTTTTTGCCTTTTCATCGCCTTTGTTGGCCAGGAATTCCAGCCTCGCTTTGCGGGCCGATTCCATGGCACTCTCAGACATTGAGAACAAGCCATTTAATAAAATAAGGACGAGGATAATGACGACGACTTCCATGATATAAAGGCTAAAATAAAGAATTATTCAAATATTAAGGTAAGAAATGCTAAAAGCAGTCCTGCTGAAATAGCCAATACCTTACGGTAGCTCAATTCATGGTGTTTGGTGCCGCTCTCATAAAATATGGTGGTGGATATATGCAGAAAGGCCCCGATGACGAGCGCTACCACATATGTAAGGATGTGTTCCATCTGTGCCGAATGGCTGCCTGCTTCAGCGGCAAGCACCGCAGCCAGTGGTGTTACAAGCGAAAAGATAAGCAAGATCCGCCATAATTTCATTCCTTTCTGATGAGAATGAAGCATTACTGTCATCAGCGTTAACGCTTCCGGCAGTTTATGGGCGGCTACTCCTATGACCAGGGAAGACATAGAAGCGCTGTCATTAAAATGGAATCCCAGCGGGATACCTTCCATGAAAGCGTGTATGGATAATCCCAGCAGCAAAGGAGCTATAGCCACATGATGATGATGATCGTTCTGAGGCACATGTGTATGTCCGTGTTCCGTACCATGTGACAACTGTGCTAAAGCTACCTGGAAAAAGAAACCGATTACAATGTAGATGCCGGCACTAGGCCCCAGATCATGGAATACTTCCGGCAGCAGGTGCATGATAGTGATCCCGAAAAGGCAGGCACCGGTAAAGCCCAGCAGGTAAAGAGGCAGGTTGGGATGTATCCGCCTGACCACCATTGGAATGATGCCACCCCCAAGGGTTGCAAGAAATATAATTATTAAGTAAATCCAGTTCATGGTGTTAGTTCATGTTCCAGCCTGATACGGCGCTGAAAGAACCCGCCGCTCAATAGCCCAATAAATATGCCGAGTACCGCACCGCCGGCAACATCCAGCGGATAATGCACGCCCACATATACCTGGGAATAGCTGATCATAAAAGCCCAGAGGATGAATAGAGAAGCATACCATTGGGAAATATGCCTGAATGAGAGAAAACAAAAAGTACCTAATGCGAAATGGTTGGCAGCATGATTAGAGGTAAAACTACCACTGCCCGGACAATATGTCACAAGTACCCTTACGTAATGTTGTAATAGAGGATCACGGCAGGGTCTTACACGGCCTATCCAGTCTTTGATGTGTGAACTTGACTGGTCTGCCAATCCGAAAGTGATGAGGAAGAATGCGATCCACCAGAATCCTCTCCATTTATAATTGATAGTGACAAAGAGGAACAGGAACAGGTATAAAGGCGCCCATACGAAAGGTTCCCTCAACCAGGGAACGATAACATCCGTTAATGGAGTGTGCCATTGGCCATTGATTTTAAAAAAGAGTTTAAGGTCCAGACGAAGCAGTTTCTCCAGCATGGCTATGGTTTTGTAGCTATAATGATCAGTCGTGGTGAAGTCTGTTCATCGTAGTTATTAAATTGGTAGTCTCCAAAGATCTGTACTATTTCTAATCCCTGACGGGCAAACATCTCTTCAAAATCCTCCTTCGTATATGCATTTACGCTTTCCGTAAAGCATGCCCGCTGTTTCCTGGACTGGTCCAGGATGTCGATCTGTTTCAGGAATTTATGGTCTACGACTTCCCGCTGGATATCAAATAATATATTCTCTTTCTTTTTAGATTCTTCCGGTACCAGGTGAGCAGCCACATAGGAGCTGTTCAGGTAATCGAGTACCAGGGTACCGCCTTGTTTCAGGGCATTCTTGAGTGTACGCAAGGCATTTTCATTCTCACGTTGTGTATCAAAATAACCGAAACTGGTAAAGAAGTTAAAGACAAAGTCGAAGTAATTGACCCTGAAAGGAAGGCGCATATCGTGCTGAAAAAAGCTCAGATGGTCATTTTCCATCTTTTTGGCGATGCTGATACTCTGTATAGAGAGGTCTATCCCGGTAACAGTATATCCTTTATCTGCCAGGTATTTTGAATGACGGCCGCGGCCACAGGCTACATCCAGCATGGTGGCACCTGCAGCGGGGTGCAGGTACTCCAGGAGATGATCTATGAAAGATGCTGCTTCCTGACTATCCCGGTTATTATATAACAGGTGATAATAAGGAGAATTAAACCAGTCTTTAAACCAATGTTTTTGTACTTCCACGTCAATCTCTTTATAAACTTCCATGCTTTGTAAGGAATGCGCCCTATTTCTTATTATTAAACATCAAATATCGGGTGCTTTCGTAAAATGCACGCGTTAAATTATCGAGCGCCTTTGCCGTATCCGGTTGTTGCAGCTTTATATTTTTTAATGGGTCTCCCTGAAGGTCATACAAAGCAGATTCCTGCGTTGCATAATTAATTTCATACTGGTATCTGTCCCCCATTATGGCGATATATGTCTGCATATTCTTCACAAAAGTACTAAAAGCATAGCGACCTGCACGGGAAGAATCCAGCATGTTCTGTCCCAGCGTATAGTTTTTCACCGGCATACCCACCATGGTAGCCAATGTAGGGTATACATCCACCAGGCTGGTGGTCTGTTTCACTACTGCCGGCTGCACATTACCGGGGCTATAGATAAAACAGGTAGTATGTACTCCACCACTGCCCAGTTCATATTCCGGTGTAGGCATGAAGTGATAAGGATTCAGCGAACAGTTATGGTCGCCAAACATAATGAATATAGTATTTTCCAGGTACCCCCCTTTCCTGGCCAGGTCTATCAGGTGCCCCACGTTGTAATCCTCATAACGTAAAGCATTAAACTGATCTATGGAAATGAAGCCCGCTTGTTTGAACTTCTCCATATCTATATCCTTTTCAGTAACCTTTTTAAAGTCGCCCGAGCCGGCTGTAGTAGTATAAGGAGGGTGATTATCTGCCAGTTGCAGGAAAGCAATGAAAGGTTTATTACGGTGATGAGCATCTCTGAAAATCTGATCAGCCTCTGATACCAGGTCGTAATCAGATACGCCCCATACATCTGCTTTCGGAGACTTATAATATCCTTCTTCAAAGATCTTCACTCCTTCCACATTACTGGTAAATATCGCACGGATGTTTGCCCAGTTGGTATTACCACCCAGCAGATAGTATTTTTCATATCCATGGAACTGGTCCATCACTATTCGCTGGTCCACCATCTTGGGGTGACGGGAAGCGGTGTTGGCCATTGCGATATCTGGCAGCCCTGTTGTAACACCGTATACCGTTCTGGCCGTACTGATAGCTGGCACATAGAAATGCGTGAACAGGATACCACTGTCCGAAATGCTCTTCATATTTGGAGTAGCCTGCATAGGATTGCCGTACATACTGGTTATACAGGCACCTGTAGATTCCAGCATTACCAGCACCACATTCATTTTCCGTTTAGAGGGATCTGCAGCTATCGTCCTTACAAAATTCAGCTTATCCACATCCGGACTGTCCACGGCCAGGTATTTCGCTATCACGGGATAATACTCCTTCGTCTTTTTCAGATCGTAGGTATCATTTCTAACGGACAGGTTGGATACCAGGTATAAGATAGGATTGAGTGCAAGACTTGTAATCCCGTTATCGCGGGAGAACATCGCCTGGCTCCAGCGCAGCGGGAAATAAGCGAAGTTACCATAGATGCCGGCGGCGAAAAGCAGCACCACTGAAGTGGCCCATCCTGCAAAACGCCAGTTGGAGATCTTCTTAGGTGGCTGATTGGCCAGTCTGCGGTAAGTAGTGGTGAGCATTCTGCTAACCAGGAACAGGAACAGCAGCAGGCCGATGAAAGCCCTTATTACGGGGTAGGTCTGCCATAGCATGGCGGCAGTATCCCCCCTTTCGCCACTTAACAGGAAGCGGGAAATATTCGGATCTATACGCAGGGACAGGTAGGCATAATGACCGAGGTCCAGGGCATATAATAATATAAGTACAAAGTATATAATAAAGAAGTACCAGAAAGCGATCCTGCGAAGGAAGGTCTTCTGAAAGAACCCGTTCCGCCATATCAGTGTAATGAGCAGAATTGGTACCATCAGGATCAGGGTAAGACGCAAGTCGAACTTCAATCCAATATACCAGGCCTTCAGAACAGGCGATGTACCTGTTACGGTGGTTTTAAAGAAGAAGAAGTAGAATACCAGGCGGAATATTACAGAAAAAAGGAATAGGTATGATGCCTGCAAAATAACGTAACGAATATACCGTGGTATATTCTTCCAAGTGTATTTCATGTAAAGAGCAACTGTTTTAGATCAAATCCGTTTAAAAACATAACAAAAATTTAAACGTGGCTGCAAATATACCAAATTCCACTTCTATCAAAAGGGGTAAAAGAACTTAAAATCATATATATACTATTGAATTTTACCTGGCAGGGCATTTGAGGGAGTATAAGAACTCAGTGTCTCAGTTTGGATATTTATGTTTGGCAGAGTTTGAATATTATGTTTTGGCAGATGTTGTACTGCATAAATACACTGCATCTGACTGTTTAATTCCCTGATTTAGCTTAGAATATAGGTTCAGGATCTGTTTTTCAATTTAACTTCACCTGATATTCACGTCAGATAAGGCGTATTTATGCTGTACAACATCTGGCGCGAAGATTAAACTGAAACACCACCGAAATATCGAATTTTTCTTTTGGGAATAGTCAGTTTATATTTGCCCTTCCTTTAAAATTGAAAAATCGTGGCACTGATCAAATCAATTTCCGGTATTCGCGGAACTATTGGAGGCAAGCCCGGCGAGGGACTCTCCCCCCTTGATGTTGTTAAATTTACAGCTGCTTACGGCACCTGGCTGACACAGCAATCCGACAATAAAAAAGTAGTTATCGGGCGTGACGGGCGTATTTCCGGAGAAATGGTGAAACAATTAGTAGTAGCAACACTCAACGGCCTTGGCCTGGATGTGGTTGATCTGGACCTCTCTACCACTCCGACTGTGGAGATAGCAGTAAAGATGGAAAACGCCGCAGGGGGTATCATCCTTACTGCCAGTCATAATCCTAAAGAATGGAATGCCCTGAAACTGCTGAACAGTGAAGGGGAATTCATCTCCGGTGAAGAAGGAGCCCTCTTACTGGACATTGCAGCGCGGGAAGACTTCGTTTTTGCAGACGTTTCCAAACTGGGCACTTACCGTAAAGACAACAGTTACCTGCAGAAACACATAGACCTGGTAGTCAATTACCCGCTGGTGGACGTACCGGCTATTAAAGCCCGTAACTTTAAAGTAGTACTGGATGCGGTAAACTCTACCGGCGCCATCTTTATCCCTGCCCTGCTCAAAGCGCTGGGTGTAGAGGAGGTAACCGTATTATTTGATGAGGTGAACGGTAAATTCAGTCATAATCCGGAACCATTACCGGAGAACCTGACAGCCCTCAGCAATGAAGTGAATAAGGCCAATGCCGACCTGGGCATAGCTGTAGATCCGGATGTTGACCGCCTTTGCTTCGTTTGCGAAGATGGCAGCATGTTTGGCGAAGAATATACCCTGGTAGCGGTAGCGGATTATATATTAAAGACCCGGAAAGGAAATACTGTTTCCAACCTCTCTTCTACCCAGGCACTGAAAGACATTACTCTCAAAAATGGCGGGGAATACCATCCTTCTGCTGTAGGAGAAGTAAATGTAGTGCGTAAAATGAAGGAAGTAAATGCGGTAATCGGAGGAGAAGGTAACGGCGGTATCATCGTTCCTGATCTTCACTATGGCCGTGATGCGCTCATTGGTATTGGATTGTTCCTGAGCCACCTGGCTCACAGCAAAAAGAATCTGAAAGCATTGCGTAACAGTTATCCCGACTATTTCATTTCCAAGAATAAAATAGAACTGGACAAGGGAGTGGATGTAAAAGATATCTTTGAAAAGATCAAAGGAAAATACAAAAATCAGCCACTGAACACAGAAGATGGTCTGAAAATAGAGTTTGAGAAAGATTGGGTACACTTACGTACTTCCAATACAGAACCTATTATCAGGATCTATGCGGAGAGCCAGAATGAGACGACGGCGGATAATATCGCCAAGAGGATCATGCAGGATATCCGTGAGTTTATGCATTGATAATCAATATTTTTAAATAAAATGGCGGATACATCATTTGTATCCGCCATTTTTGTTTTATGAAGCGTAGATCGCCAGGTGTTATTGAGCAATAAATACACTGCATCTGACTGTTTAGTTCCCTGATATAGGTTTTGAATATGAGCCGGGGATTTGTTTTTCAATTTAACTTCACCTGATAGTCACGTCAGATAAGGTATTTTATTGCTCAATAACACCCGGCACGAAGATGATGTAATCAAACTTAGGCATGACCCGTTTTAGCGTTATTTTCAAAAAAAGTTGGACATTTGTGTCCGCCAACGGGCTTTTATTTTATATCAAAAACCACCAACCACCTTGAAAAGAATATACTTTGACAATGCAGCTACTACGCCGCTGGATAAAGACGTCCTGGATGTGATGCTGCCTTATATGACCGAAAAGTTCGGGAACCCGTCTTCTATTTATTCATATGGCCGCGAAACACGCCTGGCCATTGAAACGGCACGTAAGTCAGTTGCGAAAATCCTGAACGCCAATCCCGGAGAGATCTTCTTCACTTCCGGGGGCACAGAAAGCAGCAATACTGCTATTGCTGCGGCTATCCACAACCTGGGTTGCCGTCATATCATCTCTTCTGAAATAGAGCATCACGCTACCCTGCATACCGTAGAACACCTGCATTCCAAAGAGCATGTGAAACTGAGCAATGTACGCCTGCTGGCAGACGGACATGTGGACCTGGCACATCTGCGTGAATTACTGGCCGGCTCCAAAGAGAGATGCCTGGTAACACTCATGCATGCAAACAACGAGATCGGCAACCTGCTGGACATACATGCGGTAGGTAACCTCTGCAAAGAATTCGATGCTATCTTCCATTCCGATACAGTGCAAACGGTTGGTCATTACCCTTTCGACCTGCGCAATACACCTGTACATTTCATCAACGGTGCAGGACACAAATTCCATGGTCCCAAAGGCGTGGGCATCCTCTATGTAAATGAGAACGTGAAAATCACGCCTCTTATACAGGGCGGTTCCCAGGAGCGTAATATGCGTGCGGGAACAGAGAACCTCTATGGTATCGTTGGTTTTGCCAAAGCGCTGGAACTCGCAACTACTCATTATGAAGAGTATAGCAAATACATCAACGACCTGCGTATGTACATGGCAGAACAGTTACAGAAACATATTCCGGGTATAAGTTTTAACGGAGACCTGTATGGCCGTAGCCTCTACACAGTACTGAACGTGTCTTTCCCTAAAACAGAAAAGAGTGAGATGTTGTTATTTAACCTGGACATCAATGGTATCTGCGCCTCCGGTGGCAGTGCCTGTACATCCGGCGCAGATCTGGGCTCTCATGTGATCCGCGCCATTTCCAGCAACCCTAACCATATAGCAGTAAGGTTCTCTTTCAGTAAGAATAATACGAAAGAAGAAGTAGATGAAGTAGTCACTAAGTTGAAAGATATTATATAATATGGGGTGCCGGATTTTATGCCGGTGGTTTAAAAAAGAGGCTGACTAAAAGTAAAGTGAAGGCGCTGAGAATTGCATAAACGCAGTTTCATATTCACCACCTACCCCGAGAGGGAGTATTCTTTTTAGTCAGCCTTTTTTTAGTAGCTTTTTGAGGATACCTGATGTAGACTGATACCCGTTTAGGCCATCCTCAAGCCTAATTTTTATTTTGTCCTCTTTTCCTTTCTATGAGTTTCCTTTCTATGAGTTTCCTATTTATTAGTTTCTGTTTTATGAGTTTCTGTTGATCACATCATAAAACTTCTCTCTATACCCGTCACTGATCGGAATAGACTGATTGGCAATCATTACCGTATTCTTCTCCACAGAATTGATCTTATTCAGAGAAACAACATAAGACCTATGCACCCGGATAAACTTGTCTGATGGTAACCTGGTCTCAAATGATTTCAGGCTGCGCAATGTCAATACCGGCTGATAAGGAGTATAGATCTTGGTATAATCTTTCAATGCCTCTATAAAGAGGATATCTTCCAGATTGATCTTAATAATCTTGTATTCTGTTTTAATAAAGATGTAGTCATTTACATGATTATTGCTGCTATCGCCATTCTTCTGCTGGGACATTGTCCTCAGTTCCAATGCTTTGGTAGCTGCCCGGAGGAAACGTTCAAAGGGAACAGGTTTAAGCAGGTAGTCGACTACTTCCAGGTCAAATCCTTCCAGCGCATACTCTCCATATGCCGTGGTAAATACCACCATAGGAGGATATTTGAGCGATTTCATGAATTGAATACCAGTAATATCAGGCATCTTGATATCCAGGAAAAGCAGATCTACTTTTTCTTCCTGTAAGAAACGCAAAGCTTCCGCCGCATTTTCGAACGTACCTACCAGCTGAAGAAAGGGGACTTTCTTTGCAAAATCAGTAATTATTTCCAATGCCAGTGGTTCATCGTCCACTGCTATACACCTGATCATTTTTCAACACTATTTTAAGATCAACAATAAATTGGTTATCAGCTTCTGTTATTTCTAATTCGTGGTCTTCAGTGTAGAGCAGTTCCAGTCTTTTGCGCACGTTCTGTAACCCTATCCCCCCTTTTTCTGCCACCCGTTGCCGGAAAAGGCTGTTTTCTACTACCAGTCGTACCTGGTTTTTCTCAATGGCCACTGCGATGGCAATAAAAGAAGGCTCGGCATAGCTGATCCCGTGCTTAAATGCATTCTCTACGAATGGCACCAGTAGCATGGGCTCTATCCGCAGTCCTATCGGGTTCCCCTGTACCGCATAGTCTACCACGATATCGTCCGGCATTCTTAAACGTTGGATATCAATGTAATCTTCCAGGTATTGCAGTTCCTGTTGCAATTGCACTTTGTCTTCATTCGATTCATAAATCATATAGCGCATAATGGTAGACAGCTTTACAATTGCATGTTCCGTTTGTGCAGAATGTTTATGTGCAAGTGAATAAATAGTATTTAGACAGTTAAAAAGGAAGTGAGGATTAATCTGTGACTTTAAAAATTTTAATTCGGCATTCAGGTTCTCCACTTTCAGTGCTTCCCGCTGTTGTTCACTCTTGAACCATTCCTGGGCAATCTTGATGAATCCACTCATGAAAAGCATCAGCAGGGCGGCAAAAACCGATTTGCGCAGTATTTCCGGGAACAGGATATAGTCCAGGAAAGTAGGTACCCTCCTTAGCCGAAGCTGTGGAGGCATGCCTGCAACAGAGGTATCGTGTAAAATGCCTTCTTCGAAGGCTATAGGTGGTTTTTCCCTGAAATAGATGCTCCTGCTCTGCTTAATAATCTCCTGATCTTCAGGAGCATGATAGCGACTGAAGGGTGGTGGAGGAGTTCCCTGTGCTGCATAGGTTTTCCAGAAGAGATAATCGGTGAGCGCCTGCTGCATGATGATAAAAACCAGCATGAAGATGACACAGCTCAGGTAGTAAACGATCTTTTTTAAGGTAAAATATCTTGGGATAAGAATGTAGAAGTTGAGATAGAAAACACCTATCAGGAAGAGGTTATCTACTATTTCACGGGCAAAGAACCAGGGGTGCTGGATTTTGATCCGGTAGATGAAGAATGGAAAAAACAGGAAACAGGTCCAAACTACAATATGCAGTCCAACATTAAATAACCGGCTTTTATAGAGTAGTTTTAAATTTATCATGTGGCTAAAAGCGCGATAAACTTACACTCAATTCCGGTAAAGGGGGTGTTAAAATTTGTTAAGTAAGGTAAAAGGAATGTTAAAATTTGGAGGGAATAGATATCCCATGTGGCCGGATACGCTACCATGGCCAGTATTATAAATAATACAATATGTCTCTTCAGATCGCTGTTATGTTATTCTACCCCGGCAATTTTCAAATCCAGCATCTCCTGTTTGCTAATAACAGGGAGTCCGGTACCGGTTTCTCTCATTTTTTTCAACATCAGGTCTCCTACTTTCTGTGCATCGTCCTTTGTCTGGAAAACATGTCTGCCCTGAATAGTAGGAATGATATCCTGGTAGATGTGTGTTTTGGCTCCAATATTGATTTTGTAGCCCCAACCCCCATGTTCCAGTTGAAAAGGAATTACCGCAAGGCTATCCTGCCCTGCGGTAATTTCAGTATGTTGCTTTACCTGTTTCTGCTGGCAGGCTGTACCAAGTACAACCAATGTCAGTAAGAAACTACCGGTAAAAAAAGATCTGTTATTAATTGTCATTCGTGTCATTTTCCTGGGTAGGATTGAATTCACGCAGATCATCCAGGTAAGTACTGCTGCTGCCACCAAGACCTACATAACCTCTGCCTTTTACGGTAAAACCAACTGCACCTGAGCGGGTTGCTGCATCAAAAGCAGTTTTTTCTGTCCAGTAACCACTGATCGGATCGTATTCCCATGTGTTGCTGGCGGTCCCTGTAGCTAAGTATGCTTTATTGTTGATCACGAAAGCAACAGCACCGCTGCGGACAATTGAAGTATAGTTATCATCGAATGAACCATCGGTCGCATTAACGATCTGCCATCTTTCATTCCACTGGTCATTTTTGGCATCATACACAAACATACGGGTAGTAGTTGTTGCACCACTGCTGACACCGGAAACTACGTAAGCACTATCCTTTATAACAAATGCAGCTGCCAGATATCTCTTGTCTTTCAACGGGTTAGTCGCTGTCCAGCTATTAGAGGTAGGGTCAAATTTGTAGAAGTCGCTGTAGTTAGTTCCGCTACCGCTTGCGCCTGTACCGGTACCAACATAACCGTAATTACCCAGGCCAAATCCAACAGCATAATAGCGTGCATTACCAGGGAAATCAGATTTCTGTGTCCAGGTGTTAGCAGCAGGGTTAAACTCCCAGGTATCTTTCATAGGGAGAAAGTTAATGCTATGACCTGTTGTAACATATCCCATTGAACCAACAGCAAAAGCGGATGCACCAAAACGGGCGTAAATGTTATTATCGGTATTAACATCAACACCATTCGGGCCTAAAGCAGCCATTGAAGTCCAGGCATCCTTTACAGGATCGTATTTCCAAAAGTCATTTAGTTCATGTGCCGTGTTATCGCTACCTAATCCCCATCCTGTTCCTACATACGCGGTATCGCCAATCACAAAACTAACAGCATCACGTCTGGCATTTCCACTATAGTCGGCTCTTCTTATCCAGTTACCCAGCTTAGTTGTATCGTTACTTGAGGTACAGGATGCAAGGGTAATCACCGTTAATGCCAGAAAATATACTTTAAGATAACGCATAAGTTATTTTTACTTTTATTTTTTTTATAGCTGCCAAAATTATCCGCCCTAGTTGTAGTGCAATCACAAAATAGACATATTACCATATTTGCATGATAAAAGACGCTTTTACATCTGCCAATCGGTTTGTTTACCTTATTACCTATGTTACTATCCCAACAGTAGCATAAGGAGCCGCAACGGGTATTCGTCGATAAAATAAGCCAATTGGCATATTAAATAAGCAGGAACTAGGCATCCTGTCTAAAATTGCGCTCCATGAATAAAAGTATCCGTGCCAAAGAGGCTTGTAAATATCTGATTTGTGCGTTGTTAATTACAGGCGCCTCTGCCTGTGACAAGACAGGTTTTGCTTACGACAATATAGTTGACAATGGCGCAACCCAGTACATTGTTATTGATACGTCAACAATGTATATGAGTACCGTATATATCGATTCAATTCCGACTTCCGATCAAAATGTTGCTCTTTGTGGTACACATAAGGACCCGGTATTCGGAACAGTCTCTGCCAGTTCATACTGGCAGGTAAAAGCCTTCAGTGGAACCACAATTCCCGGTCTGGCCGTTTACGATTCCCTCGTACTGGTCATGCGTCCTCATAAGAACATATATGGAGATAGTACGAAACAACAGGATTTGAGTGTTTACAGGGTAACGGAAAAAATAACCAAGCCTATAAATAATACCTTTTTATATAGTAATTACAGTTTTGCAACAGAAAGTACCCCATTGGGTAGTAAACAGTTTGTCACCAGACCTACTTATGATACTGTTGTAAGGATTAAGCTGGATGATGCACTGGGTAATGACCTTTTTGTAAAATGTAAAGCCGGATTACAGACTGTTAAGGACCAGACTCAGTTTTTGGAATATTTCAGAGGACTGGCACTCAAACCAGGAGCAAACAGTGAGGTAATTAACTCCTTCCGGGCAGATGACTCCCTTGTGATGCGCTTATATTATCATGCAAGTAAAAACGATCAGACGACCACACAGATTAATTTTGCACTTTACAATGCAATTTTGCAGTTCAATCACATAGATTTTACACGTGTACCGGGTTCTCCACTGGAATCGCTTACCAGGACCAATAATCGACTGCTGTCTTCCGCCGCAGGTAATAAAGCATATGTACAACCGCTTACGCAGGCAATGACCCGCATTGATATCCCTTATCTCAAAAATGTGTCTCAATTGCACAAATTCTTTAAAGTAATGCGTGCAACTTTAACGGTAAGACCGGAAATAGCTACCTACCAATATCCATATTTGCTTCCCCGGAAGTTGACACTTTGTGAACTTAATAACAGTAATGCCATTTTGGACTCACTTATATCCCCAAATACGGGAGGTGTACAAACCGGGAACCTGGTCATTGATTATATGGCTAATTTAAATACTGCCTACACTTACGATATTACAAATTATTGCATTGCCCAAATGGCAGCAGCGGATAATAATACCCGCAGCCTGGGTCTTATAGTACCAAGAAATACGGGACTTACAAATTTTGACCGTGTTATATTAGGTGATAGAAAAAGTACGAATAACAAACTAGAGATTAAGATCTATTACCTGCAGTATAAATAAATTGCAATCAAGTTACTGATTACATGAAGCGAATAAAACAATATACAACTGGCTTATGCGTAGGCGGCCTGATATTATTATCGGGCAGAAATGCTATGGCACAAAAAGGAATCAACTCCCTTTACTCTGCTTATGGTATTGGCGACATAGAGCAACATGATTATAGCCGTAATTATGGTTTGGGGAGTACCGGTATTGCCCGCCGTTCAGACTTTTTCCTGAACGAGCTGAACCCGGCATCCTACTCGGCCATACCAAGGCAGCATTTTATGTTCGATGTGTCTCTGCGTGCACAATCCATTACTTATAAGGATGCAGGAACGCTGAACCAGGCTGCCGGAGATGTGAATATCAAAAGGCTGGCATTAGGTTTTAAAGCTAATAACCGCTGGGGCATCAGTGCAGGATTTGCACCCTACAGTACTGTTGACTATAAACTTATTTCTACTACATACATAGATACATCTCCACAGGTTACCACTACAGAAGGTACCGGTGGTATCAACAAAGCATATATCTCCAATGCGGTAAAATTAACGAAGAACTTTTCAGTAGGCGTATCCAGTAATTTCCTTTTTGGCCCTATCAACACTACCTCCAACGTAGGTGGAGATACCGTATCTACCAGGATAGAACGTTATGCCTTTAATATGAACTTCACTACCGGCATTCAGTACACCGGCAGGATTGGTAAGAAATGGCAGTTAGGTATAGGTGGTACTTATCGCTTTAAGACCACCATGAACTACCAGAACAAACTGTATATCGTAAACAGCAGTTCTACTACCCTGTTCACGGATAACGACCTTGACAGAACCAAGATCAAATTACCTGAACAGATCGGTGCTGGTTTCACTATAGGTAACGGAACTATTAACTGGTTAGCTGATTATCGTACAGAAAAATGGGGGTCAGCAGGTAATAAGACCACTAACTATTCCCTCGTTAATTCAAACCGTTATTCAACCGGTATTGAGTATAGCTTCAAACGTACTTACTACAATCAGCTGGTTGAAGGTATCATCGTACAGGCTGGTTTCTCTTATTATAAATCCAACCTGGTAGTGCAAAACAACCAGATCAAGGATGTGGCAGGAACAGCTGGTCTCTCTATTCCGAGCCGTAGCGGTGCGCTTCGTTATTATATAGGTATTGAGGTAGGACAACGAGGTACTACCAGTGGAGGATTAATTAAAGAAAATTACGTCAACGGCGTCATCCACTTCTCATTAAGAGATATCTGGTTTATACGCAGAACGTATGAATAATATTAGTAAAAAGGAGGACATGAAGTCCTCCTTTTTTATTCTTCCAATAATTTCTTAAACCAAAGTCCGGAGTCTTTCATTGTCCTTTGCTGCGTTTCCATATCTACATGTACCAAGCCAAAGCGAGCCCTGTATCCCTCTGCCCATTCAAAGTTATCCGTCAGTGTCCACGCAAAAAAACCATCTATCTTCACTCCTTCCCGCTTTGCTTTCAGTATTGCTCCTAAATATTCTTCAAAGTATTTAATGCGATCTGTATCATGTACCCGTCCATTTGTGAGTACATCATTAAAAGCTGCACCATTCTCTGTAACGATCAGTCTTTTTACGCCTTCGTAAGCCGCAAACTGTTTCAGTATGTTATACATGCCGGTACCGCTTATCTCCCAGCCCAGTGCTGTGACCGGTACTTTACGCGCCCTAGCCTTTACTTCCGAAACACCTACTACCGGCATGAAATAATTACTTTTCATCACCAGTGGGAAATAATTCTGCACACCAATGAAGTCGAAGTCAAAAGCCAGTTGGTCCCAATCGCGCCAGAGGCCATAACGACGCTCTATTTTACGCAGCAGCGGGAAATCGGTAACAGGGTAGCCTAGCCCCAACACGGGTTCAAGGAAGAGGCGGTTAAACAGCGCGTCGGCCTTTTTAGCCGCCTGTATATCTGCTTCTTTCTGCGTATAGGGAATAATATGAGAGCAGGACAATGCGGTGCCTATCACAGCACCTTCCACTTCCTGGCGGATCACCTTAGCAGCAGAAGCCTGCGCCAGCAATGTATGATGTACAGCGGGGAAGAAATAAGACAATCCGAACTTACCAGGAGCATGTACACCCAGCATATATCCCAGGGAAGTAAAGCCAAAGGGTTCATTCATGACGATCCAGTGTTTCACTTTCTGCCCGTATTCCCGCATACAGATACGCACATATTCTTCAAAGGCGAATATTACACCACGGTGTGTCCAGCCTCCTTTTATTTCTATGGCATGCGGAAGGTCCCAGTGATAGAGCGTGATATAAGGTTGTAATCCCAGTTCCAGGCAGGCGTCTATTACCCGGTGATAAAAGGCGATACCGGCAGGATTTACTTCGCCGGTTCCTTTTGGAAGTATCCGGGCCCAGGCGATGGAAAAGCGGAATACTTTGAAACCCATTTGTTTGACTAACAGCAGGTCGTCATAATAACGGTTATAGAAATCAGTAGCTACACGGGCATGCGTACCATCTTTCACTTTGCCTTTACGGGCGGTGAAAACGTCCCATATAGAACTCCCTTTGCCATCATGCTCAAAAGCGCCTTCATTCTGAAAGGCTGAAATGGTAACACCCCATAAGAAATCAGCTCCAAAATCTTGTTTTGTGAATTGTTCCATATACAAATCCAGGCTGCAGTTTACAATACTTTTATGGCATAAGTGATTATTTTCCTGTTAAGAATTGAGAATAATTCCGAACTTGTTGACGTGTTTGCCTGCAATTCCCACCAGTTTAATCAGATGAGTGTATGAATAAGATATCAATTCTCTTATTTGCTTTGTTATTGGGAGCATGTCAGCAAAAGGGCAGTCATATGGTAATCGTACCAGGTGGCACTTTCACGATGGGAGCAGATGATGCAGAAGCCCGTGCTGATGAACGACCCAGGCATACTGTTACTATAGACAGTTTTCTGATGGATGAACATGAGGTGACTAATGCAGAATTTGCTGCTTTTACGGCCTCTACGGGTTATGTTACGCTGGCAGAAAAGCCTGTCACGAAAGAAGAACTGATGCAACAATTACCGCCTGGTTCTCCGCAGCCTGACAGCAGTATGTTACTACCGGGATCATTAGTCTTCACTCCTCCCGATCATGCTGTGTCGCTGGATGATGTATCTCAATGGTGGTCCTTTGTAGCCGGAGCCAACTGGCGTCATCCTGAGGGGCCGGAGAGTGACCTGAAAGGTAAATCACAATATCCTGTAGTACATATCTCCTGGACGGATGCACAGGCATATGCCAAATGGGCCGGGAAGCGCCTGCCTACAGAAGCGGAATGGGAATATGCCGCCCGTGGAGGATTAAAAGACCAGCCTTTCCCCTGGGGAAATGAAGCACTTACGACCGGAAAGATCAAAGCCAATACCTGGAACGGGCATTTTCCTTATCAGAATACTAAAACAGATGGCTTTTCAGGTGCTGCCCCTGTAAAGTCTTTTGCCCCTAATGGATACGGACTGTACGATATGTCCGGCAATGTATGGGAATGGTGTGAAGATCTGTACAACAATACTTATTACGGGCAGTGTGTCAATGCTCATAATCCTCAGGGACCAGCAACAAGCTATGACCCTGATGACCCTGCTTCTCCTAAAAGAGTGATCAGAGGAGGATCTTATATGTGTACAGATGAATATTGTTCCGGATACCGTGTAACAGCAAGGATGAAAACAACAGCAGAATCGGGATTACAGAATTTAGGGTTCCGTTGTGTGAAAAATAACTGTAAATAAGAAATCCCGGGGAATACCCGGGATTTCTTATTTACAGTTATTTTGATTTAAGTTTTAATTCTATTACGCCATTGGCGCCGTCCTTACCGTACTTGCTGATGGCAGCATCATCTCTCAGAACTGACATCGCTTCTATGTCGCCGGCAGAGATCTTTTTAACATCTGCACTGCTGGCTACTTTTCCATCAATAACATAAATCGGATTACCATTGGGAACTACAACACTATTTGTGCCTACGTTGATCTGATGCACCTTATTCTTGTTCATGTACTCTTTGGTATCGATAAAAATCACCCCGTTTTTACCTTCCTCTCCGTATGTTGCAATATCCGGATTACTCAATACGGTAATGTTTTGAATATCCTCACTCTTTACACCAGGGTCGTTGTGTCCACTTGATATGCCATCCACAAAATATATCGGGGTACCTGGGGCAGGGGTACCGTTAATACTCAAAGCCTGATGTCTGTAGGTAAGGTTACTCTGATCCGGAGGTCCACTGATTGTGGATGTACGATAACCTGTTACAGTTATTGTTCCCGGCTGCGGAGCCGCAGTTCCGGCAGGAGCGGCAGTGACGGTAATTGTATTTCCTCCCCGTGTTGGAGGTGCTGGAGGTGCTGGAGGTGCTGGCGGAGCCGGAAGTGCTGAAGGTGTTGGCCTTGCTGGCGGTGCCGGAGGTGCTGGTGCTACTGGTGGTGGAGGTGGTGGTACAGGAGGTACTGGTGGTACAACGTTTTTACCTTTCTTCCCTGATGAAGGATAAGTTGTATCTGCATTATCTGATCTGACAGAAAATGTTACAGGATTTTTTTCAGAACTTCCTGCAGACATAAATTTAATAGTACGCCTTGTAAGGGAGTCTTCTGTAACAAAAAAAACAGTATCCGCAGAGATAGCCAGTTCCTTTGAAGTAGTAACGCCTGTCGTGTCAGTTGCCGTTTTACTCTTATTGCCTGCCCTGCTGATATTCAGTGACAGCACTGCAATACCTACAAGGCTACCCAGTACTAAATAGCGCAGCAAATGATATTGAGATGATTTCTTTTTGTTCATCATCATGATCCGTTTTTTTAAATGTGAGAAATTGAAATTGTTTGCGATGGCCGTCGCATATGGGATCCCACTTACTTTTATAAGACTGTATTGATATGTTTTTGCATCCATTCCCTGTTGCAGGATACACCTGTCGGTAATGAATTCCAGGTTTTCACGGATGGCTGTACTCATTAACCAGGCACCGGGATTAAACCAGTAAAAGATCTTGTTCAATTCTCCCAGCATGACATCCAGTGTATGCCATTGTTTTACATGTACTTTCTCATGGCGAATAATAGCCAGAAACTCCACGGGTGTATGCAGGGAAGGATTTATATAGATATTATTGATGAAAGAGAAAGGTGTTATTTTTTTCGTTGTTACTCTTATTTCACCTTCCCTGACAGTGCTCTTATGCAATTTCCAGAGAGATAACAATTGCATAGTTAACCGTATCCCCATTACAACAACGCCCACCCAGAAAATATACAACAGCACAACATTTATCAGCGGAGTGGACGGACGTGCATTCAATGCTGTCAGGTCCGGCATATAAGTCAATGCAACCTTGTTTACCGGCTTGGGTTCAATTACTGTAATAAGCGGGAACACGGCAGAAAACAGGATGCCTGCCAGCAGGAAAAAGCGGTTCAGTATATAGAATGTCAGGCGACGTAACCCAAAACGGTATGCCAGGTAAAATAAGGTAAGCGCAATATTGGCTTTTAGCAGATAGATAAGCATAAGGGCATCAGTTTTTTTCGATCATCTTTAATATTTCCTTTAATTCATCCGGAGAGATCTTCTTTTCTTTAGCGAAGAATGTTACCAGGCTTTTATAGGAATCGTCGAAGTAATCTTTTACAAACCCGTTCATAAACTTCTGCTTGTATTCATTTTCTGCGATGACAGGTGTATACTCATATACATTGCCTATTTTACGGCTTTGTAGATATCCTTTCTTTTCCAGGTTCTTGATGGTAGAAGCCAGCGTAGTATAAGGCGGTTGAGGGGCGGTATGTGCTTCCAGAAAATCTTTCACAAAACCAGGCCCGGTTTTCCATACGGCCAGCATTGCTATTTCTTCCTGCTGTGTAAGCTTTTCCATATTCATTACGATTGTTTCGTAAATCTACGAATAGTTCGTAGTAAAACAAATTTATTTTAGGCTTTTAACAATTAAATGTGGGGGGATGCATGGTCATGCATGGCCATGCATGATTCATATAGGGTTCATGCTTAAACCATGAAGGAGACATGAAGGAGGTATGAAGGAGGTATGAAGGAGGAAGGCTTGAAGGTAAAGCGGGATTCCAGGTTACCGGGAAAGGGATGAATGAAGAAAGGCCCCTTTCGGGGCCTTCTTTATATAAACATAGTTAGGAGTCGGGTTATTTAATCATCTCTTCCAGCTTCTTTTCCAATGCATCTCCGCGTAAATTCCTGGCCACTATCTTTCCCTGCGGATCTACCAGCAGGTTCTGGGGAATTGCCCGGATACCATATAACTCTGCCGCCGCATTTTTCCAGCCTTTCAGATCAGATACATTTGTCCAGGAAAGATCATCTGCCTGTACCGCTGCCAGCCACTTTTCTTTCTCATCATCCAAGGAAACCGCTAAAACATCAAACCCTTTGTCTTTAAATTTACTATATGCCCTGATCACATTCGGGTTCTCTGCACGGCAAGGACCGCACCAGCTGGCCCAGAAATCTATCAGCACATATTTACCATTAAAGGAAGTCAGGCTCACATTCTTACCTTCTGCATCGGGCTGGATAAAATCCATCACCGGTTTACCCACTGATGTTTTCTTTGCAACAGCCAGCCAGCCGGCAAATTCTTTTCCTGTGGGGGTATTACGCAGGCTTTTACTGAGTTTGTTATAAATAGGTTCAATTTCAGCAGGATTAATATCGTAACCGGCATATTGACCTAATACAAATAAAGCAATAGGAGAACCGGTGTTATTTCTAAGATAATCTCCCATAATCTTATTCTGTGTAGCTTCCAGCTCATCGAAGCGTGGTTCCAGTTTCCTGATGCCCTCTTCATCCTTAGCCATGTATAACTGACGATTGAGCTGCTGTAATTCTTTCAACTGACTGGTTACATCCTTTAAAAGTTCATTCAGTTTTATATAGTCATCATTGGCAGCAGAACCTGTTACGGTTGCTTTACTGATAGAATCCTGTGTAGTAACGGTTAATGTTCCTTTTTCTATAAAAACGGTCAGCAAATCATGTTTCCCGTGCCCTGTATTCTCCATATTAGGGTCCTGTACCTTCAATACCAGGTAGGCCATAGTTGGCTCATCCACTATACCATTCAACACAAATTTACCCTCCTTCACATCTGCACTATCTATTTTATTAGAGCCGTGGCTCTTCATACATATATATATTTTCGCCGGCTTTTGAAGCTGCTCCACACTCCCCTGTATTGTAAAAGACTTATCCTGCGCAAACAAGACCGCATGCCCGAACAATGCCGCGATCATCAATACTGACTTCATTGACTCTAATTTAAACTGCAAAAATCCCACATCCGGAGAGGAAAGTCAAACTGATTGTGATAAACGGTGTAACAACCTAATCAGATACAATGAGATAAGGGAGATATTAAAGATCCAGGAGTTCCCTGTTTGCCGTATAGGTATTAAACACCGACTCCGTTAGGAGTTCCCTGTTTTGTAACAATTAACAGGGAACTCTTAACGGAGTCTATTATGGAGAAGATAGATTACTATTTTAATACTTCTTTCAGTTTCGCTTCCAATGCCGGTCCACGTAAATTATGGCCAATAATCCGGCCCTGCGGATCTATCAGGAAGTTGGCAGGGATAGAATTAACCCGGTACAACTGTGCTACCTGGTTGCTCCACCCTTTCAGGTCGGAGACATGTGTCCAGGAAAGTCCGTCCTGTTTGACCGCTCCTATCCAGCGTTCTTTATTATTATCAAGGGAAACCCCCAGGACCGTAAAGTTTTTGTCTTTATAACGTTCAAAAGCCTTTACGACATTGGGGTTTTCTGCACGGCAGGGGCCGCACCAACTGGCCCAGAAATCGACCAATACATATTTTCCACGGAAAGAAGACAATTTCACGGCTACCCCGTTCACATCTTCCTGTGTGAAATCAGGTGCTAAACCAGCCGACATTCCGGCCTCTTCCCCTTGTGTGCCGGCCAGGTATTTAGCTGCCGATTTACCATATTTGGTTTCTTTCAGCGATTTATCCAGTGAATTATAAAGCTGTGCAAACTCCTGCTCGTCCAGGCGGGTGCGCAGTTCATTCAGTAATACCCACATACTGGCTAATTGCCTGGGATGTTCTTTAATGAATTGCTTACCTGTGGTTAGTACATCCTGGTTAAAAGCGCCGGCCTTTGCCCTGAAAGCAGTTTTAGCCGCTTCATTATCTTCAGCAATGCCAGTAGCTTCCGCATTCAACGCCTGTGCACGCTGTATCAGCGGGCGAAAAGCCTGCTGGTAAGCCTGCATGGCTGCATTCTCTTCTCCCCCTTTGACAGATTCCGCTACCGGGAAGTCGTTCACATTAAACACCACCTTTATCGGTTCTTTTGCCGGTACGAACAGGTAAGGATAATCTTTCCCCTGCAGGATAAGCGCATGAATAGCCGGAGTAGCCGGGGTTACATTAAAGGAGAACTTACCATCTTTGAGAACAGTTGAATCCTTTGGGCTATTGTCTTCATCACTGTAGAGAAAGAGGGTTTTACCATCGGCGCCCTTGAGAGTACCTGATATTGTCTGCTGTGCAGAGACTGTAAATGAGAAAAGCGCACCAATGGTGCATAAAGCAAGTTGTTTCACACCTCTAATATAAGAAATAAGTCCTATTTATTATGTCTTTGCTGTAGTATAGCAAGTACATCAGCCAGCTGGTAGCCTTTAGCACTCAGCAGTACAAGATAATGGAAAAGCAGGTCGGCAGATTCATTGAGGAACAGTTCCTCATTATCATCCTTTGCTTCTATTACCAGTTCCACTGCCTCTTCCCCAACCTTCTGGGCTATCTTGTTAATCCCTTTGGTAAAGAGAGTTGACGTATATGATTTATCAGAAGGGTTATTCTTACGGTCGTTGATAATGCTTTCCAGTTTGCACAGGAAGTCATTGCTTACGTTGGCTTCTTCCCAGCAGGTATCAGCACCGGTATGGCATACTACTCCTGCCGGATTTACCTTAATCAGTAAGGTATCGCTGTCGCAATCCACCCTGATGTCCTGTAAGTGAAGGAAGTTACCACTTTCTTCGCCTTTGGTCCACAGTCTTTGCCTGGAACGGCTGAAAAAGGTCACTTTCCCTTCTGCCAATGTTTTGTCCAGTGATTCCTGGTTCATATATCCCAGCATCAGCACCTTAAAAGTAGCCGCATCCTGTACGATGGCAGGCACCAGGCCGTCTACTGATTTCTGAAAGTCTACCTGTTTGTTATTGTACATGCGGTTTAAAGATTTTGCTCAAAATTAATGTTTTATCAGAACCGGATATTAACACCGTCCTGATATAAATAAGTTTTTAATGCCTGAATTTCAATTTCTTTATAATGAAAGATGGTGGCAGCCAATGCCGCGTCTGCCTGGGCAATCTCAAATACATCCTTGAAATGTGCCATGGTACCGGCTCCGCCGGAGGCAATCACCGGTACATTCAGGTTTTGGGACAGTAAAGCGGTAATATCCAGTGCAAAGCCCTGTTTGGTACCATCATTATTCATAGAAGTGAGCAGAATTTCGCCTGCCCCACGATCTACTGCTTCTTTCGCCCAGTCATATGCCCTGATCTCCGTCTTTACCCGGCCACCATTCAGGTACACGTACCAGTCGCCATTCTCAAAACGGGTATCGATGGCCAGCACTACGCACTGGCTTCCAAATTCCCGTGACAGTTCATCTACCAGTTCCGGTCTTTTGAAAGCGGACGTGTTTACAGAGATCTTATCAGCTCCTGAGTTTAACAACACACTTACATCATCCACAGAAGAAATGCCTCCACCTACGGTAAAAGGGATGTTTACATTCCTTGCGATACGGGTCACCAGTTCTGATAATGTTTTACGCCGCTCGTTGGTAGCAGTAATGTCCAGGAATACCAGTTCATCCGCACCCTGTTCTGCGTAAAAGGCACCTAATTCAATAGGATCGCCTGCATCGCGTATATTTTCAAAGTTCACACCTTTTACCGTACGACCATCTTTAATGTCCAGGCATGGAATGATACGTTTTGTTAACATGGTCCTTATTTTTTTAAGTATGCTTCCAGTTCTTTCATGGTGATCCTGTCTTCATAGATCGCCTTACCTACTATAACGCCACTGCATCCGGCTTCTTCCAATGCATGCACATCTGCCATTTCACTTACGCCTCCGCTTGCTATAAATGTGATCTGAGGAAAACGTTCCAGTATCTTTTTATAGAGAGGAACAGATGGCCCCTGTAACAGGCCGTCCTTAGCGATATCTGTACAGAAGATGTGCTGTACGCCCTGTTGAATATTGGATTCCAGGAAGTCAAACACAGACAGTTCTGTTGTTTCCAGCCATCCGCCAACAGCGATCTTTTCTTCTTTTACATCTGCACCCAGGAAGATCTTTTCTGCACCGTATTTCTTTACCCAGCCGAAGAACAGTTCAGGATCTTTCACTGCAATGCTACCAATAGTAGCCAGTGCAGCCCCATTCTCATATACAATTTTCAGGTCTTCCTCTTTCTTGATACCGCCGCCAAAATCAATGACCAGGTTTGTTTTCCCCGTAATTGCTTCCAGCACTTTCCAGTTTACTACCTGTCCTTTTTTGGCACCATCCAGATCTACCAGGTGAAGGCGGGTCACACCTATACTTTCAAATGCTTTCGCCACTTCCAGCGGATGTTCATTATATACTTTTTTCTGTGCGTAATCGCCCTGTGTCAGGCGCACACATTTACCATCTATGATATCTATCGCAGGGATGATTGAAAATCCCGTTGAATTATTTTTATTTAGTTGTAATTCCATTCTGCAAAAACTAATATTTCCTTTTATAAAATATTCGCCTGCCTGTGTGAAGCCGAACTGCGTGTAGAAAGTAGCGGCAGTATCACGTGCATGACACCATAACAGTGATATATGATCTTTACGGCACAATTCAATCAGATGATTGATCAGCATACGGCCATACCCTTTACCCTGGCAGGCAGGATGTACTGCCAGCTTGCGGAACTGAGCATCTGTACGACGCAGGAATAATGATACGACTCCTACCAGTTGCGCTTCCTCAAACAAACCGAAATGTAATCCATCTTCATCTTCCGGTATTTTTACTGTATCCAGTGTTTCCCCCGGATACAGTACATCCCGGCGTAATTCCAATGTATCTTCAGTAGATATTCTTCTGATATTCATTACTTATAACTTCAGAAAATTTTCCAGGATTTTCGCTCCTTCCGTAGCAGATTTTTCCGGGTGAAACTGCACTGCATAAAAATTGTCTTTCTGTAAAGCAGCACTGTAATTGATCACGTAATTGGTGGTAGCTACTGTATCTGTACCTAATGCGGCATAGTAACTGTGCACAAAGTACATGTAGGAATTCTCGGGTACATGTTCAAACATGGTGCTATACAGGCCTGTAATATTGTTCCAGCCGATCTGCGGAATTTTCAGCAGGTTATCTACCGGTGAGGTAAATTTCTTTACGTCCACGTCAAAAATACCCATACATGGGGTATCATTTTCTTCAGAATATTTACACATCAGCTGCATACCCAGGCAAATGCCCAGTACCGGCTGTTCCAGGCTGGTAATCAACTGATCCAGCTTCCTTTCTTTCAGGTAACGCATAGCAGTGCTTGCCTCACCTACTCCGGGAAAGATCACCTTATCTGCCCCACGGATCTCTTCAGGATCATCTGTAACTACTCCTTCCACACCGAGGCGTTCCAGTGCAAATAATACAGAGCGGATATTACCGGCATTGTACTTTATGATGACTGTTTTCATATATTTTTATTTCACACCTGCTATAAAACTCCTGATAGCAGCATCTAGGTTAGTGGTATTTTCAATAGCGCGGATAAAGGCAGTACCTATGATTGCTCCGTTGCTATATGCACAGGCAGCCTCAAAGGTAGTTTTATCTTTGATACCAAAGCCTATCAGCACAGGGTTCTTCAGCTGTAATTGCTTCAGTTTTTCGAAGTAAGCCTGCTGATTTCCCATATCTTTATCCTTACCCGTAGTGGAAGAAGAAGATACTGCGTATACAAATCCTTTACTCAGGCTATCGATCTTTCTTATTCTTTCTTCACTTGTTTCCGGTGTTACTAAAAAGATCAAGTGTAAACCATATTGTTCAAAGATGGTTTTGTAATCGGATTCGAATTCATCCATCGGCAGATCCGGCAGGATCACGCCATCTACACCAACTTCCGCACATTTCTTACAGAAGTTCCCGATACCGTATAATAATACGGGGTTCAGATATCCCATCAGGATAACGGGAACGTGTATGGTTTTACGGAAGTCTTTCAGTTGTTCAAACAACTGGCGGATACTCATTCCATTTTTGATAGCACGGGTGCTGCTTTCCTGGATGACGGGGCCATCGGCCAGCGGATCAGAAAAAGGCATACCCAATTCGATAAGGTCTGCCCCATACTGCTGCAGGGCAGCCATTACCGGCAGGGTATCATTCAGTTCAGGAAAACCTGCAGTGCAGTATATGTTAAGGATGCCCGTTTTCTTAGTGGCAAATAACTGATCTATACGGTTGCTCATGATAATTTATTGGGCAGATTACGAATGTATGTTTCCATATCCTTATCTCCACGGCCGCTAAGGCACAGTACCACAACATCAGCGGGATTGAAAGACATATCTTTTAACTTGGCCAGTGCATGGGATGATTCCAGGGCGGGGATGATACCTTCCAGGCGCGTCAGCTCGTAAGCGGCCTGTAATGCTTCATCATCGGTAGCGTTGAGGAAAGTAGCACGACCGGTTTCGAACAGGTGCGCGTGTAGAGGGCCGATACCCGGATAATCAAGTCCTGCTGAGATGGAATGCGGTTCAGTAATCTGACCGTCTTCTGTTTGCATCAGCAGTGTTTTGCTGGCGTGGATAATTCCCAGTTTACCCAACTGCGTTGTTGCAGCGGAGAATCCGGAATTCACGCCCTTACCACCTGCTTCTACGGCCACCAGTTTCACATCCGGCTCATTCAGAAAATGGTAGTAAGCGCCGGCCGCATTGCTGCCTCCGCCGATACAGGCCATTACGTAATCGGGGTTTGCTTTCCCTGTTTTTTCCAATAGCTGTACTTTAATCTCTTCACTGATCACTGACTGGAAACGGGCAACCATATCCGGATAAGGATGTGGTCCTGCAGCGGTACCCAGGATATAATGCGTGTCCACAGGATTGTTGATCCAGTCGCGGATAGCTTCATTCGTAGCATCTTTCAGGGTCTGGCTACCACTGGTAGCCGCCACTACGGTAGCGCCCAGCATTTTCATGCGTGCCACGTTCGGCGCCTGCCGCTGAATATCTATGCTACCCATGTAGATCACACATTCCATATTCATCAACGCACATACGGTAGCGGTAGCTACACCATGTTGGCCGGCACCGGTTTCCGCAATAATGCGGCTTTTGCCGAGTCGCTGAGCCAGTAGTATTTGTCCTACGGTGTTGTTCACTTTATGTGCACCGGTGTGGTTCAGGTCTTCTCTTTTCAGGTAAATGTTTGCACCATATTTCTCAGACAGGCGTTTTGCCAGGTATAAAGGAGAAGGACGACCTACATAATCGCGCAGCAGCTGATCGAACTGTTGTTGAAAAGCAGGGTCACGGAGGATCTGCAGGTAATTATCCTGCAGTTCTTTTACGTTGGGATATAACATCTCTGGTACGTAAGCACCGCCAAACCTGCCATAAAAGCCTTTCTCATCTACATGATACTTAGAGCCGAACGTATTTTCCGCAATCTTCATGCTATGACTATTTTAAAAGAGTTGATTGAATCTGTTCTGTAAAGAGCTGTACCTTTCCCATATCTTTTACTCCCGGGTGTGTTTCGAATTTGCTGTTTACATCGACTGCGAATAAAGCAGGATGTTTGAATGCCAGCAATTCTGTCAACTGTTCGGGACCTATGCCACCGCTCAGGAAGAAGGGATGATCGTAAGGATAACCGTGCAGTAATTCCCAGTTGAACTTTACACCTGTACCACCATAAGCATTACCGGCATCGGTATCAAACAGGAAATAATCTGTGACGGCGATATATGGCTGTATAGCGTCCCAGCTGATGTTTGACCTTACGCGGAACGCTTTGATAACCGGAATATTTATGGACGCGCAATAGCCTGGTGTTTCATCACCATGTAACTGTACCATATCCAGACCGTAGTCTGTGATGGTACGTCTTACCTGTTCCAATGGAGCGTCAACGAACACGCCCACTTTTCTGATCTCTGTTGTTTCCCGTATGGTACGCGGGTCCAGTTTATTACCTGCGAAACGGGGAGATTTTTCATAGAAGATAAAGCCGGCATAGTCCACCCGGCATTCTACCAGCCTTAGCAGGTCTTCTCTCCTGGTGATACCGCATACTTTTATTTTCATTTCGCTAGTTTATCTGCCAGTTCCGTTACAAAGTTTTCAAATGCCCTGGGCGGGTTTTCCTGTTTCATAAAGAGTTCACCTATCAGAAAGCCGTTGAAGCCTGCCTGTTTTAAAGTAACAATGGCATCCGTATTACTGATACCACTTTCTGCTATTTTACATTTGCCGTCCGGTATATGGGCCGCCAGTTCGCAGGAGCGGTTAAAGTCTACCTTAAAGGTGGTGAGGTCCCTGTTGTTCACCCCTACCAGCTGAATATGGTCGGTGACCTTATCGAGCTGATCACCGCTATGTACTTCCAGCAGCACTTCCAGTCCCAGGTTACCGGCAAAAGCGGCCAGGTGTTTCACTTCTTCTTTGGTGAGGCATTCAGCAATCAGCAGGATAACGTCTGCACCGATGGCTTTAGCTTCCAGGATCTGGTATTCATCAATAATAAAATCCTTTCTGAGGATAGGCGTGTTATTATTCACGGCACGTGCCTGTTGCAGATCATCGGAAGAGCCGCCGAAGAATTTTTCATCTGTGAGTACGGACAGGCCGGAAGCCCCATAGCGGGTATAAGCCATGGTTACATCCTGCACTGTTACCTCTCCGTTGATGATACCCTTAGAAGGAGAGCGTCGTTTAAACTCTGCAATGATCCCTGTTTTACCAGGGTCCTGCAGGAAGTGGGCAAGCGAAAGGGGCGTACGTTTGAACCAGGAGACCTGTTCCAGTTCTGCCACACTCCGCTGTTGTTTGCGGGCCGCCACTTCCGTGTGTTTATGAGCGACAATTTCTGCGAGTATATTTTTCATTTGTTCTTGTTTCCGATACTATTGCAAACTTATCAACTTCTTAAAAGAATTGTAAGCCGCACCTGATTCCAGGGAAGCGACAGCCGCCTGAAAACAATCTGCGTAATTACTATATTTTCCCATACAATACAAGCCCATTGCAGCATTTGCCATTACCACAGAATTCTGGGCCCAGGTACCTTCTCCTTTCAATATCCTGATAAATATTTTAGCAGCAGCTTCTACGGAGTTACCTCCGGAGATATCTTCCGGATATACTTTACGTTTACCCAGTTGTTCAGGAGTCCAGTCTTTTTCTCCCTGATTTGTGATCACGCGGGTGTCTGCAGTCAGGGAAATTTCATCATATCCATCCAGGCTGTGTACGATCACATATTTCTTATCGGTCTGCTGGAACAGGTAGTTGTATACCCTTGCCAGTTCCAGGCTATACACACCTATCAGTTGGTGTTGAGCAAATGCCGGGTTTACCAGGGGGCCCAGCATGTTGAAGAATGTACGGATCCCCAGCTGCCTGCGGATACCAGCTACATTTTTCAAGGCAGGGTGGAACAAGGGAGCGTGCAGGAAACAAACGCCTGCCTCTTCCAGTTCCTGGCGCAGTTTAGCATCGTCGTTCTTAAACTTATAGCCTGCCGATTCCATCAGGTTGGATGCTCCGCTGATGGAAGATACGCCGTAGTTACCATGTTTTGCCACTTTTCCGCCTGCGCCGGCTACAATAAAGCAGGATAGCGTAGAAATGTTGAAAGTATTTTTTTCATCGCCACCGGTACCTACGATATCCAGTACATCATAACCATTCAGGTTCACCGGTATGCAGAGTTCCAGCAAAGCATCCCGGAAACCCAGCAGTTCATCTACCGTAATACTGCGCATAAGGAATACTGTCATAAAAGCAGCCAGTTCGCTGTCATTGTACATTCCTTTGGAAATGCTTATCAGTATATCTTTTGCCGCGTTGCGGGTAAAGGTTTTATGTTCAAAGAGGTAGTTCAGTATCTTTTTCATAGTTTATGCATTCAACCAGTTACGCATGATCTTTTCTCCATCCGGTGTTAATACGCTTTCCGGGTGGAATTGTACACCGCTCACATCATATTGCTGATGCTGCAGTGCCATGATATATCCGTTATCATCTCTGGCAGTGATAGTCAGGGATGACGGTAATGTTTTTTCATCCACTACCCATGAGTGGTAACGGCCCACTTCCAGCTGATCTGGTAAGCCGTTAAAGATCCTCCCCTCTCTTGAGATTATGTTTACGTTAGTAGCTATACCATGGTATACATCTTTGAGATTTGTAAGACCAGCACCGAATGCTTCGCCTATTGCCTGCTGGCCAAGACATACGCCGAATATAGATTTAGTAGCGGCATATTCTTTTATCAGCGGCAGTAATAACCCCGCTTCTTCCGGAATACCCGGCCCTGGGGAAAGGATGATCTTATCATATGCCTTTACTTTTTCCAGGGGAATTTCATCATTACGGACAACTGTCACTTTTCCGTGAATAATTTTTTCTACCAGGTGTACCAGGTTGTAGGTAAAAGAGTCGTAATTATCAAACACCAGAATGTTCATGTCAGATATTTTGTGCCAGCACAATGGCTTGCTTTAATGCGTTCAGTTTATTGTTCACTTCTTCCAGTTCTGAGGAGGCCACTGATTTAGCCACTATTCCGGCACCTGCCTGGTAGTACAGCGTATTTGATTTACTCAGGATAGAGCGGATCATAATAGCATGATTGAAATCTCCATTGAAGCTTACAGCACCGATACATCCACCGTAAAACCCTCTAGCAGTAGGTTCATACTGATCGATGATCTGCATGGCCCTGTATTTTGGAGCACCGGATAATGTACCTGCGGGGAAAGTGGCCGCCAATAGTGAGAATGGATTCAACCCCGGTTGTATCTTTCCTGTTACTTCACTTACCAGGTGAATGACATGTGAGTAGTACTGTATCTTTCTGTAAGACTCCACTTCCACATTTGTAGCCAACCGGCTAAGATCGTTCCTGGCAAGGTCCACCAGCATTACGTGTTCTGCGTTTTCCTTTGGATCTTCCAGTAGTTGTGCAGCCAGTTGCCTGTCCTGTTCATCGTTTCCGGTACGGCGGAAAGTGCCTGCTATCGGGTGGATGGTAGCTTTTCCTTCTTTAATAACAAGCTGCGCCTCAGGGGAAGAACCCATCAGTTTGTAATCGCCGTAATCGAAGAAGAAAAGATAAGGGGAAGGGTTGATAGAGCGGAGAGCACGGTATACATTGAATTCATCACCTTTAAACTGCTGGTGGAAAGCTCTTGATAACACCACCTGGAAGACATCTCCGCGGAAGCAGTGTTGCTTTCCTTTCTCGACCATTTCGATATATTGCTCGTTGGTCATATTACTTTGTTCCTCTCCTTCGGCGGTGAACTTATAGCCCGGTACATCTTTTTGCCGGATGAGGGATTCTATCAGTTCAAATTCGCTATCAAGGCCATCCACCTGGTTTTCGCAGAGGTAGAGCTCATCTTTGAAGTGATTGATAACGATCACGTATTGATAGAAGCGGTAACGCATCAGCGGGATGGTGTTACCATTTTGTTTATTCTTATTAAACTCAATGGTTTCGAAGAACTGTACGGAATCGAAAGTACTGTATCCGAAGAGGCTTTGTACAACGGGCAATACCGGCTTATTGACAAAGTTGAAATGACTCAGGAACTTCTGTAGTTCATCCAATACATTCTGTGGACTTTTCAGCTGTTTCCTTTCAGGCGGGAGGTTCGGATATTTGAACTCGAAGTCGTTGGTACTGGTAACTTCCATGCCTGCTATCGGCTTGATACAAATAAAAGAAAAGCTGTTCTCACTGGCGCGATAATCAGTACTTTCCAGCAATACGGAACCGGGGAACCGGTCGCGGAGCCGCAGGTAGATGCCGACAGGCGTGAATATGTCTGCCAGCATTTGTTTTGATCTTGATTTTACTTGAATACTACCCATTGGTTTGTTAATTGATTTGATTGGGTGACCGTCAAAAACGAAGAAGGCCCGCTGTGTAACAGCGAGCCTTCCAATTATATTTCACTACGAAACATGGCACTGTAACACGTTATCAGGAACTGATAGTATGCCAACGCCAATGTTTGTATGTCATGTTTATATTCATTGCGGAACAAATATCTGGTGTTTTTTGAAAAAATGCAAATTTTTGTTTTATAAATTTAAAGTTTGGGGTTTGGGGAGCCATGCGGATACTGTAGTAAATCTTTTATCTTTTAAAGCAGCTCTTCTACAAAACTCTTTCGCTCTTGCCACTTTCTCTGGGAAAGACACTGTACCTCTTAATGCATCAGTCATTTCTCTAATCCTTTTCCTGGAAGCCTCTGCCTTGCTTTTTTTTCCTCTTTTAGTATGAGCCTGTGCATCAAATCTTTTTATGAAATTTAAATTTTTCATGTTATAAAGTTAATTTATTACGTTTATAAATCAAAATAGTAGTATACGGTTTTCCTACTACATAGTTTTCAACTATTATATCACTATCATACTCTATTCCACCATCAAAAATGTACTCTTTACTTAAAGTAGAATAACTGTTATTTATATAGCGGCAATACAAAGCAATTCTACGCCCCTCTTTTTTACACTTGTCTGTACATTTTCTTGCACAGGAAAGTTTGCAAAATTCAATATAATCAGGACTACTATCACTACCTTCTACAAGAAGGATGCTATGGGGATTTTCCTTGAAAAATAAAGGAACAGTATGTAATACGGTATTAAATACCTTATAGACATCTCCATTGTTATTAATGTTAGTGTCATGGGTTTTCTCACTTTCTTCATTATAATCTCCAAATCCTAAATTATATATCAGCTTTCCTTCAAGCTCTTCACCCGTCGGAGAATAAGTTATTTTTTTTGCAAAAACAGTCTGACCAACACTTTCGAAATAGAAGTTTAATTCCCCTTTAACTATTTCTGGTCTAACATTATAATGCTCTCTATCTGCCATAGATTATAGAATATCTGAACAATATTATCTCGCTGATAAAATCAAAATGACATTATCATAACATCCTTACTAGTGCTACCTTTCAAATAGTAATTAGTAAAGTGAAAAAATATGTTTTCCGAAATCCTATAGTGAAATCATAATGCCTGTATTCAGTTTTATTAATGCTGAAAAGGACTAACAAACGTAATTTTTCATCTTTGCATTTCTCTTGACTAAACGAAATTATTTCAAAAAACAAAATGAACAAAATTTATTTGAAAATGCAGAGAACTTCTACCATCGCGGTTATCATTATGAATAAAAAAAGCGGAATGTACTATACATCCCGCTCTCAAAAAATTATTCAGAAAATATTATAAGACGCCTTTTGTACTTGGCAACTGCATATTAGAAGGATTGCGTTTTACTGCCATCTTAATTGCTTTTGCAAATACTTTGAAGATCGCTTCTATTTTGTGATGCTCGTTTTCTCCTTCTGCCTTGATGTTGAGATTACATTTAGCAGCATCAGAGAATGATTTGAAAAAATGGAAGAACATCTCCGTAGGCATCTCCCCAATCTTCTCACGGTTAAACTTGGCATCCCATACAATCCAGTTGCGGCCACCGAAGTCTATGGCTGCCTGCGCCAGGCAGTCATCCATCGGTAAGCAGAACCCATAACGTTCTATCCCGCGTTTATCTGCAAGGCCCATTGCCATTGCTTCGCCAAGTGCAAGGCCAACGTCTTCTATGGTATGATGTTCATCTATGTGAAGATCGCCTTTGGCTTTGACGGTGAGGTCTATGCTGCCATGGCGGGCTATCTGATCGAGCATATGGTCGAAGAAACGAAGGCCGGTGCTGATGTCTGCCTTACCGGTACCATCAAGATTAAGGGAGATAGTGATATCCGTTTCCTTAGTAGTACGTGTATGAGTAACTGTACGTAAGCCCAGTTTCAGGAATTCATAGATCTTTTCCCAGTCTGTAGATTCAAGGACGATAGTAGATTGTAATGCCTGGAGATCATCACTGATTTCTGCACTACCTAAGCCAGTGCCTTCGTTTAAAAAGATGGCTTTGGAGCCTAAGTTTTTTGCCAGTTGAACATCCGTAATACGGTCGCCGATCACAAAAGAGTTAGCAAGGTCGTAATCAGGAGAGAAGAATCTGGTAAGCATGCCGGTACCTGGCTTCCTCGTAGGCGCATTTTCATAGGGGAAAGTGCGGTCTATGAACGCTTCCTTAAAGATGACACCTTCATTGGCAAAAGCGCGCGTAATGAAGTTCTGAGCGGGCCAGAAATCAGCTTCAGGGAAACTGGCCGTACCCAGACCATCCTGGTTAGTCACCATTACCAGTTCGAAATCGAGTTCCGCAGCAATCTTAGCCAGGTAAGTAAATACCTTCGGATAAAATTCTACTTTATCCAGGCTGTCGATCTGATAAGTTGGTGGCACTTCTTTGATGATAGTACCATCCCTGTCTATGAAGAGTACTCTTTTCATAATTGAACTGATTTAATTGCATTTACCAGGGTGATGTTTTCTTCCGGCGTACCTACAGTAATACGCAGACAACCATTACACAGCTCTACTTTAGAACGGTCGCGTACAATAATACCCTGTTCTACCAGGTAGTTATAAATACCTTTTGCATCTGTTGTTTTCGCCAGCACGAAGTTGGCATCACTTGGATATACTTCCAGTACCTGTGGTAATGATTCCAGTGCAGCAGATAATTTATCCCTTTCAATTACCGTATCCCTGATCCATTCATTTACCTGACCAATATTATCCAATGCCTGTAAAACAAGGTCCTGCGCTGCCTGGTTAATATTATAAGGTGGTTTTACCTTGTTGAGAACATTGATGATCTCCTCACCTGCAAAGGCCATTCCCAAGCGCAAAGCTGCCAATCCCCATGCTTTAGACAACGTCTGCATAATAACGAGATTAGGATACTCTGTCAATTCAGGGATGAACGTCTTCTGACGGGCGAAGTTGATATATGCTTCGTCTATTACAACGATACCATCAAAGTTGTTCAGGATCATTTCTATATCCGTACGATTGATAGAATTACCTGTAGGATTATTGGGAGAGCAGATGAAGATGAGCTTTGTATTTTCATCCACCGCCTGTTGCAGGGCTGCCATATCTATCTGATAAGTATCAGGGGTGAGAGATACTTTACGTACGATGACATCGTTGATGTTGGCGCTCACTTCATACATCCCGTAAGTAGGTGGAAACAACACTACATTATCTATTCCCGGACGACAAAAAGAACGGTACAATACATCAATCACTTCATCACTGCCATTGCCCAGGAAAATATTCTGTGGTGGTACACCTTTGATATCTGCCAGTTTATACTTCACTTTCCACTGCATGGGGTCCGGATAACGGTTGTACTTTACCGGCAACGGAGAACCATAACTATTCTCGTTTGCATCGAGAAAGACAGCCGCTTCCCCTTTGAACTCGTCCCTTGCCGTTGAGTAAGGTACCAGCCTTTTAATATTATCGCGTAATAAGCTATTAAGATCAAACATAACTTTGTTATTTGTATTTTAACCTGATTGTCACCGCATTCTTATGCGCATCCAATCCTTCTGCTGAAGCCATTGTTTCGATAGTAGCACCTATCTGCTGCAAACCATCTTTCGTCAGCCGCTGGAAAGTGATCTTCTTTACGAAGCTATCTAACGACACCCCACTGTAAGCAGTCGCATATCCATTGGTAGGCAATGTATGATTAGTACCCGAAGCGTAATCTCCCGCGCTTTCAGGAGAATAGTTGCCAAGGAATACAGAACCCGCATTGATCACCGCATCTGCAATACCGATATCATCTTTACAAGCTACGATCAGATGCTCTGGTGCGTATGCATTCAACAACTCCATCGCCTCTTCCGTATCCTTTACTAAAATGATACGACTGTTTTCCAGTGCCAATGCTGCAATATCTTTTCGCGGTAACAATGCCAGCTGCGCTGCTACTTCTTTCTGCACTTCTTCAATAATTTCCGCAGCAGTGGTCACTAATAACACCTGGCTATCAGGACCATGTTCCGCCTGAGATAACAAGTCTGCCGCCACAAAAGAAGGAATACAGGTTTCATCTGCCAGCACGGCCACTTCAGAAGGACCGGCAGGCATATCTATTGCCACCCCGCTCTTATTCACAAGTTGCTTGGCACAGGTAACGTACTGGTTACCCGGACCAAAGATCTTATGTACCTTAGGCACGCTCTCCGTTCCATAGGCCATCGCCGCAATTGCCTGCACACCGCCTATTTTGAATACACGGTCCAATCCTACCTGTTCAGCAGCATATAAGACAGCGGGATGCACTTCGCCAGCAGCATTGGAAGGTGTACAAAGGACGATCTCCTTACAGCCTGCTATCATTGCCGGTATCCCCAGCATTAATATCGTAGAGAAGAGCGGAGCAGACCCCCCGGGAATATACAGTCCCACCTTTTCGATGGCTACCGGCTTGCGCCAGCATTGTACTCCCGGCATGGTTTCGATGATCTTACCAGCTTCCTGTTGCGCTTTATGAAAGAGTTCTATGTTCTGTTTTGCCTGTAAAATGGCTTTTTTCAGATCTGCATCCAGTATCGAAGAAGCATGTGCAAATTCGGCAGCTGTTACTTCCAGCATTTGCAGCTGTACCTTATCAAACTGCTGCGCATATTTACGTACAGCGGCATCACCATTCTGCTTTACGTCTGCCAGGATATTCCCCACATTTGTCTCCAGCGCTGCCGTATCCATTACAGGACGTTGCAGTAATGATGGCCATGAAGTTCTCTCAGGGTATTTATATACTAACATATTAAATGATCATCTTTTCTATGGGAACTACCAGGATACCTTGCGCACCGGCAGCCTTCAGGCTTTCGATGATATCCCAGAAATCATTTTCATTCAGAACAGAATGTACAGAACTCCATCCCGCTTCTGCCAATGGCAATACGGTAGGGCTCTTCATGCCCGGTAACAGGCTGATGATCTTTTGCAGATTATCATTCGGGGCATTCAGCAATACATATTTATTGTTCTTGGCTTTCTTCACAGCCTGGATACGGAATAACAGCTTTTCAAGTAATTGCTGCTGTTCAGCATTCAGGTTATTATTAGTGATGAGTACTGATTCTGATTTCAGAATGACCTCTACCTCTTTCAAACCATTCATGAACAGGGTGGAACCACTGCTTACGAGGTCACAGATAGCATCTGCCAAACCAATGCCAGGAGCAATTTCCACAGATCCGCTGATCTCATGGATATCTGCGGAGATACCATTTTCTTTCAGGAACTTTTCAAGGATCACCGGATAACTGGTAGCGATACGCAGCTTGTCCATATCCTTTACACCACTGTATTCTACAGACCTTGGTACGGCCAGAGATAAACGGCATTTACCAAAACCCAATTTGGTAGCCACCTTTACAGAACGGTTCTTTTCCAGCACCACATTCTCTCCCACCATTCCTATGTCCGCAACGCCGTCTTCAACGTACTGTGGAATATCGTCGTCGCGCAGGAAAAACACTTCCAGGGGAAAGTTGCTGGCTTCTGTCTTTAGCTTGTTTACACCGTTGTTGATATCGATCCCACACTCTTTTAAGAGCTTAATAGAATCTTCGTGTAAACGTCCTGATTTCTGAATGGCAATTCTCAGTTTCATAATGTTATTAATGTTCCGTGAAAAACAAAAAAGGGGCTTACCGTGTGGCAAGCCCCTGATGATGTTCTAATATCTTGTATAGTACATACGATCATCCCAGCCTACCTGTTTGGTAAGAAATGATGGTGATGATGTGTATGTACGTTTATGTTCATAATTTGAATAACGGTGCAAAGTTAATAACTATTTTTAAAACCCAAAGGAAATTTTTTGTTAAGAGGTAAATCAGTGTATAACAATATATGGTATATTTATTCTATTTATCCCCTTTATTCTTTATCCTTTTTATTTCCCTTATCTAATCGGATGACGTTTTTATAATCATACTTCTTATACTTCTTCAAACGCGTTTTTTCTTTTTTCAGCAACAACAGATCATTTTTAGTGCAGATGTTCATCCACAAATCCGGAGAGGTATGAAAAAAACTACCAAATTTCATAGCCAGATCTGTATTAAATTTTCTTTCTCCTGAAAGATATTTTTTAAGATTACCATCAGTAGTATCAATACTAATGGCAAATTTTCTGAACGAAAGATTAAAGACGCAACCTAATTGATATTCAATTAAATATAATTTATGTTACATAAAAAACCCTACGAATTGTAGTTTTATACAATTCGTAGGGTTTAATTATCTGTAAGAAAGAAAAATATGGCTTAATGCACCACTGTCAGTTCTGTCCTTCTATTCTCCTGGTACTGGCTTTCCGTACATGGAACACCATCGCTACAAGGATTTATCGGGTCTTTTTCTCCCATATTGTGGAAGAAGAAACGTTTAGGAGAAATGCCTTTACCAGCCAGATAAGCGATGACAGCATAGCAACGCTGCGCCGTAAGCTTCAGGTTGTAATTGTCAGAACCACGGCTATCAGCATAAGATCTGATGATCAGCTTCCAGTTGGGACGTTCCTTTAATACAGCGGCCACGTTATCCAACACCCTTTTAGATTCATCCAGCAACACCGCACTGTTGTAGTCGTAGAGGAAGCGGAGTTTCTCCAGGCGGCCTACAACTGCTTTATCCGGGCTGGTAAGGGTATCAGGTGCCGGTGGTTTGATTGCAACGATTTCAGGTTTAATGGTGGGTTTAGCTACAGTCTCCGGAGTAACGACGGCCAGTTTAGCAGTATCCGGTTGTTTCAGCTTCTCTGTAAAATGCGCATCCATAAAATGATAGACATCATCTCCTCCCATCCCGCCAATGCGGTTAGAAGAGAAGAACCCTTCAAAGTCATTCCCCCTCAGAATAAAGCCCATATCATCCCCCCCGGAATTTACCGGAGAGCGTAAGTTTTGTAATCCATCCCAGGTAGCCCGGTCGCCCGCCACACGGAAAATATCGTATCCGCCCATTCCCGGATGGCCCTTACTGGAAAAATATAAATAGCCGTACTCATTGATAGTAGGACAAGCCTCATCTTCAGTTGTATTGATCACCGGCCCACAGTTCTTAGGGGTACCCCAGCTATGATCTGCCTGGCGTTCACTATACCAGATATCCGATTTCCCTAATCCACCGGGTCTATCGGAAACAAAGTATAATACATTGCCTTCACGATTGATCACCACATGGCTGGATGAACTTCCTTTATAATTTAACTCCCGCACAAATTCCAGTTTCTTCCACTTATATCCATCTTTATCTTTTACAGAACGGAATATTAATAAATTAAACGTCTGTTTCTGTCCATGGGTTTCCACCAACTGATTAATGGTAACATATGCAGTATCTTCCCTGGCATTAAAACACACCGGGCCAATATTATAAGGCAGTCTTCCAAGTACGGACGGAATGACTTCATCCAGTACATTATTGGCATTACCACGGATGTATTGTTTCAGCATATACGATTTAAAATAAGGCTGACCAATACGCTCATCAACACTGGGATGTGACTCTGCTTTTCCGCTTATACCCATTTTACGATAACCATTCCCTTCTATCAGCAAGCCCTGTTTGGTAACCCCGCTAACCCATTCATCGTTCTGCGTACACAGGTCTTTAATGTTTTCCAGTGCATAATCCGGTGGCAATGATTTCCAGGCAATAGCACTATCACAACCAGCTAATAACATCGCCTTCCTCCTGTCTGATAAAAGAGCAATCTGTTCTTTTGCCTTCTTATAATCCTCCGTGCGTTTCAGCATCTCAATGAAGATAAGGCGGATACTATCTCCACTTTCAGGACGTTTCAGCATATTCTCATACCAGTAAGTAGCAGCAGGAATAGTGCCCATTTTAAGATAGGAATTAGCCAGTTTACCCATTATCTCTAATGGAGGGTTTTTAGATTTGGAAACGAGATCATTGTAAAGATTAACGGCTCTGGGATATTGTTGAAATTCATAGGCCTCATCGGCAAGCTCCCGGGTACTCCTTTGCTCCTGGGCTTGTACAATATGCGGAACTAAAAACATTACACATAACACTAAAACAGAAAAATGCATCTTCATATTTAAAAGTATCGGGGATTAATTACCTGTGTTTTTTTGGAAGGGAAAGACAAACCAATAGAGATCTCATGAGAGCCTCCCTGGTAACCCGCCAGTTTGTTAATATTTAAATCATACGAATAACCAATCCTTAATTTTTCAGAGGCATAGTATTCTACCATCGCACTGGCCGCATTACTTATCTGCAGATCATCCGGTAACTTGTTCTTCCATAATCTCGGATTCATCCGGTAAGACCCTCCTATCCATATCAGGTTATCAATCTGTAAAAAGGTATTGATATCTATTCCTGTCGGGCCTTTAAAATCTTCTTTAACCAGGAGGGAAGGTTTCAGGCGGAGATGGTCAGATAAATACAACATGCAACCCGTAGTGAGGTAGACATGCTGGGTTTTCTTTATGGCCGCGAAATTATATCCTTTCCAGAAATATCCTTTCTCTGTATATAACGAAAACAGATCCATTACCGATACACCGAGATAAAAAGAGGATGTATAATAATAAATCCCGAACCGTGCATCCGGCGCTAATGTATTCACCTTGCCTGTAGGCACTGTAGGGTCATCATTCTCCCTTGGCACCAGTGCTTTCCCATCCAGGGAGTATTGCGTAACACCAACGCCTAAACCGAGGCATAAACGTTTGGTACCTTCTACATCCAAAGGAATACGGTAAGCATAAGATCCGTATAAAGAAAACGCCTGTTGCGGCCCCATAAGATCTGCCATCAGCTGTAAACCCAGTCCTACCCTGTTCTCGCGCGTAGGACCATCAATAGAAATTCCACCGGTACGTGGCGCTCCAGGAATGCCCGTCCATTGATGCCGGTAAGTGGCGCTCACATACATCTGTTCTTTATAGCCCGCATAAGCAGGGTTCACACTCAGCCCATTAAATACATACTGACTGAATTGTACCGTCTGCTGGCCTTTTGCTTGTCCCACCGCCATGAGCAGGAGAAGGATCACCTTGCGCATGCTTGCATATTTTAAGCTCATTTATCTTAATATTTCCACCCATCCCTTGTAAATCTTTACACCATCTGCTTTATGTACTTCCAATGTGTAAAAGTAACTTCCGGCATTTAGTCCAGTGCCATCCCAATTATTCCTGTAATCCTTAGACTGATAAACCATTGCCCCCCATCTGTTATATACATACAAAGCGGAAGAAGGGTATTTATCCAGTCCCCCGATATCAAATTTTTCGTTCTTCCCATCCCCATTAGGGGTAAATACATTAGGAATGATCAACGCATCACCACTTACCGTAATCGTAGATGTCCCTCTGCCACCGTTGGGAGCAGGATCGCTCTTTGTTTCTTTAGAGGTAGCGCTGGCGGCATTCGTAATGGTACCACCATCTGTGGCCTTGCATACCAGCAGCATTTCGGCGACTTCCTCAATGGCCAGATCGCCAACAGCCCAGGATACGATCCTGCCATTCTGAGATACTGTACCTTTTGCAGTAGTGGCAATAGGGTTAATGTCCAGTGTAAGCGGCAAAGAATCTGTCACGACCACATCAGTAGCTGTTACATTTCCTTTGTTAGTGACTGTTATACGGTAAGTAATATCCTCCCCAACAGTATAAGGCCCTGGCTGAACAACGGTTTTACTTACCTCCAGGTCTACCTTTGGTATATCATCATCTATAATATCCAGAGAAGCAGTGTTCCCGATACCTGTAAAAGGCAATGTGCTGGTCACACCAGTGATGGTGATGATCACGTTTTCTGTACCTTCTATCAACTTATCGTCTATCACTTTGATGGGAACATTTGCAGTATCACTACCTGCAGGTATAATTGCCTGCAACGAAGGGATTTCATAATCATCTCCACCCGTAGCGGTACCGGAAAGCGTATAGGTAATTGTAATGGGTACACTGGTTAACTTACCCGGAGCAACAGTAATTGTAAATCCACCATTGGTAGCTGGTTCTGCGGCATTAATACCATTGATGCCATTAGCAGGATCTCCGTCGCTATCTCCTATACTTACATTCATATCGCCACCATCATCATCACCAATAATGATCCCTGCATTATCCTGCGGCCCTTTTATAAACGGTAATGCACTCGTGATACTGGTAATGGTAATCTTCACGGTTTCATCTCCCTCTATCAGCTTATCATCAATTACGTCAACAGGAATATTCCCTCCATTACTAAGTGCTTGGATGGTCATTGTTCCGGTAATAGTCTTATAATCCTTGCCATTGAGAGCTGTTCCCGTAATGGTATAGTTGACTGTAATGGGCACACTGGTCCTCTTACCAGGAGCAACACTCACTGTAAAGCCGCCATTGGTAGAAGGCTCTGCTGCATTTACTCCGTTGATACCATTGGTAGGATCTCCGTCATTATCTCCTATATTTATATTCATATCCGAATCATCATCTTTTATAATCAGAGATGCGGATTTATGGGTACCGATGGTAACGGGTAATGTAGTACTAATGTTAGTGATCGTTAAAACAACTGACTCATCTCCTTCTATCAGGTCATCGTCTATTACGTTAACAAAAACACTTGCGGTACTATCGCCAGCAGGGATAGTAGTTGTTAATGGCCCTGTAGTATAATCAGTATTATTGTCAGCTGTTCCGCTAATAGTGTAAGTAATAACTATTGGAGCAGTCGTTGTTTTACCGGTTCCGAGACTTAATGTAAAACCTCCATTGGTAGAAGGCTCTGCAGCATTCACACCATTGATACCATTAGTAGGATCTCCATCACTATCGCCGATATTTACTGTAGTACTATCATTATCTTTTATAATAACAGTACCTGTATTAGCAATACCTACGTATGGCAGTGTTGTATTAAAACCAGTAAATGTAAGGATCACCGTTTCATCTCCTTCTATCAGGTTATCATCGATGACAGGAACTGCAAGTTTGACACTATTACTTCCCTTAGGAATCGTGTCCGTTAATTGTATGGTAGTGTAGTCTGTTCCATTAGTAGCAGTACCCGTGATGGTATAATTAATTATAACAGGTGCGCTGGTGACTTTCCCCGGCGCTACACTGAATGTGAACTCCCCGTTATCAGAAGGTTCTCCTGCCACTGCATCTGTGACGGCCACCGTTACATTCATGTCTGCTGTATCATCATCCAGGATGTTGATACTGGTTTTTTTAGTCGCATCAAATGTAAATGGCGCTGGGGTTAGTACTGGTGATGAACTAACACCTGTAACTGTTAATACCACCGTCTCTGTCCCTTCAATTATATTATCATTAATAACCGGTACAGACATCGTATAACTGCTACTATCGGCAGAGATAACCGCTGTTAATGGCAGAGAGGTATAATCCAAACCATCTGAGGCCGTTCCGGAGATAGTATATGTAATAGTAATGGGGACACTTGTCTTTTTACCAGGTGCTACACTGAAAGTGAATGATCCGTTAGTACCGGATTCTGCACCGTCAGTGCCGGTCACGTATACATTCATATCACCGCCATCATCATCCCCAATAATGATCCCTGCATTATCCTGCGGCCCTTTTATAAACGGTAATGCACTCGTGATACTGGTAATGGTAATCTTCACGGTTTCATCTCCTTCTATCAGCTTATCATCAATCACATTAACATCAATATCCTTCCCATTAGCAAGCGAATCGATGGTCACTGTTCCGGAAACAGTGTTATAATCCTTGCCATTGATAGCTGTACCCGTAATGGTATAGTTGACTGTAATGGGCACACTGGTCCTCTTACCTGGTGCAACACTCACTGTAAACTTACCATTGGTAGAAGGCTCTGCTGCATTTACACCGTTGATACCATTGGAAGGGTCTCCGTCATTATCACCGATATTTATATTCATATCAAAATCATCATCTTTTATGACCAGAGATGCTGATTTATTGGTACCAATAGTAACCGGTAATGTAGTACTGATGTTAGTGATCGTTAAAATAACTGACTCATCTCCTTCTATCAGGTCATCGTCAATTACATTGACAAAAACATCTGTGGTGCTATCGCCAGCGGGGATAGTAGCGGTTAATGGCATCGATGTATAATCAGTACCATAGATCGCCTTTCCCGAAATAGTATAAGTAATAATTATTGGAAGAGTAGTCACTTTCCCTGCTCCGACACTTAACGTAAAATGACCATTAGTAGAAGGTTCCGCCGCATTCACTCCATTGATACCGTTAGAAAGATTACCATCATTATCTCCGATATCTACGGTAGTACTATCATCATCTTTTATAATAACAGTACCGGTGTTAGCAATACCTACGTATGGCAGTGTTGTATTAAAACCGGTAAATGTAAGGATCACCGTTTCATCCCCTTCTATCAGGCTATCATTCACTACGCGAACCGGTACTTTGACACTATTACTTCCGGCAGGAATGGTGTCCGTTAATTGTATGGTAGTGTAGTCTGTTCCATTAGTAGCCGTACCGGTAATGGTATAATTAACTATTACAGGTGCGCTGGTGACTTTCCCCGGCGCTACACTGAATGTGAACTCCCCGTTATCAGAAGGTTCTCCTGCCACTGCATCTGTGACAGCCACCGTTACATTCATGTCTGCTGTATCATCATCCAGGATGTTGATACTGGTTTTTTTAGTTGGATCAAATGTAAATGGCGTTGGGGTTAGTACTGGTGATGAACTAACACCTGTAACTGTTAACACCACCGTCTCCGTCCCTTCAATTATATTATCATTAATAACCGGTACTGACATCGTATAACTGCTACTATCGGCAGGAATAACAGCTATTAATGGCAGAGAGGTATAATCCAAACCATCTGAGGCCGTTCCGGAGATAGTATATGTAATAGTAATGGGGACACTTGTCTTTTTACCAGGTGCTACACTGAAAGTGAATGATCCATTAGTGCCGGATTCTGCACCGTCAGTGCCGGTCACATATACATTCATATCACTATTGTCATCATCAGCAATGTTAACAGTAGCAACCTTGCTCGTGCCAGGTACAAAGCCCGAAGGACTTATAATCGTTGAAACAGCACCAGTAACTGTTAAGGTCACCGTTTCATTTCCTTCTATCAGGTTATCATCCAGCACTGATACCGGAACAGGTGCAGATGTACTTCCCGCAAGGATAGTAGTCGACAGCGAAATGGTAGTATAATCAATGCCGTTGGTAGCTGTTCCGGTAATAGTGTAGTTAACCGTAACGGGCACACTGGCGGCCAACCCACTCGAAAAACCTATAGTAAATAACCCGTTAACAGCTGGTTCTGCCGCATTAGGAGTAGTAGCAGTAACATTAATACCCATATCCGCATTGTCATTATCTGCAATGGTTACGGTATTAAAGGCTGGAGTACCGGCTGTAAATATGGCACCGGAGGGAGATGCTGTTGCGGATGTAACCGTGATGACCACTGTTTCATCCCCTTCAATAATCAGATCATCCAATACTTTTACCGGTATAGGTGCAGTGGTATGTTGCCCCGCCGCCAATACCATGTTACCGGTTAACTTTGTATAATCCGCATTGGGAGTAGCCGTACCGGAAACAGTATAATGTACGATCATTGTTTCCGAGCAGGTATAGCTGCCAGGTAAACTAAATACAAAGCTGCCATTTGTACCAGGTTCTGCAGCATTCACAATAGAAGTGACAGTCAACACACGATTGGCAGCTGTATTATCGTTATCTGTAATGGTAGCAATATTTGCTGATGAAATAATTGTAAATCCAATACCACTGGATGTACCGGTACCGCTTGTCAATCCGAGGATCACATCTTCTGTCGTCTCTATCACATCATCATCCGTTATCAATACGTCCACTGATACTCCCGGTTGCCCGGCAGGTATTATAGTTGTTCCACTTAAAGTAGTATAATCAACTCCGTTCGTAGCAGCACCAGTCATCGTATAGTTAACGCTGATATCTTCGGTACTGGTGATACCCGCAGGCAGACTAATATAAAAACCCGCATTAGCGCCACCCTCTGTACCATTGGTAACACTGGAAATGGTAAGCTGGCTATCGTTATCAATAATGGATATAGTAGTACCAAGACTATGTCCTAAATAAGATCCAACACTATAAGCAAGTGTACCTGTAGCGCTGGTCAGTGCTACATTTATTGATTCTACATTTTCTATTTCTGTATCATCCACAATACTTACAGATACTGGTACACTGTTCCAACCTTTCTTAATCACCGCTGTTAACGGGAAAGCAATATAGTCAGATGCACTCGCTGTGGTACTGCCGGTAATGATATAATGTACTGTAATATCCTCTCCTGCTGTATACCCGGCAGGAAGCGATATCGTCATACTACCACTGCTTCCTCCCTCTTCTCCATTTACCGTCAGGGCATCTACAAAAGTCAGAGTACGGTTAGTGGGAGTATAATCATCATCTGTGATAGTCAGCGAAGAACTGCCTGATACAGCAAGGCTCCCCCCGGAAGAAGTCGTAGCCCCTGTTAAAGTTGCCGTCACCGTTTCATCAGATTCCAGGATCATATCGTCCAATACATGTACTGACAGCTGGCCAGTCGTTGCCCCGGCCGGGATCACCACATTTACAGGCACGGTAAAATCAGCTCCGTTTGTAGCTGTACCGGACATTGTATAGGTAACAGTAACATCCTCTGCTTGTGCGCTACTAAGAGAAATGGTAAAAGATCCATCAGCAGGACTCACACTTTCTGCACCGTCGACCGGCGTTCCGATAGTGACAGTAGCAGCTCCGGCAAATTGCCTTAGCTCCTGCACGAAATTACAGGAGGCAAAATCCCAGCGGAAAAGTGTCTTTGCCGGCAGTGGCAGGTATGATAATAACATTCCTGCAAACAAGGTAATTCTGAGAATCGATTTCATAGGGAACAGGACTACATAAACTTATGAAAGACTGTCTCAACAACACTAATTAAGGTCATTTTACGAGCATAGGGACTTAGTTATCAACTTGTATCAAAGCTAATTTATGGGTTCTTAACTAAAAATAAATGCTTCTACTCAGTGGGCAGACAGTCAAATCCCTGGCGGGATCCCCACAACTCATTATAAATGATTTAAATACGTTTTCAGGAAATACTCAGTCACTTTAAGGAAAAAGAGGCTGATTGTACATCCCGGCTATTAGATCCGGCAAAAACAGTGAAATCTCCCGGTTCGGCAATCCAGTGCATGTCTTTATCGTAGAATTTCAGGTCTTCAATCGTAATATCGAACGTCACCACACGTGTTTCTCCTTTTTCCAGGAAGATCTTCTTAAAGCCTTTCAGCTCCTTTACAGGACGGGTTACACTGCCTACCCTGTCACGGATATATAGTTGAACCACTTCTTCCCCGCTATAATTACCACTGTTGGTAACAGGGATGCTCACCTGTAATTTATCAGCAGCCGAGATCTGTTGTTTGCTTAGACTGATAGCGCCATATGTAAATTGCGTATAACTTAAACCGTATCCAAAAGGATACAGGGGGTCATTACTTACATCCAGGTATTTGGAAGTATACTTGTTATTCGGATCCAGCGGACGACCGGTATTTTTATGGTTGTAAAAGATGGGGATCTGCCCGGTATTACGGGGGAAGGTCATGGTGAGCTTACCTGCCGGATTATAATCTCCAAAGAGAACAGCAGCAATAGCATTACCTGCTTCTGTACCCAGGAACCATGTTTCCAGGATAGAAGGGATGTTCGCATCTTCCCATTCCAGCGTTAAAGGCCGACCATTCATCAGAACTAATACCACCGGTTTACCGGTAGCATATACCGCCTTCAGCAACTCTTTCTGGCTATCAGGAATACTGATATCAGACCTGCTGGCGGCTTCGCCTGTCATCCCCTGAGATTCTCCCAATGCCATCACCACCACATCCGACTGGCGCGCCAATGCTACCGCTGTTGCCAGCATCTGTGCACTGTTAGCTGTATCTTCTGCGGCCAAACGCTGTTTTTGCAAAGCCTTCTTCAGCAACATTGTATCACTGGAATAATGAGCGCCGGGAGCATACGTTACATTCGGTGTTTTACGCTTGATGCCATCCAGCAGTGTTACGGCCTTTGTATAATCCCCGGCGGCAGACCAGTTACCGATCATATCGCGCTGGCTGTTTGCCAGCGGGCCTATCAGCGCAATCTTCGCCTCTTTCTTCAACGGTAATAACTGGTGTTCGTTCTTCAGTAAAACGATAGAACGTTCTGCTATCATCTGCGCATCCTTCAGATGTTCGGCAGACATAATTTCTTTTGTTGCCAATGCTGTATCGCAGTTACGGAAAGGGTCCTTAAATAATCCAAGATCATATTTTGCAGACAGAATACGATATACTGCCGCATTGATTTGCGCAATGGTTATCTTTTTATCCTGTAATAATTTTTTAAGCTGAGATGCGAATACACTTCCCTGCATATCCATATCTACACCGGCATTCAATGCCAGCGCACCTGCTTCGTATTCGTCTTTTACTATCCCATGATTAATCATTTCATTGATAGAGGTATAATCTGTTACAATGAATCCTTTAAAGCCCCATTGCTTACGCAGCAGATCTGTCAGTAACCATTTATTCCCTGTAGAAGGAATACCGTCCACTTCATTGAAGGATGTCATCACAGTAGCTACGCCTGCATCAACAGCTGCTTTGTAAGGAGGAAGATAAAACTGGAACATCTGACGCCGGCTCATATCTACAGTATTATAATCACGGCCTCCTTCTATTGCGCCATACAAAGCGAAGTGCTTTACACAGGCAAGAATACTGTTGGGAGAAGAAAGATCATTCCCCTGATATCCTTTTACTTTAGCTTTCGCCACCTGCGAACCATACCAGGTATCCTCTCCTGCTCCTTCTGCTACACGGCCCCAACGCGGATCACGGGCAATATCCACCATGGGGGAGAATGTCCATTGCAAACCATCAGCACTGGCTTCTACTGCAGCAATACGTGCGCTCTTTTCCAGCAGCGACATATCCCAGGTACAGGCTTCTCCCAAAGGAATGGGGAAAATAGTTTTATGTCCGTGAATCACATCATATCCAAACAGCAAAGGAATCTTTAAGCGGGTTTTTAACGCCATTTCCTGTAACTGACGGGTGTACTTCGGTGTGTAGGCATTGAAAATAGCCCCGCATAATCCTGTTTCTATATCTTTCTTATAACCGGCTTTCATGAAAGGCCCGGTGACATCCATATCACTGGTCAGCAGATTCAGCTGTCCTATCTTTTCTTCCAGCGTCATACGTTGTATAAGACCGTTGATAAACGTGTTTTTATTTTGCTGTGCTGTGGCAGTACAGGCAATGAGCAGGCATATTTTGAGGAATTGTATCTTTTTCATAACGGGTTTTTAAACAAATGTGGGGTAAATATACAAAAAGGGGTTGTATCAAAGTATGACAACCCCTTTTCATTCGGTTACCTGATGAAGACTTATCGCCATTTAGACGATTCTCAGGCCCTTTATTTATTTTGGATACGCCTTTTTTATCTTACATAGTTGGCAAATTCATCGTTATACGGGCAAAGTAAAAGGAACCCAATGTTCCCATCTGTACGGAAGCGTATTTAAATACGCCAAAATAGCTGTTACCATATACCTGTTTATCAGGAAATACATCCAGCAGGTTATTAGCCCCGATAGTGAATGTAAATGGTTTCACATTATAGCTGAGAGAAAGGTCGGTCACTACTTTTCCTTTGTGTACCTGTACTTCTCCATAAGGGAAGCTGTTACGTGCCACTTCCCCGAAATATACATTCCGCAGTAGTACACTGAATTTTTTGAAGGTATAAGTAAGGGAGAGATTTGCTTTCACCCTGGGTGTTCCTTCTGTGATCAGGATACTGTCGTTCGGAGAAAAGAAGATCTGCTCCTGTCCTTTCAGCGGCGCTGGCACATGGGTACCCGTGATCTTGTTCTTATTGATGTTCAGTCCCAGTGAAGCAGTAAATGCTTTCAACCTGTAATCAGCCACTACATCTATCCCCATGGTCCTTGTATCTACCCCGTTACTGAAGAAGCGGGCAGAGCTGGCACCCAGCGGATTGATAATATTCTGTATAGGTACTACCGCATCTCCGTTAGGATCAAATCCAAAGCTACCGGTCAATACGATCCTGTTTTTAATCTCTGTTAAATATCCATCTACAGAAACGTTAAAATTGCTGGCAGGCCGTGCGGTGAAACCCAGGCTATAATTCAGCGAAGTTTCCTGTTTTAGTGTAGGGATACCTAATGCTTTTGCAACCGGACTTTCATTCGTAAAGAACCCGGATTGCCCCAGTGTATTATTGGGTAATATATCTGTACTGATGTAACTGAAATATTGCTGATGCAGGGAAGGTGCTCTGAAACCATTACTGAAAGCTCCTCTTATATTAAACACTTTAGAGAGCATATAACGGGTAGCCAGCTTACCGCTGAAGGCAGTTCCAAAATCACTGTAGTGTTCCAGGCGGGCAGCACCGTTGAGCAACCATCGGGGAGTTACATCATATTCAGCATCTGCATATACGCCTGTGTTATTCCTGCTTTTATGAATCGCATTATCAGGAGAAAAACCGGGAAAGGATTGAGACCCCCCTGCCAGTCCGGATGGATTGGATACCGTACCATCAGGATTAGTTACCAGTGCATAATTCTTCCAGGAAGCCTCTTCACCTGCACGGATGCGGTAATCGTCTATCCGGAATTCTGCACCGAAAGCCAGGTTTAAGTTACTGTTGAAACGGCGGCTGATATCGAAGTTGGTCGTATTCTGTAAAAATTCATGTCCCCCTGCTTTAAAACTGGTAGGAGAAGCATCCTGCAGGGAAGCATTTACGGTATGATCTACTTCATAATCGAAGCGGTTATCCCCTAAAGTATTACTAAGATCCGCATGCCATGCACCCAGTTGCTGTCTTAATCCTACTGCTACAGACCTGTCCTGGATCTTTGAATCTGTTGTAGGCTGGAAGCCATCAGGATAAATACTATATACGTTTACAGTAGCATCGCTGGGCAAACGACGGAAGCCAAAGCCTTGTCCCTTTCGGTAGTTATATCCTCCAAAAGCATAAAACTCACTTTTACCAAAGGGTAAGGACAGGTTAAAGAAAGTACTCCCGTTTTTAATTTTCGCATCCCCTATCTGGAAATTAAAATCATCTCTTTTCAACCCTTTTGATTTTAGCATGTCATCATCATACTTCCTTGAAGCTGCCGGATCATCTGTAAAATCATACGCGAAATAGTTATTCAGAGAAGACTGATCGAAGATGATCAGGTTATTATTCTGCGCCCTGGTAGTTTTATCACGGTAAGAACCTTCTGCTGTGAGATTGATAAAACCACCGTGCTTACCCAGGCCTGTACCGTAATTCAGGTTAAGCTGTCCCAGTCCTCCATCTCCACGGGAAGTAATACCCCCTGTAACAGCGGCGAATAACTGGTGGGTATTTTCTTTCAGCACAATATTCACCACACCGGCAATGGCATCAGAACCATACTGTGCAGAGGCACCATCTCTCAGGACTTCTATCCTTTCTATGGCAGATGCAGGAATAGCATTCAGGTCCGTACCTACAGAGCCGTTACCTACCGTACCCTGGTTATTGACCAGTGAAGTGGTATGCCGGCGTTTCCCATTGATCAGTACCAACAGTTGATCAGGGCCCAGGCCCCTGATACTGGCGGGATCTATATGTTCACTGCCATCGGAAGAAGACTGACGGTTTGAGTTGAATGAAGGAGATGCATATTGCAATAGCTGGTTAAGGTCATTCTGAGGCGATTGTGTCTGCAATTTTGAGATATTGAATATATCTACCGGCGCCACGGTATTCAGCCTTGTACGGCCACCGCTACGCGTTCCTACCAGTACAACCTCATTTAGCTTATGAAGGGATGACTGCAAAATGATAGTGTAATTACTTTCTCCATTCAGTACCTGGGTATAAGTACCGTAGCCAATAGCGCTAACCGTAAAGTGTTTATCCTTACTGTTGAGTGTAATAGCAAAAGAACCATCTTCTTTAGTGGTAGTACCTGTAACGAATGCAATGACACTGGCGCCTGCTATGGGCTTGTTATCTGCATCCAGCACTTTACCGGTAATCTTCTGAGCATTCACGGCGCCTGTTATCAGTAAAAGAACAGGGATTAAATATTTTATCATCGATGATTATTTTTTAGGCTTCAGGGTTACTTCTACACTCCATTCACTACCACTGCCAATATGGTAAGTATTGGCGAAACTACCCTGATTTAAGGCAAAGGACAACTGCAACAGGCTATTCAGGTAACTGAGCGGTTTCCCTTTTGCTACGGCGCCGAAAGTCTGGCTGTAAGGAGCGTCACCTTCATATACTTTCTTTCCGCTATGGAAAATGGAGATATGCAGGATATCCCCGTACTGTGGGTGCAGCTGGTTGACCAGGTCTCCGTTGATGTTAGTCCAGATATTGCCGTATTGAACGTCCAGAATTGAGATATTCCCCTTCAGCTTACCGGATACCAGCGTAGCCTGCTGATAAGGGATTTTTACTACTTCTTTTGGCAGCGCAGGGCCTACCTGTTCATAAGTGATAGCCCCAGCAGCCAGTCTTGCACCGGTATAGGCGTATACATCCCTCCCATGGAAAGTGTATGACTTCTGGGAATCCTTACGCCTGTTCACAGCTTCGTCTATTTCCCGCACTTCTGCTATGCCCAGGGATTCCGCTATCAGGGTTAATGTGCCATTATCAGGGGTTACGATGAACTGTCCCGTGTTTGTTTTCAACACTACCGATTTGCGGGTGGTGCCTACTCCGGGGTCTACCACGGATACGAAAACCGTTCCGGCAGGCCAGTAGGGAACTGTTTGCTGTAAGCGATAAGCTGCTTCCCAGATGTTATAAGCCGGGATCTCATGGGTAAGGTCGTATAGTTTAAGATCAGGCGAAACGCCGGAGGCGACACCCTTCATGGCCGAAACGGCACCATCTTTTAATCCGAAATCTGACTGAAACACGACAATCTTGTTCTGAGAGAAGGAATGGCTGGTGGTTACCAGCAGGAACAAAAAAATACCTAGAACTTTTTGCATCTTCTTTAATATTAGTCTACAAATTTAGTGGGATTGAAGCAATTATGTGCAAAATAATAACAAAACAACGTTGATAATGTTGTACAAATCCCTCTTCAACAGGGCTCAGGCATAGGCTGGCATTGACATTCCTTTATTGTTTGGATAGGATACAGGATTTCAACAGAGATCAATACAGTCCTTAATCAGGACCTAATTACCGATCTTTTGCCCTGTTATGATCGCACCGGTTGAAGTAACATCCTCAGATATTATAGCTTTACAGGCCCTCTCCCGACAAACCTTCTTTGAAACATTTACGAGGAAAAATACCCCTGCCAATATGCAGGAATACCGGACCCGCACAAACGGAATTACAGGAAGAAGATGGAATAAAGACCGAACGGACCTACGTGCTGAAAGAATTCCATGGGCAGAAGGCAGGTCAGTTAATGGCTGATAAAGCATTGCAGATACCCCGAAAATGGGGGTAAGAACGGATCTATTGCTTTTAGTTCACATATCTTCTGGTTTGGGGATGAGGACCAAACGTATATCATGATGAAATTTGGGCTATGAGGAAAGAGCGAAAAAGTACTCCCATACAGAAAGTCTTCAGAATTGCATGATAGGTTTGCTTATCAATCATATCATGTAAATTGCGTGATAAGTTTGCTTATCAATCGTATCATGTATAAACAATTTCTTAGCAGTATTCTTCTTTTCCTGTTGATAAGTACTACCTCAGCTCAAAAGAAAACACTGGATTATTTTATTGACCAGGCGCTGAGTAATAGCCCACTGTTACTGGATTATCAGAACCAGGTACTGTCTAATAAAATAGACAGCCAAAAGATCCTGGCTACCTACAAACCGCAGGTGGCAGGGACCAGCGTTAATACTTACGCTCCTGTTATAAAAGGTTATGGGTATGATAATGCTATCACTAACGGAGCTGGTGTAAATGCCCTTGTAGGGGTGAATAAAAAGTTTGTAGGAAAGAAAAATCTGGATGCGCAGTTTGAAGGTATCAACCTTTTAAGCCGGGGAATAGAAAATACGGCGAAGATCTCTGTACAGGACCTCAAAAGAACACTGATAGCACAATATATCACTACTTATGGCGATCTGCAACAACTCAACTTCGCCAAAACCATTCATTCATTATTGGCGAAAGAAGATACTGTTTTGAAAAAGCTGACGGGAAGTAATGTATATCATCAGGCCGATTATCTTACGTTCCTGGTTACTTTACAACAACAGGAACTTACTGTTAAACAGAATGCGATCCAGTTCCAGAACGATTATGCCACGCTGAATTATTTAAGTGGCATTGTGGATACTACCTCTACAGAACTGGAGGAGCCGGATATAAAAATCCAGGCATTGCCTCAACCCGAAAACTCCGTATTTTTTCATCAATATATATTAGACAGCCTGAAACTACGTAATGACCGGGCTAACCTGGATTACAGCTATAAACCTACTGTCAGCGCCTTTGCAGATGCGGGCTATAATTCATCGTTAGCTTATACTCCTTATAAGAATTTCGGAACAAGCTTTGGTTTCAGTCTTAATATCCCCATCTATGATGGCAGACAACGTAAACTGCAATATCAGAAATTAGATATTTCGGAACAGACAAGACAGCATTACAGGGAGTTCTTCATGAAACAATACAGTCAGCAGGTGTTACAGCTTATGCAACAACTGAAAGGTACACAGGAACTGATAGACCAGATCAATTACCAGATAAAATATTCTGAAGGACTGATACAGGTGAATACCAGATTACTGGTAACCGGTGATGTGCGTATAGCCGACCTGATCATTGCGCTCAATAATTATTTAAACGCTAAGAACCTGCTCACACAAAATACGGTGAGCCGTCTTCAGATCATTAATCAAATCAACTACTGGAACAGATGATACAACGGGTAATGATATTATTACTGTTAATAACGTCCTGTAAACAGGCCGCCACCGAAGATGCCACGACAGAGATACAGACACCGGTATCGGTCATTAGTATCAGCAGAGGTCCTATGCAGGAATATATTGAACTGAATGCAACGTCTACATTCCTGTTAAAGAGTTTTATCAAATCCAACGCTACCGGTTATCTGCAATCTACTAATATACGTCTGGGCCAACTGGTACACCACGGACAATTACTCTTTACCGTTAAAACAAAAGAAGCCGTCAGTATCGGCAATGCGGTGAATGCTTTAGACAGCAGCTTTAAATTTTCCGGCACCAACAGTATTAAAGCCAGTGTTGACGGATATATTACTTCCCTTGATCATCAACCGGGAGATTATGTGCAGGATGGGGAACAACTGGCAACGATCAGCAATAATTTCGTCTTCCTGATGAACATGCCTTATGAACTGCATAATACGGTCATCAATCATCATACTGTAGACATCGTTCTGCCGGGTGGAGAAAAGATCACCGGTACGATCTCTGCGGCTATGCCCACTGTTGATTCTGTGGCACAGACACAAAGTATCATTATCACCATGGATGGTAATAAGACTATACCTGAGAACCTGGTGGTGAAAGTAAATATACCTACTGTTTCCAAAACAGATGTCATCACCTTACCAAAATCGGCAGTGCTGGCAGATGAGACACAGAGTGAATTCTGGGTAATGAAACTGATGAATGACAGTACGGCTGTTAAAGTACCGGTAAAAAAGGGGATTGAGACAAAAGACAAGATAGAGATCATTTCACCGGTATTTTCAGATAATGATAAAATCCTTGTCACGGGAAATTATGGTTTGGAAGATACAGCGAAAGTTAAAATCATTAACCCGTGAAAAATTTCTTTATCTCCCATAAACACCCGATCGCTGCTATACTCTTCCTTATCATAGCAGGAGGTATTTTTGCATACAGCAAAATACAGATATCACTGTTTCCCGAAATCACGTTCCCCAAGATAAAGATCATTGCAGATGCAGGACTACAGCCGGTGGACAAGATGATGGTAACGGTAACAAAGCCTCTGGAAAATGCGGTAAAACAAGTGCCCAGCCTACATATGGTACGCAGCAGCACCAGCAAAGGCAGCTGTGAGATTTCTGCTTTTATGGATTGGGATGCGGATATAGATCTGAGCCAGCAACGTATAGAATCAAAGATCAGTCAGATCAGGAACCAATTACCACCGGAAGTGCAGATTACGGTAGAGAAAATGAATCCTTCGATTCTACCGGTGATGGGGTATACTATTGAGAGTCATACCAAGAGCCCGATTGAGTTAAAAATGCTGGCCAATTATACCATTAAACCGTTTTTATCCCAGGTGGACGGTGTATCGGAAGTACGGGTGATAGGCGGTAAAACCAAGGAATACTGGTTACAGCTGGATGCCAATAAAATGAGTACGTTGTCTGTAACACCGGATATGGTGAGTAATGTATTATCCCAGACCAACTTCATCAAATCGAATGGCTATTTATCAGATTATAAGTTCTTATACCTTACCGTTACGGACGCCAGCGTACATTCAATAGAGGATCTGAAAAATATTATCATCAGGAATGATGGTAAAAGAATTACACGTTTACAAGACATTGGCGCTGTAGATATAAAGGAAGCGATAGAATATACCAAGATCAATGCAAATGGCAGGGAAGGTATACTAATAGCCATTATCAAGCAACCCAATGCTAACCTTACGGACATGTCCCTTGCCATGGAGAAGAAGGTACAGCAACTGTCCCTGCCCGATGGTGTGACCATCAAACCATATTATATCCAGTCGGACTTTGTACAGGATGCGGTAAAGAGTGTAACAGATAGTTTGTGGATAGGGCTATTACTGGCCATCGTAGTAGCTATCATCTTTCTCCGTTCTTTAAAGGCCAGTGTCACGATATTAGTTACTATACCTATTACGCTCTGTTTAACATTATTAGTTTTATACGCTATCGGGTATACGTTTAACATCATGACCTTAGGGGCGATTGCAGCAGCAACGGGCTTAATTATAGATGATGCTATCGTAGTAGTGGAACAGATCCACCGTACCCATGAGGAACATCCTGATGAATCCACGGTTACGTTGTTACAGGAAGCGGTCCGTTACCTCTTCCCTGCTATGCTGGGATCTTCTATCAGTACGATCGTTATCTTCCTGCCTTTCGTTCTGATGACAGGTGTGGCAGGCGCTTATTTTAAAGTACTGACCAATACCATGATCATCACACTGGCATGTTCCTTCTTTGTAACATGGATCGGTTTACCGGTTATTTATCTCTTGTTCTCCAGAAAGGATACACCGGTGAAGGTACATGCCGTACGGCAGCGAAGCTGGGTATCGTTTTTTATCCACCGCCCTGTTATCAGCTTTATAATGATGATATGTCTGGGCTTACTGATATACTTCATCCTGCCGAAACTGGAAACAGGTTTTTTGCCCGAAATGGATGAGGGCAGTATAGTACTGGATTACAGCTCTCCACCGGGGACTTCTCTTGAAGAAACAGATAAGATGTTACGGGAAGCAGAAAAGCTGATTATGGCAGTTCCGGAGGTACAGGCTTATTCAAGAAGGACGGGGACACAGATGGGGTTCTTTATCACAGAACCTAATACCGGCGATTATCTCATACAACTTAAAAAACAACGTGACAGGAGTACTGATGAGGTGATCAGTGATATCAGGCAACGTATTGAGTCTACCCAACCCGCCCTGCGTATAGATTTCGGGCAGGTGATCGGTGATATGCTGGGCGATTTAATGACTTCTGTTCAGCCAATAGAAATAAAAATATTCGGGGATAATCCTCAGAAAATTGCTAAAGAAGTAGCAGAGCAGGTATCCCGGATACATGGTACAGCAGACGTCTTTAATGGCATCGTCATTGCCGGGCCTTCCGTAAGTATCGTTCCGGATTACAGCAGGATGGCACAGTTCGGGATCACTCCCGCCAACCTGCAGATGCAGTTGCAGAATGCACTGGAAGGCAATGTCATTGGCAGCATTCCTGAAAAAGAGCAGCTATCTGCGGTGAGGATGATTTATCCACGCAGCCGTAGCATCACAGACCTTCAGCAACTGGAGATATTCTCTCCTGATGGACGATTGCATCCCATTTCATCCCTGGCAACCGTCAGGCTGAATGCAGGAGATGCGGAGATTCAACGACAGAATCTGCAAACGATGGGGGTTGTTACAGCCCGCCTGGAAAACAGTGATCTGGGAACGGTAATGAATGAGATCCGTAAGATCAAAGTACCTGCCGGATATCATGTGGAGTATGGTGGAGCGTATGCTGATCAGCAGCAATCTTTCAATGAATTGTTGATCATTCTTATTACTGCCAGTCTGCTGGTGTTTATCGTCATTCTCTTTTTATTCCGAGATTTTAAAATTGCCTTACTCATTATTATTCTTGCAGTACTTGGTATCTCAGGTAGTTATTTAGCATTATATCTTACCAATACACCGTTGAATGTAGGAAGTTATACAGGTTTAATTATGATTGTCGGGATCATTGGAGAGAATGCTATTTTCACCTTCCTGCAGTTTAAAGATTCTCTTTGTAAGCATCATGTGGACGAGGCGATCATCTATTCGATCTCCACCCGTTTACGGCCCAAACTTATGACTGCTTTAGGTGCTATCATTGCTTTAATGCCACTGGCGCTGGGCATTGGCGCAGGTGCACAACTACACCAGCCATTAGCCATAGCAGTGATAGGTGGGTTTATTGTAGCCCTGCCGTTGTTGCTGATCGTATTACCTTCCATGTTGCATATATTGTACAAGGATAAGACCCCCTGGCCAGTGATTGAAGCAATACTATAAATATAGATTGTTGCCAGCTGTTATTGATCATAAATACACTGAATCTGACTGTTTGGTTCTCTGATCTAACTTTGGAATATGGGCCGGAGATTTGTTTTTAATTTAACTTCACCTGATATTCACGTCAGATAAGGTATTTATGATCAATAACAGCTGGCGCGAAGATTATGTGGCTCTATCATTGGCTCAATTTGTGTAAATTACCTTTATGTCTTTAATAAGACAGATCATGATACTATGAACATACTGAAAGCAATAAAAAACCTGTTTAAAAAGGAACATGTTGTAAAACAGAAGATGACCTATCCTTCTGCGGAGGCATTACGCATTTTACATAAAATGGAGGCTGTGGAGAAACAGGCAGAAGTATTAAAAGAAATTCATGGATCTGATTTTAATTCATTCTTCCATGGCCATATGACTTTTGATATTATACGAAGTGAAGTGATGCCTGCCCTATATCCGGATTATAAAACTGAATTATTTACAGATAGTAGTCATTGGCATGAAAAACATGAATTAAATTTCCCAGGCCCTATTTATACGGGAGTAACGGATACCTGTGGTACAGGAATAGAAGCCCCTGACAATATAATGTTTGATTATTGCGGTTGCGAATATGTTTCCCGTCAACCCCGAAATTATGCACAGCTAATAGAAGTAACTAATGTTGCGGATATAGAGGTTCTTAGTGGCTACTCCTGCGATGGCAATAAACATTGGAATTATGAGCTTGTTAAAGGGTGGTGGTTTAACCGTCCTAAATGGATCAGACACTTAAAGGATCCTGCAGTTAAAAAGCATAACGGTGCTGACATAGTAAAATTGTATATCGATTATCTTAATTCCGGTACCGCAGAGTTAGACTTAAGAAGATATTGTTTTTTCTTATTGAATAATTATTATCCTGCTGAGGATAATATGGACTTACCTATAATTTCGTGATGACATGTTTTAACTGACCTCCATGATAGATCTCTTTATCATCGGCGAAAATGTATAACCCTTTCCCTTTCCTGTATTTCCTGCCCGTTTTATCCCAACGAATGGTAAGCAGATGCCCGTGATAAGGTACCCCGTCCAGTAAGAACCAGTCCCATTTCCCTGAAGGGATTAAAGGGTTTAACTCGATAGTATCGCCGATATGGGGTTTAAGGCCGATAAGGTCGCTGATGACAAGATCGCAAAAGCCCGAGTGGTTGTAGTAACTACTGCGGGGATCATCTCCTTTCAGCCAATAGCCGGTGCGTTCGTCCTGGTATTCACCTAAGTAGGGGATGCCTTTTTTCTGATGGGAATTGGCGTAAGTGTGTAAAGCTTTGTAGTAAACAGCAGGGTCTATATGATGTTTATAGTTGATGAGCAGGTTAGCCAGTCCCTTTAATGTTTGAGTAGTGGCAAATGGCCAGATAGCCCCGTCCCATTCACAGCCACCACTGCCGTGAGAACGGAAGGCAGGATGCCTTCTTTCTGCGGTAGTAATGCCCCAGGGAGCGTTAAATCCTGATGTATCAGTGAGTTGCTCCCATGCTTCAGCATAAGTGGGTTCATCTGCTGGTATATTGAAATACCAGGGAATGAAGCCTAACTCTTCCCGGGCATCAGATAAAGGGCCTTTTGCTAATTTTACTTTGTAAAAATGGGCGTTCTCATCCCACAACCGGGATATAAATGATTTCAATGTATCAGCTTCTCTCTCATATCTTTGTTGTAAGGTATCATTGCCTGCCATTGCAGCTATCTTTGCTATCGCGCTGGCATTACCATACATATAACTATTGATGGTAGGACGGATATTCTTCTCCTTCCTGGAACCACTGATAGATTCTTCCATTCCATCTTTTACATCAAACTGCCAGAAGCCCTCTCCTACGCCTTTCTCCTTTTTCCAGAGGCGGTAATCGGCATCCATGTTCTGCAATAAGCTGATGACAAAGCTGCTGTCCCCATCTGCTAAAAAACGGTTGTATACAGCGTCTTCTGCCCAGCTGCTGAACTGATGAAAACGGGGAGCGGCTTGTTGTGCATCTTTGATAAACCAGTAACGGATGTATTGATTGATGTACGATGTATCTCTTAACCAGCGGCCTTCATATACATGATGTCCAAAGGCGCAGCTTAAAGCATTATATCTGCCTGCATGTTTTACAGGCGTGATGAATTCAGTGAAGATGTAGCCATCCGGTGTTTGTTTGAGGTGCTTGCGGAAAGTCCACCAGCGATAGTAATAAGTTTGTTCGATGACGGGATCGGGGCATTGCAATAGAGGGATGTTCTCAGACATCCAGTTATACGTGCTCCTGTTGTCTATAAGATTTTTTACATACTCGCTGTCCTGTTTATTGAAGCAGTCCACGTAGTAGAACAATGTGGCATATGGGCCTGGAAGAGGCCTATTGATTGCATGCGGCGCTGACGCTGGCACCGTGTATTGCTGAGCAACAGCATTCACAGATAACAGCAAACAAGCTAGTACTTTTGCCTGGAAGGATCCCATCCTTTAAATACTTTAGTAATCGTAATAGATTTTGCCTCTTTATCCGCCAGCTGATGTGACCATGCTACACGTTTGTCAATAGCTGCACCCGGACCAGTATTCTTATATTCTGCATATCTTGCCGTCTGTTCGTTTTTCTCTTTCTCCCAATAATACCAGCCTGCGGGTAATATATGAGCTCCCAGTGTACAATACATGAATAATGTAGCGGCATAAGGACGCCATGGCCGTCCCAGATATACCTTCGTAAATATCTTATCAGCCGTTAGTTTGCAATGCATAAAAACAAGCCCGTATTGCTGATCTTTAGTGGTAGAAGCAGCGGTAATGTATGAATTCTTCTTGCTGTTAATAATACAATTATTGAATAGGGCAGTAGCAGCGCCGAAGATAAAATCGGTAGTACCTTCTATATAACAATCCTGATAATACTGACGGCTGCCCGCTCTGCCGGCATACAACGTATCCTGGTTGCCCAGCAACCGGCAGTTACGGATAATACAACGATCACCTTCCACATGCAATGCAACAGCCTGGCCAACATTACCTGCTGTATTCTCAATAGTGAGATTTGTTACAGTAACATCATCTCCCGCTATTAATACCGTGTAAGAGTTAAACGTGCTGAACTTATCTTTTCCGAACATGTCCTTTTTCCCGCCCGTAATATATCCACCAGAGAAATCAGCATTAGTGATAATAGTACTATCCCTGCTCTCCCCTTCTAAAGTAATGCCTGTTTTCCAGGATGGTATGACCAGTTTTTCTTCATAAATTCCTTTCCTGATAAAGATCTTACAGGGAAGATAGGAGAAGTCGCGTACAGCATTCACCGCTTCCTGGATAGTATGGAAATCGCCGCTGTTATCTTTGGCAACAACAATGTATGTAGGGTCTTCCGCCTTTGCTATCTGTGTAATAAACAGAAAGAATAATAAAAAGTATTTCATAATAAAGAGTTTCCAGGATTAATGACAAGTTATAAAATTTATCTCACTACATAATGATACTCTCCCGAGCCTGTTTTTATAATTGCTCTGTTATCTTCATATCCAATTGGTATAACCATCTTATCGCTTTCTTTAATTATTTGCGTGTTTGATGCAGGAATATATATTGTAGCAGTGGTATTAGCAGGAATCTGTACGTATAAATTAAATCCGCTGCCATTCTTCTCCCACTCACTGCGAATTGTTCCATAGGGAGAATTATATGCTCCTTTTACGTAAGTGATATCCCCTATTATTTCCGGGCGGATAACAATGTCTTTATAGGCTACTGATTTTCCTGATTGATTAATCCCCGCTAACCCATTATAGAACCACTCCATGATATGCCCCAGCATCAGGTGATTGTTAGAGACCTCTTCCAAAGCAGCCCATGATTCTGTGAGTGCTGTCGCTCCTTTTGCCAGTTGAAAACCATAACCAGGTACATCGCTGCGGTAGTTCATATCATAAATCAGCTGAGAAGCGCCTCCTTCCTGTAATGCCTGTACAAGAAAGTGAAACCCTATATCTCCTGCTGTGAGCTTTTTACCATTATGTACTATGGTATCTACCATGTTTTTGAACACCTGTTCCCTGTCTTTTTCATTTACCAGTCCTATGCAAAGCGGCATAGCCATGGCTGTCTGGCTGCCGGTAGCATAGACAGCTGCGTGCAGGAATTTCTTATTAAAAGACTCTTTTACAGCAGCTGCCAGTTGTGTCCATTTAGCCGCATCTTTGTTACCCAGTAAAGTGGCCATTTTAGATAAGAGACTGATATCGTAATAATAAACAGCAGTGGCAGTAAGACTCTTAGGCGTAAGTTGTGCAACACCCGGGCGGGCAGGACCATAATCATACCAGTCTCCTAATCCATAAGACAGGATGTTGCTGTCCGATCTGCTTTTCAGATATTCCACATATCTTTTCATCATGGGATAAGCCACTCTCATCACATCCTTATCACCATACCATTTATAAATCAACCAGGGAAGAATGACAGAAGCGCTGCCCCATTCCGGAGAATCACGAAAACCGAACCCACCATCATTGAAGACAACAAATTCAGGTGCGATATCAGGCACTAACCCTTCTTTGGTTTGTGCATCCATCATATCGTATACTAACTTTTTATACAACTGGTAGATATCAAAATTGTGTTGGATAGAGTTGCCCATCAGGTAATCCTGCTCCAGCCAGCTAAGTTTTTCCCTGTGCGGGCAATCAGTAACCACACTCTGCATATTGCTTTTAATAGCCCAGAGGATAAGGGTATTAATCTTATTAAACAAAGTATTGGAACATTCAAAGGACCCTGAGGATGGTGTTGAATTACGGGTATGTAAAAAGCTGAGTGCTTTTATCTTTGGGAGATCGTCCTGTTTGGCCGTATCGGGTATGGCACCTTCTACCTGCACGTACCGGAAACCGTAATAGGTAAAACGGGGACGCCAGGTTTCTACTCCCTCTCCTTTTAATGTATAGGAATAATAATATTGTTTACCGGTAGCCTTCTGATTAGCTAATTTCCTATCATTGATCAGCTCTGCAGGAGTAAGTTTGATCACCTGCCCTTTACGACCTGTTACTTTTAGCTCTACAATACCGGACGCATTTTGTCCAAAATCATACATGTAGATACTGTCTACAGGTTTTGACACTGATTGTACCGGTAAGATATCTGTTATTTTTACGGGGTAATCTTTTTCTGCTTCCAGTAATCCCTTAGGTGGTTTTACCAGTAATGCGTTCTTCCATGCTTCATCACGGAATGAAGGTTGATCCCAGTCTTTCTGTTCCAGGTTAGCGTTATAATCTTCACCACCGTATATACTGGCGAAGGTTATGGGTGATGGTGCTGTTTTCCAGTCTTTGTCCGAGACAATGATACTGGTAGTACCGTCGTCATAAGTAATGAATAATTTGCAGATCATTTTCGGCATACCGAAAGCGATGGATAATTTGCGGTAACGTTCCTTGTTGATGTTGTAAAATCCGTTACCTACTATTACGCCGATGGCATTGTTGCCATTATTCAGCCATCCGGTAATATCATAGGTATTGTATAAGACGCGTTTATCATAGTATGTCCAGCCGGGAGCGAGGAAGTTATCTCCTACTTTTTTCCCGTTGACATTTAGTTCATACTGGCCCAGGCCGCTGATAAATATTAATGCGCTTTTTACTGCACGCACAGTATTGAATGATTTACGGAACAGGGGGATGATCGCTCTTTGTTTTGCCTTGTTTTTATCGTTGGGTTTTTCTTCTCCGGAGTGTACTCCTGGTATCAGCAACATGGAATCGGGGAGTTCTTCGTAGCCTATCCATTTAGCATTGCCCCAGTCCGTAATACCTGTGGTAAAAGTGGAGATGTTACTCCAGCCGGAAGGCCGGTTATGCTGGTCCCATACTTTTACACGCCAGTAGTAGCGGTGTGCGGTGAGTAACTTTTTCCCCTTGTATACAGATAGATTACTTTTGATGATGCTGGCAGGTTGTTGCTGTAATGCTGTACTATCATCCGCTATCTGGACCTGGTAAGCAGATTGTAAATAGTTTCTTTGCGTGGTGTTGATCTGCCAGCTGAATGAAGGCGCGTCAGCAGTTACACCATCAGGGGATGGCTTGTGTTCACATAAGAGATCCGTTACTTTTACCTGGGCTGTACAATAGCAGGTGAAGAGAATGAATAACGTGGAAAGGCAGGTCCTGATCATCGATAAAGAATTGTGAATAAGCTATATGATTTTTTTCGTTTAACTATCTTATGCTTACCTATTGATTGTTATTACGGCTTCAGGCAATCCTTCTGTTGTAGCTTTAAGTGTAATAGGGCCGGTCCCATCTGCTTTTATTATTACCAGGCATCTTCCCTGCCAGGCTTTGCGTTGAGGCAACTGGCAGCTTTCTACGCTTTGCGGGTTAGCATTACCTACACCGGCGATACTTCCGGGGCCACTTACCTCGAACTTTACCAGGTTTTCTGCTAAAGGATTGCGGATGCCATTGGCATCTGTAAGATGTACCGTAATGTAAGACAGGTCTTTCGTTGTTGTTTTATCGGCTGTAAGGGTAATTTGTGTTGGTTCAGCAGCAGTAGTGAGCATAGCTGTATTATTCCTGCTAACTGCTTTTAAAGTACCAGCTTCATAAGGTACTTCCCATTCAGCAGTACAGCTATCTGCTTTTTTCTTACCTAAAGATCGGCCATTCAGGAATAATTCCACCTGTTTATCGGAAGTATACACCACTACTTTCAGTGGTTTATTTTCATATCCTTTCCAGTTCCAGTTGTCAGTTACATCCTGCCATTCCCAGCGGCTCCATTCTAATTTATCGGGATTAGTTTTGAAAGAAGGCTGAGGGGGGCGTACAAATATTGAGAGCTGTTTTTCTTTCCAGAGCGCATCCCTGAAATATGATTGTGGGCGTTTCCATCCGCAGATATCAATATCCCCGCAATAAGCAAGGTTCCAGGGATAGAAACGCTGTTTCTGCATGTAACCCAGCCAGCCGATACTGGCCTCGCCGATATAGTCGAAGGCAGTCCATACAAAGTCTCCTATCACCCAGGGATGGGCTTCTACTGCTTTCCAGTATTTGTAAGCATCCAGCGGAAAAGATTCTGTGGCCATGATAATCCTTTGCGGTACACGCTGATGATCTGTTTCATATTTATCAGGCGCGTAATTATAGCCTGCTATATCAAGTGCTGCAAGAAAAGGATCTTTATCTTCTGCAATCCCATTTACCCCGCAGGTAACAGGACGTGTAGTATCTATCCCTTTTATAAAATTACGCAGGGTAACCGCTAGCGCAGCTACTTCCGGTTTCTCTCTGTGAGGGATTTCATTACCGATACTCCACATGATAATGGAAGGGTGATTACGGTCCCTGTATAACATGCTTTCTATATCTCTCTGCCACCAGTCTTTAAAATACAGGTGATAATCCTCGGGATTCTTGCCATCCTGCCAGGTATCAAAGGCTTCATCTATCACTAACATACCCAGGCGGTCACAGGCGTCCAGAAAGGCAGGAGAAGGTGGGTTATGCGCGCAGCGGACCGCATTGTACCCACTGGCCTTCAAAAGCTCCACTTTACGTTCTTCTGCCCTGTCATAGGCCTTAGCACCCAGCGGGCCATTATCGTGGTGTACACAGCCTCCTTTTAGTTTTAATGATTGCCCATTCAACCGGAAGGCTTTTACTGCATCAAAAGTGATAGTACGGATACCGAAAGTGGTAGTAAGGCTATCGGTAGGCTTGCCATTAGCAAAGATGGTCGTTTCTGCGGTATATAGCGCAGGAGAGGCAACAGACCATAAAACGGGGTTTTTAATCTCTATCTCCTGGGTACTGCTTGCGGTGGCAGGAGCTTCTCTTATAGCTACCTGTTTACCGTTTGCATCCAGTATACGGATAACCATTATTATCTGCTTAAAATTCGTTTGTATTGTTGTTTTGATGTTGATAGTAGCGCTGCCGGCTGTTACTTTTGGCGTAGTGATACTAATACCCCATTGGTCGAAATGTGCCGGGTCTAATGAATGGAGCCATACGTGCCTGTAAATACCGGAACCGGAGTACCAGCGGCTGTTCTCTCCTTCATTTCTTACTTTTACTGCGACTACGTTATCTTTAAGAGGAAGAACACAGGCAGAGATATCATACCAGAAAGAAGTATATCCATAGGGATGTTTGCCGAGCTTCTTTCCATTCACCCATACTTCTGCATTCATGTATACACCATCAAACTGCAGGATGGTATTTTTTCCTTCCTCTGTTTTGAAATGTTTGCGGTACCAGCCGGTGCCTCCTGTAGTAAATCCACCGCTCACCTGGCTTAAAGCACCGAGATTAAAAGGAGAAGTGGTACCGGGAAGATCTTCTATACTCCAGTCGTGGGGAAGGTTAACCGTTCTCCATGCAGTATCATTGAAATCAATATCTTCTGCGCCCAGTGCAGCACCGCGGTAGAACCGCCAGTTTTCATCGAACAAATACCGTTGTGCGTGTGCCGTGCTCATGATACAACAAAAAAAGATGATCAAAATTCTCATAACTTGCTGAATGTAATTTTACTTTTTCCCATGTCTTTAGATGTTGCTACGGCAATCCCTCTCTGGTCGGCATTATTAACAGCACAATAAAAATGATACACAATTCCATTGTAGTAAATTACAAAAGATTTGTGAGCAAACCGTTCATCATACTTTTCCGAAGAGGTAATGAGGTCTTCTCCGTGCCAGTCCTGCCAGTGGACCAAGTCATATGAGCAGGCAAAACGGTTGAAAGCATTTGGCCTGTTTTTCCAGAATGCACCAAAGTAAAACATCACCCATATGTTGTTTATTTTTTGGATGACGGCATCGCCGGTGATGCCGGTGAAATGATCCAGTACGGGTTCTTTACCGTACCTTATCCAATGTTCCATATCATCTGACACGGCCATCCCTATGCGTTCTTTCCCTCTTTTAGGTTTAAGGCTGTCACCTTTGGCATTGTAATACATCACAAAAGGATATCCGGTGGTTTTATCTTTATCGTAAATGACAGAGCTTTTGTAGATCGTATTATTCTCCCACCATCCTGCGTCTTTATCTGTAGCTTTTAATACAGGCTTATCCAGGCGTTGCCATTCATGCGGAGTAGTAATGTCTTTATTTGTGTGAGCGATACCAATGGATAATAATCCCTGTTCATAGCCATGCTCTGCGCCCCCTATGTAAGACATCCAGTGTTGTCTGTTATATTCGTTCCACTTGTAACTGCCTCCCCATTGATAATCCTGCAGGGCGATATAACCCGCTTTCTGCGTGGCATCCCAGTTGGTACTGTCTGAGAATGACATCATCTTACCCAGTGTTTTCCAGTGTAGTAAGTCGTTGCTTTTAGCCAGCCAGGTTTCATATCCTTTGCCATCGAAGACGATGTATACCATGTACCATTTGCCGTCTTTCCTGAAGATGCTGGGACAGTCTATCTTTTTGGAATTATCTTCCGGAGTCATTACTAGCCCATATTTATAAGGCGTTCTTATTTTTGAGTAGATCCCCTTCATGGTATTGCTATCCGGGAGATTTGTTTTTAGCACTACAGGGCCGAGTAATCCTGCTTTTAGCGAAGATCTTTTAAAGTGATTAGCCCAGGTGTTGGTAACTGCTATTTCAAGATTGTTTTCTCCCTGTTTTAAAGCGTGCGTGATATCTATGCTATATGGAGGTGTCCATACTACTCCACAGGGAATGTTGTTCACTTTTATCTCTGCAAGGTTGGCTACTTCACCGAGAGATAGTTGTACGGAGGTTTTGCCATACCAGGAGAATGTTTGTGTATAATTTGCTGTACCCGAGAAGTATTTTATACTGTCAGATGAGTTTGTGCTCCAGTCGGTCAGTTGACCGAAAGTGGCAGTATCTTTATTAAAGGCAACTTTCCAGGGGCCTTTCAATTCCTGTACAGTTGTGAATGTTTGCCAGTTGCTGCCATTTGCTTCTTTTACTGTTGTTGGTTTACGGAAGATGACAAAGACAGAGCCATTGGCTGCTAGTTGTAAAGGTAATGCAGTACGTCCGTTAGCGATATGCCAGTTACCGGCAGTATGTTGTTCTCCGTTAACGGGGTCCCATAATTCAGGGATACGGCCGGATATACGGAAAGAAGCGTTGATGACCCTTTCACTGCTATCCTGGTTGGAGATGAAGTAGAGATCAAAGTCCGGAGCAGTACGGTGAGTCCAGGCTATACCTGATGGTACTTTTATATCAGGATGCAGATTGATGGAATTAAAATCTTGCTTTTTCCAGGGACCTGTTAATAAATACCCTTTACCTATTTTCTGCGTCTGCAAAGTAGTATCATTGATTAATACTGTTGCTCCTTCTTTGATCAGCTGGTATAAGCGTGTACGCATTTCTGCAGATAATGTATTGCCTGGTAATATCAGCAGTTTATAAGAGGCCCTGCCTGGTAGTTCTATACGTCCGTTGCGTACTGTTGCCAGCCGCATCAGTGCATCGGGGTTAAAAGAATCGTAGGCATATCCATGCAGGGGATCTATCCAATCTGCCGGATCGCTCATATTTGCACCGGATGTAACGCCGGCTGGCACTTCTCTTGTAGGAGTACCTTTATTAGCCAGGCGCGCCCGTTCTTTTTTTATAATACTGTCTCCGAAGATGCCCGGCAATACTGGCACAAGTTTCTCTGGCAGTACGGCACGCCTGGGAATCTCTGTTCCTGTGAATACAGCTATATCTGCAGCAGGACGGCCCTGCTGTAATAAAGCCTGGCAGCGTTGCGCATAGGTAACCCAGGCGCTACCGGGTTTCCACCATGTCTGATCTCTCTGGAAATAAAGGCCGATACCATTCAATGTCATACCAGGTTGACGGTCCATCCAGGGGTTGTGCATGAATACGTGATATACCAGGCGATTAATTCCCAGCGCATAATTTCTGTCCTGCAAGGTTTTGAGCATACCAGGGTGTTCATCCCACTGGATACGTAATGAAGTGAATGCTTCTGCCTGGATGATATTCTTACCATAGATATGTGCGCCGGAAATGGCATCCAGCATATCATTGGGTTTATCGTGGGTGGGGCTTCGTAACCAGTATTCTCCCATAGGGATATCTACAGCGCTGTAGTGTAACATACCGTCGCCGGTCATGGTAGGCGCTACACTTTCTGCACTGAAAGTGCAACCTTTTGCATGAGCAAGAGCAGCCAGCGTATCGTAAAAGTTCTGTTGTACCAGTTCTGTAATGGTCTCCCGTATGTCATGAAGGAATTGCTCTGATTGGGCTGCACTTTGTACGGGGATACCTGCCATTGCCGGCAGATATTTCAACAGATCATATCCACGTTTTTTATGAAAAGCATCTCTGAATACGGGCGACCAGTTCTGACTACCGCATTCCCAGCTATCTACATGGAACATTTTTAATGCCGGACCAGATCTGCGTAATGCTTCTCCATACCAGTGATCAAATTGTGATCTTACAGCTACAGGGTTAAATTTGTCACATTCCAGTCCTTTGCCGGCACCACCGGTAGCATTGGTATGACCGGTAGAAGTATGCCCTATTCTGATGACAGTCCAGTTGCCTGCGGGGGCTTTCCAGTGTAAAGCCCCCTTAGCATCCATCTTGTTTGTGATATCTATTATTTTATCCAGAGGAATGCATAGAGAATCCGGTAATACAGCAGGTTTACTGATACGCCATACCGCCCCTGTTTTCCCCTCGTACTGATGAATGCGGGCCATAGGAGATAAAGTGATACCGGCTACTTTTAAACTTTGTTTCCATTTAGCTGCGTCAAGATCTTCTGCGCCCGGCTCTGATCCGTCGTTATCATATAAGAAACGGAAATAACGGGCAGTAGTGGCAGGGATTGAATACGTCACATCTGCATCTGTATCCTGCCAGCCATGACGGGGAGATTCCATTTTCCCTGCAGGACGAAAGTTTATTCCGTCATCACTGATGGCTATTCCTAATCTATGTGCCTGGTAATTGTTCCCGTTTGTATGGATAATGATAGAACGGCAGGTAAAAGGTTTATCATATGCATATTGAATCCAGCAGGGTGTTGTGCTTTTGAATGTTTCTTTGTTTCCCGGTGTGGCAAGGAAATGAGCATCCCCATTGCTACTGGTCACTACCGGTGTGTCAAGGTTATGAGTATCTGCATTACTACCGGTCACTACCGGTGTGCCATCTGTATATAATGGGGAAGGATATGCCAGTACGGCAATATCCCTGTAATATCCTTCATTTGTTTCCGGTTGAGGCAAAGTGTCTTTGGGAGAAGATATTGTCCATACCACTTTTTGCATGGAGAGTTCCGGTGTAATCCAGGGACCTCCTGCCAGCGCAAAGCCATCACTTACATGCATCCCCATTTGCAATCCAAGGCTATCTGCCTCTTTCATTGCATAATGCACCATATCCCACCATTGAGGGGTCAGTTGCTCTATGGGTGGGTCTATTAAAGGCGGATCAGTTTTACCTTTGATGGTCATCAGATAAGCGCCTCCTATACCTGCATCTTTCATCGCCTGTAAATCTGCTTTGATCCCCTCACGGGATACCGCAGCATTCAGCCAGTACCAAAAGACCCATGGCCTGGCTGATGGCGGTGGATGGAGAAAAAGAGTATCTAAGGATTGTCCTGCAAGCTGCGTTGTACAAAGAAGGATTATTGCTATGGAAAGAAGTTTTTTCATGACGAAGAAAGAGACCTTGATTTTATAATAACAAAAGAAATCCTGATTTTTATAATGATGAAAGAGACCTTGATTTTTACAATAACGAACGAGATCTTAATTTATAATGACGAAACAGACCCGGGTTTTTATAATGATGAAAGAAACCTTGATTTTTATAATAACGAAACAGACCCTGATTTTTATAATAACAGAGGGATCTCGATTATTGGAAAATAGATTTCAGATAAGCTGTATTGGCGCTGAAGTTCCTCTTAACATTCTTTGCATCATTTGCATCGCGGGAGCGTTCTATTACCAGCCAGCCACCCCAGCCCATCTTATCCAGTGTGTGTTTCACTTTGTGCATATCTATATGCGGATCGTTTTGTAGCCACACACCATCCGTATCCGTGCAATGGATCTGGCAGATGCGGTGTTTGCCCAGTGTACGTAGCTCTTCCTGTAAATCCCTGCCTCCCTGTATAGCATTGGAAAAATTGAAATAGCTTTTGATAGCAGGAGAGTTGATCTCATCTAATAACTTCACTTCTTCCGCTGCTGATAAAGCTGTTTCAATACCGATAACTACCCCCGCCTTTTCCGCTTGCAGACCAGCAGCCTTTAAACGGGCGACAATAGCTGGACGCAATTCCGGATGTTTCACCAGATCTCCCTCTACACCTAATGGCAGAAAGGCTACTTTTACGCTTAATTGCAGCATGGTATTGATACAGTCCTGTATCATAGTCTCTACTTCAGGTCTCTCTGCAAATGACTGCGCATAAAAACCAGACATCGCAACAGAGCTTATAGCAATGTTTAACTCTTTGGATGTATTAAGGAACTGCTGGCGGATAACAGGATCTGTTAACTTGTTATCAAAAGTTGGACGGTTACCCAATCCTCCCATATCAACTTCTACCCCATCCGCACCTATCTCTTTGGTTAACTGGAAAGCACCCAGTTTCTGTCTTTTCAGGATCATCCAGTCGCATACAGCTATTCTGTAACGGGGTTCTTTGTCCACTGACAGCAATTGCATTGGTAATAGCAGCCCTATACTACTTATTGCAGTTTTACTTATAAACTGACGTCTGTCCATTGCCCGTTTTTTATTGATTTTAAAGTAAGCTGACGCGGGTCTATCTTCACATATTTTATTTTCTGCCTGCACCAGGTGTATACAATATGCACATACCCATCAATTACATTTTTACTTATAAACTGACTTCTGTCCATTGCCCGTTTTTTATTGGTTTTAAAGTAAGCTGACGCGGGTCTATCTTTACATATTTGATTTTCTGCCTGCGCCAGGTGTATACAATATGCACATACCCATCAGCGGATTGTATCACAGAAGGATAAGAATACTGGCCGATAGGAGAATCTTCCAATACCAGCGCTGCATACCAGGTAAGCCCATCTTTAGAGACCGCTATGTTTAAAGGCGTTCTGGCCCCCTTGGAGGCACCTTCGGGTGTTTTAACATGGTTATATACCAATAGCTGACGCCCATCTGAGAGCGTCACCGCATCTGTACCGGAATTGTTATTAGGTAATGATGTAGCCGTAAGGGGCGACCAGCTATGCCCATTATCTTCAGACCACGATTGTTCTATTACACGCTCCTTACTTCTGCAAAGGACCTGCAATTTCCCATTACCATAACTGAGGATACTAGGCTGGATGGCATTACTGGTTTTACCATCGTTAATAGGGCCTATCATACTCCATGTTTTGCCGTTATCCTTAGTAGCTTCGAAATGTACTTTCCAGCCCCCTTCTTCCGTGCTGGAAGGGCATAGTAGTGTACCATCATTAACCAGTACCGGTTTGTTCTTTATAGGGCCTAAAAAGCCTTGCGGAAGGGCTTGCGGAGCAGACCATGTAATCCCTCCGTCAGCAGAAGTTTTCATCCAGCCCTTCCATCCTGACACATTGGGACCTGTTTTGTAGAATAATAGCAGGTCTCCACCGGGTACCTGGTATAATACCGGGTTCCAGCAAGCGTACCGGACACTATCTGAAACAATCCCATTAGCTACTTCCACAGGAGCTGTCCAGATAAGCTTTACCTGATTGTTTGCTTTATCCTTTACCTTTACCCCCTTGTTAATCTGTCCACTTACAGTACCCTTTATCTTTACCTCCTTATTAATTTCTCTACTTACAGTATCCTTTATTTTTACCCCCTTATTAATCTGCCCACTTACAGTATCCTTTACCTTTACTTCCTTATTAATTTGTTCACTTACAGTATCCTTTATCTGCCTGCTTACCCATATCCCCACATCCGGGTTTCTTTCTTTCGTACCTCCGAACCAGGCAGTGATTAAGCCCTCGGGTGTTTCAGCAATAGTGGCCGCGTGACTCTCAGGGAAAGGTGCCTTATCAAATATGAACTCATCAGCGATCACTGCTTTTTTCTTTGTTTGCGCAGAGATAAATCTATAATCTCCGGAGCCTACTTTATAAACGGCTCTGTCTTTTTCCATGCGTAAAAAAGTCCCATGACCTTTTACATCCTTAACAGACCTAGCAGGGATATATACTGTAGCGGTTGTATTGGCTGGTATGGAAATGTCCCAGGTAAAACTACCCGGTGCCTTTTTCCAATGACTGCGAATATCTCCGTATACACTATGAAACGAAGCGTTTACCTCATCCAGTCCATTTACAGGAACAGGTTTCATAATGATATCTTTAAAAGCATCATGACTCTTAATCCCTGCCAGGTTTTCATAATACCATACCAGTAAATCTCCCAGCAACATCACATGGTTATGGGAGTTCATACCGGGATTGGCCGTATTACCATTCCATAATTCCCAGATAGTAGTAGCCCCGTTCGCTACCATATATCCCCATCCGGGATAGTCCCTGTTAGCAGCTATCTGATAAGCAAGGTCTGCTCTCCCATTATCTGTAAGGCCCCGCATTAGCCACTGCGTACCTATCATACCCGTGTTGATATGTCCATCAGACTTATTGACAATCTCTTCAAATACCTGCTTACGATCAGCAGCAGGCACCATATCAAAAGACAAGGGCAAGAGATTAGCGGTTACAGTATTGTTATCGTAATGTTCATTATGAAAGAAACGCTGGTTAAAGGCTGTTTTTACTTTGACAGATAAATCTGCAAATGCTTTTGCATCTTTATCCTCATGCACTAATCCCGCAAAACGCTGCATTAAAGTAAGCAGATGATAATAATAAGCAGTAGCGATCAAAGTACCATTTGTCAGCCGGGAAGAATCTTTTGCGTGGATCAGTTCTTTAGATTCAGGAGGTACGCACCAGTCACCGTATTTATCTTTCGTCATGATATTGTTGACAAGGTATTTATTCCGCATATACTCCATCCATTTTTTCATAGAAGGGTAATGTTTGCGAACAGACACTACATCCCCAAACTGTTCATACAACGTATTTGCTATTAACAGATAAGTGCCCGGCCAGGTCATATTATCCGAGTAATAATTCCAATAGGCCGGCGCCACATCAGGAATAGCTCCTTCCTGCGTTTGAGCATATTCAATATCATTCAGCCATTTGGCGTACAGTTTTGCGTTATCAAAGAGAAAGCTTTCTCCATAAGCACCCGTAGCCCTGTCGCCCAGCCAGGGCATACGTTCATTACGTTGAGGACAGTCTATCGGCATGCCTTTATAATTCCCTCTTATCCCCCAGTAAGCATTTTTATAAATCTGGTTTAATGTAGGGTCTGATGTTTCAAACTGGCCGGTGGTGGTAAGATTATCATATACAACCTCTCCTACAAAATCATCTAATGCGGGTGTACAGCCGGTAATTTCTACATAACGAAAACCATGATATACAAAAGAAGGTGCCCATATTTCTGTTCCACCACCTTTTAAGGTATATCTGTCCGTTACTTTGGCATCACGCAGGTTTTCCGTATACAGTTTACCATTGGACTGTAAAGTTTCTGCATAGCGCAGGGTAATCTGCTGTCCACGTTCTCCGGTTACTTTCATACGCACCCATCCCACCATATTCTGTCCCATATCCATGATGTATACACCGGGAGTAACGGCACGGACAGAGACCGGTTTGATCTTCTCCATTACTTTTACCGGCTCATTCATCTGCGCCTCTAACCGTCCACCCGGAGATTGTACCAGTGCTGCTTTTAACCAATGATCATCATTAAAAGAAATATTATCCCATCCCGGCATTTCTTTTGTTGCATCATATTCCTCTCCGTCATATTCATTATTTGTACGGATAGGGCCATCGGTTGTTATCTTCCAGGAATCATCTGTGATGATGCTTTGCTTCTCTCCGTTAGTATATTCAATATCCAGTTGGAGCAGTAACTTAGGATAACCAAATGTCCTGATCTTATAAGGCTTATATGCCTGTCGCATAGTGAAGAAACGTCCGTTGCCCAATACAGTACCAATCACATTTTTCCCTGGCTTTAACATGTCTGTTACATCATACGTATTGTATAAAATATTTTTGGAGTAATCGGTAGGCGCTTGTGCTAATACTATGCTACGTTGTTGTTTCCCGTTAACGGATAATTCATAATGACCTACACCGGCTATATAAACAGTGGCTCTTTTAATACCAGATCTTACATCAAAAGCTTTGCGGCAATAACGTGCTGACAAGCGGGAGAATTTACTCTGTGCACTATCCCATGCAAAAGCGCTGTCCAGTCCTATCCAATGCGCCTGCCAGTTAAACAGGCCCATACTCCAATGGGCAGGCGTACTCCAGTCGCTCACTCCTGCGGTAGTCCAGACCTTTACTTTCCAATAACAATCAGTACCGCTTTTCAACGGTTTACCGGCATAAGTAATGTGAACAGACTGATCAGATAATACTTTCCCTGAATTCCACAAGTCGCCTTCGTTCAGTTTTTCTATGGAAGATGCAGCGATGATCTGATAAGCTGTTTGTTTGATATTATTACCGGTACCGTTTATTTCCCAGCTAAGCCGGGGATTGAGGATATCAATACCTTCCGGATTTGTTAACATTTCACAACGGAGATGGTCAACAGATACCTGGTTGCTCACAAATAATAATAAAAGAAGGTATCGCATCATAATGCAGCAGTTTTAAAATCCCCAATAGTATATGCAGCCTTTTGCACATCTGCCACCGGCAGATCATACGTTTGGTCTGCAGGTGTATCGGCATCGGGGAAATGTCTCGTCTCCCCTGTTCTGAACACCACCCTTTCCACGGCATCCAAAGGAGCATAGAGAAGGCTGGTCAGTATATCTTTCCCGTTTATATTGATCGTGTAAAACCGGGTGAATGTGTTTAAGGTGATATGGATAGCATAGGAACTATCTGCTTTATAATGGAAGAAGTTTTTATACCTGGCCCCGGCTTTTGCCTTTAATATACTATCTGCATCGAAAATAAGCCTGAGACCAGGCGCTCCTTTCCCATCCTGTAATTCTATCTGTAACTGACCATGATTATCCTGTTTGGGGGTAACAGTAAAATCCACCTGCAGTTTTTTAGCCGCAGGGATGATCCTTTCTGCTTTAGCGTAATCATAAGGGTCTTTATCCTCCAGCGTAACTTTATCGGGGGTGATAATTACAGGCGCTAAAAGCGGGCTGTAAGTATTCCATTCATCTCCATTATCTTTTACAGGCACCGGTATCATAGCTACCCATATATCTTCTTTATTCATGCTGTAGGTAACCCATAGATTACCATCCTTTGGTATACCATTCCCTTCTTCTATACCCCTTACATATTGTGGACCATAAGACTTATAATTCCCTCCATAACGCATAGGAGGCACTTCTCCATTCACCAGTAATAAGTTGGTATATTCGAGTCCGTCATTACTTACAGACAATGCCAGCGGCCATCTGTATTCAGAAGGATTATACACGGTAGCAAAACGGCCATCAGAAGTCCGCTGCCCCCATATCTTTGCGTTACTATTTACAAAGCCGGGAGCCCGTCCAACAGCAGACCATGTTTTCCCGTTATCATTACTTATGCCTGTCAACGCATTCTTCCATAATCCTACTACCTTACCATCCGGTAAATGATAATAACAAAATGCCTTGTATTGTTTTTGTAAAGGGATCAAAGGATCATCTCTGTCAGATTCTTCATTCCACTGCATCATCATCAATGGCGTAGCCAGTAATTCATTACAGGCAGCTACAAATTCTTTATTCTTACTGCTGGCGTAAAAAGGATAGGATGTATTATTTATATTCCATGCTTTGTTGTAGTGTATAAAATAAATGGGACCGTATTTACCATCTGGTAAAACTTCCCTGACTACCCGGCCGATGCCTTTCCCATCATTCGGGTCATCCTTTGCATTTAAACAAATACCATAGTATCCCAATACCAGCAGATGATCACTCTTAGATACATAGAACCCCATACGCTGGTGCATGACCGCATACAGATTATGTGCAACGCCATCTTTCACTGGTCCATCCGGGATTTTATAAGGAGGGAAGATGACCTCGGGAGAAGACCATGTAACACCATCCGGAGAACTAAGCAGTAATGTTTGCCCCGGAGGCACGCTTTCTCCTACCTCATCACTCAGGTATTCAAGATAGAATCTGTTATGCCAGTACGCCAGCATGGGCGCATGGTTGTAAGTCCAGCCGTGGTTAATATTCCTATCGGCCCGCATCACCTGTATATTACGCACACCTGCAACGGGGCGTAACTGTCCATGATGATAGTCTACGTTTACCAGTGTATTACCAGTATAGCGTACCTGTGCAGCAGCAGATGTTGCCAGTAATAAGAATAAACTAATTATACCCTTCATTTTGTCCGAATTGCTGACCATTAGTTAATGCATCCAGTTCTACCTGCGGCACGGGCCGCAACATATGAAAAGGTTGTACCTGTGTGATATCCGGATTATACTGATGAATTCTATCTACAAGCTTACCAGTACGCTTCAGATCGAACCAGCGTACATGTTCTCCCGCCAGTTCACGTGCCCTTTCATCCAGTATAAAATCCAGGCTGATATCATGTGTTGTAATCTGCATCTCTACAGTATGATCTACAGGTGTTTTAATAGCAGCCCTTGTCCTTAATACGTTGATATACGTAGCTGCTGCATTATTATCCCCCTGTTGATAAGCCGCTTCCGCTGCTATCAGGTACATCTCTGCCAGGCGGATGACCAGAATATCCAGGTAACCAGGATTGGCGTTTGCAGCAGCACGGGTAAGAGGGTCCATGTATTTCTTCAATTGTACATAATCATTCGCCCCATAGATGGCACCATTAGCATGATAAGTACTATCCCTGTCAATCACCAGGTAAGGACGGGTAGCCTTATCTCCAATACTTTGTTTGGTAACATACAAGGCTGTATCTTTTCCCGGTACCATTTGTTTCCCTATTATGGCAGGATCTTTTTTATAGGTAGCCACATCTGCTGCCGTCCATGTATACGCCTTGTTACAAATCCATACTTCCTGGAAAGCGCCAGCATACCGGTGGTCTTTATTCTCATCATAAAAATCCAGTAATGCACGGGTAGGCATAAACCGGCGGCTGTTATCCTTTCCATATTCCATGCTTAACTGCATACCAGGCTTGGAACTGTAAGTAGTCAGAAACCAAAGGTGTAAACGATTCGCATTACCATCATAATTTAAGGCCGTATTGGTGGAATTACTGATAATATATAAAGCCTCTTTGTTCTGTTTATTATTCTGAGGTTTCCACAGATCGGCATAATCTGCCCAGAGATCTACACCAAATTCCGCTTTCCTGCGAATCACTTCATCGGCAGTCTCCTGTGCTTTTTTAAACCATTGCTGAGCCTCTGCACCTGTATAATAATAAGCACCGGAGAGATAAACACGGGCTAATAACCCCAGTGCAGACTTTTTTGTAGCCCGGCTATATTCAACGCCATAACTAACAGGTAAATATTTCACAGCCAGGGTGAGGTCTTCCACCATTAACTGATAAAATGCTTTTACAGGGCTGCGGGTAGCCGTCAGCACTACTCCTGATGTTTCCTGGGTCAGCAACATGACGCCACCATATGTTTCCACCACATGCCAGTAATAAAAGGCCCTGAGGAAACGTAATTCACCTTCCCTGTTATTCCGTTGTACGCTATCTGTAAAGCCAGCCTGACCAATCCTGTTGATCCCTGCATTGCAAAGGTTGATCGCTTTATATAAAGACTTCCACACAGCTTTATTAGGATTGGCAGTGGAAGGTGTGAAACTTTCATAACGGGTAAGTTCATTCGCATAATTATCTTTATTGGAATTGAACCATAGATCCGTCCCTGCTTCCGACATAAATACCCCATCTTCTTTCCCATACCAGGCGCGTTGTTCTGAATAAGCAGCATTCACCAGCGTAATAAATCCCTTGGGGGTTGACCATACTGCATCTGCTGTGGCACCTGAAGGGTTGTATTCATCTATATTACAGGAGAAAAGTAAAATTATCAGACATATCTTTTTCATAACATACCGGTTTAAAAATCCACGTTTACACCAAATACAAACTGACGGTTCAGTGGAGTAGATTCCTCTCCTCCCCTTTCAGGATCATAATACTTCACCAGGTGGCTACGGGCCTTTGTGAAGACATTGGAACCTGTAGCATACACCCGTAAGCGTTGTATCATTAAACGTTCTGCTACTGTTGCCGGTAAGGTATAACCGAGTGTAATGTTCTTCATCTTCAGATAGGAACCATCTACAAAATTAAGCGCCTGGAAGCCCGCATATTTACTGATGCTGGCTCCTTTTAAAGGACGGGGGAAATCGTTGGTGGGGTTTTCAGGTGTCCAGTAATTGATCATGGCAGGGCCACCTCCTTCTCCTGAAGGATTATATCTCCCCAGGAATTGTGCATTCAGCATTTGTCCCCAGCGCGCAAAGATGAAGATGCCAAGGTCTACAGCGCGATAGCTGAAATTATTCTGAAACCCTGCTGTCCAGCGGGGAACGGCAGCACCCAGGTACATTCTGTCATCATCCGCAGTGATCTTTAAATCGCCGTTCCTGTCCTGTAATTTTATGTCTCCGGGTTTAAACGGAGTACCACCAAAAGAGTACTGTGCAGCTGTAGCAGCTTCTGATGTTTGCCAGATACCCAGTTTTTTGTAAGTATAAAAGGATTTGACAGGATGATTCAACAATAATGAGTTGGTTTCTGCACTGGAAGCAATCACATCTTTGCCATCAATCAGTGAAGTAATTTTTTCATGGTTGCTGGTGAATGTCAGTGTTGATGTCCATTTGAAATTATCCTGCTGAATATTCACTGTATTTAATCCAACCTCAATCCCTTTGTTATTCGTAGCTCCTATATTCTGGTATACTTTCACAACACCTGTAGATTGTGGTAATGTTCTTATTTGCAGGAGATTTGTTGTCTTTGTATTGTATACATCGATGGTGGCGCTTAGTCTGCCATTAAAGAAATCGAGGTCCAATCCGGCATTGACAGTAGCGGACAGCTCCCATCCCAGGTCCCTGTTACCGATGAGGTCATTGAACATATATCCCGGCGCAGCAGCATTTCCGAATGACATATAAGGATAAGCATATACGCCTGTTTGTGTTCCATATTCATCGATCCCGGAATTACCGGCTATACCGTAACTGCCCCTTAGTTTTATAGCATCTGTTATGCGCCATCCTGCAGCTACTGACGGGAAACCAGCGTATTTATGTCCGGCAGCTAATCTGGAAGCACCGTCTATACGTTCTGAGAAGGTTAATAAATATTTCCCTTTATAGTTATAGTTCAGCCTTGCAGCATAGGACATAGATTTTGAACCAACGTATGAAGATGTAATCCCCCTGCTGGTTACATCTGTTGCACCCAGGTTATAGAACAGCTGGGATGCCAGTGCCTGGTTAGATCCGCCTGCATATACATCATCATAATCTTTGTGCGTATAACTTGTCAGCAGTGTGACTGTGAAGGAATGGTCGTGTAACTGCCGGGTGTAAGTCATGATATTATCCCAGTTGTAAAACCTGGTATTTTTGCTGGTGATATTGGATAAAGAAGTACGTACATCCTTTTGTTGCATAGAAGTACCATCATAATACACTCCCTCCCGTTGAAAAGTAAGTGTAGCGCCCAGGTTAGAGCGGAACGTCCATCCTTCTGCCAGTTTTATCTCTGTATATCCATTAAGTGTAGTGATGTTGGTAATGAGGTTATCTTTGGCGATATAGTCGCCACGGTCATCTGTTAATGGCGTGATGCTGGTAGTATTACCTGCTACAGGGTATAAATTGATATTACCTGTTCCATCATAGGGAACACCCAGCGGAGTAGTAGTGAGTGCAACGGAAAGCGGGTCTTTCCGTTTATTATAGTTGTAGTAATTCAGCTGACCCTGGATACCTGCTTTGATCCTGTTATTGATTTTCTGATCAATATTTAATCGTACAGTATATCTTGTCATATTATTATTCTTCAGTACACCATTTTCTTTGAAATAACCACCGGAGAAGTAAGCCTTGGTTTTCCCGGTACCTCCACTTACGGATACGCTGTGTTGTTGTTCTATACCATTATTAGTGAGCAGGTCCAACCAGTTCACCCATTGTCCTTTCTGAATAGCGTCATATTCCCCTGCATTGGCGAATATTGTGGCATCATCGGGCATGGGATCTCCGGGGTTTAAGGATGCCCGGTAAGCCTCTCTTCTCAGTTTCAGATAATCTTCACCTAGTCTTGGTGCAGGATATTGTGTAAATCCGTTGATCCCACAATAGCCGTTATAGGAGACTTTCGTTTTACCTTCTGTTCCTTTTTTAGTGGTAACGATGACTACGCCGTTAGCGCCCTGAGAGCCATAGATGGCAGTAGCGGAAGCGTCTTTCAGAATCTCTATGGAGGCGATATCAGCAGCGTTCAGATCGCCAGGGTTCCCCCCCTGCATACCGTCTATGATATACAACGGTTTGCTACTGCCACTGATGGACCTTGTACCGCGGATCAATATATCAGCATCGTCTCCGGGGCTACCGGATTTTCTTGTGACATCCATACCGGGAACCCTGCCCTGCAATGCTTCGAGCGGGTTATGTGTGGGCGCCTGCATGATTACATCGGGTTTAACGGAATAAACAGCGCCTGTGAGGTCTCTCTTTTTTACTACGCCATAACCGATTACAACGGTTTCATTGAGGGCGCGGACCTTCATGGTATCCTGTGCATAGGCCGTGAAACAGGACAGGGTTAGGAGGATGGTCGTTCTTTTAACCATATCATTAGTTTATGCAGGGTTTTACCGGACGTTTTAAAAATGGTCCCATGTTTATGTCCGGATGGGATAACTATTTCCTGTGTTGTGAACTGTTTGAAATCTTTTGTTTTTAATGCGTTGTATTTTTTCTCTCCATAGTTATCGTAATAAATCAACCATTCATTACCGGTCTTTACTATTGCCGGGCCTTCTGTAAGATGTCCGGTGATAGCAGCGGAGCAGTTGGTATAAGGGCCTGTGGGTTTAGTGGCAAACGCTACTTTCAGGTCTCTTTCCGGCCTTGTATTATCTTTCAGTACAAGTGCATATTTATCTTTTCCCATTTTTACGATGATCGCGTCTATTATACTGAATCCGGGATCGTAGAATAGTTTCTCTTTGGAGAAAGTGATAAAATCCTTTGTAGTGGTGTAATACATCCGGTGATTGTTATCTTCTGCCTCTATTCCTTTGGGGAATCGCTGTGGGATGGTAGATGCCCAGATGATGATATATTGTTGTTGTTGTTCATCATAAAAGATTTCCGGTGCCCACACATTCACGGTAGCAGGTTCATCTTCCATGATGTTGATGATTTTTTGTTCTGACCAGTGAATGAGGTCTTTTGATTCGGCGTAGCTAAAGCCGGTGTTCCCTTTCCAGCTGTTTGTCCATACCAAATGATAAATATTATCCGGGCCTTTTACCATAGAAGGATCTCTGAGGATGCCGTTTTCCGGCTTCAATACGACACCTTTCAGGTCTGTCCATTTAATACCATCATAGCTGTATAGCAGATGAAGACCGTCTGTAGCGGGCTCTCTGAAGGAAGTAAACATGTACACCTCCTTTGCCGGGTGGCAGGAGAATAATAAGAGAATATAAAGAAGATGTTTGTTCATGTATCAGATCTTATCGATTACCAATACCCAGTCGTTACCATCCTGTATATCACCTGGAGGATCGAATATCATTACCCCTTTGTTCCGGTATGTACCGATCTCTTTTGTACTTCCATCCCGGGGACTATACCAGCTGGCCCTTACATATTTCCCTTTTGTATGGCCCATATTTACAGAGATGTTACGACCGTTATACGTGTAGATAAAAGCATAGTCTTTCCCTCTTGTAGCCGACAGCCGCTGGTATTTATTTCCCATTTCACCTGCTATTATTGACTGATCAGGGACCCTGTCGAAATATGCATGTGAGAGCATGAGTTTTTTGAGATATACCATTTGAGCAGCCCCAGTTGCATTGACAGCATCTGTCCAGTATTCTTTTACACCATAAACACCGGCACCATCCTGCGGGCGATGGAACTGCATCACCGCATTATGCCCGTAAGTATGACCAAAGGCTCCTGCAAATACAGCCCAGTAAGCATATCTGCGTACATCGTCCGCTGTCCATCGGGTAGAACGGGGATCATGTAATCCATGTGGCATTGCTTCATAGGACGGTTCTCCGTCTATGACAGGTTTTGCGGGAGTACGCTGATAATCTGCTGCTACATATTTCCAGTTATCTTCCCCGTATGCTTTGCCTGTAGTATCCTGGGAGTAACTCTGGTGCCCCGACTGGAACATGTTAAAGTCTAACCAGGATTCGTTATGGAACCAGTCTGACGATTGCTGACGGCCACGGGGGTGAAAGGTAATCAGATGATGAGGGTCTTGCTGATGCAGGGTATTACCGATAGCATTCCATGTATTTGTTGAATCATTTCCTTTAGTATCTCCTCCGTTTAGCCAGATGATGTTGGGTTTATCCGCATATCTTCCGGCAAGAAAAGTACTGAAAGCCCTGGCATCGGATATACTCACTGACCCATCTTTCACATTGTTTCCCCATATGGGCACCAATGCCATATATAAACCCTTTGCGGCAGCTTTATCTATCACAGAATCTATATGGGCCCAATATCCTGACAGCCTGGGATGTGCCACGTTCCTGTTGATCAGGGCGCTGTCCCCGTATGCGTCCGTTGCAGCCAGAGAAGGTAATATCATTACCTGTATCACGTTAAATCCTTTTTGCTGACGATCTGAGAAATACAGATCGGTTTGTTCGCTATCCAGTTTTGTGAATAACAACCAACCGGTATCACCCAACCAGAAGAAAGGCTCGCCATCTTTGGTTTGCAGGTATCTGTGGTTTTTAGAAACACGTAATTCAGGCAGTTTATACTGACTGTAAGCACTCATTGAGAAAAATAACAGGAGGATAGCGGGTATTCTGTTCAGCATATGATCGAGTTTATTTACATCCGGGTCAGCCACAGTACAATGGCACCTTCAACAGGGTTTTTCAACGTCTTTATATTCTTTTCTGTTTTCAATACATGGCCGTCTTTGGGATCTATCCAGTATGCTTTATAAGATCCTTCCAGGTTTAAGTGGATGGCAGATGCACTATATACTATGTATTCGTTATTGGCATTGTGTAAGGTTAATTGTCCGGCAATATCTACCGGTTGCATGGAAGCTGCAGCTGACAGGAAGCCATCGGCCTGGATGACAGGGATATTCGCTAAAGAACCACCTGCCATAAATACGGCCCAGCCAAAAGCATCATATCCATCTGCAGAATACAATACTGCTTTATCCGGGTATTTATTACGGTACTCTCTTACAGCCCTGTATACCTGCTCTGCACTGGTTTTCTTTGGCTTTAATAATCTTGCATGCTGGCGTGGGGCCAGGTTTTGTCCCCCTTGCGGAGCATAGGCCGTTCCATCCTGCTGGTAGTACCAGTAGCGGATATCGATCAGGTCTATAGCAGACAACCTCACTTTATCTTCCAGGATAGCATCCTGTACATCTTTGGTAGTGCTTAGTCCGATGATAGCCGGCTTGCCGGTTTCCCTCTTCCAGGCAGCCACTTCATCGATCCAGAACTGTACGAAGTGTAATGGCCCGGTGAACTCTGCACCTAATAACTGGATCACACTGCCGGTACCGTTAAAGTTATTGAGGCACTGGCGGATGTAAGCCTTATGCAGGCTACGCCTTACGGCATTTGTGGTATCGTAGAACTGTGCAGCCATAAAAATGCGTTTACCACCAGCGTATGGAGGTGGTTCAGGGAATCCTGTTGCATTGATATTATTAGCCGGACGCCAGGGGAAATCTGCGTAGTGTGCCCCTGCTTCTATGATGTTATGCTGGAAATATTGCTGATGGATAAGTACCAGTCCTTTGTTATCTGCCAGTGTAGCGAATGTTTTTAAACGGTCCCAATACCAGTGGTTATATTTTGTAAGGTCGTATTTACTGAGGCCATCCCAGGCAGTACCTTTGCCACTGCGTGCAAAAGGGAGTTCATAAAATGGGGGCCATACATCACCGTCTATGCGCATCATACGTTCATGATCATCGCGACGGCGATCATACCATAGGCCATAGTTATGCTCTATAGCAGCGATATGCCTGCGCACCATCTGGTTGGTAACAGTGTCCAGATCATCTGTAAGCCCTGTGCCGGTGCGCCCCGGTACAAAGCGGGTGATATGCGGCCCAACGTCTTTAAGGTCGTAAGGTTTAGGACTGCCTCTCCACCAGGCAACTTCCCTGCGTCCACCGGTGATAACTGCACCATTACGGATTAACCAGCCGTTGGCAACCTGCATGGGCGACAACTTACCAGTTGCCTCCTTATTGGCATCTGACGACCTGAGTTTGTTAGCTGATAGGTCTTTGTCTCCCAAAATAATAGCCCCTGTGCGGGCAACGGGAATAGGGTTCCTTTGCGCAGCCTGTAATATCCACTCCTGCAATGTCAATGCGGGTTGCTCTGATTGTTTGATGAGTGCAGCCGTTTGTTCCGCAGTGGGGCTACTGGATGCCTCTGACGTTACCGGTAATAACTGCGCTCTTCTCTGATCTCCTGTACGGTCAAATAACTGGGCATAGTAGAGGCTGCGGGGCTGAATATACTCATTGGAACTCTCCCAGTATCCATCTCCTGCAAATTGGGCCCAGGAGCCAAAAGCCCAGTTATTTGCGCCTGGCGGACGGTAACAATCTATTCTTGCGGCAGCACATTGCCATAACATACTGTTAGCCGCGCTCCATCCTGCACCCTGGCCATCCTGTCCGCGGTTGGGGAATCCTAATGCCTGGCCATCTACCTGCACAATATCCATTAACAGACCAGAAGCCCAGCTATCAATAGCGCCGCTATAGCTGAACGGCAAATAAGATTGACACTGTACAAATGCATTAGGACCAGCAGCACAGAAGCCGGTAGCAAAATCATGATAGCCGTATTCAGCATAGTTGCGCTGGAAGAGTGTTTGTTGTCCGGAAGTAAAGAAGGTATTTCTCCTTTGCCCGCCAATCTCAGAAACAGGCGCCAGAGAAATACAATCTTCCACTGTGATACGCCGGGCAGTTTCCAATACAGCTACTGCCGATCCGGCGAAATGTTCAAAGCTTACCTGCCTTACCCAGGCATCTGTCGTATTTTCAATCGTGATGGCCATCCAGCGATGGTCTTCATCTTTCATATTCATGGTGTCAAATACAGAGCTGCAACGTAAATTCTCTACTCCCGACTGAGAGATACATCCCGGCCACCGGTATACCTGTATATATCCGCCGCCATAAGTAGTATCCAGTGCTGTTGTGAGAGGCGCGTCCAGCGTTATTGTATCTCCGGCGATAGCCGTAATCTTTCTATCCCAGTGAATCTCTCTTTCGCCAGGTTTCCAGCCTAAAGAAGTAATTCCTCCCCCGAAATGTTCTGTACCTAATAATCCGATCCAGCCTTTTGTACAGGGGCGTGTAATACGGATGTTATCTCCGGAATGCAGTTTATGCTCTGTCTGTAATTTATTTCCTGTTTGTATTTTATTCTCTGCCTGTAGTTTATTCCCTGCTCCTGTTTCAGATACGCTGAACTTTCGGGCATTCACGGGGACATATGGATCAATGATCTTTATTGCCGGAGAGAACATCCTGTCATCCTGTCCTGCAATAGTGATCAGTGTTTCCCTGCTGGTACCTGTTGCCAGCAACAACGTATGATTACCTCTGAGTACAACTCCGGAGGCATTAATATGCAAAGATCCAGCTATTTCGTACGTACCAGGGTCCAGCAATACAGCACCACGGAAAGATGATCCATCCAAAGAAGTCGCTTTCAAAGGCAAGCCCGCCACATAATCCAATGCAGCCTGAATACGCGCGGTAGCATCCCCTTTCATAAGAGGCACCCGCACACGAACCGGTACATCAGGAATAGGTTTATCCCCACCCATATATCCGCAATAAGAGAAATCGGGTATCCGGTTACCCAAAGAATCAGGTGTATATATTAAATGATTATCCTGCCCTACCATTACAGGCAGGGCAGGTTTCTTTTGTGCATCAAGGCTTGCAGAAAAGCAGACAAATAATATAAAAAGATTCCTCCGGACCAATATCAGGTTATTTTTCATTCTGTCGTTTCTTCCAGTCGGCTTCCGCCTTTTTCATATCAATACCATTAGCAGATAAATAATTATTTATCCTGCCTTTATATTTACCAAACCATGCATGCTTCTTCTCAGAAGTACCTGCATCCATCGCATATTCCCTTGCTTCTACCAGCCATGCCATAATCTGCTGTAGTTGCTGAGGTGTCAACTGAGGCAGCATTTCCTGGTAAGCATGATAAGTGACAGGTAAGATACCATAGGTCATCCCGTCCTTTACTTTCGTTACCTGCTCTGTAGTTAACACAGCAGATAATTTAGAAAGATAACGTACATGCAACTGATGCAATGCTGCTGTATCTTTCTCTGTATCATTAATATCCAGGTATTGCTGCGCAATAATGTCCCTTACAACAGCAGATTCGCTGGTATTTTTAATACCTAATGCAGCAACTATTTTATCTGCACGTTCTGTTACAACAACAGTATAACTTTTCTTTTCAGGTTTAATATCATTCAGGAAATTCTCAATGTTGGTATACCCATCCCCGTTACCTATCTTATTTGCATCAGAAGGGTCTTTAGGATCCAAGTGATGACGAACTTCCCAATCATCCGGCATACCATCCCCATCGGTATCTTTATAAGGTTTGCCTTTGTATTCGGGATAGCCACCTACCTGGCTGATATCATAAATAATACCTTGTTTATAAGAATCTTCTCCTAACCGGCGGGTAATATATTCATGCCCGATCTTAGAACCCGTATTATCCTTATAGATAATTTTGCCGGTCCTTACCTGTTCCACTATGCGCGTGTCTACCGGATCTCTTACCGGTAAAGTAGCACCTGCATTATCTAATACGTACTGATATGCTTCTTTCGCAGACATGATCGTGAGATGAGGCATAGGCATTGGCTTATCCACACGCATATCCTCTTTATACTGACCGGCATCCGGCAGCTCTTCTACCTGTATACCGCCATCCCAGTTATCCTTAGTGACTTTATCATTCCCTTCCATAATATTTCCACTGGCGTATACTCTTCCAAACTGCTGATACTTCAATTTACTACGGCCAGATTCCGGTTTCAGTAAACGATGCCCCACGGGCTCATTCAATGGCGTAATTGGCCCCGGTTTGAAGTAGTTATTGATGATATTGAACTGGGAGCGATAGTCGCCACCATCCACTGTACGGTGTTTCCAGTTGAACACTACATTATTCACAAAATTGAATATACTGAACCATCCTACAGAAGGGTTACGTCCTGCATTACAAGCCCAGAGGTTACGGATAAAAGAGCAGTTCTCACCACCCATTGTACTACCAAAAGCATGATTGTAGGTATCCAGTGCTTCTGAAGAGATACAGTTCTGTACAGTAATATTTACAGTAGGTAATTTCTCTTCCGGATAACCTTCCCCCGGATTATACATATGCCTGTAGAGAGAGATGTTCTCATCGAGTCCCCAGCTGGCAGAGCAATGGTCTATGATGAGGTTACCGATGGGATTTCCTCCCAGCGCATCATCTCTGCGACCAACATTGGTTTCGCCCCTGCGGAAGCGTAAGTACCGGATGATCACATCGTGCGTATCTATCCAGAAGCTCTCTCCTGCAATACATATCCCACTTCCGGGAGCCGTTTGCCCTGCAATAGTTACATAAGGCGCCCGCAACATGATAGGCGTTTTCAGGTGAATAATACCGGCCACATTAAAGACGATCGTACGTGCACCACCGGCTTCGCAAGCCTCTCTTAATGTACCGGGGCCGCTATCCTCCAGGCTGGTAATTACAAATACTTTACCACCACGGCCACCGAAGGTATAAGCACCACCACCTTCTGCACCCGGGAAGGCCAGGATATCTGCCTGCGGAAGGTCAGTAGGGCGGGCAGCAAAGGGAATATAAGGTCTTCCATTCCTTGCTTCTTTCTGAATGATTGGTAATGCTTTCTGCCATGCCTCATCAGCATGTTTTTTAGCACTGTCGAGGAGTTTGTCACTTACTTCCTGTACATCTTTAGGAATTTTTGGATATTGAGCCTGTGCCTGCTGCATGATAAAAAGAGCAGCGAATAAAAAGGGTATTTTCATCTTGAATAAATTGCAAAATTATAAACAGGTGCTAAAGCATGATATAAAATGAAACGAAATCTGTGCTAAGTTGCCCTTAACGGAGCGGTATCCGAATAAAATTGGTAAAAATCACTTTTGACAGCCTCATTCCAACGGATTAAATGTTCCGCTACCCCATCCCGCTGTTTGTTCCAGCGCAGGGTTTCTAAGAATATTTGCTGTTGGGATAGCATAGAAATAATAATTAGATAAAAAGTTGATCGGATTCTGTGTATCCAGCACATCCACTGTCGGGCTGAAATATGTGGTATAATCCGGGCCATTAATATCTATACGGTCGCGCAGCATCACCCCCTCTCCATCTACCTTCTCCAGGTCCTTTACAGTGAAAGGTGCTTTGACTGCTATTTTAAGTACATGTCTTTTCGTACCATTCAACTGATCGAACAATTTATTACGGCGCAGATCATCATATCTTTTACCTTCAAAAGCCAGCTCTATTCTGCGTTCTGATAAAATAGCATTCCACATTTCTGTTTGTGTCATAGCTGCCTTTAATCCATATAATCCTGCCGTACCTGCATCAATGCCAGCTCTTTTACGGATAGCAATCAGCATGTCATACGCTTCCTGCATACGTCCGGTAGCATTTGCACATTCCGCAAGGTTCAGCATCACTTCTGCCAGGCGTAATTCAATCCAATCGGTTTTTCCCAGTTTAGAATTATCTTTTATAGTAGCTGTATTGATCAGTTTACGGCAGTAAAAGCCTGTTACACAGGGTTTGTTCTTATCATCAGTAACACCGGCATAATTCCATTGCTTACGATTGGTTTTATTACTCAGTGGCCAAATGCATCCGTTGTAAGCGATAGTAGCATCAAAACGGGGATCGCGGTTTTTCCAGTAATACACAGGGTCATAACCGGAAGCAGCGTCTGTTACAGGCAACCCGTTTTTCATCGGGAAAGTATTCACCAGTTCCAGTGTAGGCTGATAGGCCCCGCCTCCACCATTAGACTCGGAATAAGGCCGGGCAACGTCTTCAAATGTACTGGCTTTGGTAGCTCCGTCAAATGATCTTAACATGATCACTTCTTTGTTACCACTCCCCTCATCCAGCCATATATTGGCGAAATTGGAAAAGAGTGCATACCCATCTACCAGTAATGTATCGTAGGCCGCCCTGTTGGCTTTATAAGCTCTTTCCCAACGCGCAGCATCATTGCCGGGATTAAACTGGGGACTGGCCCAATACAGCAGCATACGGCCCTTTATACCCAATGCAGCGCCTCTTGTGATACGTCCACGGTCGGAACTGCCCCAGGAAGCAGGTAATGAGGTAGCCATGTCAAAATCGCGGGCGATAGAATCTATACATTCAGAGGTTTTATTACGTTTCACCTGCAGATTTTCGGTTACCCAGTCCTGCGGATGATTGAGATATGGCACACCTCCATATAATTTTACCAGCTGGAAATAAACCCATCCTCTTAAAAAGTAGGCTTGTGCTTTTATTTTGGTTTTAACATCCGGGGATAATGCCCCCTGTTCTATCTGTGTAAGCAGGATGTTGATTTTACGGATGTATGCCCAGGCATTACTGGCTGCATTTCCACCATAAAAATCCGTTATATTATCTACAGATAATTGTCCGTACCAGATCTTCGCTTCTCCCCCGTTATAATCATCGGCCAGGTCATGAATGTTGGTAGGTAAGGAAGCCGAACTGCTCATATTAGGCCATGTAGGCATGGATAGATCGTAGAGCCTGTTCAGGAAAAGTGTAGCAGTAGACTCTGTATCCCAGGTACGTTCATCTATCCCTGTGAGGTCCGTTTTATCCAGGACCTTTGAACAGGAAGTAAGGCAAAGTATAAATATCAATAACTTTTTCATGAGATCTTTTTTACAGGCTCAGGTTTAAACCGAACGTATAGGTGCGGAGAGCAGGATAATCTATTGCCAGGTTAGTAGCAGGATCTTTGTAAGGCTGATTGTTAATGATGGACCATAAATTTGTTCCGGTAACGAATACCCGCAGATCAGGGATCTTCCATCTTGCGGATAGTGCCTGTGGCAATCCATATGATAACATCATATTATTCACGCGCATTGTTGTTCCGCTGCGTACCCAGAAATCGGATACTTCTTTGATCAATGGGGAATTGATAAGCGGATACTTTGCGTTCGGATTATCGGGCGACCATGAATCTTTCCAGATAGCTAATGAGCGTTGATTTTCCGTAGCAGGTGTTCTGGCAGTTTTATCATACGCTTCATATCCACCTACCTGTAAGCCGATGTTGGCACTCAGTTTCAGTGTTTTCCAGGAAACGCCTAACATGAACCCTACGCCAAACAGACTTCCTCCCCTTGGAGCAATACGTGTTTTATCATTTTCATCGATCTTACCGTCTTTGTTAATATCAGCATAGTTCATGTAGCCCGGAATCAAAGGCTGTCCGTCTATAGTCCAGCCCGGGTTCTTAGCCAGGAAAGCATCTACGTCCTGCTGTGTGCGCAATATGCCGGTAGATTTATAGCCTTCCAGTCCGTTATCCGTTCTGCGGCCAATAGGGTTTTTCCAGGCAGTATCACCAGCGCCGTAATATTTACGGATAACTTTATTATCACTGATAGAGAAGTTGACAGCCGTTGTGAATTTCAGGTCATTTGTAATAATGCCGTTATAGTTTAACATCGCTTCCAATCCCCATGATTTCAGCCTTCCATAATTCTGATCTGAGATACCACCGCCAAAAGTAGTAGGTACTGTGCTGGTCGGCTGCATCAGCATATCATAATTATAACGGTGATAAAGGTCAATGGCAAAGTTGAAACGGCGGTTGAAGAATGCCCCGTCGAAACCAAGGTTTTTGTACAATGCTCTTTCCCAGGTAATACTTGGGTTAGGAATATCATTATTATTCAAGCCACTGGTGAGGGTACTTCCAAACAGCATCCCTGTAGTTTGTGTGTATCTCTCTTTATACTGATAATTCCTTACGGCATCATTACCTGTTAACCCTACCTGGAAACGGACCTTAAAGTCATTCATGAACTTTACATGTTCCTTAAAGAAAGGTTCTTCAGATAATTTCCAGCCTACTGCTACAGAAGGGAAATATCCCCACTGCGATGTTTTAGGAAAGTTAGGGGAAGCATCTGCGCGGAAAGTTGCCTCTAATAAGAATTTGTCCATGAAGGCATATTCCAGGCGTCCGAGGTAACTTTTACGGCCCCCTTCTCCGGCAGATCCTGAGTTATCGTATAGTGTTTTATCCTGACTAAAAGCAAACAACTGATCGATACCCGGTATTACAACGGTCTCTCTTCTGGTATCAAAATTATCTGTCTGGCTTTCACTTTGTTCTGCTACTAATATGAGGTTCACCGCATGTTTCCCAAAAGTACGGTCATAATTTACGGACTCATTCAACTGGTAGCTGGAAGTACCTCCATATGATTCCGTCATTAAATTACCATTCTTGATAAGGGTACTTGGGTTGGTTGTGGTCAGCTGGTTAGTAAAAATCACGTTCTGAGAGGTGTTGTGCGTACCCTCTCTTACGAAGTTGTACAGGGAATAAGGCAGGTAATATTCCTTGCCAAAGTTAGTACGGGTATTACGCCCATATTGTACGCGGAAAGTTAAACCTTTTACTGCCGGGAGCTTATAATCCAGGCTGGCATTAATTGTTTGCCCCTGTGATTTCAGCTTACTGTAGCTCCCTGTTCTGATCAGTTCCTGCGGATGCCAGCCTGGTACGGAAGAATATACCGGTCTGCCATCTATATACATAGGCACCCATCCTGGTGTAAGCAGTAAGGCACTTACGGTAGCGCTCATCTGATCTGCCTGTTCCGTTAAACCAGACTGCACCGTTTTAGGGGCCGGTCTGTTTGTAAGCGCATTATCTGTAGAAAATGAAATACTGGTAGTGAGGTTATCAATGATCTTAGCATTGATCCCCATTCTTAAACCATACTTTGTTACATACAAATCACCCACATTGCCGTTCTCTTTATAATAATTCCCTCCGGCGAAAAAGGTAATTCTGTCTGTACCGCCACTGACACTAATAGTATGCCTGGTAAGATGGGAACTTTTCCATACATTATCTATCCAGTTGTTATTATGTGTTTTGAGATATGCCAGCTCATCGGGTGTGTAATATTTATTAGCATCTGCATCTTTCAGGCTGGTATACTTGTTATTGAGCTGAATAGCCTGATCATATCCGGATAACATTTCAGGGATATAGGTAGCAGAAGAAATGCCATAGGAACCGGCATAACTGATGCGCGGTTTCCCTGGTTTTCCCATCTTTGTTTTAACGAGGATCACCCCGTTGGCACCTCTTGCACCATATATAGATGCAGCTGCATCTTTAAGAAAAGTAATACTCTCTATTTGTGTGGCATCGAGGTTGTCAAAGTCCTGTTTGGTCAGTTGGAAACCATCTATCACAAACAGCGGATCTATAGAAGAACCGGTAGAAGCCCAGGTAACAGGGTTCCTGATAGTAAGTGTGGTAGTAGCTCCCGGCTTACCGGATGTTTGTGCAATAGATACTCCGGGTACTTTATTCTGCAGGGCGGTACCAAGGTTGGCTACAGGCAGGTCTTCAATTTCAGCAGCATTGACAGCCGTTACGGCGCCCAGTACATTTGCTCTTTTCTGTGTACCATACCCGATGATCACTGTTTCATTCAGTGATTTTACATCTTTCTCCAGGTATACATCTATTGATGTACGTCCATTCACAGGGATCTCCTGGGGGACGTATCCCATCTGTGAAAAAATAATGGTAGAGTTCTCATGTACTTTCAGGGAGTATGAACCATCTACTAATGTGGTGGTGCCTTTGTTACCTACTTTTACTCTTGCGGTAACGCCGGGTATGCCGGTACGTTCATCGCCTGAAAATACTTTTCCTTTGAGTATAATTTCTTTTGCCGGGGCCAGGGAGTCTGTAGCAGCCACTGGTTTCTGATAAGCGGCAACAGTTGTATTCAATAACAACAATCCCCACAGAGGGAATAGAATTTTAATCATTACCTGAATGATTTAAAGCATGTAAAATAGAAGTTACATTACATGCATAATGCGTGCATGTAGAAATTTGGGTTGCAATGATTTTATTACTTGGATTTCACAAAGCGGGCAGGGAAATCATTGGCTACAACATGGTGGAATTCATATTTTTTCATACGTGACTTTTTTTATAACAGGAACTATGTGCCCATCTAAAATAGAAGGCCTTTTAACGGTGGAATTGTCTATTATTACAGTGTCCCCTTGACACTAATTCTTTTTCAAGCTACAGAATAATTTAATTACGGGAATAATTATTTACGCAATCGTTGCCGGAAAATATAAGGAGAGAAATTAAAGTTATCAAGGGGATTAACAGGGTCTTATTTTTAACCTTTAATATATGTATGGGGATGGGTTGTACTTTTTTTTATATTTCTATCAGATCAAAACTATACTTATATGTTATTGGATTGAAGCCTCCAATGTTATCTTTCCAGCCAGCTTCATTATGACTGATATGCACGATTTCTTTAACTGTAGTATCTGCAAATTTCCGGGCAACTATCTCCAGCACCATCATTTCACTATCTTCAAATAATTCCTTATTAAATTCTACACCAGCAACCGGTATAAACCTCTCTCCTACAAAATCTTCAAATTGTATCAATTCTATATCTACGAACTTTCTTTCGATGGCATAGTCGAATAATGCGCCAAAATTCTTGGGTACAGGGCCCATTTGTATAGCTTTATAAGTAACTCCGCTTATTGAATAGACGGTATCTCTGAAATGTAAAAAATCAGCATAAAATAATAGCTTATTCAACTTTGTCTTGTACGGTTGCATCTTTTGAGCAAAGTATAAAACCATGTTGGCTATCTTGTCCAGATGAGGTAACCTGTAACCGGTATATTCATTTGGCTTCTTATTCACACATAAAAATGATTCATATACCTCTTCAGATTTACTCCATCCATTAATGGCTGTTTCTATTTTCTTATGTATCTTTTCCATTTCCTCAGGATCAAACTGACTACTGCTTTCAAGCACCGATAAAAAGAATTCTGTTTTTTTTATCTGTTGTAAAAACTTACCATTAGAAGCACTTGGTACTTCTCCGGCCTCGTAAGCCCGGTAAACATTGATACCAAATCCTAATACTTCACTCATCTTATTGGCGGAAAGACCATACTTCTTCCTCAATGCAATTATTTCATCAGGATAAGGTATACCGTATTTTGAACGGTATTCGTTATATAACTGATTGGTATTTATTTCGGATAAATGGTCATCTGTGAATTGATCTCCGGATGCTTCATCCAAATAATAATGATACGTGATTTCGAAAGTTTCCTTGCGGAACTCGAATTTTTCTTTTCTTTTCTTTACCGGCATTTCCTTGCCTGTTACTGGACTTTTCATTTGTTTATTTTTTTAAGGGATACTTCATCTCAAATTCAGCAATATGAAAGGGAAAATATGGTGTAATACCCAATTCAAATAAGGATTGGGTATTCTTTAGTCTGTTATCTAAGTAGATAGCTCCATAAAATTCCAGTTTGTATTTAAAATCTTTAAGAAATTGGCTAACAGTATTATATATGGTCATTGAACCTGGCATTAACAAACAATAAAAAACAACCTTAACGATGCTAAATTAGGTTAAATAATTAATAAAAACAACTTTAAAGTATTTTTTTAATGACTTAGTCTGATTATTATATTGCCAGATGTTGTAATGATAAATACACTGCATCTGACTGTTTGGTTCCCTGATGTAGCCTTGGGATACAGGCTCAGAATTTGTTTTTCAATTTAACTTCACCTGATAGTCACGTCAGATAAGGTGCATTTATCATTACAACATCTGGCGCGAAGATTAACTGAGGCTCTACCATTGTTTTTTAGGGGAAAATATTAGATTGTAGCGTTCTTATGTTTGAAAAAAGAAAACATGGCTTCGAGGGGAATGTAACTTTCATTACAAAATCTCTGAGCCATGTTTGCTAAATACAATCTATGTTGATTTGAGTACCTGATGAAGACTTTTAATCGTCTTCTTTTATTCGCTTCTCCAATTCTGCTTTTGAAACAGTAAACTGGTCGCCTATTTTCTGACCGTTCCTGTAAGTAACGATATTCAGATTGTCTGCACCGGCAGGGAACGTTAACGCCTCTCCGCTATAGTGCGGATAAAAAGTATCAGGGTCCGTATTATCGAAAGTATAATAGATATCGAGCCCTTTTATTTCAGTTGATAATTTTACGGATAATATGCCGTGATTGATTGACGGTTTTACAATAGCATTATATACGCTTCTTGCATATTTTACACGTGCTGTATCGAAACGTGGGAACTGAAATTCCATTCTGCTGATAAAATCATCCCAGTTGCGTTTGCTTTTAGGGCTCCAGTAAACTTCGGAGAGCGCCAGGGCACGGGGCCATGTCATATACTGGATATGGCGGTAATTAGCCACGGACTCCGTCCACAGGTTTCCTTGTCCACCCAGGATGTATTTCTCATCTACGCTGTCCGGTACAGGATCGTAGTTGTAAGAATCGCTTAATCGGCACATTCCGTAGGTTGCCGGTTCTGCTGATGGATCTCCCTGGTAGAGATCAAGGTAGCAGAATGCCCAAGGGCTCATTACTACGTGATGGTTCATTTTTGCTGCCTGTATACCGCCCTGCATACCCCGCCAGCTCATTACAGTTGCTTCAGGGGCTAGTCCGCCTTCCAGGATCTCATCCCAGCCGATCAGTTTTTTGCCCTTACTCTGTAACATCTTTTCCATACGTTTTACGAAATAGCTTTGCAGCTCATCTACGTTGGCCAGGTGTTCCTTCTTCATCCGTGCGATACATTTAGGATCTTTCTCCCAGAAGCCCTTGTAAGCTTCATCGCCGCCGATGTGAATATATTTGCAGGGGAATAATGCCGCCATCTCAGTAAATACCTTATCAAGTACCAGGAAAACGGAGTCATTACCTATACAGAGTGCGTTATCATCTTTTCTATAAAAATCACTCCCAGGATTTACGCTGTACTGTTTCTGCGTGCAGGACAGGTTTGGGTACGCTGCAATCATAGCCAGGCTATGTGCGGGTACGTCTATTTCCGGCAGGATAGTAATATAGCGCTGCTGGGCATAAGCGATGATCTCACGGATATCATCCTGGGTATAGAAACCACCGTCGGGAGTTGGTTCTCCCCGTTGAGGGGCTTCAAACTTACCCCATCTGCCGGTACGTGCTACGCGCCAGGCTCCTACTTTAGTGAGTTCCGGCAGGCTCCTGATCTCTATACGCCAGCCATTGTCATCACTCAGGTGCCAGTGGAAAACGTTATACTTGTACTTAGACATTTCATCGATGTAACGTTTTACTTCTTCTTTGGTAAAGAAGTGACGGCTTACATCGAGCATCAGACCCCGCCAACCAAAACGGGGATAATCGGTGATCTCTGTGCTTGGCAGTGTCCATGTACGGTTGATTTGCGAGGTGCTTTCAATGTCTGCTGGCAGCAGTTGTAATAACGATTGTAATCCGTAAAAGATACCGGCGGGAGTGGCTGCTGACAAAGAGATACCGGTTGGTGTTACAGATAAGGTATACCCTTCCTGATTGATATCGCTTTTCTTTAATTCAATACGGATAGCCTTTTCACTGCTTTCCTTTTGCTGCTTCAGATAGAATCCGGTAGATGCGGAAATCCTGTCCAGGAACCATTTGACAGTTCCTTCCAATTGCTTATCAGTTGAATTCACTACTAACGATACGTTATTGTCCAGTGTGAACTCTCCGGGTTGTTCTTTGATGCTTACCGGCTCTGGTATAATATGGACCCGATCCTGGGCTTTTACCTGCGAAATGAGACCTGTACATAGTGCGAGGTAAAGTAATACGGCATTCTTCATGACCTAAATATGTGGATGTTAGGTAGTAATATACAAAAGTTTGATTATTATGTTTGACAGATGTTGTAATCAAACTGAGGTACTATAAATGGATAGTTTATTATGTTGGCAGATGTTGTTAATTGATAAATACACTGCATCTGACTGTTTAGCTCTCTATTTAGCTTGGGGATATGGGTCCAGGATTTGTTTTTCAATTTAACTTCACCTAATAGTCACGTCAGATAAGGCGTATTTATCAATCAACAACATCTCGCGAAGATTACGTAATCAAACTGAGGTACTATCATCTTAGCTTTATTTTTATAAAAGGATAGTTTATTATGTTTGGCAGATGTTGTTAATTGATAAATACACTGCATCTGACTGTTTTGTTCCCTGATGTAGCTTTGGGATATGGGTCCAGCATCTGTTTTTCAATTTAACTTCACCTGATAGTCACGTCAGATAAGGCGTATTTATCAATCAACAACATCTCGCGAAGATTACGTAATCAAACTGAGGATGTACCATACTTTTGATGGTATATCCTCAGTTGATTTTATTTTAACGGTTACTTCTTTTTATAAAAGGACTGTTTAAGATGAACACCGGATTTAGGTGCTACCACTAATGGGATCTTTTCTACCAGGGTTTGACTGCTATCCAATCCAAATGCCTTACTATCTGAAGTTGCCAGCTTATTGATCGCAAAATAACTGTTGAGAATAAAACCTTCTCTTACAGAGAATTCATTATCATATGATAACACATTGTCAAAGATGACAAACTTATAGTTATTCAGCTCTTCGAATGCCATAGCTGGGAAACGCTTGAGGATATCCAGTTCTTCATTATGCAACATGTCTTTTATTACATTACGGAACATCAATCCGATCCTTGGCTGCACACGGAAGCCCAGTATAAAGTCTACACGGATCACATTTTCACTCATTTCTTCTACTCCGTATTCCATTGTAAATGGCTCATCCGTACGTTCAATATGTATCAGCCAGTAAATATCTGCCCGTTTGGAGCAGTGCTGATAAATAGATGTAAGTACCCGTTTTTCAATCTGGTGACTATTATCTGCTTTCGTCAGGTAAATAAGATGTGAGGTTACTTTTGGTAAACCCTCATTATGACTAAGCACTGTTAGCTCTTCCAAATGTTTATCTAAATTGATAAAGCTCAGGAAGCGATTAGTGATCTTACGGGCATTAAACCAAATGTACATCGTGGAGATAAGACCTATTTCAAACACCAGGAAGAACAATCTTTTTACAATCTTCACTGCATTGGCAACAAAAAAAGATGATTCCACCGCTATGAACAATAACATAATGATCGAGACGATCCACAGGGGGTAATGCTTTACATAGCGCAGGAAATAGAACATCAATATAGTTGTCATCAGCATGGCTATGGTGATGGAAAAACCATATGCGGCCGTCATTGATTCACTGGTACGGAAATATAATACCACCAGGAAACAGCCTGCACAAAGAATCCAGTTGATACTGGGTATATATATCTGCCCACGGATGTTAGTAGGGAACTTCACCGTTACCTTTGGCCAGAAGTTCAGGCTGATCGCTTCACTGATAAGTGTAAAGGACCCGCTGATCAATGCCTGGCTGGCAATAATAGAGGCACAGGTGGCGATAAGTATTGAAGGTAACAGGAACCAGTGTGGTACTATTGCGAAAAAAGGATTTGCACCTTCCAGGGAACTCTTATTCTGCAGGAGCGTCCAGGCGCCCTGTCCAAGGTAATTAAGGATCAGGGTAGTTTTTACAAAGATCCAGCTTACCTGGATATTCTTTTTACCGCAATGCCCCAGATCTGAATACAGGGCTTCTGCTCCGGTGGTACACAGGAATACCGCTCCCAGTAGCCAGAATCCCTTGGGATGCTCTGTCAGCAATGCCAGCCCATATTTAGGATTGAGGGCATGGAAAATATGTGGGTAATGAATAATCTGGCTTATTCCCAGTACACCGAGCATCAGGAACCATAAAAACATGATCGGTCCAAATGCGGCACCAACTACCTTCGTTCCAAAACGCTGGAAAATAAAGAGGAGTAAAATAATCACCAATACTATTTCTACGACCAGGCTGTTACCTGGTACTATCAAGTTTTCCAGGCCTTTCACCATGCTCAGCCCTTCTATCGCAGAGGTCACCGTAATAGGAGGGGTAATAATCCCGTCGGCCAACAGGGTGCCTGCGCCTATAATAGCAGGAAATACCAGCTTAGGACCGAACCTTCTTACCAGTGCATATAAGGAAAAGACACCTCCCTCTCCTTTATTATCGGCATTGAGGGTGATAATCACATATTTAAATGTTGTTTGCAGGGTGAGCGTCCAGAAAATACAGGAGATAGCACCAAAAACCAGGTGCTCATCAATAAGGCCCCCGTCATTCATAATAGTCTGGAAGGTATAGAGTGGTGAAGTCCCTATATCCCCATATATAATTCCCAGTGCAATCAGTAAGCCGGCAGTAGTAACTCGTTTAAAATGATGATGATGTGAGTCCATGTAATAGTTGTAAGTATAGAATATAAGGCGCTCTGAGCTGCGAAATTACATCATGACAACTTCCCTTTCCCATTTTTAAGCACATTTTAAGCTAATGCGACTGCCTGGGCTATACCTCTTTAAGGTATTTAAGTGTATTTTAACAGGCCAGCAATTATATCCGGACGTACGAGAGCATACCAGAGATGGATACTTATTATAATGGTAAAGCCGGCAATCTATATCAGGACGTGCCAGAGCATACCAGAGATGGATAAGTATGATGATAAAGCGGTAATCTTATATCCGGATGTGCCAGAGCTACCAGAGTAGGATACTTATTATAATGGTAAAGCCGGCAATCTATATCAGGATGTGCCAGAGCATACCAGAGATGGATAAGTATGATGATAAAAGCGGTAATCTTATATCCGATGTGCCAGAGCTACCAGAGATGGATAAGTATGATGATAAAGCGGTAATCTTATATCCGGATGTGCCAGTCGATATTCGCAGCGAATGAAAGACAAATTGCATCCAATATTCCTCCGACCCAATGCCGAACATCCCGTTTTTCAGGGGAAAATTTTTCATGTGGAATCTATTACTTAGTATTGCGAAGTACAACAATTCTATCAGACAACTATTCTATGTTCGCAATCAATTAAATGTGAATTACAAAGACCCTTAGAATTATAATATTCATAATTTTGCGATACATATGCTAAACAAGGTTATACTTTTGGTTGATGATGATAGAGATGACCAGGAGCTTTTTGAAGAGGCAATGATGATTGTTGACAGCTCTGCCGTTTGTCATTTTGCATCTGATGGTGAAGAAGGCTTAAATATGCTTGAGGGTAATCTTATGGGCTGCCAAATTATCTTCCTGGACCTTAATATGCCCAAGGTAAATGGCAAGCAATTTCTTGCCCAAATCAAGCAGAATAAAGCTTTAAGCAAAATTCCCATTGTAATTTTCACTACTTCCATGAGAGAAAAAGACCGTGAAGAAACAACCCGTCTCGGTGCTACTCATTTCCTTACCAAGCCTTCCAGTTTTGGTGAATTATGTAAACAACTAGAAGAGATCCTTTCAATTGAATTAAGATAAAAAATTAGTCCAAGTAGAATATCTTACTGCACTTTTATCCTAATCAATATACTTTCAGTGCGTCCATTCCCGGTATAACGGGAAGAACCTGATGTGGTTCTGTCTGATACCAGTTTTTGGTAACCCGGATTGTCCCATCGAAACAGACGGCACCACCGGGCACATCTGCTAACATAGGTTACCTTTTAACAGTTCCGTACTCATATCCTGCCGCCATACCCACAAGATATTTCCGGCTATTATGGGAGTTGACTTTTACAGTTCCATACTCATATCCTGCCGCCATACCCACAAGATATTTCCGGTTATTATGGGGGGGGATACTTTTTAACAGCTCCGTACCCGGTGAATACGGAGCTATTATTATTACAATATTTTCTTATCTCCATCTACTGAGTAGATATCCATGGAACGCTTCATACTCTTTCCATCATCACTGATCTCTTTATTATATATGGAATAATCAAGGTCGTGGTCATTATTGTAATCACCCAGCTTTTTACTGTTCATCTTCTCATTGGATTCAATTACATACTCCTTGATCACCTTATGTTTCTTATCCATTTTCAGTAAAATGTTACTCCAGAATTCGCCGGCAACTACTGAAAAGAGCTGCATGTTTATCATGATATATTCATCATCATAAAACTTAAAGTATGCGATAGATACTGGTATCAGGCTACCTGCATTACGGATGCTGAGACTAGACATGAACAGGGAGTTATTCACTGAGATAGCGGGTTTATCCTGTGTCCATCTTTTGAATCCGGGGAGCCTTTTCGGTGTTCCTACCTTGTTCACTACTTCCACTTCCGACATTAAATAAACCGTACACTCAATTCCTTTAATGGTATCTTCAAAAAAGATCACTTTCTGTTCTTTCTTCATGTAAAAAGAAGAAACAGTTACATCATGAGATATGAAATTCTTTACCGGCTCTTTAAATACTGAGGGCTTTGGTTTAGGCGGCATTACCGCCTTCTGTTTAGTAGCTTTAGCAGCTGCTGTTGTTGTTGTGCCTTTCTTTTTAACGGACTTTTGAGCGTAAGCTGTAAGACATAAAATAGATAAACTAAACAGGAATAGTAACTTGGTAAACTTCAAAATCATTTTAAAAAATTTAATCAGAAACAATTTTTTATCATTATCAATCGGTGACATTTTCAATGTGAAAAAATCTCCTGTAACGGGTTTGCTAAAAAAGAAACGGTTTCTGGATAAAGCATGGCTGGTGAATACGCATGAGTGAGATAGTCTGCTGCCGGGATGGCAAGAGGAGAAGTAGATACTTTCATCTTAGGTTTCGTAGTTTTCATAGGTATATCAGGACTAAAAATTCATAGCTGCCTCGATAATTAATACCTGACTAACCCTTTAGAAATGAGGGCTATTTACCGGTATTGGGCTTCCAAATTTAATCACCTATTTCCATAAAACACAAAAAATCATAATAAATATTGTGAATCAATAGATTATAATTTTCATTTTAGTCAGTTTTGTGGGAAATCTGTGGATAAGGGGGAAGTTAAAAAGCTCTCTTTAGGGAGCTTTAACTATTTTTCAAGGTTGTATCGAGAATAAATAAAGGTCTGAGAAATGTCTAAATGGCGATGAGTCTCCACCAGATACCTGAATGAAAATAGGTTGTACCATACTTTTGAGTTCGCATGTTCAAAAAGAAAACATGACTTTGATACAACCTATTTTTTCAGGATCCCGTTGAAAGGTTATTTGGGTAGCTTTTGTATACAAGCCTACCTTATTTAGTATGTTATGACAGCGCAGATGTTATAGTTCAATAAATACACTGCATCTGACTGTTTAGCTCCCTGATTTAACTTTGGAATATGGGCCCAGGTTTTACTTTCAATTTAACTTCACCTGATATTCACGTCAGATAAGGTGCATTTATTGAACTATAACATCTGAATAGCCGGTACACCCGGATGCGGTTTAGTGGTGCATAACCTGATCTATTTTTAATCTTTTCGTTGCAAAATCTCTGTTCTTTCGGTGTGTTCCTTTAATTCTTCGGGATAAAACCAGGGGTCCCTGAGTTTCTTTTCCGAGAATAGTTTTAACTGATCTCCATTGTGTGGAGAACCTGTTTCTGAGGAATTACCATAACTCAACAGCACCCTGGCGTTGATCTTCTTACCGAACTCTATCACTCCTACCCAGGAATCCCCTGCGCCTACGGCTAACTCTTTCCCTGAGGCAATGCCGGGAGAAGCTACACGGAATACGCCCAGGGAGCCATCAGCACCGTTGGCCGGCAGGTTGATATCATGCCATTTCAGTCGGTAAAACTGTCCCCAGGGTATGTCTAAGGTACCAAAGGTGGCTTTTACTTCTGTTGCTGCTTCTTTTAATAATGCTATTGCTTTTGCAGGGTCTGCAAGGCCATAAGGGGTAGTTGTGGGGTTTTTATTATCCCAGTGATGTACGTAGTTCGCTTCATTGCCTGGCTGGAATTTAGACGCCCATATGAAGAACAGTACCATTCCTTTACTGTCTGTATTGGCCGATCTGTCCCATTTTGCCAGTACCTCTTTTGCTTCTTTTACAATGGCAGAAGTGTCTGGTGTTTTTAGTAACTCGTCCAGTATGCGGTCTGCCAGTCCGGAGTGGGTGGATAATTTATAATTTATCAGTTCATCGAAAGTGATGGAGCTGTCGTGTAATAGCATGTTAGCCGAGCGCTGTGAACGCATGGACATGAAATCGGGCGACATATATGCGGGATAGTCCGACTGGTGTAATACCTGAGGCACGGTGCAGGTCCAGGGTGGATCATTGGCATTTTGCAGCCATCCAGAAGCAGGGTCTTTTATTTTAGGGAGTTTATCGTAGGGCAATGCGGTTTTCCAGATGTCTTTGGATGCTGTACTGGGTATGATCTTATTCCAGTAGTACCAGTCGCCATAACTACGGTCGGGTACCAGGCCGTTGAATACGTAAAAGATATCTCCGTGTACATCTGCATACAGCACATTCCAGAAAGGGATCTCTGCCATTTTTAAAGCGGACTCAAATTCATTCAGATTGCGGCTGTTTGCCATCCTCCACCATTGCAGGAGTGCATTAGGGCGATCTGTTCCTGCCATATGGATTGCGAGTGCTTTATGTTCGCTTTTCCTGATGACAGGGCCGTATGCACTACCCAGTATTTCCATCTGTTGTTCTGAGAAGGATCCGTCTTTATTCTTAATTTTAAGTGTCTTTATCTTTTTGCTGAAGTCTCTTCTTTGTTTGTCCAGTACGTAGCCGCTGTCCTGCAAAGTGAGTTCATAGGTGTCTGCGTTATCCAGGGTGTTGTTGGTATGTGTCCAGCCCAGGTCTTTATTGAAAGCGATACCGAAGCCGGGGAATCCCATCAGATGAGCGCCGTGAATGCTTTTATCGCCGATGTTCAGTTGGGATTCGAACCAGGTGAATTCTTTCTGCCAGGGCAGGTGTGGGTTCTGTACCAGCATTGCATGACCGGAAGCCGACCTTTTTGGAGCTATTGCGTATCCATTGGAGCCCATATCTTTCCACTGTGCTGTTTTTCCCAGGTCTGCGCCACCTACGAAGCGGGTAAAGAACACGTATATATTATGCAGATTAATATCATCATAGGTGATAGGTAGTACTACTTTATTTTCGGGCTTTACTACATCTGGATGAGCTTTTATGTAGTCGTTCATACCGGCAACGAAAGCGGTTATCATTTCCCTGAGTGCAGGGTCCTGTTGCTGTTTCCAGGCTTTGGCCATTTCTGGGAATCCCAGGGCGTTGATCAGCTTATCATTCTGTAAATGTTCTATTCCCCAGTATTCGGCTCCGCGTCCCCTGGACTGTCCGTATAATTCCAGCAGCAGGTTAGCGTGTGACTGCATCTCGGCCCAGCCTTGTGCGTAGAATAAATCCTTTTCATTATTGGCATAAATATGAGGTACTCCCCAGGTATCCCATACAATTTTGATCGGGCCGGCTTTTACGTTATTGACAAATAGGAGGAAGCATACCAGGGTCAGGCAATGCAACAATTTAGTTTTCATAATTTTGTTTTCTCAGTGGGTTGAAGTTGGGTTATATTAATTTTATATAAATATCATAATTTTCTTTAAATAGTATTATAAAAGCTTTTTATAGCGTTCGTAATTTTCTGTATCAAAACATACGAATATAACTTCTGCTATGCTTTCGTTTTTCTCCAGAAATGCGCTAACTGTTTGAATAGCAATGGCTGCGGCTTTATCCTTTGGGAAATGATAAATACCTGTGCTGATATTGGGGAAGGCGATCGTTTTTACATTATTCTCTACTGCGAGTCGTAAGCTATTCTCATAGGCGTTAGCTAATAATCTCTCTTCTCCGGCATTTCCTTTATTCCATACAGGCCCTACCGTATGAATAACATATCTGGCGGGTAAATTACCTGCTGTTGTAATTACGGCTTCTCCTGTCTTACATCCTCCCTGCCGGGCACGGATCATCTGGCATTCTTCCAGGATGGCCAGGCCTCCTGCTCTGTGAATAGCGCCGTCCACTCCTCCTCCGCCCAGTAAAGATGAATTAGCTGCGTTAACGATAGCATCTACTGCAAGCTGAGTAATATCCCCCTGGATTAGTTTTATTCTTGTGTTCATGAATTAAATTTAGGGATTATCATTATTATGTTTTGCAGATGTTGTTGATAAATACACTGCATCTGACTGTTCAGTTCTCTGAATATGGGCTCAGGATTCGTTTTCCAATTTAACTTCACTTCATAGTCACGTCAGATAAGGTATTTATCATCAACAACATCTGGCGCGAAGAAGTACTGTTTAATGGCTCAATTATATTTGCAGATGTTGTTGTTGATAAATACACTGCATCTGACTGTTCAGTTCTCCGAATATGGGCTCAGGATTCGTTTTTCAATTTAACTTCACTTCATAGTTACGTCAGATAAGGTATTTATCATCAACAACATCTGGCGCGAAGAAGTACTATTTAATGGCTCAATTATATTTGCAGATGTTGTTGTTGATAAATACACTGCATCTGACTGTTCAGTTCTCCGATATAGCTTTGGAATATGGGCTCAGGATTCGTTTTTCAATTTAACTTCACCTCATAGTCACGTTAGATAAGGTATATTTATCAACAACAACATCTGGCGCGAAGAGGATGTAGCATTACCATGTAATGGCTCAGTTTATATTTGCAGATGTTGTAGCATTACCGTTTAATAAAAAAATAAAGATTATGGGGAATGTTAATAGTCTGATAAAGATTAAAACCATTTTTGCTATACCAGGGAATATTCTTATCCCTTGAAGTTTCTAATAAAACCGGTAGCTGCCTCTCGCGTGCCATATTCATTACATAAGCAAGTAGCTCAGTTCCCGCATATTTACCCTGACTTTCGGGCCTAACACCAATAAACCATAAATAAATATAGGAGGATACAGGATAATGACTCTTGATACGTTTCTGCCTGTCAAGCGCACGAAACAATCCCCCAATATTTAAACCGTTAATTACAAACTTCAGATCGGATATCAAGCCTGTGAAGGAAAATTTAACACGCGTTGAGTCTAATATCAGTGCGCAACCGTTATTATCATCACTTAAAATGATGGACCCAAATTGAAAACATTGATCAAATGCATAACTCATCAATGCTCTAATTCTGAAATCTTTTCTATTTTGTGGCAACAGAGAGTTGACACTGATATTGTCGTGGAAAGAATTGCACAGAATATCTAATACGACGCTTTTGTCGTCCCAAGTAGCAGCTTTCATATAAAATTGTTTATCCTTAACTTACTCATGCTTCAATAAGTACTATATTTATGAGCCAGGCAAGCCTCCTTGTAATCCTACTTGCCGGCTGACAAACCTGATTCTAAATATTTCTTCACACCACTATATGACAGCGTTTCAGGAACATCTATTGATATATAGCGATCAATATGACTGCCCTCCCAATCGCAACCCAAATCGATCAATTGGTCTCCGATCTCTTTTATATCATTCTTAATTCTCTTCCCTTTAATTATTCTTCAAATACTCTAAAAATTCAGCAAAATTTTTACCCAGTACCGTAGTATCTTCCTCTGACATATCAATAAAGGGGACTTCTATAAAGATACCATCTGATTTCCTTATACCATAGCCTGTATCGCTGCCATTGGAACCAAAAAAGAAAACGCCATTCGAATATCCATCATCAACATCTTCTTCATAATAGGGATTCAAATTTATCATCTCCTGTACTGACCAGAAGAGAATATAGGAATCTTCCCCAATGAAACCTTCTGCGCCATCACAGGACTTTAGAAAGTCTAAATAATCCGGATCATTATTAAAATCCATTTTATTGATCAGGCAAGTTATCAAAGTACCTTCAGGCTTCGCTTTCTTATTTATCCTTTTTAATAATTCATTAATATTGGTTGCCATATGAATCTATTCGTACGTTTTGTCTTATACCTCTCATTCTTCTGCTTGAATGTATAAATAGCTAAAGAATTCTGAAAGAGTTGAACCACAAAAAATTGGATCATCATCTATCAACATACCCACAAATTCAAATTGTACAATTGAAGAATCCATTTTATTAAATGCATAAGCGGTACCTCCTAAATTCGTTGCGAAAATAAAATAGCCAGGTGCGTAAAGATCAACTTCATAATCTTTGTTGTATTGAAATAGCTCTCCAATCTGCCAAATCTGCAAATATGAATTTTCGCCAATTTTACCTTGCGCTCCATTTGACATTTTTATAAAATCAATATAATCAGCCAAAGGGGTAAAATCAACTTTTGATAAAAAAATACTTAATTCATTAGGGGCTGCTGGAGCGTTTCTTTTTAAATGTTCAATATACTTCTGCATTTGATCGGCTTATAAAATTCACTCCTGATCCAAGATATTACTACCAATAATGGATCCATTAATCTTCAATTTCTGTTCCGTTAGCTAAAAACTCAATAAATTCAGCAAAATCACTACCTACATTAGTTGCATCTTCATTTGACAGGTCTATTAAATTCACCCTGATAAAGGTTTGCTCTCTCCTCCTTATTCCAAAAGCATTCCCACCCCCATCTGAGGCTAAGAGAAAAAGTTCAGGAGCGTATTGGGGAACCTCATAACCTTCATTGCTCTCATTTAACTCTTCCAGAGGCCAAAAGTTCACATACCATCCATCTTTTTTCAAGAATCCGTCTCCTCCATTATGCTCCCGCATAAATTCCAGGTACGCTGTCGGAAGTATACATTTAATTGTTGCTAACACTGTTTCAAATTGTGCCTGATTTAGCACAGGATTTTTACTTAGATTAACAAAAAGATCTTTCATATTTTCATTTATATGATAACTACTATAAAAACCACCGTATGACGATATCCCTGCCATGGAACTTCCCAAAGGCAGTAATGCCAATCTGAAAGGCACTGACACCACTGTCAGAATTTGTAAGGTTACAATTAGTATATTGAAGATGCTTAAAGGATATAGAAATTATTCCAGTTTGGCTAAGTATGTTATAAATTCCGTGAAATTTGAGCCGCAAAATTCGGGGGCTTGATTCAGTTTATAATCATGCACGTGATCGGATCTTTATTAGTCCAAGTACAGCCCCCCGACAACAATGCCAACAATTATAATAAATGTTAAAATCAGTCTTACTATATTCATTTTATTTATTTGCCCGACAATGTCAACAGTCTTAAATTGGGTGGTCAACAACTTTACTTCTTCTGTAGCTGATTCAAGTAATCATGGTAGTAATTTACAATTTCGGAATCGGATTCCGAAATTGTAAAAAAATTCCTTACTAAATAATTATCAGCTGTTTATATAGTTTCTACAGCTTTTGAAGCTGCACCAAATGTCGTAGCAGCTGAATTATTAACAACAGCTGTTGTGCTCGTGCCACTATGTACACCATCCGTAACTCGCCACCCTAAACGCCGAGAATGAAAGTGCCTGCATCTTATATTAAACTAATATTGATTCGTTAAGCTGTAAAGTGTATACAATACTTATTAAGTTATTCAAGAGGAATATATTCCCTATTTCCAGCTAAATACTCATCAATGTTTTCGACTGGTAAAAAACCTGTTATAACATTCTAGCTAACAAAAATGTCATAATTCTCAGGAATATGATCTTTGTCACAAAATGGACAGACTGTTGATTCAATCATGCCATAAAGTTTAACTTTCTTTAAGTCAGGGCTTCCAAGATCATTACCTCCCCATGTAATAGTATCACTTACTTTGTAATATAATTGCCAGGTATTACCAAACTTAAATTGGATCCGGCCATTATGTTTCTTACCACAATCCGGACATTTAACTTCCGCTACCAATATATTAAATGAACCCATATTATCATTATTATTTAAAATCCTCTGACAGGAAAACCAATTGCTTGCATAAACCTGGTAAACTTACCATCCGTAATAATAATAGATACCTTAATAGCCCCAGCAAGTATAGTTGATCTTGTCTCACCAGGTGGCTTTGTTTGCGCACCCCGCATTATTGATTATATATATGTAGTCTGTTTCTTTTTAAATAAAAAGCCCGCAGTTGTGGGCCTTTTGTTATAATTCAGTGGTCATTTCACCTGTGTCAATATTAACCTTAAAAATGATACTTATTCTAGATTTTCGTATTTGGTTTGATCTGTTTCTAAAGCATCTCACGTACCCTGAAATTCCGAGCGGACACATTTCCAATTTATTTTGGGAAGATTTGAGTAAAATTGGGAACTTTAAAACAAATGATAATAAACCCCGGTCCAAAATATTCAAATAATGTTTATGGCAACCTATTTCATTTTAAAATTGGGAATAGTGTAATCAATCACCTATCTGTTGCTAATTCAAAAGCAGCCGCCATACTAGCTTGTTCCCTAGCAGGTATTTGATTTTTATCAGCCACCTTTTCCCAGGTTCGAACTACCTTTCTGATTTCATCTATAATGCCTTTAGCTTTTTCCGGCGATAGCCGAAAATATCCGGCTACTTCAATGGCCACGTCAAAATCAAGTGAGTTATCAGTTTCTGAAATATTCAGGCTCAGGCCTGTACCAAAATAAACAGGATTTATATCATAAGCAGGTGCTAACCGCCATCCCTGATCTGTAAGTAAAAAACCATGATTGCGCAAATGATCATCGGTATTCTTCACTGCTATATTGAACACTATTCTGCTCCATAGCTCTTGCAGATCTTTATTAGTTGCAGCTCCATGTTGGATAATAATATTTGCCAGGTCAAGATAAGATATGCCTGATGCTCCATCGTTTTGCCCCAATAATGTCATTGCTGACGCAAAATGTAAGCGTTCTCCTGAATCAGTCCGATCAAACCGTCTGGATAAATATGTATGGTAGTTACTATTAAATTTACGAACCATTCCTTTTGCTACTGAAAGACCTGCTTTTACTGCCAGTTCATTAACAACCATTTCCCATCCCCCAATATTATGATCGTCCTTAACACTTGGAAATTTTGCAATCCAAAGATGTCCACTCTCGTCCAACACGCTGGCTTTAGGTCTTGCACCACCGAGTGAAGCTCCTGGTGCAATCAACATATTTATCCATTTAAGCGCTTCCGGATCCTTTAAAATGTTGTTTTCAAGTTGCAAACTTGCATATTCCAATTCTCTCAAAGATGTCCAGGGAGGAACAGCAAGCCCGTTGCCCTCATGCTGAAAATTGTCATTGCCTTCCACTTTAAACCGTAGACCTCCTACCCGATGGGCATCGTAAACACCAAGCAGGTAGTCCTCTTCAAATAAAGTTCTTGGTTTACGATTTTCAGTTCTCGCAATAATGGCTTCCCTACGATCCATAAGGGTTCTTCCCCAACGATCAGGTGAAGAGTCCATAAACAGACCAAAATTCGGCTTATTCCCACTAAGGTATTGGAGACCTGTATAAAATTGGAGATCAGGATCCAGATGCTGGGCTATCCCCATTCTGATCCAGTTTTTATTATAATCAAATGAAACAACCTGATGCCCTTTTGTATGTTCAATAGATAAACTACCTATCAACACAGGCCCTTTTAATGTTGTCCAGTCTGCATATACAAGAATATTCATTCTGATTTCTTTTTAGGCGCCCTTTTCTTAACAATTAGTTCTGCATCCTGAATACGACGCCCTAGTTCATCATCAACTGCAATTTTCGATAAATCTTCTGCTAGTCCCAGCACAAAGAGTACCTGACAATAGGAGCCGATAGCAACCTGAGGAGCTCCCCGCTCAATGCTCCAAAGTGTAGTACGGGTAATACCAGCCCGTTCAGATATCTGGGAAGTGGAAAGCTTTCTCCTCAACCGGGCTAGTTTTATACGCTCCCCTAATAGCTCCAGAATCTTTTGCTGTTTTGGCAGTAAAGTTAATTGACCTTTACTCATAATGTTTATTATAATAAACAAATTTAACTAATTCGTTTAATAATACAAACATTATGCAAACTAACAGTTTGAAAAGCATCAATATGTATACGAGGAACCTCCTAATATTTATCTCCCCGAAAAGCAAGGAGAAAGTGGCTGTAATCCAACCCGGTATAAATCAGATAGTAAAGCTGTCGAAATAAAAGAGCTATGCCCGGAAAAGAATTCTAAAAATGGCGCTGCGGGGTGCCTGTGGCTTTTTCATTACTGATTTATCCTTGTCTTAATCAATTATTGGAATAATCCTGTCAAATGAGATCCCGCCTCTTTCAGTAAGATCTGTTAGCTGGGAATTATACATTCTTGGTTTTTTCCGTACGTATTGCTTAAATCCAGCGGATTTAAAGGTTATATCCCCTTGCTGGGTTTCAATCGTCCAATCATATTCTGTTACACGTTTTATATAATCTGCATTAATTGGACGTTGAGGGTTACTTCTGGTTATATCCGAAATTTCAAATTCAAAAGGCTCCGAGATTTCAATATTAAATTTTAAGTCATGAACATTTTCAAATACAAGCGTGCATGGTGAGACCCAAAATTTAAAATGATCATTACCTTTTGAAGGTTGAATCCAGCTGAAAATATAATCAATATCAAGTATGAACTCATAAACACCGAATGAAATTGCATAAATATAACTATCATGCCATCCCATTAAGTCAAAGTCTTCTTCTGTCCATATTGCCTTTTCTAATTTAATATTCTCCATATTTTATATATTGCTTGCATCATTCTTTTTTAAATTACTTACAAGAATGTCATGGGCTGTGCAGCTCATACACCTCCATTTTCATGAATATGCGGAATAGGCACATGTTTTAACTGTTGCCACCTTATCACTGCTAGTCGCATCCCTGCCAATACTCTTTCTGCCTTATTTAAAAGCTGCAGCCTTGAACTGCTGCCGCTGAACACTTATTTTTTCCTTATTAAATGGAATGTGTTACTGGGAGAATCAAGTTCATATACATATTTTCTATTCGACTTAGGGGAAAAGAATACTTTTCCGTACTTCTTCTTATCCAGGTTATAAATACGTAAAATGTTAAAATAGTCTTGCAACCATGATTTCTTAAGCTCTATTTCATAAGATCGTTTCACCCCTTCCTTCTCAGATGGGTCATAATATTCAAATATTAAGAAAATCGCCTTGACATCATCTGCCATTAACTTATCATAATCCGATATTTTCATGGATAAGTAACCAGGATAATAGCCTACATCGTATGATTTCTCACTCGCTCCTAATACTGATTTTATATGTAATAAGTAAGGAGATTCTATAACTATTCGATCATCAATCACGATAATAAAATCAAGATTTTTATTTAAATCCTGCCCTTTGAGGTGTTTGATTTTTCCGGACATACTTACAGGAACTAGTACTATCATGCACAGTATACCTAAAATTAAAAAAGTTGTTTTTGATTTCATATTTTATGGCAATTTAATGACCGTATTACCTTTGGCTTGTGAAGGCATGGTTACTAATGCCAGCCATTGTAATCAAAAGAGGTGTTTAACTTATGTAACTTATTAACGGATAAAATATCCACTTTAGTAACATATAAATGCCATTGCACCCCTTTCTCTAAATGTTCAAGTATATAACCTTCATAATTTAATTCTTCATATATCTTTTGTAAATTCTTCTCATCATCACTATAAAAAGAAAAGCCCCATTTCAGTTTAGAATTAGTATTAAAGCCATTCCCATTCATTCGATTAAACATCGTTTGAATTAAAGTTAAATCTGACTGCATAGATTTGATATTTGTTAATTTACATCTAGATTAAAAGATGCGGTTATCAATCTGAATAATCACATCCTCTCTTTTAATTCTTAGGCAAATATAGCTATACGCTTGCTGTCCATTTTTGTTTCCCATCTTTAGAAAAGAGGGTAAATTTAGAAGTGGAGTCCTTATCCCACATCATTTTACCTATAGGTTCAACAAATGCAGGATTTGACTCATATAGTTTTTTGCGTTTTATTTCTTGTTTTTCTTTATTCAGAAAAACAGCGAATACTTCAAATATATAACTATCCCAATTACAAATAATGCCAGCATAATATCTCCTGTCTGGTGAAAAAATATACCTATCTTCTCTTAGCCATGTATGTTCCAATTTCTTTTTTAAACAACATTGATAGGCGTTTTCCAAAGAAAGTACATCCCAATCTTTAGTCTTCGCCACAGTCAAAAAACCGGCCTGTAGTACATCCAGCATCATTTTTCTTTTATCATGCTTGTTAACAGACATATATTTTTCAAAGTCAAAGACTTTGTAGACCAAGACTACATCAAGAAGATCATCAATTAAATCTTGTTTTGTAGCATCAATGGTTGCCTGAACGACGATTTTCTTTGTTTCTGATGTTGTATATTTTCCAAGGCATGAAAGATATAATGCAGAAATGCTATAAGCTGTACCACCTTCTTTGGTAGGTAGACTTGACTTTTTATCAAAATGAATCGCAATGTTATTTAATATCATTTAATTCTTGTCATTTTAATTTACAACCGGTAATTTATTCCCTACTGGATTTTGATTAACCTGGTTAACCATTTTGAACGCCCGGACCTTACCCTTTTCCCAATTTAGCATACTTTCACGAAGAATATAAATTATGAATGGTGTAAATTACAATTTTATAAAACTGTACTTTTAAAAAAAGAACTATCTACGAATTTATAGATAGCAATGCCTTTGCTTACTTCACTAATGATTACAAAACACATTATCATGAATACTGCGAATCAATTTTGGGACTGGTTTAAAAGAAATGAAGCTCAATATTTTTTTATTAATCAAAATAATGATCCGGTAAAAAAGGAGAAGCTTTTAGATGATTTATTACTTCACTTACATAGGTTTTGTAACAAACTGTATTTTGAAATAGGAGGACATCCTGATGCTAACCATCAAAATCTAATTATTACAGCGGAGGGAAATATAGATTTCTTCGAGCAGGTTGAAGCACTTGTTGCTCTGGCCCCGCATTTAGAATACTGGAATGTAACAGCTTTTAAGCCTCCAATGAAAGGTTACATCATTAAATACGCAGGTCTTGAATTCAATCCAGAAACGATGTGGTTTAAACCATTATACAGTCCAACAGTAAACAAATTTAGTTTAAAAGTTTACTTTGAAAATTACGATGCTTTAAAAAATGAGATCTACCGTAGAGCTACTTACTTAACATTAGATAATGTTTTAGGTGAAAAGTCAGCCGTACTTGATATTGGTCATATAGAAATAGCAAATCTCTCTACCGACGTCAACCGCGAAGAACTGTTTACATTTGACACTCTTGAAAGTTATATCGAACGAATTAAAAAGCATCGCAATTAATAGGGGAGGTGTCTCAAAAATAATTGAGATGCCTTTCTATTTTAAACCTGGTAGTTGATTTCCCTCATTAAAAATGAAACCCTTAATTCTATTCGCATTTACTAAATACATCCGCTAAAGTATTCCCAACTTCTACGACATCCGCATTATAGGGTGATTTCCTTATTCCATAGCCGGTACCGCTACCATTGGAACCAAAAAAAAGGGTTCAGTTCATAAGACTTTAAAAAGCCTTAGAGTAGCTTTTTAAAGTCTAAAATTTTCTTATTCTGCTCTACTAAATGCAATTTCTAATGCATTGAATATTTCCTCGTCAGAGGCATTATCTGCAAGTACAACGTTTACATCTTTGTCATTATCGAAGTTCACAAAACCTTCATCTGGCTTTTCTGCATGTTTCAATGGTATGAAAAATAACTTGCCGTCTCGTTGCTCTACATTACACGCTAAAGTAGTTGAACTATTAAGCACTTTAAACTTCACGCCTGTTTTTATAGAAAATTCCTTATCATATTCATCCCAATTCTTCGGATGGGGCAACCTATCTTTATTTTTATTAGTAAGTGAAGACTTTATTGCATTAGCTACTTCTATAGCACTAATTTTATGCTCTTCTACTCGAAAAAATGGGGCTATACCAATTAAAAGGCCTGTTGTTGTTAATCCGTACCCAAATATAAGATACCCTTTCTTTTTTATTCTGTAAACTGAACAATTTAACATACTGAACTTTATAAACTTAATCGTAAATCGAATATTATTATCATATGCATACTTCATCGCCTGCCCTATTTGTATCCATTGTTTGAGGCTAGCTTTTCCCGGTTGTATGGCAATTTCTAATGCCTTAGCACTCATGTTACCACTATTTAAATTAATACCTTGTCTCAATGCCCCTCCAAAGCCATCTAACTTATTAACATATCCCTTTAAAAGATTTAACAATCCATTGCCTTTATTATAAGTCTTTGCAGCAAGATCTACGCTTTTTATACTTGTTGCAACTCCGTTAGTAAATCTATCGACTACTGGAAAGTTTTTGGGTAGATTTCCACCCAACTTCTCTTCTACTGCCAAGCCTCTTTCTACTTGATTTAAAGTCCAGACAGACTCTGTTGTATTGGTAGCAACACCTGCAAGCTTTGCAGTTGGTAATGATAATGACAGTGAATGCCCAATGAGGTAAAGTCGCTCTTTCCAATTTAAAGATATTGATCTACTAGGATTATAGCCATCAGAATTAGGGTTTGAAAGCATCTGTAATTCTTCCATTCCACCTTCATCGTAAATATTTTTACCCGATGGAAGAGTGTCACCTAAGGATCATTATACCTAATAGGATTATTCCCCATTGATGAATAAGGGCTTTCCTGCATTGCAGGCTTAGGATCGAGCTGCAGCCATCTACCTATTTGAGGATCTAATCCCCTAAATTTCGTATCATATATCTCTATTCCACTACCATCATTAAATTCCTGATGCTGCAGCTCACTTCCTGAGTTATACATCTTCTTATTCTCCAGATAAGTGGTTCCTTTTAACGCTTTCGAACTTATTCCTGCCATTGTGAGGCCATACGGATAATAATTACCGTCTTCCTTTTACAACCTTCAAAGAACTACTAATACCCTAAAAAAAACGGTTTTTTTTTTCAATTGAATAAAAAAGAGAGCGTCTCAAAAGTAATTGAGGCGCCCTCTCTGTCTCTTAATTATGCTCTTAATATTTGTGAGACAAGCATGCTTCCTTGTAGTCCCACTTGCCGGCTGACCGACCCGATTCTAAATATTTTTTTAATGGACTATATGATAGACTTTCTGGAACATCTATTGATATATAGCGATCAATATGACTTCCCTCCCAATCACATCCCAAATCAACCAATTGATCCCCTATTTCTTTTACATCATTCTTATCAGTAATTATCATTTGTATTGTGCTATGTCCAGAAGGCTCTATTAATTCATCGAAATATAATTGTCCATCTTCTTCCTCAACACTTACGATATCTCCATATGCTATGTTATAGGCAAAAAAAGGAATGTTGGTAATTTTATAGTTGTCATCAATCTTTTCGGCCCAAACACTTTCAATCTGTGGCTTACCTTCAAAATCATTATAAACTATGTTAATTTTGACCTCTTTTTCATTTTTCATATTTTTAACGTCTATTCTTTAATTACATGGTTCGACAGTACGGGGAATTTTGCTTGGTTAAGTAGTAGCTACTTCATATAAGCTGTGTATTATATTTACGCATTTATCTTTTCAACATCCCATCCATCATATAAATCCACTTCGCAATAATCAGCTAATTCATTAAAGGCAAGATTTCTCTTATGTAATTTTTCAGCTGTCAATACTTCAATTTTGGTGACATATAATCTCCATTCACCATCCTCATCTTTTTCAAGTGATTCATGGATGACAATAAAATTATAAGAACCCGCAGACAATTTGCCTGCGGGTTTTTATATAAAATTATTAACCTGTTTTAATCACTAAGAGCTCCTCTTAAAACCCTGCCTATAGACTTAATGTTTATTATTATAAACAGCAGAAAAATCCATAAAGAAAAAGGTTGAACTTTAAAATCTACGCCTGCTTTATTTAAACTGAACCCCAAAGAATAGGCTTCTATAACAGGAGTAAACGCAATTAAGTTAAGCGTACCAAATAATAGCGTAATAAAAGTGATGACTTTACCAATCTTTGGGTTCAATACTATTGTAACCATGCTCGCCAATACCAAAAATATACCCCAATAATGCTTGTTGACTAATACTATATTAGTAGTTGAAATTGTATAAATACTATACCCTATAGCTATAATCAATATTGCAAGTGGTATATATTGTAAGAGCCTTTTATAATTCATAACCATATAATATTTAAAACTTACGTTCGTATGATATACTTCCACCAATACTCGTTTGTGTTGATGAATTAACTTTTACGTTACCGGTATTAATTAGAGGTATTGTCTTAATTACCAAAGTAGCGTCAACTGCAACCCTCACACCAGCGGACTGCTGTCCGGCATTTGCTCCTGTTAACTGGTTTGTATAATAAACATCTGCAGCTACACTTGCTGTCGCATTCCCTATTCCTGCGGCCTGTTTTACTCCCATAGAAACAGTAGCGCTGGTTCCATTCGCATCAGTAGAAGTTTTTCCAGCTGCAGATAAAGGAACTCCGCCAACATTCCCGCTTACAGCAATTTTCTCTTCAACTTTATTTACTGCATTGCTGGATGCTTTTATCTCAACAGGGCTAACCTGACCTGCTGTCTTAAAATAGTCTCCTAAACTCAACTTTGCTTCAACTTTGTTCTCACTCATTGTTGTTGTAGTCGTAGATTGGACCGGTCCTGTCTTAACAGTTACTACCTGTACCTTATTTGCATGTACTTCTCCTTTAAACGATAATAAACTTCCAGCAGCCGCAAAATACTGCCTAAAGGCCTCATTTATATATGCCATTGGATTTGAGTTTTGATTAATTGGAACACTTTCCAATCCTTCTAACTCAATATGACTTGTTACCTTATTTTCTGAAAAGGCATAAGGAGAATTATACTCATACTTGCTTGCTAACGGATCTATCTCAATAAACCTCCCTATTTGTGGATCATGATTTCTCCACTTGAATTGATAAAGATCTACGCTTAATTCGTTATCAAAATCCTGTCCCTGGAACTTCTTGCGGTTCTCGGGATAATTGCTCCCTTTCAGCGCCCTCGAACTAATCCCCGCCATCGTCAGCCCATATGGATAATAATGTGTTTCTTCCAGCAGGGGGCCGGTATTATGGGTGACAATCAAATTATCAAAGAACACGTCTTGTGCACTCTCATTACTTGTATAAATATACAGAAATCCGGTCTTACTTATTGTAGTCTTATTTAGTACTAATGGGACAAGTGAATCAATCGGCCCTTGTACCTGACGAACACCTGAGTTCACATCTACAAGGTTGAACTGGTCATCAAACAGTGCGAAGTTGAGGTAGGCTTTGGGTTTGGCAGACAGGTTTTGTAAGGAATCCTTTGATTTGAGGCCGTCGTAAACACCGCTGGTAAGCATATTAACAGGGGCTGATGCGCCTGTGCCACTATGTACTCCATCTGTAATTCCCCCTCCACTAAAGGCCTGGAGAATGGAAGTAACCATACTGGAAGAGGTAGAGTATGACGTACTGGCCCCGGCATTCTTATACAAGGCTTTTACAGCGATCGTAATGCTATCCCCTGCCATTACCCGCAGGACCAGCGATGGCCCTATTTTTTGCCCATTAGAAGCATTTAACTTCGCTACATAGGCATTGGGGTTAGTGGTATTGTCAGTCGGATATCCGGCAGGTTTGGCCGTACGGGTATTATCAATATTGGAAAACAAGGCATTCTCCACTGCACTGGCAGCCGTTTCCATTGTGGCTACATACAGCGCAGTATCCGTTTGAGTGCCCAGTACCATCCGCACATTGCCCAGGTGATCTTTTAAAAAGTAGTCATAGACATAACTGACTGGCTGAGTAGTTTTATAAACAGGCCGTATCCTTCCTTCCTCATGACTAATGTACTGTAACGTATCCTGTACGTATACCAAGTCGTTCACATAATAAGTGGTTGTAACTTTATTAGGTACTACACTGGTATCCACCACGATCTTTGTTACCTTTTCCCCTGTACCTTTGTACTGGTAATTGATCTGCCCTTTTCCATGCACATAGATAGTGGATACCAGGTTGAGATGGTTGTAAAGAATGGAATCTATGTTCTTATTCTTATCCATCGATACATTCCCGGAGAAATCATACCAGTAATCCTGTGTTTCATTGTTGTTTATTTCCTTAAAGTCGCCCAGTTTAGATGTTGGATCATTGTGTTTGTCAGTCACGAAACTGAGCTTATTGCTGGTTGTATCATATCCATATTTCAAACTATCAATCGTCTGGGGAACGGGTCCATTCATCCCTAATTGCTTCAGGGAAAGAATGTTCCCATTGACATCATAGGTCAAACCACTGACAGAAAAATTGACAAGGTTCTGTGTCCAGGTAGTGCTACCGGTATTTTGTTGATTAAATGTAGCCTGGGTAATTCTGTTTGCATTATCATAGTCATAGCCGAAAGCACGGGCGATACCATCTGAGCGGCTTTTCCATTTAGCTCCTGCAATGTTACCATTCAGCTCTTTATTGCCGAAACCGTAATCATAACTAAGTTCCTGTCCGAACCAGTTAGAAGTGCTGCCTGCTGTATTTATAAAGGCTTTGTTTACAGATTTCAGCCAGCCACGGATATTATATTCATAGTTCAATGATTCCAGCTGAGAAGATGCAGCAGCATTTAACCGTTTGCTATTCAGTTGGCCTAATTCATCATAATCATTAACAGCGATCGTTTGCTGTAAAGCTGTATTATCATTTAAACGTTTCTTTACAGAGTCCATACGTCCACCTGCGTCGTAATGATACATGGTTAACACCGTTGTTTGAGGTGTAACAGTGCTGCGGGGATTGGTATGCCGCAGATAAGAACTTAACAGCTTCCCGCTAAAGTCAAATAAACTGTTGGTAATGTCTTTACCTCCGGGTGTATTATCGGCTACAGTCTGTATTACACGTCCTTTGTCATTGTAAAAAGGTGTAGTCATTAAGAACTGACCACCATAATCGACCTGCGCCTTTTTACCTGTTACCATACCACGGGTGAGCTTACTGGCTACAGCAGGAATAGCTTCCGGATATAGATTACTACTTGCCTGTGGTTTAGCGATATCTGTGGTGGAATAAGTTTGGCTACCGGAATAAGTATAGTCATCATAATAAGTATTTACCATTGGGATGACAGTACTTTCACTGATAAAAGGGAAGGAATTGGTTGGATTAAATGAATACGCATTTACGTTTGCCTGCATTTGCGCCCTTGTCAGTGTTGAGTTTAATAACCCGTTCATCCGTTCCCGGTTCTGCGTATCGTAATAATTTACCCGCCAGAATTGTCTGTACTTTAAATTGCCATCCCAGATAGCGATTAACCTGTCCCGTTTATCATAGACCATTTCGGTGGAATCTGCACCGGGGAGCTTCTTTACGATCATCCTGCTACGTTGATCGTAGCGGTACTGGAAACATAGTTTTGCGGCAACACCAGTGGTCATTATCCAGTTGCTCTTAATCGCTTCTACTGCCTTTGGTGGGATGACAAAACGAAGTCTGTCAAGGTCATCATACACGTAATAAGTCGATAGCCAGCCACTGTAGCCAGGTGTTATAGCATCTGACAGTTGTACTTTTTTAAGAATAGAATGCCCTTCCAGATCTTTGTACTCAATGGTTTTGTTATCATGTTCATCTGTTGTTTCATGCACATATAAAGTACCGGGAATATAATAACCACCCTGCAATGGTACAGTAGCACTATCCAGGTCAATATTCCAGATCACTACAGAATCATACTGTGTACTGGCCCTGTCTGATTGACTAAGACCAACTGCCTGCCCTGTCCAGCTCTTTCCCGGTGCCGTTGTTTCTATTACACGGTTTAAAGGGGAAGATTCGAAGACCGTATTGCTGTAGTAGTAACTTTCCCGGTTGTTATACTGTGTGTTGTAAAAAGCAGCCTGTTTAGCCACCGCGTCCGTTCTGAAGTTACCTGTGCTGTTGTTATCTGTATAAGGAAGGTATTGTTGTTGTTCTCTTCCATAAGGATCATAAAAGTTTGTAGAGATCAGGTCCGCCAGATCGTGGGTGGCCTGTTTTGCCACTGTTTGCAGCGGACGACCTAACCCGTCAATATAAACAGTTACCTGTTTCACATCATACACTCCTGTTTGTGCATCTGCTGTAGCCTGATCAGGGATGCCCGGTTTGGTGAATGTGCGTGTTCTCTCATAGTTCATGTTATTGGGATCAAGACCTGCAGGATAAGCTGGCATTGTCACCAATGCCTGGCTACCTGCAGCAGCCCCGGTAGTTGTATCCGGTATGAATGTGGATGCATTCACAATTTTTACTCTTACGTAGTTTGATGCTGCTGTATCTGTACTGCAAGTAGCACGTCTTCTGAACCAGGTTGTCTTTGTAATCCCGCTTACAGTTGCGGAAGCTATATTGGTCCAGGTATATTCATCAGGAGAACTTTGCCACTGGTAGGTATAACTGCCACAGGTATTACCCGTAGCTGATTGAACACTGCTAAGTGTAATACTCCCCCCACTGGAAATAGTTGGTGTATTAATAGCAATTAAACCTCCATTTAACGGGAGAATTGCAACACTGGCAACCGTATACAAGGCAAATGTAAGGCTGGTGACCTTCATCCTGAAATAAGTGATGGCCGTTAACCCTTTTGGTATATAACTGAGAGAGGTTTCTCCGCTAATGTCTGTCCAGGTACTACCATTGGATGATTGCTGCCATTGATAGTTATATATGCCATTTCCCCCGGTAGCGGGATAGAATGAATAACTAAATGCACCATATAGGTTAACCCTTAAAGTGTCTGGATAAGAATTACCGCCAATTTGTAAAGCAGGGTAGACCGTAAAAACAGCCGGGCTTGTGTAGACTGTTACACCATTACTTGTTACCGCCCTGCGGTACTGGGTTGTAACCGACACAGGAACAGGCGTGTAGTTTTGGGCAGTGGCCCCGATGTCGCTCGTCCAGGTAGTACCGTCTGTTGAGTATTGCCATTGATAAGTATACGTACCATTCCCACCTGTAGGCGTAGAACCGGTGAGCAATCCGGGGCTGCTTCCATACACTATATTGGCTGAGGAGGGCGTGATCGTACCTGCCACCAATTGTCCATACACTGTAACGGTTGTTGCATTGCTGGTAACCGTGACCGTATTACTGGTAGTAATTACGTGATAATAAGTAGTCGCCGTCAGACTGCCAGGTGTGTAATTTTGTGCGGTGGCCCCACTGATGTTTGTCCAGGTACTATTGTTCGGGGAACTCTGCCACTGGTAAGTGTAAGTACCATTACCGCCTGCCCTGGTGTTGGTGAGTAATCCCGGACTCGTATTGTAGTTGATGCTTGTACTTGCCGGTGTAATAGCTGTAGTGACTTGCGGATATACTGTTACGGTAGCAGCTGCACTATTCACCGATACGCCATTGCTGGTGCTTACCAAACGATAATATTTGGTAGCCGTCATCAACCCTGGTGAATAAGTTAGGGATGTTGCCGCACTGATGTTCGTCCAGGTGCTGTTATCAGGAGAACTCTGCCACTGATAAGTATAAGTACCATTTCCGCCGGTAGCTGTAGCAGCTGTTAACGCAGATGATGACGTATTGTAGTTTAGTGTCTGAGTAAGTGGAGTGACGGTGCCGGATATCAGTTGAGGATATACGGTTATAGTTGCAGTATTGCTGTAAGCAGTAACACTGTTACTGGTGGTCATCCTTCTGAAATAGGTCAGACTTGTCAATGCTCCCGGTGTATAATTCTGAGTAGTGGTACCGGTACTGGTCCAGGTTGAGTTATTGGGTGATGATTGCCATTGATAAGTATAAGTACCATTACCACCCGTGCTGACGGTACCGGATAATGCACCTGGGCTGGTATTGTAATTAATAGTTAAAGCGGTAGGGCTGATCGTACCTGCACTAAGCTGTGGATACACGGTCACCAACACGCTGGTTGCATAAACCGTTTCCGCACCACAGGTGGTTTTCTGCCGGAAATAAGTATTGGCAGTTAATGCAACAGGTGTATAATTCTGTGTTGTTGCACCTGTTATATCCGTGAACGTTGAATTGTCTGTGCTTTGCTGCCACTGGTATACATAAGTTCCAATACCGCCGGTTGCTCCGGAGCTTGTTAATTGTGCAGGAGTAGTATTATAATTAATTGCCTGGGAAGAAGGTGTGATGGTGCCTGCCGCAAGATGATTGGCTATTGTTACAGTCGCTACAGGACTATACCCGCTGGCCCCACCTGTAGTACTGGTCATCTGCACCTGGTAATACTGGTTAGCCGATGTCGAACTGGGTGAATAGGAAATACCTGTTGCACCTGATATATAATAAAAGGTTGTACCATTTGTTGAAAGCATCCATTTGTAAGTATACCCACTTACATCGGGGCCTACCAATGAAATGGTGGCAGGAACATCTCCAGAAAAGATAGTCTGGGCATCAGGACTGATAGCCCCTATTGTAAAGAAACGGACAGTTGTGCTATCTCCGGAAATAGAAAAGGCAGACTGATAAATCATACACATCGTGGCCATCAATAAGAAGACCTTTGATTTGCCTATATTGAAAATATTATTTTGCTTACGCATGATGAATGAGGTTATACAGGTGAGCTGATTATTGTTTGTACCGGTATTCGTAGGTTCTGAGGATGTTACGGTCCATATCCCGGACCAGCTTCAACCTGTTAAAACCATCGTATTCAAAATAAGAGATCCGGTTATCCGCATCGCATTGCGTAGTCATTCCCACCTGCGGATCATAGGTAAAGGTGTTCATCTGGGCATCTGTAGGATACAGACGCAGTTCATCAATTGTGGCACTGCCACTGACCGTTATTGTGGATGCACCGGCAGCGATTATATGTTCGTAATAATACCAGCCGTTTTTATTATACGAAGAGGTAGCGGTAGTGCCATTAACAGTAGCGGTGCTGCTCTTACTCCAATAAGAAACGACGTAAGATTTAGTGGTAGTCAACCCTGTTCGCGATACTGCTCCATTACTTAATGCATAAGATTGTCTGCCGGTAATCCCCTGTGTGGTATCGCGGGTAGTGGATGGAATTGTCCAGTAACCAGCCGCATCCGGTTCAAAGCTGGTATGGGCAATTTCGTTTTGTGCAGCGTTGGTTACGGTGGCTATTGGATATAAAGTATCATATCCCCATACATAACTCTGCCTGATATCACTGTCTTTTTGTTGTTCCTGGATATTGCCATAGAGATCAAACTTGTTAAACCGGAGCTTTGTTTCCAGAGGATAATTGCTGATCTGTTCATCTATTGTTTGCGGTAATAGCAGCTTACTGTTACTATTCACATCTGTATAATTGATGTTAGTCAGAGAAAGTTGTACACCGTTTTTCTTCTTTACCTGTTGTACTAAGGGGGAAACAATATTTCTGGTCATCATTTTCTGATACACGTTTCCTGCGGCAGCCAGATCATGTGGATATTTAGACATTACTGAAATAGTATCACCCGTGCTGGTAAAATTTCTAATTAATGTAGGGTAAGTATGGGTAGTATCATTGTATTCATATTGTTTAGTAGTATATATTTTATTGCCAAAATCATCCCAGGTAGTATCCGACTCCCCTCTGAGCAGCATGATACCTGTTGGTTGGTCTATAACGGCCAGATCAAAGTCGATCGGCGCCCAAAATGGTTGCATATTCACCTCCAGGCAGCAGGTACTCAAATATTTTACTTTGACTTTAAGACGATGCTCACTAGTATCTCTAAAGTGCCAGTAATCATAAACTGTACTATTTATTTTCCTAAAACCAGCTGCGGTAGATCTATAATTATTTACATAGGAAAGGAAGTTGTTTTTCCATGTAAAGGAATTAAGATATGGGCCACCCCTTGTATTAAAAGTAAGCGGGCCTGCGGTTTGATATTCTTCAGTAGTACCACGAAGGTCAATAAATATCTGATATCCATACTCAGTTTTTCCGTTTACATTACCCACACTATCCACCTGGTACCTGGTTACATTTGTATATAATAACGGACTACCATTACATTGGGAGGCGGGTATTACACTGTTACCATGAAAAATAAGTGCGTAACCAGGAGGATAAGTTGATATGGAATAATAACAGGTAAGCGCGTTTGGCCAGCCACCTCCCCGTGGGAAAGTCTGTTCAACGTTTAAATCCTGGTAGTACATGTCTGTAAGCATAGTACCTCCGCCATATTCATATTTCTCCTTACCAACCATTTTCCCATTATCATCATAATTGGTAAGTGTCTTTACCCTTAATCCGCCTCCAATTCTTCTTATATCTGCATACCCCAGGTTTTTTGTCCAGTTGATAGATGCAGAAGCAGAAATACTAGAACTAATGCCATAAGTATTCATCGTAAACAAATAATTATGTCCTGCAGTAAGAAAGGCCTCTATATCATTCATTGAGTAGCTGGTACTTTCTTGTCCGGGCGGAGTAGCAGTATTAAAAATCTCTGTATTACTGGTAAGGTCTTTTAGTATAATACGTGGTCTGTCGGTTACATCATTTGCGCCAAATGCAGGCAAAAAGAAACTGTATTTAAAGTAGAGGTCATTTGCCGTTACACTAAAAGAAACAGTATCAGTAGTTCGTACACCACCACCGCAGTACAGAGAAACATTATATGGTTGACTTTGCATTTCCGTATGAATAAACGCATGCGGTTCAAATTCAAATACTGTTTTTCCCTTAGTAGGATATTGAATAGAGGTAATTGTACAAGCCTTCATAAAGGTAGAATCAGTATCCCTGTTGGCATTACCAATTATATAATAGGTGCCCAGCCAGGAAATACTTTGCGGAGGTATCAGGCCTGCATTATCAAATGCACCATTATTAAATCCCCAACGATCCTGTGCACAGGATTCTCTCGGAGCCATAATACTCGTATCATAAGTCATCCGGTATATCTGTGGCGCTATTATTCCGCTCACCGATAGTTGTGCTACAGAATCAAGGCGCAATCTCTTTTTTTGATCAGCAGTTGCACTTGTAAAGGCATAACCTGTACCATTACTGTTAAAATAGGACTGGTATAATACTACCCGTTTCACCTGTTTAAGGGTACCTTCCTGATTAGCATATACATCCGCTTCTGTCAACCGCATGGCTGATCCGCTCACATCTGCCCTGTCGCAGGTATTGATAAAGGATATTTTACCACCCCGCCAATTGATCTCTTTAGGGTAGGCTTCATATAGCGTACCCATTTGATAAGTGATTGTTTCCTGATTCTTAAATTCATCAGGTACTTCACATCCTACAGAGAACATGCCGATGCTATGTGAATAATTATAGTTTTTCTGATATACAGGATTACAGGCTGTTTCATAACTAAAGTAAATGGTATCTGTAGCGTTGACATCCACCATTTTTGTCAATCGCCAGGCAGCCACATAAGTTCCAATACCGGAAGCCAGAGACATATCATTGCTCATCTGCTTATCGAATATATAGAGAACACCATTTTCGTCAGTAATGGTAAAATACCCTCCTGTATAGGAAATTTTATTATTGGTGACAGGCTCCTGCATAATTGAACCATTACGACGGAATGTAAATTTCCCGCTCTGACCATTGATGG